>JAABUN010000831.1_pt1 | contig 75976 bp, 63 predicted proteins | sample 5559311 | NCBI WGS metagenome assembly JAABUN01 (sample SAMN10711877, study PRJNA513370) | rock metagenome | isolation source: Antarctica rocks | place: Antarctica: Victoria Land, Siegfried Peak sud | reverse complement strand
AGCCTGCGCTCGTCGGTGTCAACGTCGTTCATGCTCGCTGCGCTGCGCGTGCTCCACGTTGACACCTCCCACGCGCCGGCCGGTCAGGCGTCTACCGAGGAGGAAGGCCGTTCAAGGCCTATCAGCTGAGCAGTCTGTCGAGGCCGACCACTCAAGGGTGAGACCAATGAGCGTCAGCGTCTTCACCCTGTCGGTTCTCCGTGGGCTCTGTGTGGGTTAGTGGTGGGCTAGAAAACATGGGCCACACCGAGGGATTGTGGCGGTCTCTAACGGTCAGGCGCCCGGAGTCAAGAGTGGCCTCTGACCTGCGAAAACACTGGAGCGGGTGACGGGAATCGAACCCGCACTGTCAGCTTGGGAAGCTGATGTTCTGCCATTGAACTACACCCGCGGACCCCGCCCGAGGCGCTGCGCCGGTCACCTTACTACGGGCCGTCGCAGCGCTTCGTGGCCATCGGATAGCGTTCCGGCCATGCTGCTCTCCGACCGCGACATCCGTACCGAGGTCGACCGGGGGCGCGTGGGGTTGGAGCCGTACGAGCCCGCGATGATCCAGCCGTCCAGCATCGACGTACGCCTGGACCGGCTCTTCCGCGTGTTCGAGAACCACCGCTACCCCCACATCGACCCGGCGCAGGAGCAGTCTGAGCTGACCCGGGAGGTCGAGCCAGTGGGTGACGAACCGTTCATCCTACACCCGGGCGAGTTCGTCCTCGGGTCGACGTATGAGCAGGTCGCCCTTCCCGACGACATCGCGGCGCGGCTGGAGGGGAAGTCCTCGCTCGGACGGCTGGGGCTGCTCACGCATTCCACGGCGGGTTTCATCGATCCCGGCTTCACCGGCCACGTGACGTTGGAGCTGTCCAACGTGGCCACCTTGCCGATCAAGCTGTACCCCGGGATGAAGATCGGTCAGCTGTGCTTCTTCCGCCTGAGCTCGCCGAGCGAGCATCCGTACGGCTCGGCGGCATCCGGTTCGCGTTACCAGGACCAGCGTGGGCCGACACCGTCGCGGTCGTACGCCAACTTCCACCGCACGCCGATCTGAGCCGCGGCGTCGAGTGGTGCCAGCCGGGGCCTCCGGTCCTTCGAGTGGTGCCAGCCGGGGCCTCTCGCGATCAGATCCCCCCTCACTGGCACCACTTGGCGCGGAAAGGTGCGCTGCTAGCGGGTGACGTTGTCACCAGGGTCGAGGCGGGCGGCGAGACGGCGCAGCTCGCGAGCCGTACGCCGCCGTACCGGGCGGCGTGGGGTCAGGTGCGGCTCAGTGGCCTCACGCAGCCGTTCGGTGATCCGGTGCTGCGCGGCGAGTTCGAGTTCGGTGTACACGGTGTCTCCTTCGTGGGCGTAGGGGTCAGGAGCGGACGAGATCGACGTCGCCGCTGACGGTGCTGACGTGCACGGCCACCCGCGCTTCGTCGTCGCCGGGTTCGGAGCTTCGGTCCAGGACAGAGTTGACGGAGCCCGAGACGGTCGTGATGTCGAGCCAGGCCGCGGCGCCGCCGGAGATGCCCACGTGTACGTCGCCAGAGGCAGACCTCAGGCGCAGCGTTCCGGCCCACGCCCTGCGGACCTGCTGATCCCCGGAGGCTGTGCTGGCCACGAGCTCCGCGCTCGAGTCCTGGACCGAGACGTCACCGGAGCCGCTGCGTAGGTCAGCGGCCGCCTCGACTCGGCCGAGGGCGATGTCCCCGGAGCCGGTGTTGCACTGGAGCCGGCCACCGCCGATGGCCTCCACCTCGAGGTCACCGGAGCCAGCACGCAACGCGCCGCCACCGCCGGCGTACGCGACGCGGACGTCGCCCGAACCCGAGTCGGCTCGCAGCTCGTCGGTGACCCGGTCCAGCGCCACGTCCCCGGAGCCAGTACGTACGCGCGCCCGGGCCAACGTACCGGCCACGTCGAGGTCGGCCGAGTGCAGCTCGGCGTCCAGGCTGGAGCCGGTGGGGGCCTCGATGACGACCTCGATCTCGGGGGTGGAGCGGAACAGCCCGGATCGGCGGGGACCCACCACCAGGAGCTCGTCACCGTGCAGCTCGACTCGGGTCTGGTCCACGGCGTCGTCCCAGCTGCTGTCCACCTCTACGCGGGTGACGGTGGTGTCGCTGAGCCGCAGCGAGACCTCGCCGGCGGTGAGCTCTACTCGGATGCGGATCGGGGCGGGGGTGTCGAACTCGGGCACGATGGCACCTGCTTTCGGGTGTGCGGGACCTGCACCGCGGCCGGTTGGCCGGGTGCTGTGGATACGGGGCGCGCTAGCGGGACCAGCCCTGGACTGAGGTCCCCGGACGCCCGCCGAGAAGCGTGCGGCTGGACAGGTCGACGTCGACGTGGATGGCACGCTCGCGCAGCGCGGCGCGGATCGCTTGCACGATCCATGTGTTGAGCGACTGGCCCATGCCCGCCGCGGAGTCCTCTGCGCGGGCCTTCAGCGCCTCGGGGATGCGCACGGTGACGCGGGCGACGACGTCTCCGTCCTCGTCGGTCTCCTCCGAGACGACCTGTGTCTGGGCGGGTGACGGTTCGGCCATGTCGACGACCAGCTCCGGCTCGCGTCCGCGCATGCGCACGTCGACGCTGCCCGCGGGCAGGTCGTGGGTGATCTGCGCGGCGGCGTCGGCCAGCACGTTGACCAGGGTCATCCGCACCGAGGGTTCCAACGCCATGGCCAGCCGCTCGGCCGCGGCGCGTACGTCCGCGCCACCGGCGTCGGCGACCTGGATCAGATCCGCACGCAGGGAGTCGACGTATGCCGTGAGGTCCATGACGCCACTATGACATCACGGTGACGTCATGGCAAGTCGTTGGAAAGTCATAGTGACGCCGCGGTGGTGTCGTTTCGGCCCAGGCGGACGTGTCCAGGGCGCTGGGAACGCCAGCTCGGCTCGCGGCGGACGGGCCGTCGATGAGCCCTCAGCGGTCGGTTCGCCGGGTGTCGCCGTCGTACTGGGGACCGTCTGGCTGCGCCGCACGGGTACCCCCACGGCGGTCGCCGTCGTACTGGGGTCCAATCGCGATCTCGGCGGCCGGTTTCGGGTCGCTCACCGTTCCAGGTGACGGCTCGGCCGTGCCCGGTGAAGGCTCGGCCGGTCCGGCGGGGTGTGCGTTGCCAATCGGGGTGCCGTCCCAGTGAGTCGCGGCGGGCGGTGCGGGCTCGGGTGCTGGTGTCGGCCCGGTGGCGACCGGGGTGCCGTCCCAGTGGGTGGCGGCGGGCGGTGCTGGTGAGGGGGTGCTCGCGACGGGCGTGCCGTCCCAGTGGGTGGCCGCCGCCGCCGCCGCCGTCCGGTCGTCTCCCTGCGCGGCTGCGTACTCGTCCTGCTCGGTGGGCCGGGCCTGTCCCGGCGACTCGTCGTGTGATCCGATCGCCGGCTCGGCCGCTCGCGCCTGGGCCGCGGTGGTTCCGGCCAGGGCGCCGACCTCGGCGGTCGCGGTGATCGAGTGCGGGTCGGCGGCGTCGGCCACCGAGGGCTCGGCCTCGACGGCGGCACCGGGTGAGCGCTTCACCGCCGCCAGCAGCATCTGCGCCACATCGAGCACTTCCACCTCCTCGCGTGCCTGCCCCTGCGACTGCTGCATGGTCAGGCCGTCGGAGAGCATCACGCGGCAGAAGGGGCAGCCGACCGCGATCTGGTCGGCACCGGTCGCGACGGCCTCGGTGGTGCGGTTGAGGTTGATCCGCTCCCCGATCGTCTCCTCCATCCACATCCGGGCGCCGCCGGCACCACAGCAAAAGGACCGCTCGGAGTTGCGGGGCATCTCCTGGAAGTCGGTCCCGGGGATGACCGACAGCAACTCGCGCGGCGGCTCGTACACCTGGTTGTGCCGGCCGAGGTAGCACGGATCGTGGTAGGTGATGGTGCGCGTGCCGACGCCTGCCTCGGCGGCCATCGGAGTCAGCCGACCCTCGCGCACGAGACGGTTCAGCAGCTGGGTGTGGTGGACGACATCGAGCTCCACACCGAGCTGGCCGTACTCGTTCTTGAGCGTGTTGAAGCAGTGTGCGCACGTCGCGACGACCTTGGTGGCCTTCGCCTCGCGCAGCGTCTCGGCGTTCTGGGCGGCGAGCAGCTGGAACACGAACTCGTTGCCGGCGCGCCGGGCCGGGTCGCCGCTGCAGGTCTCGCCGTCACCGAGCACCGCGAAGTCGACGCCGGCGGTGTGCAGCAGCTCGGCCACCGCCTGCGTGGTCTTCTTGGCCCGGTCCTCGTACGCCCCCGCGCAGCCGACCCAGAACAGGTACTCCACGCCGGTGAGGTCCTCGACGTCGGCACCGACCTGCTTGACCTCGAACGGAAGGTCCCGGGCCCAGTCCATCCGCGCCGAAGGCCCCATGTTCCACGGGTTGCCCTTGTTCTCCAAGCCCTTGAAGAGCTGGTTCAGCTCGGGTGGAAAGTTGGATTCGACCAGCACCTGGTAGCGGCGCATGTCGACGATGTGGTCCACGTGCTCGATGTCGACCGGGCACTGCTGCACGCAGGCACCGCACGAGGTGCAGCTCCACAGCACGTCGGGGTCGATCACGCCGTACGCCGCCTCGTCGCCGATCAGCGGCCGCTCAGCCTCCGTGACCGCCGCAGCGGGCGCGGACGCGGGGTCTGCCGCCTGCAGGTACGGCGCCTTGGCGTACGCGTGCTCGCGCAGGCCCATCACCAGCAGCTTGGGCGACAGCGGCTTGTCGGTGTTCCAGGCCGGGCACTGGCTCTGGCAGCGGCCGCACTCGGTGCAGGTGGTGAAGTCGAGCAGGCCCTTCCAGGAGAAGTCCTCGACCTTGCCGACGCCGAGGGCGACGTCCTCGTCGAGGTCGTCGATGTCGGCGAAGTCGAGGGCTTTGCCGCCCGCCGTCATCGGCGGCAGGTCACCCAGCGACGGCGAGCCGTCGCCGTGCCGCTTGAACCAGATGTTGGGCCAGGCGGTGAAGCGGTGCCAGGCGATGCCCATCGTCAGGTTGGCGCCGAGGACGGCGAACCACGCCATCGAGATCAGGATCTTCAGCATGGCCACCAGGTGCACCAGCGTCTCGAGGGTTCCGGTGGACAGGCCCGAGACGGCCGAACCGATCCACGCCGTCGTCGGGAAGTGCGCGACGCTGGCCGCCGAGCCCTGCAAGGCGTACTCGAGGCCGCGCAGGAGCAGCACGCAGACCACGATGCCGAGGATGGTCAGCTCGACGTAGTACGCCTGCCACATCCGCGAGCCGAAGAACCGGCTGCGGCGGCCCAGCTCACCGGCCGGGCGGTGGGTCAGCCGGTACACCAGCAGCCCGAGGATCGAGAACATGCCCAGCCACGCGATCGCCTCCGACAACCACTCGTAGACCACCCAGTGGCCGATCAGCGGCAGGGCGAACTCGGCGTCGATGAGCTGCCCGTAGGCGGTGACGAGCGTGAAGAACAAGGCACCGAAGGCGACGAAGACGAACCAGTGGGCGACCCCCACCAGCGTCCACTGCAGCATCCGGGTGTGGCCGAGCGTCTCGCGGGTCATCGTCGCCCAGCGAGCGGCCGGCCGGTCGCGTCTGCCAACCACCGGCTGACCGAGCCCCACAACTCGAACGATCCGGCCGGCCGCGCGGGCGAACAGGGCCACCGCCACCACCGACACCAGCAGCGACACGGTGATCGCTAGCACCTGGACGACCGGCATGGACGCTCCTGCCTGCGGCGGGGGAGGACGTGCCCTCACCCCAGGCGACATCCGCGGCACATGTTAGTGCGACCCCCGACGGGCCGGCCGCGCAGGTCAGGGCGTCGTGGGGACCCCGAACACCTCGAGCTCGGTCATGTCCATGTAGACACACCCCCCGTACGGGCCGTCGGGACAGTTCGTCGCGAAGCTCGGCACCTGCGGGCTGGTGGCGTCAGTGGCGCCAATGCGCCGCGGCGTCACCAGCGTCCGCGGTGCACCACGTCGGCCTGGTCCCGCCGCCGTCGCGGGCGGCGGGCCGCGTCCGCAGCCGGGTGCCCGATGGTGATCGCACCCACCGGTGCGTAATCGCCCGGCACATCGAACGCCGCCCGCAGCACCGGCACGCGCTCGCCCGGCACCCCGAAGAAGCAGGCCCCGAGCCCGTCGTCCACCACGCTCAGCAAGATCAGCAACGCTGCCATCCCGGCGTCCACGTGCCAGTACGGCACCGGCCACCGGGACTCGTCGCGACCGGTCTGACCCTTGTCCGGCTCGGCGTAGCGCTCGAGGTACGCCTGGCGGCTCGACATCGCCACCACTACCACCGGAGCGCGGCGCATGCCCCGCGACCAGGCATCGGTGCCGCGGCCGGGCGGCGTGGCGGCCTGCCAGAACTTGGCGACGTCGGAGGGGGTGTCGAGGACGAGGAACGCCCAGCCCTGGGTGAACCCGGCACTCGGCGCCCGGGTGGCCCGGTCGAGGGCCCGGTCGACGACGCAGCGGTCGACCGGCTCGTCGGTGTACCGCCGTACCATGCGCCGCGCGCGGACGACTGCGTCGAGCTCCATGCGCCCACCCTGCCGTGCGGGGGAGGATGACGACGTGGAGCTGCCTCAGGTCGAGCTGCCGGTGACCGGGCCAGCGGTGTGGGAACGCGACCTGTTCGTCGGCTTCTTCGTCCTACCCGCCGCGGGGCTGGCGGTCGCCGGCGCCTCGATCGCCTTCTTTGCGCCGGTCCTCACGGCGGTGTGCTGGGTGCTGGCGGCCCTGACCGGCGCCATGGTGCGCCTGCGGCTGCGCATCGACTCGGTGGGAGTGTGCCTTGCGCCGTGGGGGGTGCGGCGCGGGCTCCTGCTGCCGTACGGCCGGTTGCTCGGCGCCAGCGCCGAGGAGGTCGAGCCATGGCACCGGCCCGGCACCACGACCCGCGTACTGCCCGGTGACTCCGGCCTGCTGCTGCGCCGCGGCCCCGGGATGGTGCTCCACCTGGCCGACGGTCGTCGCCTCGCGGTGCCGATGCGCCGGCCCCTGGTGGCCGCCGTGGCCGCCGGCGTGGTCAACGCCCAGCTGGACCGCAGCCGAGCCGGCCGCCCCGGTGTAGCGTGTACGTCGTACGACAGGGGAGCGCCACCAGGGCGCTGAGAGTGCGGGACACCGCAGACCCTTGAACCTGCTCCGGTTAGCACCGGCGAAGGGAGTCGCAGCATGTCCACGTTCACCACCAGCTCGACCCACGACCAGGCCCGGCTGGCCTGGCGCACCGTCGACCTGCTCACCGTCACGATGATCGGCGTGGCGATCGGCGTTGCCTACTGGGGCTGGGACCTGGCGTACGCCGGGATCTCCCAGGCCGCCGTCTTCGCCTACGTCCCGCTCTCCGGCCTGCTCGCGGGCCCGTGGCTGCTCGCGGGTGTCGTCGGCGGCCTCGTGGTCCGCAAGCCCGGCGCGGCGCTGCTCGCCGAGCTCGTCGCCGCCAACGTCGAGTACCTCGTCGGCAACCAGTGGGGCGCCTCGACCCTTATCTCGGGCTTCCTGCAGGGCCTCGGCGTGGAGATCGTCCTCGCGATCTTCCTCTACCGGCGCTTCAGCGTCGGCGTCGCGGTGCTGGCCGGCGTGCTCGCCGCGACGCTGGAGTCGGTGTACGAGTGGTACGCCTACTTCCCCGATCTCCCGTTCCGCGACCAGCTCGCCTACCTCGGCTTCTTCGCACTCTCGGGGGCGATCGTCGCCGGGGTCGGTGGGTGGCTGCTGGTGCGAGCGCTCGCCGCCGCCGGAGCGCTCGACGCCTTCGCAGCCGGTCGCGAGCACCGTGACCGCTCCGCGAGCTGAGGCGCCCCCGTACGCGCCGACTGCCCCTGCTGCACTCGAGTTGTGCGGCTTCGGCTGGCGCCCCGCGGGGCGGCGACGGCCGGTGGTCGCCGACCTCGACCTGCGGGTCGAACCCGGCGAGCGGGTCTTGCTGGTCGGTCCGTCCGGTGCCGGCAAGTCGACGATCCTGCGGGCCGCCGCCGGGGTGCTCGGCGACGCCACCGAGGGGGACCAGCTCGGCGAGGTCCGCTCCGGGGGAACCGACCCCCGCCGCGGGCCGACGCGGGCGGGGCTGCTGCTGCAGCGACCCGGCGACGCCGTCGTCGCGGAGCGGATCGGTCGCGACGTCGCCTTCGGGCCGGAGAACGTCGGCCTGTCCCGCACCGAGATCTGGGTGCGCGTGCACGAGGCGCTCGAGCTGGTCGGGCTGCCGTACGGCATCGAGGTCCCCACTCGCAGCCTGTCCGGTGGTGAGACCCAACGACTGGCACTCGCCGGGGCGCTGGCACTGCGACCCGGCCTGCTGCTCCTCGACGAGCCCACCGCGATGCTCGACCCCGCCTCCGCCGCGACGGTGCGCGCCGCGGTCGCCGCGGTCGTCGCCGCCACCGGCGCGACCCTGGTCGTCGTCGAGCACCGGCTCGGGCCGTGGTTGCCGTACGTCGACCGGCTGGTCGTGCTGGGACCGCGGGGCCGGCTGCTCGCCGACGGTGACCCTGACCGGGTGCTCGGCGAGCAGGGCGAGGCGCTGGCAGCCGCGGGGGTGTGGGTGCCCGGGCTGCCCGACCCCGAGCCGCTGGAGGTGGCGGGGCTGCTGGCCCTGCCGGTCGCCGATGCCGGCGTGCGGACCGAGGACCTGCAGGTGGTGCTGCGAACGCGCAGCCTGCGTGGCGTACGCACCCAGTTGGCCGTCTGCGGTGTGGACCTGGAGGTGACCGCCGGGGCGCCCACCGCGCTGACCGGTCGTTCCGGTGCGGGCAAGTCCACGCTCCTGGCCGCCCTCGGGGGACTGCTCCGACCCACGGCCGGCCGGGTGCTGCCCTCACCGGGCCTGGCCGCGGGACTCGCGGCGCCGATGCACCGCTGGCGGTCGCGCGAACTCGCCGAACGGGTCGGGTGGGTGCCGCAGGACGCGGAGCTCGCGGTGCTGACCCGCAGTGTCCGCGACGAGGTACGCCTCACCGCCGACCGGCTGGGTCGGCCGGTCGCTGCAGACGCGCTGCTCGAGGCCTTCGGGCTTGCCGAGCGCGCCGACACCGACCCGCACCGGCTGTCCGGCGGTGAGCAACGCCGGCTGGCCGTTCTCGCCGGCCTCGCCCACGGTCCTTGCCTGGCGCTGCTCGACGAGCCGACCGTCGCGCAGGACCGGCACACCTGGGCGGCGGTCACCGGTCTGCTTCGCCATCTGATCGGTGCAGGAGGTGCGGTGGCGGTCTCCACCCACGACCAGCCGCTCGTCGGCGCCCTCGGCGCCCGCCGAGTCCACCTGGAAGCCGGCCGAGTGGCCACATGACCACTGCGACAGCGCCCGCTGCCCTGCTGCCGGCCAGCCCACTCAGCCGTACGAACCCGCTGGTGCTGCTGGCGATCGGGCTGCTCGCGGTGCCCGCCTCGATCGCCTTGCGCGACCTCATCGCCGCGGTGGCCGCGACGACGGTCGTGGTGCTGCTCGCACTGCTGCTGGTGCCCGGCGTGGGCCGGGCGCCGTGGCGGTTGCTCGGGCCGGCCGTCGGGGCGGTGTCGGTGGCGTGGTCGACCTGGTGGCTGGGCGGGCGGGACGAGGCGGTCGCAGTCACCGCTGGGCTGCGGATCGTCGTGCTGGCGCTGCCCGGGGTGCTGCTCGCCCCGCTGGTCGACCCCGCCACCCTCGGCGACCAGCTGGCGCAGCGGCTGCACCTGCCAGCTCGGCCGGTAGCGGCCGCGACCGCGGCGATGCAACGGCTCGAGCTGCTCGGGGATGCCTGGGAACAAGCGGCGAGGGCCCGGCGCGTACGCGGGATCGGACCCGGCCGCAGCCCCACGGCCCGGCTGCGCTCGGTCGGCGCGCTCACGTTCGGCGTGCTGGTGGTCGCGCTGCGCGGGGCGGGACGGACCGCGGTGGCGATGGACGCCCGGGGGTTCGTCGGCGCCGCCGGCCGTACGTGGGCCGAACCGGCCCCCTGGACGCGCACCGACACCGCGGTCATGGCCGCTGCCGTCGCGCTGGCCGCCGCGCCCTGGGTCTGGCGGCTGGTGGGCTGAGCCGGTCGAGGTCGCGTGGCGTGACGGCCTATGATTCTCCCGCGGCGTCGACGGGCCTGACGAACCCTGAGCCGCGACGGCTGGTCACCGGCATCTGACCGTCGTGAGGCTGGTCATTCCGACCAGCGAAGGTGTGGTGGCACCGCGAGCTACCCGATCGCCCACACCTCCCGGGGAGGAACTCCCCGGAGGTGCAGATCGATGCAACGGACCCTCAACGCCGCACTGGTCGGCCACCAGGGCAAGCGAGTCCTCATCGAGGGGTGGGTGCACCGTCGGCGCCGGTTGTCCGCGGTGGCCTTTGTCATCGTGCGCGACCGCAGCGGACTGGCACAGGTCGTCGTCTCCGACGAGGCCACCCGCCAGCAGGTCGACGCCCTTGGTGAGGAGACCGTGGTGCGCGTGCAGGGCACCGTCACGGCCAACACCAAGGCGCCGGGGGGCGTGGAGCTGACGTCTGCGGTGATCACCGCGCTCAGCGCTCCTGCCGCGACCCCACCGGTGGAGCTGTGGCGCCCGAAGCTGGACGTGTCCCTGCCCACCCTGCTGGACAACGCACCCGTCGCCTGGCGCCACCCCACTCAGCAGGCGCTGTGGCGCCTGGCAGCCGCGTCGATGCGGGGCTTCCGCGGCGTGCTGGATGCCGGAGGATTCGTCGAGGTCCAGACGCCCAAGCTCGTGGCCGGCTCGACGGAGTCGGGCGCGACCGTGTTCAGCGTGGACTACTTCGGGCGACCGGCGTATCTCGCCCAGTCCCCGCAGTTCTACAAGCAGATGATGGTCGGGGTCTTCGAGCGGGTCTACGAGGTCGGCCCGGTCTTTCGCGCCGAGCAGCACGACACCGTCCGCCACCTGGCCGAGTACGTCTCGCTGGACGTCGAGCTCGGATTCATCGCCGACCACCGCGACGTCCTGGCCGTCCTGAGGGAGGTGCTCGCAGGCATGGCCGAGACCATCCGCACCCGCGCAGCCGACGCAGTGGCTTCGACCGGTGCGCGATTGCCAGAGGTGCCGCAAGAGATCCCCCTGATCCACTTCCGGGAGGCGCTGGAGCTCGTCCGCGCCCACCCCGACGAGTCCGACCTCGCCCCCGAACACGAGCGCGCACTGGGGCGATGGGCGCTCGAGACCCATGGGTCCGACTTCCTCGCCGTGGAGGGCTACCCCGCGGCCAAGCGGCCCTTCTACACTCATCCCCAGCCGGACGACCCGCGCTGGACGAACTCCTTCGACCTGATCTTCCGCGGCGTCGAGCTCGTCACCGGCGGTCAGCGCCTCCACCAGTACACCGACTACCAGGAGGCGTTGGCAGGACGGGGCGAGTCCACCGACTCCTACGGCGCCTACCTGCAGACCTTCCGTCACGGTATGCCACCGCACGGCGGGTTTGCCATCGGCCTGGAACGTTGGACGGCCCGCCTGGTGGAGGCCGACAACATCCGCCGCACGACACTGTTCCCCCGAGACCTCCACCGCCTCCTTCCGTGACGCCTCCTTCCGTGACGCCGACCCCCTTCGCTGGCCTAGCCGCAGTGGCGGAACAAGATGCGTCTGCCTAGAGTTGAGCCACACAGACTCAAGAAACTGCGCGAGCACCGCGCACCACAGTGACCGCCTGACTACCGGCGGCCCCAGACACAGGAGGAACCCCCCATGGCACGAGCGGTCGGAATCGACCTGGGCACGACCAACTCGGTCGTCGCCGTCCTCGAGGGCGGTGAGCCCACCGTCGTCGCAAACGCCGAGGGAGCCCGCACCACCCCCTCGGTGGTCGCCTTCGCCAAGAACGGAGAGGTCCTCGTCGGCGAGGTCGCCAAGCGGCAGGCCGTCACCAACGTCGACCGCACGATCCGGTCGATCAAGCGCCAGATGGGCACCGACTGGAAGACCGAGGTCGACAAGAAGACCTTCACCGCGCAGCAGATCTCCGCGTTCGTGCTCTCCAAGCTCAAGCGTGATGCCGAGGCGTACCTCGGCGAGCCCGTCACGGACGCGGTGATCACCGTGCCGGCGTACTTCTCCGACGCCCAGCGGCAGGCCACCAAGGAGGCCGGCGAGATCGCCGGACTGACGGTCCCGCGCATCGTCAACGAGCCGACCGCCGCCGCACTGGCGTACGGCCTGGACAAGGGCGAGACCGACCAGACCATCCTGGTCTTCGACCTCGGCGGCGGAACCTTCGACGTGTCCCTGCTCGAGATCGGCGAGGGCGTGGTCGAGGTCAAGGCAACAAGCGGTGACAACCACCTCGGTGGTGACGACTGGGACCAGAAGATTGTGACCTGGCTGGTCGAGCGCTTCCGCAGCAGCACCGGCATGGACCTGGCCAAGGACAAGATGGCCATGCAGCGGGTCCGGGAGGCCGCCGAGAAGGCCAAGATCGAGCTGTCGAGTAGCCAGCAGACCTCGATCAACCTGCCGTACATCACCGTCGACTCCGACCGCAACCCGCTGTTCCTCGACGAGACCCTGACCCGGGCGGAGTTCCAGCGGATCACCGCCGATCTGCTCGCGCGCACCAAGGCGCCGTTCCGCAACGTCATCAAGGACGCCGGTGTCGACGTCGCGAAGATCGACCACGTCGTGCTGGTCGGCGGCTCGACCCGCATGCCGGCGGTCGCCGAGGTCGTACGCGAGCTGACCGGCGGCCGTGAGCCCAACAAGGGCGTCAACCCCGACGAGGTCGTCGCCGTGGGTGCGGCCCTGCAGGCCGGTGTGCTCAAGGGCGAGGTCAAGGACGTCCTGCTGCTCGACGTCACGCCGCTGAGCCTGGGCATCGAGACCAAGGGTGGGGTGATGACCCGCCTCATCGAGCGCAACACCACGATCCCGACCAAGCGCTCGGAGGTATTCACCACCGCAGACGACAACCAGCCCTCGGTGGCGATCCAGGTCTACCAGGGTGAGCGGGAGATGGCCGCGGCCAACCAGCAGCTGGCCACCTTCGAGCTGACCGGTCTGCCACCGGCGCCACGCGGAGTGCCACAGATCGAGGTCACCTTCGACATCGACGCCAACGGCATCGTGCACGTCTCGGCCAAGGACCGCGGCACCGGCAAGGAGCAGTCGATGACGATCACCGGTGGGTCCGCGCTCAGCAAGGACGACATCGACGCGATGGTGCGCGACGCCGAGCAGTACGCCGACGAGGACCGCCGGCGCCGCGAGGAGGTCGACCTGCGCAACCAGGCCGAGTCGCTGGTGTACTCCACCGAGAAGTTCCTCGGCGAGAACGCCGACAAGATCGGCGAGGAGATCCGCACCGAGGTGCAGGCCGACGTCGACGCGGTCAAGCAGTCGCTGGAGGACACCGACATCGAGGCCGTCAAGGCCGCGCTGGCCAAGCTCGGCGAGTCGAGCCAGAAGATGGGCACGGCGATGTACGCCGATGCGCAAGGCTCCGCGGACGCGACGGCGGGCAACGCCGGTGACTCCACCGACGCCGGGCAGGACGACGTGGTGGACGCCGAGATCGTCGACGACGCCTCGGGTGAGGATCGGTGACCGCGCAGTCTCCCGAGCCGCAGGAGACGCTGCAGGAGCCGCTCCAGCAGCTCGAGGACGAGCCGCTCGAGACCGAGCCGCTCGAGACCGGGCCGCTCGAGGACGAACTGGTCGAGACGGAGCCGCTCGAGGAGGAGTCGGCCCGCCTGACCCGGGAGCTCGCGGAGCGCACGTCGGACCTCCAGCGGCTGCAGGCGGAGTACGTCAACTACAAGCGGCGGGTCGACCGCGACCGAGTCGTGGTGCGTGAACAGGCCATGACCGGTGCGCTGTCTGCATTGCTCCCCGTGCTCGACGACCTCGACCGCGCCCGCCAGCACGACCAGCTGACCGGCGGCTTCAAGGCCGTCGCGGAGTCCCTGGAACGGATCGTGTCCGGGCTCGGGCTCGTGCGGTTCGGCGAGGCGGGCGAGGAGTTCGACCCGCGCGTCCACGAGGCGCTCATGCACGACTACTCCGCTGAGGTCAGCGTGCCGACGGCCCACACGATTCTCCAGCCCGGTTACCGAGTTGGGGAGCGGGTGGTTCGCCCCGCCCGGGTCGCGGTCGTCGAGCCGTCGCCGTCCGTACCCGAGACGCCGGACGAAGCGGAGGACGCGCCCGACGCGGGTCTCGACGCGGGTCCCGACACGGGTCCCGACACGGGTCCCGACACGGAGGGCCGCGAGGAGCAGCACGGCTGAACCGCACCGAGGCATGAGCACCGAGGCATGAGCACCGAGGACGAGGAGGTGGCAGATGAGCGGCAGCGACTGGGTGGCCAAGGACTTCTACAAGGTCCTGGGGGTCTCGAAGTCCGCGGACGCCGACGACATCAAGAAGGCGTACCGCAAGCTGGCCCGGGCCAACCACCCCGACTCCCGCCCCGGTGACAAGAGCGCCGAGGAGCGTTTCAAGGCGGTCTCCGAGGCGTACGCCGTGCTCTCGCACCCCGACAAGCGCAAGGAGTACGACGAGCAGCGGGCCGCGTTCGGAGCCGGCGGCATCCGCTTCCCCGGCGGCCGCGGGTTCCCGAGCGGAGGCGGTTTCCCGAGCGGAGGCGGCACGGGGACGTTCGACGTCTCCGACCTGCTCGGTGGCATCTTCGGCGGCGGTACCCCGACCCGCACGCGAGCCGGCTCGCCGCCGCGGCGGGGCGCCGACGTCGAGTCCGACGTGCGAATCAGCTTCGACCAGGCCGTCGAGGGCATCACGGTGCCGTTGCGGATGACCAGTGACGACGCCTGCCCGTCCTGCCGGGGCACCGGCGCCAAGGCCGGGACAGTGCCGCGGGTGTGCGTCAACTGCGAGGGCACCGGCATGCAGACCGGCGCCTCGGGTGGGCTGTTCGCGATGACCGAGCCCTGCACGGTGTGCAAGGGCCGGGGCCTCGTCGTCGACGACCCGTGCCCCACCTGCCACGGCTCGGGCCGTGCCCAGTCGAGCCGCACCATGCAGGTGCGCATCCCCGCGGGTGTACGCGACGGCCAGCGCATCCGGTTGCGTGGCAAGGGGGCCTCCGGCGAGCACGGCGGTCCCGACGGCGACCTGTACGTCACCGTCCACGTCGCCGGTCACCCCGTCTTCGGCCGCCGCGGCGACGACCTCACGGTCACGGTGCCGGTGGCCTTCGACGAGGCTGCGCTGGGCGCCAGCATCACGGTCCCCACGCTCAGCGGCGCCCCGGTGACGCTCAAGATCCCGCCGGGCACCCCGACGGGGCGCACCTTCCGGGCCCGCGGCAAGGGCGCACCGCGCAAGGACGGGACGCGAGCCGACCTGCTGGTCACCGTGGAGGTGCAGGTGCCAGCCGCGCTCGACGACGAGCAGGCCGCCGCCGTACGCGCGCTGCGGGACGCTCGCGGTGACGCCGACCCGCGGGCCGACCTGGCCGACCTGGCCGCGAGGGGGACCCGGTGAGCACCCCGACGTCCGGACCGTTCGCCGCCCCCGGCCCCGACACCCCGGTGTACGTGATCAGCGTCGCGGCCGAGTTGACCGGTCTGCACCCGCAGACGTTGCGGACCTACGACCGGCTCGGGCTCGTCCGACCCGGTCGTACGGGCGGCGGCGGGCGGCGTTACTCCTCCGACGACATCTCGCTGCTGCAGGAGGTCGCCCGCCTCACCGCCGAAGGTCTCGGCCTGGAAGGCGTCCGCCGGGTGATGGAGCTCGAGCACCAGGTCCTGGCCCTGCAGGCCCGCGTGGCCGAGCTCACCGGCCAGCTGCACGATGCCTCCGCCGCGATCGCCGCGGCGGCTTCCGCGCCCGTACCCAACCTGCCGGTGCCCGTGTCGGTCTCCCGCCAGGTCGTACCCTGGCGCCCACCCCGCTGAGTCCCCCGCGGCCTGTCAGCAGCTGACGTCGCTATAGCCACATCAGCGGCTGACAAGTTCTGAGGGGAGCCGCGCGGCACCAGCGGGGCGCGCGGGTACGCGTGGTGTCATGGGCCGGTGCGAGTCCGGCGCCCCGTCACGACCTGCGCCGCCATGCTGGTGGTGACGGGGCTTCTGGTGACCGGCTGCGCAAGCTCGGCCGGCACGCCGACGCCGGTCGACGCCGCGTCGAGTACGACGACGGCGACCGTCTCGGCAACCCCCACGCCGAGCGAGCTGGGCGCCCTGCGGGAGCTGTCGGACTTCTCGTGCACCCCGAGCGTCGAGGACTCCGACCTGTGGACGGCGACGGGAACCCTTACCAACTCCGGCCCCGAACCCGGTGACTTCCAGGTGACCGTCGCCGTCGTCGACGCATCAGGCGGCGCCGCCAGCGGCAACGAACGCACGGTCGCGCTTGCGGCCGGTGACTCGGCCGACATCGACATGGGCCGGGTGCGCGGGCCGGCCGACGGGACCTGCCAGGTCCGGGTGCTACGGATGCCGTGAAGGGGCTACTGCTCCACGACGTTGAACTCGACCTGGCTGCCGTCCACCTTGGTGGCGGTGACATCGACCGGGTGGTCCTTGCCGTCAGCCGTGGTGACCGTGCAGGCGACCTTGGCGTCGACCTCGGCCGGAAGCGGGTCGGGGCAGTCGACGGTGTCCACGTCGAAGCCCTTCTCCGAGGCCAGCTTCTCCACCTGGGTCTCGAGGTCGTCGGTCTGGACGCTCTTCGAGCAGCCGGTGAGGCCGAGGGTCAGCAGCCCGCAGGCTGCCAGAGCGGGAAGAGAGCGGGTCCGGGTCCTCACAGCAACCTCCTCGGGCGGTCCCGAGTCCTCGGGGGGGAGCGGGGCGGGTGGAACGTAGCACGCTGCTCGTGCCGAAGTGAGTGCCGAAGTGAGTGCGGTCGTTGCGGCGGGCCGACCGGGCCCGGCCGCGAGTTTCGCCGACCCGTGACTCCGAGCCGAGTTGAGTGGAATCGACTCAGGTTTGACGGCGTTGACATCGACAGATTCGCCGCCCCGCCCGCCGCAACGGCCGGCCTGATCAGGAAAGGACTCGAAGATGGCGTCGACCTTGACCACCCGCAGCCAGGACGCGCTGTCCACCGCCACGCGACGTGCGGCCACGACCGGCAACGCCCGACTCGAGCCGGCCCACCTGCTGCACGCGCTGCTGACCCAGGAGGCCAGTGTCCCCGCGGCGCTGCTCTCGGCCGTCGGCGCGGACCCCGCCCAGGCCGTCAAGGGAGCGGAGGCTCTGGTGGACGCCCTGCCGGCTGCCCAGGGTGCGAGCGTGTCGGCCCCCACCGCGTCGCGCGCGCTGCTCGAGGTCCTGCAGCGCGCCGAGGACCTCGCCGGCGACCTCGGGGATGAGTACGTCTCCACCGAGCACCTGCTGGTCGGTGCGGCCACCGTGGCCGGACCGGCCCGCGAGCTGCTGACGTCGCTGGGCGCGTCCGCCGACGCCCTGCGCGACGCGTTCAGCTCGGTGCGCGGCTCGGCGCGGGTCACCTCACCCGACCCCGAGGGCACGTACCAGTCGCTGGAGAAGTACGGCATCGACCTCACCGCCGCGGCACGCGACGGCCGCCTCGACCCGGTCATCGGGCGCGACGCGGAGATCCGCCGCGTCGTGCAGGTGCTCAGCCGGCGGACCAAGAACAACCCGGTCCTGATCGGCGAGCCCGGCGTCGGCAAGACCGCGGTGGTCGAGGGCCTGGCTCAGCGGATCGTCGCCGGCGACGTACCCGAGTCGCTGCGGGGTCGGCGGCTGGTCTCGCTCGACCTGAGCGCCATGGTCGCGGGCGCGAAGTACCGCGGCGAGTTCGAGGAGCGGCTCAAGGCCGTGCTCGCCGAGATCAAGGACTCCGACGGGCAGATCATCACCTTCATCGACGAGCTGCACACCGTCGTCGGCACCGGTGCGGGCGGCGACTCCGCCATGGACGCGGGCAACATGCTCAAGCCGATGCTGGCCCGCGGTGAGTTGCACATGATCGGGGCCACCACGCTCGACGAGTACCGCGAGCGGATCGAGTCCGACCCGGCGCTCGAGCGTCGCTTCCAGCAGGTGCTGGTCGGCGAGCCGAGCGTCGAGGACACGGTAGCGATCCTGCGGGGACTCAAGGAACGGTACGAGGCGCACCACAAGGTGGCCATCTCCGATGCCGCCCTGGTCGCTGCCGCGACGCTGAGCAACCGCTACATCCCCGGGCGGCAGCTGCCCGACAAGGCCATCGACCTCGTGGACGAGGCGGCCAGCCGACTGCGGATGGAGATCGACTCCTCCCCGGTGGAGATCGACGAGCTGCGCCGGTCGGTGGACCGGATGCGGATGGAGCAGTTGCACCTCGAGCGCGAGACCGACGAGGCCAGCCTCGAGCGCCTCGAGCGTCTGAGCGCCGAGCTCGCCGACGCCGAGGAGACACTGCGCGGGCTGGAGGCACGCTGGGAGTCCGAGCGACAGAGTCTGAACCGGGTGGGTGAGATCAAGGAGCGCATCGACGGCCTGCGGGTGCAGGCCGACCGGGCCCAACGCGAGAACGACTACGAGTCCGCCTCGCGGATCCTGTACGCGGACATCCCGCAGCTCGAGTTGGAGCTGGCCGAGGCCGAGGCCACGGAATCGCCCAGCGACCTGATGGTGCACGAAGAGGTCGGCGCCGACGAGGTGGCCGAGGTCGTGGCGGCCTGGACCGGCATCCCCACCGGACGCCTGCTCGAGGGCGCGACCGGCAAGCTCCTGCGGATGGAGGAGGAGCTGGGCAAGCGGCTCATCGGCCAGCGCACCGCAGTGGCGGCGGTGTCAGACGCCGTTCGCCGGGCCCGCACCGGCATCTCCGATCCCAACCGTCCGACCGGCTCGTTCTTGTTCCTCGGCCCGACCGGCGTGGGCAAGACCGAGCTGGCCAAGGCGCTGGCGGAGTTCCTCTTCGACGACGAGCGCGCGATGGTGCGCATCGACATGAGCGAGTACGCCGAGAAGCACTCGGTCGCACGCCTCGTCGGAGCGCCCCCCGGCTACGTCGGATACGACGAGGGCGGTCAGCTCACCGAGGCGGTCCGCCGCCGGCCGTACACCGTCGTGCTGCTCGACGAGGTGGAGAAGGCGCACCCCGACGTCTTCGACGTCCTCCTGCAGGTGCTCGACGACGGCCGGCTCACCGACGGCCAGGGCCGTACGGTCGACTTCCGCAACGCGCTGCTGGTGCTGACGTCCAACCTGGGTTCGGTGTACCTCGCCGATCCCACGATGGAGCCCGCCGCGCAACGGGATGCGGTGATGAGCGTCGTCCGCGCGACGTTCAAGCCGGAGTTCCTCAACCGGCTCGACGAGGTCGTCACCTTCGACGCCCTCGGCACCGACGCGCTCGCCCGCATCGTCGACCTTCAGGTCGACGCGCTCGCCCGCCGGCTGGCCGACCGCCGCATCATCCTGCGGGTCAGCGACGCGGCCCGCCAGTGGCTCAGCCGCACCGGGTACGACCCGGCGTACGGGGCGCGCCCGCTGCGGCGGCTCGTGCAGAACGCGATCGGCGACAGGCTGGCCCGCCTGCTGCTCACCGGTGAGGTGCGCGACGGCGACGCGGTGGAGGTCGACGTCGACGGTGACACCCTGGCGGTGCGCCCCGCGGGCGCCGACACACCGCGTGGTGCACTGCTGGGGTGACCAGTCCGTCGCGATGCAACCCCTGACCGGGGGGTCTCGTTGTCATGAGCGTGAAGCCCTCGGAGGAACAGGAGTTCGCGGCGTTCGTGCGTGACCGCGGCGACGCGCTGCTCCGCTTTTCCCGGCGTCTCATACCTGACGCTGGCGACGCGGAGGACGCGTTGCAGACTGCCCTGCTTCGGCTGACGGCTCACTGGCCGAAGCAGTACCCGGAGGCATACATCCGGACCACGTTGGTCAACATCGCCAAGGACCGGGCCCGCCGGCGGCACCTCGTCGCCGTCCCGACAGACGTTCGCGCTGAGTTCATGGCCGCCGGTGCCGATCACGCCGACGCCATGGACGCGCAGGCTCGCCTCGATGCCGTCCTCGCGATCCTGCCGCCGAGGCAGCGCGTCACGGTGGTTCTGCGAGTACTGGAGGGGCTCAACGAGGCGGAGACCGCCAAGGCCATGGGCTGCTCGCCGGGCACGGCCAAGAGCAACCTGGCCCGCGGCCTGGACAAGGTGCGCCAACTACTTTCCGACCCACTCACGTGTGCGGAGGAGCTCCGATGACCAACGACCTGATGTCACGTGCGGAAGCGGCCGAACGACTGCAGGGCCTGTCCGCTTCGGCATCCGACGTGGTACGAGCCCCAGCCGACCTGGCGGCGTCGGTGCTGCAACGGGTTCGGCGCCGGCGCCACCTGCGGCGTACTGCTCTGGGTGTCGGCACGGGAATCGCGGTGCTCGCGACGGCAGCGGCGGTCAGCCTGGGCCGTGGGGACTACTTCACCGTGACGCAGCCCAGCGCCGTGATGGAACCGACGATCGCTGTGGGGGAGGGCGTCCTCTTCAGCAGGGTGACTTCTCCGCAGCTGGGCGACGTGGTGTACGCCCACGTCTCCGACCAGGGCGTGGAGGTCGACATGATGAGTCGGGTCCTGGCGCAGGGCGGTGACACGGTGTCCTGCCCGGCTGAACCAGACGGACGTTGTGACGGCGTGGTTCTCAACGGGACACCCATCACCGACCCGTACCTGCAGGACTTGGGAACCCGCCCCTTCCCGCGCACCGTTGTTCCGGGCGGCGAGGTTTTCCTGCTCGGGGACCACCGTGGCTCTGCCAACGACTCCCGCTACGTCGGGACCGTCCCCGTTGAGGACATCAGCGGTGTTGCCGTGGAGATCGTGGGCAGTGACGGTGACACGCGGCCAGTACCCGGAGCGCCTTCCCGCCCCGGACCGGACGGCGACCAGATCATCGATCCTGCAGAGCAGGTGCCGCCCGCCTCACAGGACTGAGCTCAGCGGCGGTGTCAGGCGACTGATTGGCTCTTGGCCTCGGACACCAGCTGGTGCGCGCGTTGGTGGGACACCCCGAGCACGGCGCCGATGTCGCGGACGCTCAATCCGGTGCGCTGCAGCTCTAGGGCGACTCTCTTCCAGTGCTCGGCTGCGTCGGCTTGGGCGTGCTCGGCCTCACCCCGCCGCTGACGGGCCAGCACCAGGGCCTTCTCGACACGCTGGGGCAGGGCCGGCCTGACCTCGACGTCCACCTCGGCCTCATCCAAACCGGCGACGAACGCGATCGCCTCGCGCTGATGCATGACCGCCTGGTCGAGCCGAGCGACCTGTGACAGGGCACCCGGGTGCTGGTCGCACTGCACGACCCACCACCGGTCGTCCTTGCGTGCGGTCGACGTGAACCTCATCGCCTCCACCAGCCCTTTCCCAGTGCTGCCTCGAGCTGCTTGTACAGCGCTTCGGCGGTCTCTTCGGCAATCTCGTTGTGGCGAGCGAGCGTGGTCCGTACCTCACCGACCTGCAGCCCGGTGTGGTTGGTCCGCTCGAACGTCGCAAACTCCACGCCGGCGTCCCTTGGCCGCCTTGCGGATCTTCTTGAGCACCGCCGTTCGTTTCACCAGGTTAGTCTAGGGCCGATAGACGCGACAAGTCAAGCGATGCTAGACACCCTGCCGCCGTCCGCCGGTGATGGTTCGCCCGGATCTCGCGTGGTGCACTGGGTGGGTGAGCACCTCGCCGACCACTAGGGCGCGGGCCCGGCCGCCGCAGGTGTCGTGGGCCTGCGCTCTGGCCGTGTTCGGCTCGGTGTTCGTGCTGCTCGTGATCGGGCAGACGATGGCGAGCTGGGACTCCCCGGTGATGCGCGAAGACTTGCAACGCGCACTCGACGAGTCCCCGTTCACCTCTGACCTCGACGTCGAGCAGCTGCTCGAGGGGTTGCGTTACACGCTGATGGCGGTGGCGGCGGCCTGCGCGGCGGCGGCAGTCGCCGCGGCATGGACGGCTCGCGGTCACCGAGGTGCTCGAGTGCTGCTGACGGTGCTGGGTGCGGCCGCACCGCTCTCCGCCCCGCTGCTGGGTCTCGCCGGCGTCGTCATCGCCGCTGCGGGCCTCGCCTGCGCCGTCCTGCTGTGGTCGCGACCCGCGCGGCACTGGTTCCGGCTAGCGTCTGACCCACCCGGCTCGATGTCCGGCAAGAACCGACCCGTCCATTCCTCAGGGGGAGCGTCGATGTCCCACCCCACCCCGCCTCCCGGCGGCGACGACCAGTCCACCGGCCAGTCCACCGGCCAGTCCACCGGGCAACCGGACGACACCGGGCAGCAGGTCAGCCAGCCGCCGCAGTGGTCGGGCTCTGGCGGGGAGCAGTACGGCCAGCCGTACCAGCAGCAATCGGCCCAGGGTCAGCCGTACGGGCAGCCGGTCTACGGGCAGCCGGTCTACGGGCAGCCGGGCTACGGGCAGCCCGGCTACGGGCAGCCGTACGCAACGCAGTCATATGGCCAGCCCTACGGCTACGGCCAGGGCGGTTACGGTGGCGACCCGGCGCGACGGCCCGGCACGGTGACGGCGGCAGCGGTCATCACGTTCGTGCTCGCGGGGTTGGCGCTGCTGGGCACCCTCATCGGCGGGGTGGCCGTGCTCGCGTCCCGCGACACCGTGGAGCGCGAGCTGCTCAACAATCCCGACTTCGGAGGCGACTTCAACTCCTCCGACATTGGTGCCGTCGTCACCGCGATCGCGTTGATCTGCCTCTTCCTGGCGCTGCTCTCCGTGGCGGCAATCGTGCTTGCGGTGCTGGTGCTGCGCGGACGGGGCTGGGCGCGGGTGACGCTGATCGTGCTGTCAGTGGTCACCGCGATCATCGGGTTGGTGGGAATCACCACCTTCCTTCCGCTGGTGTGGACCGCGGGAGGCATCGCCGTCGTGGTGCTGCTCAGCCTGTCGACGTCCGGCCGGTGGTTCGCGTTGCAGGGGTACGAGGGGCACTCCAGCAGCGCGTCGGCCTACCCGCCGACCTGAGGGTCCCCCACGCGGGGGGCATGAATGCGCCGGGTGGCGGGCACCTGATTTGGACCGCCATGGCCGTCACCGCCGGGGGTCAGCCGTATGCGCGGTTCAAGCGTGCAAGTGCCTCCTCGATCACCTCGGGGCGCTTGCAGAACGCCCAGCGGACCAGGTATCTGCCGGCTTGCGGGTCGTCGTGGAAGACCTGGTGCGGGATCGCGACGACACCGGCCCGTTTCGGCAGGTCGAGGCAGAACGCGAGGCCGTCCGCGGCACCGAGCGGGCGCACATCGGTCGTGGCGAAATAGGTGCCCTGCGGCACCGCCACCTCCAGTCCGAGCTCGGCCAGCCCGCTGCACAACTGGTCGCGACGCTCCTGCAGATCGGTCCCGATCTGGGTGAAGAAGGTGTCCGGAAGGGCGAGCGCCACCGCGATGGCCGGCTGGAGCGGCGCACCGGAGGTGTAGGTGAGGAACTGCTTGGCCTTGGTCACCGCCCCCACCAGCGACGCCGGCCCCACCGCCCAGCCGACCTTCCAGCCGGTGAACGAGAACGTCTTGCCGCCACTCGAGATGGTGAGGGTGCGCTCGGCCATGCCCGGCAACGTCGCGATCGGCACGTGCCGGTGCGCGTCGTAGACCAGGTGCTCGTACACCTCATCGCTGATCACCAGCAGGTCGTGCTCGACCGCGACGTGCGCGAGCGACGTCAGTTCCTCGACGGTGAGCACGGTGCCGGTGGGGTTGTGGGGGGTGTTCAGCAGGATCGCCGTCGTACGCGGTGTGACGGCGGCGCGGAGCGAGTCCACGTCGAGGCGGAAGTCGGGTGCCGTCAGGACGACAGGGCGGCGGACACCGCCTGCGAGTGCGATCCCGGCGGGATAGGAGTCGTAGTACGGAGCGAGCACGATCACCTCGTCGCCCGGGTCGACCAGTGCGAGGAGCGCGGCCGCGACGGCCTCGGTGGCGCCGGTGGTGACGACCACCTCCGCCTCGGGGTCGACGTCCATCCCGTACCAGTGCCGCTGGTGCGCAGCGATGGCCTGACGCAGCTCGGGCACCCCGGTGCCCGGCGCGTACTGGTTGCGCCCACCGCGCAGCGCCTCGACGGCTGCCTCACGTACTTCGTCGGGGCCGTCGGTGTCCGGGAAGCCCTGGCCGAGGTTGACCGAGCCGGTGACACGGGCGAGGTCGGACATGGTGGCGAAGATCGTGGTGTCGACGCCGCTCACCCGCTGCGCCAGCCGCTTCATGGGCAGCGACCCTAGTGGGGGCCCCTACTCTGGCGTGCATGAGCGACCGCGAGGACCTGCTTGCCCAGATCGTCGACAAGGCCGTGGTGCACGACCGCTTGACGTTGTCGTCCGGGCGGGAGACCGACCGCTACGTGGACCTGCGGCGGATCACCCTCGACGCACAGGCCGCTCCACTGGTGGGGCGGGTGATGCTCGAGCTCGCCGGTGGTCTCGACGTCGACGCGGTCGGCGGGCTGACGCTGGGGGCCGACCCGGTGGCCGCCGCGATGCTGCACGCGGCGGCGGCCCAGGGCCGCCGCATCGACGCGTTCGTCGTGCGCAAGGAGGGCAAGAAGCACGGTCTGCAGCGCCGGATCGAGGGGCCGGACGTACGCGGGCGGCGGGTGCTCGCGGTCGAGGACACCTCGACGACGGGCGGGTCGGTGCTCAGCGCGGTCGAAGCGCTGAGGGAAGCGGGAGCCGAGGTGGTCGCGGTCGCGGTCATCGTCGATCGGGCGACCGGGGCGCAGCAGGCGGTCGAGGCGGCCGGGCTGGAGTACCGCGCGGCGTACGCCGTCGACGAGCTCGGCCTGGCCTGAGACGCCGGGAGTGACGTTCTCACCGACTCACCCGGCGGGCCGCGTCACCACGTCACTCTGACGGGGTCAGCGGGGGGGCCAGCGGGGGTCAGCGGGGGGTCGTGTGCGGCAGGCCCTCGGGGGACGCGGGTCCGGGGGACGCGGGCTCGCTGGATGGGGCGCGGTGGATCTTGTGGCGCTCCCGCAGGAGGTGCAGAGCCACCGGGAGCACCGACACCACGACGGCACCCACGATGATGAGGTCGAGGTGTGGCTGCACGACGTCCTGGACGAACTGGTACTGCCCGAGGCGCCAGGCCGCCAGCGTGATGCTCCATACCCACACCACGGCACCCACGGTGCTGTAGGTGAGGTAGAGCCGCCGGTCCATCTTGGCCACGCCCGCGGTCACCGTGATGAACGTGCGTACGACGGGCACGAAGCGAGCCAGGATGATCGCGGGTGCGCCGTACTTGTCGAAGAACGCTCGCGCGCGCACGACCTGCGCCTTGTTGAGCAGGCGGCCCTCACGTCGTTCGAACACGGGCGGTCCGACCGCGCGGCCGATCTCGTAACCCGTGACGTTGCCGAGGACGGCGCCGCCGGTGAGCACCAGGCACACCCACCAGATCGGGTGCTGGATCAGGCCCTGGCTCACGAACAGGCCGACGGTGAACAGCAAGGTGTCACCGGGCAGGAAGAACCCGATCAGCAGGCCGCACTCGGCGAAGATGACTCCGAGCGCGAGCCACAGCGCGGCGCCGGCTGTGCCGGTGAGCAAGCTGGCGGGGTCCATCCAGTCGGGGCCGAGGGCGAGGTCCACGTGAGAAGCGTACGGGAGAGGTGGGCATGGGATCGGCAGACGCAGACGACTCCCCCGTGACCGTTGGGTGTCCAGATGTCGGCGTCGGACCCTACGAGGGGCGATGGCCGGACGACCCCCGCTATGACCCGCAGCTGCTGGCCGACGGGGACCGGCGCAACGTGGTCGATCGTTACCGGTACTGGCGAGTGGAGGCGGTCGTGGCCGACCTGGACACCCGGCGCCACCCCTTCCACGTGGCCGTGGAGAACTGGCAGCACGACCTCAACATCGGGTCGGTGGTGCGTACGGCCAACGCGTTCGCCGCATCGGCGGTCCACGTCGTCGGCCGCCGCCGTTGGAACCGGCGAGGGGCGATGGTCACCGACCGCTACCAGCACCTGCACCACCACCCCGACATGGCATCGATGGTCGCCTGGGCGGCGGAGCGTGACCTGCCGATGATCGGCGTGGACAACCTGCCGGGCGCCAAGGCGCTGGAACGGGCCGAGCTGCCCCGGTCCTGTGTCCTCGTGTTCGGCCAGGAGGGCCCGGGCCTCACGCCGGCGGCAGCGCAGGCATGCTCGGCGGTGTACTCGATCACGCAGTTCGGCTCGACCCGGTCGATCAACGCCGGTGCCGCCGCCGCCATCGCCATGCACGCCTGGATCCGTCGCCACGCCGAGGTGTGAGGTGCGGGCGACCTGGGCGTGAGTTGCCCAGTGGTGCCAGACGGCGCCTGACGGGCCTTCCAGGCCCTGTTCTGGCACCACTGGGTGTGACTGGAGCCCGTGCTGGCAGCACTCGGCGGGTTGAGGCGACGCCGGTGACGGCGTCGCCGTTTGAGCCCGGTGACAGCCGGGCCGCTTACGCTTGGCCCCATGGCGCGTCGACTGGTCGTGGTGGGGGGCGACGCGGCCGGCATGTCCGCCGCGTCCGCCGCGAAGAAGCGGGCGGGCGGCGACATCGAGGTGTTGGTGCTCGAGCGGGGTCACTGGACGTCGTACTCGGCGTGCGGGATCCCGTACTGGGTGTCCGGTGACGTCGACGGTCCTGACGCTCTGGTGGTGCGCTCACCGCAGCAGCACCGCGATGCCGGCATCGACGTACGCATGCGCCACGAGGTGATCGACCTCGACCTCGACGGACGCACGGTGGGCGTCCGCGGTCCGTCCGGCGAGGTTTCCCGCGAACGGTACGACGACCTCTTGCTCGCCACCGGCGCCAAGCCGCTGGCTCCAGCGGTGCCCGGTGCCGACGCCGCCGGGGTGTACGGCGTGCAGACGCTCGACGACGGCGCCGCGGTGCTCGACGCGCTGTGCGGCGACCGCCGCCGCCCGCGTAGGGCAGTGGTGGTGGGCGGTGGCTACATCGGCGTGGAGATGGCCGAGGCCTGCCTGCAGCGCGGCCTGGCCGTCACGCTCGTCGACCGCGCCCCGGAGCCAATGACCAAACTCGACCCCGACCTCGGGCACCGGGTGCGCGAGACCATGGAGGGCCTCGGCATCGAGGTGTGCACCGGGGTGGAGATCGAGGCCTTCGAGAGCGACGACGCCGGCCACGTCACCGGCGTGCGGACGTCGCAGGAGGTGTTCGACGCCGACGTGGTGGTTCTGGGTATCGGGGTCCGGCCGCTGACCGACCTCGCCAAGGCCGCGGGGTTGCCGCTGGGCGCCTTCGGCGGCCTGCGTACCGACGAACGCATGGCGGTCCCGGGGTACGACGGCGTCTGGGCCGCCGGTGACTGCGTCGAGGTGTGGGACCGGGTCGCCGGCGACTGGCTGCACGTGGCCCTGGGCACCCACGCCAACAAGCAGGGTCGGGTGGTCGGGCTGCAGCTGACCGGCGGCGACCTCACGTTCCCCGGGGTGGTCGGCACCGCGATGACCAAGGTGTGCGACCTCGAGATCGCCATCACCGGCCTCAACACGGCGCGGTGCCACGCGCTCGGCCTCGACGTCGTGGTGGCCACGATCGAGTCGACGACCCGGGCCGGCTACTTCCCCGGCTCGGCGCCCATCACCGTGCGGGTCGTCGCCGAGTGCGGCAGCCGCCGGTTGCTCGGTGGCCAGGTGATCGGGTGCGACGGCGCCGGCAAGCGGATCGACACCCTCGCGCTCGGGTTGTGGAACCAGATGACCGTCGACGATCTCGCGATGAGCGACCTCGCGTACGCCCCGCCGTTCTCGCCGGTGTGGGACCCGGTGCAGGTGGCAGCCCGCAAGGCGGTCTCCTTGCTCGACGCGCGGTAGGCGCACGGGACGAGAGGTGACTCGGTCGGCGGCAGGCGCGATACTGGGCCGACCAGCACCCGAGCAGGGGAGTCCCGCCATGCCCATCGCGACGCCCGAGGTCTACACGCAGATGCTCGACCAGGCCAAGCGCGACGCGTTCGCGTACCCGGCGATCAACGTCACCAGCTCCCAGACCCTGCACGCGGCGCTGCGCGGGTTCGCCGAGGCCGAGTCCGACGGGATCGTGCAGGTGTCGACCGGCGGGGCGGAGTACCTGTCGGGGTCCACCGTCAAGGACATGGTGACCGGCTCGGTCGCCTTCGCCGCGTACGCGCGGGAGGTCGCCGCGAAGTACCCCGTCAACGTCGCGCTGCACACCGACCACTGCCCCGAGGACAAGCTGGACACCTTCGTACGCCCGCTGCTCGCGCTGTCGCGTGAGCAGGTCGAGGCCGGCGGGCTGCCGATCTTCCAGTCCCACATGTGGGACGGCTCCGCGACCGAGCTGGAGGAGAACCTCTCGATCGCCGCCGAGCTGCTCGACCAGGCCGCCGCGGCACACGTCGTGCTCGAGGTCGAGGTCGGGGTCGTCGGCGGTGAGGAGGACGGCATCGTCGGGCAGATGGACGAGAAGCTGTACTCCGCACCCGGCGACGCCGTCCGCACCGCCGAGGCACTGGGCCTCGGCGAGCGCGGCCGCTACCTGCTCGCGTTGACCTTCGGCAACGTGCACGGCGTCTACAAGCCGGGCAACGTCAAGCTCCGGCCGGAGATCCTGGCCGAGGCCCAGCAGGTGGTGGGCGAGAAGTTCGGCGTGGACAAGCCGTTCGACCTGGTCTTCCACGGTGGGTCGGGTTCGGCCGCCGAGGACATCGCCGCTGCCGTCGACCACGGCGTGGTGAAGATGAACGTCGACACCGACACGCAGTACGCGTTCACCCGGGCCGTGGCGGCGCACATGTTCACGCACTACGACGGCGTCCTGCGGATCGACGGTGAGATCGGCGACAAGAAGGCGTACGACCCCCGCGCGTACGGCAAGGCGGGGGAGGAGTCGATGGCGGCGCGGGTGACGCAGGCCTGCGAGAACCTGCGTTCCGCCGGCACCCGCGTCGGCTGAGTCGCAGGCTGGGCGCACCCGGCCCGGGCGGGGTCTGGCTCTGTCGATACCACGTTGACGTGGTATCGGCGTGACGAGTGGGACCGGGCAGACTGGGGGCATGACGAACCACAACCTGATGGGCGAACCACCCGCCACGTTCTTGCCGCCCGACCCAGCAGCGCAGCGGTTGGCTGCCGGGGACTCCCCGGGCGACGTCGCGCGGGCGTACCCCACGTCCAGCCTCGCCTGGGCTGTGCTCGCCGAACACGCCCTGGACGCAGCTGCTGACGTGGAGGGGTACGCGTACGCCCGCACCGGTTACCACCGTGCCCTGGACGCGCTGCGGCGCAACGGCTGGAAGGGGCACGGGCCGGTGCCCTGGAAGCACGAGGCCAATCGCGGCTTCCTGCGTTCGCTGGCCGCCCTCACCCGCGCCGCCGCAGCGATCGGCGAGGTCGAGGAGGAGCACCGGTGCCGGGAGTTCCTGCGGGAGTCGAGCCGCGAGGCGTACGACGTGCTGCTCGGAGCCTGAGTGGGCCGTCCGGTCGCGGCTCGCCCCGGCTCCCCTTCGCTACCCTGCTGCGCACCGCGTGAGCCACCGCGCACCGCCCAGCCACCGCGCACCGCCCAGTCACCGCCCGCCCAGTCACCGCCCGTCCCGGCCTCCGCAGGGAGGAGACAGCCATGCCCGCCATCGTGATCGTCGGCGCCCAGTGGGGTGACGAGGGCAAGGGCAAGGCGACCGACCTGCTCGGCAGCCGGGTCGACGTCGTGGTGAAGTTCAACGGCGGCAACAACGCCGGGCACACCGTGGTGATCGACGACCAGAAGTACGCACTGCACCTCCTCCCCAGCGGCATCCTGACGCCGGGCGTCGTGCCGGTGATCGGAAACGGCGTGGTGGTCGACCTCGGCGTGCTCTTCGAGGAGATCGACGACCTCGAGGTACGCGGCGTCGACACCTCGCGCCTGCGGGTGAGCGCCAACGCGCACGTGATCGCGTCGTACAACCGCACCCTCGACAAGGTCACCGAGCGCTTCCTCGGGTCCCGGCGCATCGGCACCACCGGCCGCGGCATCGGCCCGACGTACGCGGACAAGATGAACCGCATCGGCGTACGCATCGAGGACCTGTTCGACACCGAGGTCCTCACCGCCAAGGTGGAGGGGGCCCTCGACGTCAAGAACCAGCTGCTCGCCAAGGTGTACAACCGCCGGGCCGTGGCGGTCGAGGAGGTCGTCGAGGAGCTGGTGTCGTACCGCGACCGGCTCGCTGCGATGGTCAGCGACACCGGCCTGTTGTTGAACCAGGCACTCGACCGGGGCGAGACCGTGCTGCTCGAGGCCGGTCAGGCGACGCTGCTCGACGTCGACCACGGGACGTACCCGTTCGTCACGTCCAGCTCGGCCACCGCGGGCGGCGCGTGCACCGGCTCCGGCATCCCGCCGACCCGCATCGACCGGGTGGTCGGGATCGTCAAGGCGTACACCACCCGGGTCGGCGAGGGGCCGTTCCCGACCGAGCTGCACGACGACTCCGGTGAGCACCTGCGCAAGACCGGCATGGAGTACGGGACGACGACCGGCCGGCCGCGGCGCTGCGGCTGGTTCGACGCGGTGGTCGCGCGCTACGCCGCAAGGGTGAACGGCGTCACCGACTTCGTGGTGACCAAGCTCGACGTGCTGACCGGCCTGGAACAGGTGCCGGTGTGCGTGGCGTACGACGTCGACGGGGTTCGCCACGACGAGATGCCGATGACCCAGGCGGAGTTCGCGCGGGCGGTGCCGGTCTACGAGGAGCTGCCCGGGTGGTGGGAGGACCTCTCGCACTGCCGCAGCTTCGACGAGCTGCCGAAGGCGGCGCAGGAGTACGTGCTGACGCTGGAGCGGATGTGCGGGCCCCGGCTGTCCGTCGTGGGTGTCGGCCCTGGGCGCGACCACGTCGTCGTACGTCACGACCTGGTGTGACCGCGCCCAGGCCGTGGATACCCTCGCTGCCTGTGAGGACCCTGGTGATCGGTGCCGGCGGCCGTGAGCACGCCCTCGCCCTGGCGCTGTCGCGCGACCCGGACGTCACCGAGGTGCACGCGGCACCGGGCAACCCGGGAGCCGGCAACGTGGCGACGCTGCACGACGTCGACCCGGTTGACGGCGACGCCTGCTCCACCCTGGCGACGAAGCTCGGCGCCGACCTCGTCGTCATCGGGCCAGAGGCGCCCCTGGTGGCCGGAGTCGCCGACGCGGTACGCGCTGCCGGTGTGGCCTGCTTCGGCCCGAGCCGCGAGGCCGCCCGGTTGGAGGGCTCCAAGGCGTTCGCCAAGCACGTGATGGCCGCCGCGGACGTACCGACCGCCCGGGCGCGGGTGTGCGAGACGGCCGCACAGGTCGACGCTGCGCTCGATGAGCTCGGCCCCCCGTACGTCGTCAAGGACGACGGTCTCGCCGCTGGCAAGGGAGTGGTCGTAACCGACCTGCGGGAGCTCGCCGCGGCGCACGCCGGCGCCTGCGCGCGGGTGGTGATCGAGGAGTTCCTCGACGGCCCGGAGGTGTCGCTGTTCGCGTTGTGCGACGGCGACTCGGTGGTGCCGATGCTCCCGGCGCAGGACTTCAAGCGGGTCGGCGACGACGACACCGGACCCAACACCGGCGGCATGGGCGCCTACACCCCGCTGCCGTGGGCGCCACCGGGGCTGGTCGAGGAGGCGATGGCCCGGGTGCTGGAGCCGACCGTGGCCGAGCTGGCCCGGCGCGGCACACCGTTCAGCGGCCTGCTGTACGCGGGGCTCGCGCTCACGTCGCGCGGGCTGCGGGTGGTGGAGTTCAACGTCCGCTTCGGCGACCCGGAGACGCAGGCGCTGCTGGCGCTGCTGGGGACACCGTTGGGGGGGTTGCTGCACGCCGCGGCGACCGGCCGGCTCGACACCGCGCCGCTGGCCTGGCATGACGGCGCCGCGGTGAGCGTGGTCGTCGCCGCCGCCGGCTATCCGTCGTCGCCGCGTACGGGCGACGAGATCACCGGCCTCGACGAGACCGCCCTGGTGGTGGGGGTGGACGTCATCCACGCCGGTACGGCGCTGCGGGACGGGCGCCTGGTCACCGCCGGGGGTCGGGTACTCGCGGTGACCGCCGTCGGCGCCGACCTCGCATCGGCCCGGTCCCGGGCGTACGAGGGCGTCTCCTGCGTACGCATCGACGGTGCCCACGCGCGGACCGACATCGCCCGAGCCGCCGCCGGGTGAGGCACCGCAGCCACCCAGAGCCACCCGACAGGTCACGATCCGGCCACGACGGCCTGTGGTAGGCAACCAACCTCCGGTACGTGTCGTCCAAGCAAGGTGTAGGGGGCGGGTCGCCGCGCGACGGGGGAGCGGCGACCCGGCCCCGACTGCGTGGGAGAATGCGGCGGTGATCCATGCGGCGGCGATCAATGCGGCGGTGATCAATGCGGCGGTGATCAATGCGGCGGTGATCCCCGACGTGCTGGCCCTGCGCTACGCCTCGCCGGAACTGGTCAAGCTGTGGGCCCCCGAGCACAAGGTCGCGCTCGAGCGGCGGCTGTGGATCGCGGTGCTGCGAGCCCAGCGTGACCTTGGCGTGGATGTCCCCGACGGTGTCGTCGAGGCGTACGAGGCGGTGGTCGACAAGGTCGACCTCGACTCGATCGCGGCTCGGGAGCGGGTGACCCGCCACGACGTCAAGGCGCGCATCGAGGAGTTCTGCGCGCTCGCCGGCCATGAGCACGTGCACAAGGGCATGACCTCGCGCGACCTCACCGAGAACGTCGAGCAGCTGCAGGTGCGCGACTCGCTCGAGCTCGTCCGCGACCGCGTCGTCGCCACGCTGGCCCGGCTCGCCCGCCTCGCGAGCGAGCACCAGAGCCTGGTGATGGCGGGCCGCAGCCACAACGTCGCGGCGCAGGCGACCACGTTGGGCAAGCGCTTTGCGACGGTGGCCGACGAGCTGCTGGTCGCGTACGAACGGCTCGAGGACCTCCTCGCCCGCTACCCGCTGCGTGGCATCAAGGGTCCGGTCGGCACCGCGCAGGACATGCTCGATCTGCTCGACGGCGACCGCGAACGCCTGGCCGAGCTGGAGCGGCGGGTCGTTGCCCACCTCGGCTTCGACCGGGTCCTGACCAGCGTCGGTCAGGTCTATCCGCGCTCGCTGGACTTCGACGTGGTCTCGGCACTGGTGCAGGTCACCGCGGCGCCGTCCAACTTCGCCACCACGATCCGGCTGATGGCGGGCCACGAGCTGGTCACCGAGGGCTTCCGCGCCGGCCAGGTCGGCTCCAGCGCGATGCCGCACAAGATGAACACCCGCTCCGTCGAGCGGGTCAACGGCCTCGCCGTGGTCACCCGCGGCTACCTGTCGATGCTCGGCGAGCTGGCCGGCGACCAGTGGAACGAGGGTGACGTCTCCGACTCGGTGGTACGCCGGGTGGCGCTGCCCGGCGCGTTCTTCGCGACCGAAGGCCTCTTCTCGACCTTCCTGACCGTCCTCGACGAGTTCGGTGCCTTCCCCGCGGTCGTCGAGCGGGAGCTCGCCCGCTACCTACCGTTCCTGGCCACGAGCAAGGTACTGATGCGCGCCGTACGGGCCGGTGTCGGCCGCGAAGCGGCGCACGAGGTGATCAAGGAGCACGCCGTCGCGGTGGCGCTGGAGCTGCGCGAGGGCGGGGAACGCAACGACCTGCTCGACCGGCTCGCCGCCGACGAACGGCTCGGTCTGGGCCCCGATGAGCTCGCCGCGCTGGTGGCTGAGCCGCTGTCGTTCACCGGTGCCGCGGCCGAGCAGGTCGAGCAGGTGGTACGCCAGGTGCAGCGCGTCGTCGCGGCCCGTCCGGACGCCGCCGCGTACACCCCCCCGGCGATCGTGTGAGGCTGCTGCCGGAGCCGCTGGCACGGCGGCACGTGCGTGCGACGCCGCGGCAGGTGTGGGCGGTGCTGGCCGACGGGTGGCGCTATGCCGACTGGGTGCTCGGTACGCGCGCGATCCGCGCCGTGGACGTGGAGTGGCCGGCGCGCGGTAGCTGTCTGCACTACACCGTCGGGTACGGCCCCCTGGCGTACCGCAACCGCACGACGGTGGCGGCGTGCGTGCCCGAACGGGTGCTGGAGCTCGAGGTGCACGCGGGCCCTGCCGGCACCGCCAGGGTCGGCCTACGGCTGACGCCGGAGCGCGACGGCACGCTGGTCATGTTGGAGGAGCACCCGCTGCGCGGACCGGTGGCCTGGCTGCACACCCCGCTGGCCAACCTGCCGTACGCCTTGCGCGGGCACCTGATGCTGCGGGACCTGGCCCGCCTCGCCGAGGAGCCGGGGCGCGGCTGACGGGTCAGAGCTTTGGTGCCGCTCGGCTCCCCCACCCGGCTCGGCGCGCAGGCGGGGCGCTGATCGGCTCGACCACCAGCCGGCGGGGAGCGCCGAGCAGGTGCATCAGCAGGACCGAGGTGATCGCCTGCGCACAGAGCAGGCCGGCGAGGACGACGAGCTGGAAGCGGGCCGCCTGCACCGGGCTGGCGCCGCCGAGCAGCGCGCCGATGAAGGCGCCGGGCAACGTGACGAGCCCGGTGGTGCGGGTCTGGTCCAGACCGGGTACGAGGGCCTCGCCCGCGCACGGACGGGCGATGTCGGCGACGGCCTGGCGCATGGTCGCGCCGAGGGCCAGCCACGCCTCGATCTCCTCGCGCCGGGCGAGCATGCCCGCGCGCAGGTGCCGTCCGGCGAGGGTGGCCGCGGTCATCGTGTTTCCGATGACGATGCCGCCGAGGGCGACGAGGTAACGCGGTTCGAACGGGAGCACCCCGAGCGCGAAGATGACGCCGAGGCTCGCGCCGGCTCCCGTCGTGCACGCGACGACCACGGCACGACCCGGGCTCTCCAGCCCGCGCAGGCGCCCGGTGGCGGTACGGGTCGCGATGGCGAGCATGGCCGCCAGCGCCAGCGCCACGAGGGGTGGGTTGGTGAGCACCCCGCCCAGCAGCAGCCCGACGAGAGCGAGCTGGGCCGCCGCCCGGGCGATGGCCACGACCGGCGCTCCGCCGAGGTGGACCTGACCGGCCCGCAGCACCGCCAACGTGAGGATCAGCAGCGCCGCCACGCCCAGCGCGAGTCGTACGAGCTCCTCGACGGTCACGATGTTCTAGATGCGGCGCAGGCGGGCCTGGGCCAGGGCGGCCCGGGCCGCGTTGGAGCCGGGCGCGCCGTGCACGCCGCCACCGGGGTGCGCCGAGGCGTTGGCCAGGAACAGTCCGCGGACGGGGGTGCCGGCGCGGCCCATGCCGGGGTACGGACGGAACACCAGCTCTTGTGACAGCGCGGCCGTGCCGCCGTTGATGGCGCCGCCGTCCAGGTTGGCGTTGCGGGCCTGCAGGTCGGCCGGCGCCAGCACTCGTCGTGCGAGCACCTGGTCGCCGAAGCCGGGGGCGTGCCGCTCGATGCGTGCCTGCATCCGGTCGGCGAAGCGCTCCTTCTCCGACTCGTCCCACGTGCCGGTCAGGCCGTCGCCGCCGGCGTCGCTGCGCACCTCGCGCGGCACGTGGGTGTAGGCCCACACCGTCTCGCTGCCCTGCGGGGAGCGGCCGGGGTCGGCCACGTTCATCGCACCGGCCAGCAGCAGCGGGTCCGACGGGACCGCACCGGTCGAGATCTGGTTGGCGTGCCGGCTCAGCTCGTCGACGCTCTCGGCGATGTGGAAGCAGGCCGACGGGCCGGGCATGGGCGTACGCCACGGGACCTCGCCGGACAGCGCCCAGTCGATCTTGACCGTGCCGGGGTCCCAGCTGAAGCGGCGCATGCCCTTCTGCGTACGCGGCGGCAGGTCCTCCCAGGCGACCAGCCCGCCGTACAGGTGCGGGGCGACCACGTCGGCCAGCACCGCGCGCCCAGCCGGGTAGCGGTCGCCGCCGGCCGTACGGACCGCGACCGCGCGCCCTGCGGACACCTCGACCCGCTCGACGGGGGCGCCGGTGATGATCTGTCCGCCGCGGGCGGTGAACCGGTTGGCTATGGCCTGGCTCAGCGCCCCGGCCCCGCCCTGGGGTACCGGGAACCCCTCGTGCTGCGCGAGCATCAGCAACAGCCAGCCGAACACGCCCGACCCGGCGCCCTCCGGCGAGAAGTCGGCGTGCAGGGCGTTGCCGGCCAGCAGCAACCGCGGCGCGAAGCCGCCGAAGCGCTCCTCGCCGAGCTGGCGCACGGGGACCAGGGCCAGCCGGGCGAGGTCCATCCCACCGGCGAACGGCGCCTTGGCGAGCAGCTTGAGCCCGTTGCGGACCGGCGGGAACGGCGACAGCAGCGCCCCGATGACGTCATCGCCGATCCGCTGCCAGCCACGGCACATCTCCAGCCAGGCCTCGCCGTCGCCGGGGCACGTCGCGTCGAAGGCCGCGGCCGTCTCCTCCGGCGTACGCAGGATGGCGGCCCAGCCGTCGCTGGTCGGGTTGGCGACCGCGCCGGGGCTGCGCAGCCAGGTGAGGCCGTACTCCTCGAGGTGCAGCGCCTTGATGACCGGCGACGCGGCGGCGAGGGGGTAGAAGGCGCTGAACGTGTCGTGCACGAAGCCGGGCACCAGCTCGGAGTCGCTGCGCACCGCCCCGCCGATGGTGTCCTGGGCCTCCAGCACCAGGACGCTCCAGCCGGCATCCAGGAGCAGGTTGGCGGCGACGAGACCGTTCTGTCCGGCTCCCACCACGATGGCGTCCGGGGCGTTCGTCTGATTGCTCATGGCCCAGTCTCCCGCCGTACGGCCGAAGTCGACAAACAAATCACCTGCGAGCCCGCGGTGGCCACTTCTCCGACGCTGGGGGCCGACGCCGCATCGTCGCGGTCCATGTCGCCCGTGCCGCCCACCGGCTAGGGTCCCGAGGGTGCTCTCGGGGACCGTTGTGCTCGATTCCGTTCCGCAGATCGGCGAACTCGTCCGTGTTCGGGGCCAGCAATGGGTGGTCTCCAGTCGCCGCGACAGCACCCAGCCACGCGATGAGCTGGCGCCCGACCTGCCCGGGCGTTCCCTGGTCACGCTGACAAGCGTGAGTGACGACGACCTCGGCAGCGAGCTCACGCTGGCGTGGGAGGTCGAGCCGGGCCGCGAGATCCTGCCGCAGACCCGGCTCCCCTCGGTGACCGCCGACGGGTGGGATGAGCCCCAGGTGCTCGGCGCGTTCCTGGACGCCGTCCGCTGGGGCACCGTTGCCAGCGCCGACGACGCCACGCTGCAGGCGCCCTTCCGCGCCGGCATCACGATCGAGGACTACCAGCTCGAGCCGGTCGCCAAGGCCCTCGCGATGCCGCGGGTCAACCTGTTGATCGCCGACGACGTGGGTCTGGGCAAGACCATCGAGGCGGGTTTGGTGATCCAGGAGATGCTCCTGCGGCACCGCGCCCGCCGGGTGCTGGTCGTCTGCCCCGCACCGCTGACCGGCAAGTGGCGCGACGAGATGCTCCAGCGCTTCGGGCTCGACATGACCGTCCTGGACGCAGCCGCTCTCAAGGCCCTGCGGCGCAGCCACGGCCTGGAGGCCAACCCGTTCTCGGTCTTCCCGCGCACCATCGTGAGCCTGCCGTGGCTGCGCACACCGCGGGTCCAGCGGCTGCTCGACGAGGTGCTGACCCCCGACACGAGGCACCCCGGTTACTTCGACGTGCTCGTCGTGGACGAGGCGCACCACTGCGCCCCGCCGTCGCCCGCCACCGGCAAGCGGTACGCCGTCGACAGCCTCCAGACCCAGGCCGTACGCCGGGTCGGGGAGCACTCCCAGCACCGGCTGTTCCTGTCCGCGACCCCGCACAACGGCCACCCCGAGTCGTGGCAGGCACTGCTGGAGATGCTCGACCCGCAACGTTTCGCCCGCGGCGTGGAACCCGACCCGGCCGTGGTCCAGCAGGTGATGGTCCGCCGGCTCAAGGACACCCTGCAGAACCCAGACGGCAGCAGGCGGTTCCCCGGCCGCACGGCCCGCGCGATCGAGGTCGCCTACACCGACGACGAGCGGCACGGGCACGACCTCCTCACGGCCTACACCCACTCCCGCCGGCGCGTCAGCGGCACCCGAGCCGTACGCGCCGGCGACCTGATCAGTCTGCTGCTGAAGAAGCGGCTGTTCTCCTCACCTGCCGCCTTCCACCGCACGCTGCAGGCCCACCAGGAGACCGTGGCCCGGGCGGTCGCGCCGGTACGGGACGACGACCTGCCCGACTGGCTCGCCGAGGCGCTCGCCTGGGACCAACCGGACTCCGGTGCCGACGAGTCCGAGGACGAGCGCGACCTGCTCGACCGGGCCGCGGACGCCACCGGCCGTCTGGAGGCCGATCAGGCCGAGCTCCTCGCCGAGCTCGACGTCTGGGCCCGGCGGCGAGCAGAGCCGGCCGACAGCAAGGCCGAGGCCCTGGTCGCCGAGCTGCACCGGCTCTGCCCGACCCGCAGCGACGAGCGGGTCATCGTGTTCACCGAGTACCGCGACACCCAGGTGTGGCTGGCCGGCATCCTCGCCGCCCGCGGGCTCGGCGGTGACCGGCTCGGCCTGCTGCACGGTGGCATGGACGACGCCAGGCGCGAGCACCTGAAGAACGCCTTCCAGGCCGCGCCCGACCGCGATCCGCTGCGGATCCTGCTGGCCACCGACACCGCCAGCGAGGGCATCGACCTGCAGCGGCACTGCCACACCGTCATCCACTACGACATCCCGTTCAACCCCAACCGCCTCGAGCAGCGCATCGGCCGCGTCGACCGCTACGGGCAGCACACCGAGGTCGACGTCGTCCACTTCGTCGGCTCGGGCTGGCAGCAGGCGCAGGCCGGCTCGTACGACGGCGACCTCGAGTTCTTGTCCCGGGTCGCGCGCAAGGTCGCACTCGAGCGCCGCGACCTCGGCAGCGTCAACCCGGTTCTCGCCGGAGCCGTCGAGGCCCGGATGCTGGGCCGACCGGTGCTGGTCGACCCGCTGCAGGTGGTCCCCAAGACGAGCACCAGCGTGCTGCGGGCCGAGCAGGACCTGCGGGCACAGGCGCAACGTCTGCGGGCCCAGCTCGACCGGTCGGTCGAGCGGTTGCACGTGGCGCCGGCCAACATCCGTCGCGTCGTCGACACTGCTCTGACGCTGGCGGACCAGCCGCTGTTGAGTGACGGAGCACCTGGTGAGGTCGAGCCGCCGTTGCTGCGGGCCGGCTGGGAGCGCACCGTGAGCGACCTCGCCGATCCGCTGTCGGGCCGGCTGCGGCCCCTGACCTTCGACCAGGCGGTCGCACGTGGCCGCGACGACGTGGTGCTCGGGCACCTCGGCCATCCGCTGGTGGCCCAGTCGACCCGACTGCTCCGCAGCGCGGTGTGGGGCGGTCGCACCGACCTGCACCGGGTCACGGGTGTCCGATTCACTCCTCCGGCCGAGCTGGCGCTGCGCGGTCCGGTCGTCGTGGTCGTCGCCCGCCTCGTGGTGGTGGGGGCCGACGGCGGCCGGCTGCACGAGGAGATCGTGCTGGCCGGCCGCGAGCTGCCCGAGACCGGACGGAGCAAGCGGCTCGACCTCGAACGCAGGGCGTACGCGGCGCTGCGCCAGGCCGTGGAGGTCGCGCTGGAACCCGATGCCTGCCGGCCGGCGTCGCGGGCCGACCGCGAGCGCCTGGCGCAGCGGTGGGAGGAGCTGGTGCCCCGGCTCGTCGAGGACGTCGACGCGCGCGCCCGAACCCAGAAGGAGTCGCTCGCCGACGACCTTGGCCGCCAGCTGGCCCGAGCCCGCCAGCAGACCGCCGCGGTCTTCGACCAGCTCCGCCAGACCCTCCTCGGCGCCCTGCAGGCGCCCGGCCACGTACAGCTCACCTTCGACGACCTCGACGCCGCGGAGCGCCAGCAGCTCGACCGGGACCGCCGGGCGTGGCAGGACCGGCTCGACAACCTCGCCGACACCCGCACCCGCGAGCTCGAACTGCTCGACCGGCGCTACGGCGACGTGCGCGAGCTGGTGTTCCCGTTCGCGGTCGTGCTCGCCGTGCCGGACGAGGCTGCTCGATGAGCGCACTGCGCCGCGTACGTCGCCGCTACAGCGCCGGCGAGGCCGCCCGCCGCCGGCACGGCTGGCTGGAGCTGGTGCAGACCTCCGGCCCGTTCCTCACCTTGCCGGTGGCCGACCGGGCGTTCCCGGACGGGTTGGCGGAGGTCGCGCCGCAGGCGCGCCGCTCCGTGCGCACCGCCGTCGCCGATGCCCTCGCCTCGCGCGGGGCCTCCCGCCACCGGGCCATCCGCACCGTGCTGTGCGACGCCCTCGACTGGGCCGGGCACCTGCGGGTCGACGCCGAGCTGCCGGCCGCGCTGGCCGAACCGGTCCCCGAGCACGGCTTGTCGCTGCGCCCCGACCTGGGCTTCTACGCCGAGCCCCGGCTCGACACGGCCGTACCCGACGTCGATGCGGACGACGAGGCTCCCGCTCCTCCAGGAGGCGCCGCCGGTGGCAGTCCCTGGCGACTGCTCGGCATGGTGACCGCCTGGGGGAGCCACCCGCTGACCCGCACGACCGAGCACGGGTGGCAGGCCAGCCCGGTGGAGCGCCTCGCCGTCCTGCTGCGCGCCCGTGGCGTACCCGTCGGGCTGGTCACCGACGGGCGATGGTGGGTGCTGGTGTGGGCACCCGCCGGCGGCACCACCGGCGCAGCCGTGTGGGACGCCGGCCTGTGGAGCGAGGAGCCGGAGTCCTTCCGCGCCTTCGTCGCTCTGCTCGAGCGCGCGCGCTTCATGGCGGTGTCTGACGAGGACACGCTGCCCGCCTTGTTGCTGGAGAGCGTCGGCGCCCAGGAGGAGGTCACCACCACCCTGGGCCACCAGGTGCGCGACGCCGTCGAGCTGCTGCTGGACACGCTGGACCGCCTCGACGCCGAGAGCGGCGTGCTCGCCGGGGTGTCCGACGATGACCTGTACGACGGGGTCGTCACCTTCATGATGCGGCTGGTCTTCCTGCTCTTCGCCGAGGAGCGACGGCTGCTGCCCAGCGACACCCAGCTCTACGTCGACGCCTACAGCGTCAGTCGCCTGGTCGAGCAGCTCGAGGAGGCCGAGGCGCTGGGCGGTCCGCAGGCGCTGGAGCACCGCACCGGTGCCTGGCACCGGTTGCTGGCCGTGGGCCGGGCGCTGCACGCCGGAGTGGCGCACGAGGACCTGCGGCTGCCGGCGTACGGAGGTGGGCTGTTCGACCCCGACCGCTATCCGTGGCTGGAGGGCCGCGACCGTGCTGACGCCCCGGACCGGCGACCGCCCGCCGTCGACGACCGCACGGTGCTGCGGCTGCTGCGGGCCGTGCAGTACGTCGAGGTCGGCGGCGAGCGGCGCCGACTGACCTTCCGCGCCCTCGACGTCGAGCAGATCGGTTACGTGTACGAGGGCCTGCTCGAGCTGGAGGTGCGCACCGCGACCGAGGTGGTGCTCGGGCTGCTGCGCGCGCGGGACTGGCCCAAAGGCAAGGAGCCGAGTGAGCTGCCGCTCTCAGCGGCCGACGAATGGCTCGCCGACGTGCCACCACGGCTGGCCGACCGGCTCAAGCCGCGCACCGGCCGGTCGCCCAGCGTCTTGGAGCAGGCGCTGGAGCGGGTGCTCGAGCAGCACGAACTGACGGCGCTGCGGCGTGCGGTCGCCGACGAGGAGCTGGTCGCGCGAATCCGGCCGCTGGCCGGAGTGCTGCGCTGGGACGAGCTCGGCCGTCCCGCGATCACCCTGCCCGGTCGTCGCTACGTCGCTCCCAGCACCCGCCGGGCGAGCACGGGCGCCCACTACACCCCGCGCGAGCTGGCCGAGGACGTGGCCGACAACGCCCTGGAGCCGCTGGTCTACCGGCCCGGGCCGCTGGAGACCGCCGACCGCTCGGCGTGGCGGATCCGCCCGTCGTCCGAGCTGCTGGACCTACGCATCGCCGACATCGCCATGGGCTCGGGAGCGTTCCTGGTGGCGGCCTGCCGCTATCTCGCCGACCGGCTGGTGGAGGCGTGGGAGGCCGAGGGCGACCGCAGGGCGCTGCTCGCGGTGCGGCACCGCCAGCAGCAGCGGCTGTCCGGCGACGCCGAGGTCGAGCAGGTCGCCCTGGAGGCGCGGCGGCTGGTCGCCGAGCACTGCTTGTACGGCGTCGACGTCAACCCGCTCGCGGTGGAGATGGCCAAGCTGTCGCTGTGGCTGGTCACGATGGACCGCGAGCGGCCCTTCGGCTTCCTCGACGATCGGCTGGTGGCGGGCGACAGCCTGCTGGGTCTGGCGTCGCTGGAACAGTTGACCACCCTGCACGCGCACCCCGACGGCGGCCCGCAGGAGCTGTCGTACGCCGAGGGTTGGGAGTCGCTGCTGGCGCGGGCCGCCGACCTGCGCCGGCAGATCACCGCCCAGCCGGTGGCGAGCATGCGCGACGTCGCGCACAAGCTCAGCCTGCTCGGCCAGGCTCGGGCGCTGACCGCCCAGCTGACCGCCGTGGCAGACGCGGTGACCGGGGTGGGGCTGCGGGTGGCGTCGTTGCCAGCGAAAAGGGCCGACGCAGCCTTCGTCGGCATGTCGATAAGCATCGGGCACGCCGGAGGAAACTACGCGGCTGCGCTGGCCGAGCATATCGCTCTGGTACAAGCCGGCCGACCGGCCGGCGTCGTGCCGCGCACGCCGCTGCACTGGCCCATCGCGTTCCCGGAGGTCTTCGCTGACACGGACACTCCCGGCTTCGACGCCATCATCGGCAATCCGCCGTTCCTCGGTGGCAAGAAGATCAGCGGCGCTCTCGGGAACGACTACCTGGCCTGGCTGGTCCGATGGGATGGCCGAGGCCTTCGAGGCAGCGCCGACCTGGCGGCCCGTTTTGTCCTGCGCGCCGAGCGGCTGCTGTCTGCTCGCGGGCAGCTGGGCTACATCGCCACCAACACCCTGGTGCAGGGCGACACGCTGGAAGTCGGTCTTGCCGAGGCGACCCGGCGGGGCATGGAGCTGCGGCGCGGCCGGCCCAGCCACCCCTGGCCGAGCCAGAGCGCCAACCTCGAGATCGTCGACGTGTGGGCCAGCCGGGCGCCCGTGGCGCCGGGCGGGCTCAGATGGCTCGCCGGCGAGGAGGTGCCGCGGATCGGGTCGGACCTCGAGCCGGTCGGCCGAGTCAGCGGCCGACCGCAGCGGCTGCCGGAGAACGAAGGCGTTGCCTTCATCGGGTCCTACGTCCTTGGCCTCGGCTTCACGATGGCCGAGGAGCAGGCCCGAGCGCTGATCGAGCGAGACCCGCGCAACGCCGACGTGCTGCAGCCGTACGTCATCGGCCAGGACCTCAACCAACGGCCGGACTGCTCGGCGAGCCGGTGGATCATCAACTTTCGCGAGTGGAGTCTTGAGCGGGCGGCCGAGTACCCCGCCCTACTGGCGATCCTCGACCGCAAAGTCCGTCCTGAGCGTCAGCGCAAGGATGCGCTGAAGTACCCCCGCATGGTCCACGAGTGGTGGAAGTTCTGGCAGTACCGGCAAGGCCTGGAACTCGCCGTCGCCGAGGTCGGCCACGTGCTGGGGCTTTCCAGGGTCGGCAGCGTTGTCTTGCCGGTGCGTGTGCCGACCGGCCCGGTCTTCTCTGAAGCTGCCGTCGTGTTCGCGCTGGACGACTTCGCCAGCCTGGCGGTGCTGTCGTCCAGCGTGCACACCACCTGGGTGGTGCGCTACACCTCGACGATGCGCACGGACATCCGCTACGCGCCGTCGGACGTCTTCCTCACCCTCCCGCGCCCCGAGCCGACCCCCGACCTGCACCGGCTCGGGGAGCGGCTCGACACCGAGCGGCGCGCGCTCATGCTCGGCCGCGGTTGGGGGCTGACGACGACGTACAACCACGTCCACGACCCCAGCGACCGCGACCCCGCCATCGTCGCCCTGCGTGACCTGCACGCCGAGATCGACGCCGCGGTGATGGCCGCCTACGGCTGGGACCTCGACCTTGAGATCGGCCACCACCCGACCAAGATCGGCACCCGCTGGACCGTCAGCCCCCGCGCCCGCTTCGAACTGCTCGATCTCCTGCTCGAGGAAAACCACCGCCGCGCTGGGCTGCTGTCGTGACGGCGAGTGCTCCCACGGCGGTGTTGTCGTCCGGCTGCGCCACAATGGCCGCACACGCGGCGGCCGGCGCGCGACCGAGGGGAGGGCAAGGACGTGGCATCCATCGACGCGGCGTTGACGATGCCTCCCGGGGCGGTCTGGCGCAGGGCCGCGCTGCAGGTGAACCCCTTCGCCTACCACCTGGTCGACAACCGGACGCCGCCGGTCCCGACGGAAGCTGACTACAACGCCGGTCTCGCGGCCGCCTTCGTCTCGGAGGGTGTCGACATCGTCGGAATCACTGACCACTGGCGTGTGCGTGGCAGCGAGGGACTGCGGCAGGAGTTGACGGCTGCCGGGATCACCGTGTTCCCGGGCTTCGAAGCGACGTCGTCCGAGGGTGTGCACGTCCTCGTCCTGTTCGATCCCTCCGCCTCGGTCGACGACGTCCAACGGCGCATCTCGGAGTGCGGCGTCGACGCGCGTACCGGGCACAGCTCGCCGTGCGACAAGCAGGTGGTCGAGCTGCTGGCGATGACCCGCACCTGGGGCGCGGTGGCGGTCCCGGCGCACGTCACCGGCGGGGCTGGCCTGCTGACGAACCTGACGGGTCAGGCGCGGATCCGGGCGTGGCAGTGCGGCGACCTGCACGCGGTCGCCGTCAGTGCCACGCCGGACCAGAGGCACCGCACGATCCTCGAGGGCACCGCCCCGGAGTACCGCCGAGATCACGCCGTCGCGGTCCTCGCGGCGTGCGACGTCAACACCGATCAGGACGTCGCGAAGCCCTTTGCCACGACCTGGCTCAAGCTGTCCTCGCCGACAGCGCAAGGCCTGGACACCGCCTTCCGCACCCCTGGTACGAGGGTGTCCCGCACCGACCCCGGCGCCCACGCCGGAGTCCGGCTCGCGGCGGTGTCCTGGGACGGAGGATTCCTGCACGGCGTGACACTCCGCCTCAACGAGGGCCTGAACGTCCTCATCGGCGGCCGAGGGAGCGGTAAGTCGACGGTTCTCGAGAGCATCCGCTTCGCGGTCGGTCTGAAACCCGTGACCCGTCGAGGACAAGACCAGCACGCTCAGGTGATCACGCAGGTGCTCGGCACCGCAGGAAAGGTCACGGTCCTCGTGGAGTGCACGCAGCCGTCGAGAAGGGTGCTGCGCATCGAGCGCACGGTCGGCGCCTCACCGAGAGTGTTTGACCAGGCGACCGGCGATCTGCTTGCAGCCAAGCCTGCCGACCTGGTGCCGGGCGTGGAGGTCTACGGGCAGCGCGAGCTGGCCGACGTGGCGGACGACAAGGGCTATCAGACGGCCCTGCTCGAGCGGCTGCTCCCGGACGGTCGAGCGGTCACGGTCGACGACGTGCAACAGAAACTCGTGCACAACCGTAAGGCTCTGCTGGATGTGGACGCGGAACGCAGCCGCGTCGACGAGCGGCTGGCGCGGCTCGGCGTGGTCGAGGAGAAGTTGCGCGTGTATGCGGACACGCAGGCTCCGCAGGCGCTGGCCACTCAGAGGCTGCACCAGCGCGAGGGGCGCCTGTTCGACGTCGCCGTCGAGCGGGTCGACGACGTCGCCGACGGTGTCCGGGTGCTTCGCGACGCCGCCGGGCTCGACACCACCTTCCTGTCGCCGTCAGCCCGCGCGGGTCTGCCGAACGACGTGGTTCTGGTCGAGCTGTCCTCCGTCCTTGACGGACTCGGCGAGGGCCTGCGTGAACTCGCGGAGCACGCGGACGCACTGGTGGCCGCTGCCCGCGAGCGCATGCGCAGGCTCCAACAGGGTTGGGCCGAGACGACGTCGGCCGAGCAGCAGCGGCTCGATGTCGTGCTGCGGGACCTCAGCGCCGCCGGCATCGACGCCGGCGACTACCTCCCCCTGCAGGCCGAGCGTGACGCCTTGCAGTCGCTGCGGAACGAGTCGCCGCGTCTGGCGGGGCGGCGCGACTCGCTGGTCAGCGAGCGGCGGACGCTGCTGGACGAGCTGGAGGAGCGCGTGGCCGAGCGCACCAGACGGCTCGACCGCGCCGGCCGTCGTGTCGAGGGACAACCACCCCTCCTGCGGGTGGCGGTCGACCAGCGGCTCGACATCGACGTCCTGATCGCGTTGCTTCGAGGCGGGCTCGCCGGCCGCTTGGACAAGGTCGAGGAAGCGGTTCGCTCCGGGCGGGTCAAGTCCGGCCGTGTGCTGAGCGATCTCGCGCGGCAGGGATGGGCTGCCCTCGTCGAGGAACTCGGTCTGACGGAGGGTCAGGCGCGACGTCTCGCTGACGCCGAGGTTGCGCTGCTCCTCGAACTAGAGGAGGCCGTGCCGTCCCCCTTCCCCGTGATCGAGCTGAACATCGCCGAGCCGGACAGCCCCGTGTGGCGCCCCTTGGAGGCGCTGTCGACCGGCCAGAAGGCCACGGCATTGCTGTTGCTGCTGCTGAACGCCGGTGACGCGCCGCTGCTGGTCGACCAGCCTGAGGACGACCTGGACAACCGCTTCATCTCCGAGGGGATCGTCCCGCGGCTGCGTGACCAGAAGTCAGGTCGGCAGTTCGTCCTCAGTACCCACAACGCCAACATCCCCGTGCTGGCCGACGCCGATCTCATCGCCGCTCTCGCGACCGAGCGAGACGTCAGCCGGGTCCATGCCGTCCTGCCCGCGGAGCGGGTCGGCTCACTGGACGACGGGCCCGTCCGCGAGCTCGTCGAGGAGCTCCTCGAAGGCGGCAAGACCGCGTTCGAGACCCGGCGCTACCGGTACGGCTTCTGAGGTGCTGCGTGCCGAGGTCCTCGAGCTGCTCCACAACGGCGAGAGCTCTACCATCGAGTTCAAGCGGGACGACATCGCCCCGCATGATGCCGCGAAGGCGATGGTCGCCCTGGCGAACGCTCGCGGAGGCAGGCTGCTGCTGGGCGTCGAGGACGATGGCTCGGTCACCGGCCTCGCGCGGCCGGACATCGACGAGTGGGTCGTGACGATCGGGCGGGACAAGATCCGGCCGCCGCTCGTTCCCATCGTCGAGCTAGTCCGCGACGTCCGGCCTGGCCGTGACGTCGCCGTCGTCACGATCGACCCCGGTTACACCGTGCACGCTCGCTGGCACAACGGTGCGCTCACCTACTACCTTCGCGTCGGCCGACAGAGCCGGCAGGCCAGCACGGAGGAGCAGGGCCGCCTGCAGCAGCAACGGGGCGACGTGCGAGCCGAACTGCGGCCGGTGCCGGGACTGCCTGCGGGGCGGCTCGACCGTCAGCGGCTGACGCACTACTTCTCGGCGATCCGACAGCAACCGGTCCCCGAGGACGACGCCGGCTGGGAGCGGCTGCTGCTGAACACCGACTTCGCGGTGCAGGGCGTCCAGGGGCCGGTGGCCTCGCTTGCCGGAGCGGTGCTCTTCGCCGAGGACATCGGTCGTCTCCTGCCCTTCGCCGGAGTCGACTGCGCAGCCGTTCCCGGCAGGGTCAAGGACTACGCAGTCCGCGAGCGGCTCACCGTTCGGGCACCGATCGCCCCGCTGCCCGGCGATCTGGGTCGTGTCGACCCCAGTCTGATCGAGCAGGTGCTGGCCTTTGTCAGACGCAACACGGCGCCGACGGCCACTGTCGGTGACGACGGCCGGCGCGTCGAGCGGCCCAGCTATCCCGACAACGTCGTGCGCGAGACCGTGGTCAACGCAGTGGTGCACAGGGACTACAGCCTGACGGCGACCGACGTCGAGGTGACCATCTATGACGATCGGCTCGAGGTGGTGTCGCCCGGTCGCCTGCCGAACGGCGTCACGCCGGACGCCATGCGCGACGGCGTGCGGGCGAGCCGCAACCAGCTGCTCAAGGACACGATGCGCGACCTCGGCTTCGTCGACCACATGGGCCTCGGCGTGCCACGCAAGATCATCGCTGGCATGAAACGGCACAACGGGACCGAGCCCGATCTGCTCGAGATGGAGGAGCGCTTCCTCGTGCGTCTTTGGTCCTGATGGCCGGCTGACGGGCCGACACCTTGGACGGCCGGGATCGACTCGTCGTGGTCAGTCAGGCCGCGGCCGAGGTGCTCTTCCTCGAGGACGAGGAGGACGGCGTGCCAGTGGCCGCGTGGAGCGCCGCGCCAGCTTCGTGCCCTCACGTTCTGACCCCGACGCCGACTGGTGGCGGCGCTGCGTCGACGCCGCACCCTCTGATTAGAGGCTCTCAGCGCGACGCGTGGGCATCCTCGTTTTCGACGGGGACAAAGCCGTCACAGTGCGTGGTAGCGGCGGGCTCGGGTGTTCCCACGCCCTTCCGCCTGCCCGTGGGCCACGAGGTCCCTCAGCAGAGTGCGTACGAGATGAGGGGATTCGTGGAGCAGGTCGACCCCCTCGGCGACGGACACGCTGCCCTGCTCAGCCATGAGCGTCCTCAGCTGTTCGCGCTTTCGGTTCTGCGCCTCCAAGCCCCGTGCGCCGGCTCGGGCAACGATCTCGTCTCCCAGGCGGTAGCGTCCCCCGCCTCGGGTCCCCTCGCGGTGGAGGAGTCCTTTTGTCACCATGCTGGCCAGCAGGGAGCCAACATTCGCCGAGGGGACGACGCTCGAGACTGCCCGCCGAGTGATCCACTCGTCGTTGTGCGCCAGCACCAACACGCGCCGCTCGAGAGCTGACAGTGACAAGCTGCTGAGCAGCGAGAGCCACACCTGGTCCTCGACCGAGACCTGGCTGCTGCTGTACAGCTTCAGCGTCACGGAGCTGGCCGTTGCCGACCACGTCGGGTCGGGCAGCAGCCGGGACTCCATCTCCTCGTACAACCGGTCGACGCCTTCGCCGTACTCATCGACCAACCGCAGCGTCTTCAGGACGTTCATGATCCGCGGGTTGCGGGAGTAGTGCTCCTCGCGGAGGTTGTCCAGCGTCATGTGGCCGGGCAACGAGCCGGGACTACGGATCTCCAGTGCGTCGTCCCACACGGTCACATCGACGGTCGCTCCGCTCAGCCCGTAGTCTCGGTGCGCGAGCGCGTTCAGCAACCCCTCGCGCAGGGCGGCGCGTGGATACGGCGGCACCGGCTCGCGACGAAGGCCGACAACGGTCTCGACACCGTCGGAGCGACTTGCCTCGATCCGCGCAGCCACCTCGTCGACGACCTGAGGCAGCGGGCCGCTGATGGTGCTGCGCTCCGAGGTGGAGGACGTAGTCGATCCGGATCCCCGCCGTCGGACGAACTGGACGCGGAAGCCCGTGTGCGCGTCGGTCGGAGAGTTCCCGAGCAGCACCAGCGCTGCTCTCGTAGGTACTGCGGTGCCCGACACCGACGGCAGCGCCAGCTTCAAGTCGACGAGTGCTCGCAGAATGGCCTCTCGGCTACGAACCCGTGGCCGACCCTCAGCCAGCAAGATCTGATTGAGCAACGCCACGTCGAGCTGGTCAGGGCCGAAGTTGGGCACCAAGTCGTCCTCGGCAGGGTGCAGCGTTCGCTCGCGTACGAAGCGCCCGAGAGCATCCCCCCTCAGTGGGACGTTGTCGCTCCCGACCCGGCGCATCAGCCGTCCGTTGGACGTGGTCACGATCCTGCCGCGCACCTCATCGACTCGGATTGCCGTGAGGCGATAGGCCGCAACGGCGAGCTCTTGCGGCAGCACGGGCACGTCGACGCTGGCAGCTGCGCGGCTGACGGAGTCGAGGACGTCCTGGCTGAGTGGGCACCCCACGAACCGTCTGTCGTCGGTGACTCCGAGGACGATCTCCCCGCCAGTGGTCATGGCCATGGCTGCCAGGTCTGTAGCGAGATCCTTGGGTGGCTTCTCCTTGAAGTCGAGCCCCTCGTGCTCAAGCTTCCCGAAGCGTTGCCAGAACTCGTCCTCTGACAGGTGCTGCGGCTCGGTCGTCGACACCCTGAGAAGATAACCTAATCTTTGAGCTCTACCAGAGGCTGACGCGTCTACACGTCCAAGATTCGCAAATCTTGAGATGCCGCACAGGGCCGTCCCAGCATCTCGTCGGTGTGGCGCCCTAGTGTCGGACCATCATGACCGACGACCCCCCCGCCACCTCTTACGACGTCCGCGCCAAGCTCGAGGACCTGCTCGAGCGCGATCTGCTCGGGCCTCGTGACGGCGAGCGCGAGGAGCTGCCACCGGGCGTGCCACCGGCCGAGCGCTACCTCGTCGGGCGTCTGGTACCTCGCACCCGCCCAAGCGAGCCGCCGGCGCAGGTCATGGAAGGTGACACCGACCCGGACCTGGTCGACCGCGAGATCACCGGCGCCAGTGACGTCCAGGGTGACGACCTCGAGACCGGGCAGGCGACCCGCACCGGCACCATGGCTGCCTCCGCGATGGGCCTGTCCTTCCGGGTGCCCGAGGATGTGCACCGGGTGGTGGTCACCGCCTCCTGGGGGCGATACGCCTCGACCGCGTCGGAGGTCCACCTCACAGAGCAGGGCAAACCTCGAAGTGTCTGGCGGCGCACCCCAGCCGGTGGTGAGGTCGAGCTGGACCTGCTGGCCATCGACGACGCGACTCTGGGGATCGACTCCGAGCAGGAGCAGGTCGTCCTGCGCACAACGGTGCGGCAGCGAGCCGGTGCCCGCATCGTCGACCTCGCGCTCGTCAACGACCAGGCGGTGCCCAGCGGCAGTCCCGACACCGCACGGATCTACCAGGTGCAGCTGAGCGTTGCCGCCCTTGACGGGGCTGCGGCGGTCTTCCTCGGCCACAACGACCCCGACCTCAGCGAGGCGCCGTCAGCCTCCGACGGCGAGCGTCTGCACCTCGCGCTGCTCTACCGAGCACACCGCGAGTACGCCCACGGCCGCCAGTGCGCCATCGACGCCGACGTGCACGCCGGTGAGTCCCGCGCCTGGCGTTTGCGGACCACGAGCTTCCCGGCCGCCGACGTGCCGCTGACCGTCGCGGGATCCACGGCCACCATGCCGGGCGTCGTCCTCGACATGGCCAGGCTCGGCAGCCCCGAGCTCGCCCGCGACGACCTCGTCCGAGCCCTGCGCCCGCTCGCCACCACGTACCGGGCCTGGCTCACGACGCAGGAGCACCGGCTGAACGACCCCGAGATCGCTCGGTACGAACCTGCCGGCACCCATGCGCTGACAACGGCTCGCGGGCTGGCCGATCGGCTGGACCGAGCCGTTGACCTGCTGCGCGACGAACCGGTCGCCTGTGAGGCGTTCCGTTTCGCCAATCAGGCGATGGCGCTGCAGCGCGTCCGCAGCGAGGTGACGCGAGCGCGCCTCGCCGCGCCAGACACATCCCTGGACGACCTGCTGCGCCGCTTCGACGTGCCTGCTCAGCGCAGCTGGCGTCCCTTCCAGCTCGCCTTCGTGCTGTTGTGCCTGCCCGGGTTGACCGACCCGACTCACGTCGACGCCCACCGTGACGACGTGGGGCAGGCACAGCTGCTGTTCTTCCCCACCGGCGGAGGCAAGACCGAGGCCTACCTCGGCCTCACCGCCTTCACGTTGGCTCTGCGCCGGTTGCAGGGTGTGGTTGGCGACGGCACCGAGGCCCGCGACGGCACCGATGGCGTCGCCGTGCTCATGCGCTACACGCTGCGGTTGCTCACCGCCCAGCAGTTCCAGCGGGCCGCCACCCTGGTCTGCGCCTGCGAGCAGCTACGCCGTGAGCGGGTCGATGCGGGCGACGGCCGGTGGGGTCACACCCCGTTCCGCGTCGGGTTGTGGGTCGGCAGCGCGGTCGCTCCCAACAGCTTCGAGGAGGCCCGTCGGTGGGTCGAGGACAATCGCGGCATCGACGAGGCGCTCGGCGGGCCGCTGCAGCTCGCCGCTTGTCCGTGGTGCGGCTCACGGCTGTCGGCGGGGCGTGACCTGCGCACCGATGAGAAGAGACGCCGGGTGCTGCTGCACTGCAGCGATCCGGAGGGCGAGTGCGCGTTCACCCGCCGCCGCTCGCCGCACGAGGGCCTGCCCGTCCTCACCACCGACGAGGAGATCTACCGGCTCACCCCGGCCCTGGTCATCGGCACCGTCGACAAGTTCGCCCAGCTGCCCTGGCGGGCCGCTACCAGCGCCCTGTTCGGCACCGTCGACGAGCGCTGCCCGCGACACGGCTGGATGAGTCCGGACGTGAGCTGGTGCACCGGACGACACCAGCGCACCGGCTCCCTTCCTGCCACGACGCCGCAGCCCGCGATGCGCCTGCGGCCGCCCGACCTCATCATCCAGGACGAGCTGCACCTGATCTCCGACGCGCTCGGCTCGATGGTCGGCCTGTACGAGACCGCGATCGACCGGCTCTGCACCCGGGCCCAGGGCGGTGAGCCGGTGCGGCCGGTGCTGGTGGCCTCCACCGCCACCGTGCGACGTGCCCGCGACCAGGTCGAGCAGGTCTTCGCTCGAGAGTTGGCAATCTTCCCGCCGCAGGTCCTCGACGCCGGCGAGACGTTCTTCTCGTCCGTCACGTCGCCGTCGCCCGACACCCCCAGCCGCCGGTACCGCGGCATCTGCGCCACCGGTGAGCGCTTCAAGGCCATCGAGATCCGGGTGGCCACTGCCGTGCTCGAGCACGCTCAGCACCTCTTCGACCGGCACGGCGCGGCGGCCGATCCTTACATGACCCTCGTTGACTACTTCACCTCGACGCGCGAGCTGGCCGGGATGCGCCGACTGGTCGAGGACGACGTCGCCGACAGGTTGGCCTCGCTGTCGGTCGGCACGCGTCGCCGGCGCCCGATCGTCAGCGAGCTGACGAGCCGCATGCCCAGCAGCCGGATCGCCACCACGCTGGCCGACCTCGAGCGTCCGTTCGACCCGCGCCTGGACGCGAGCGCTGCGCTGGCGGCGTTGCGCGGCCCGGACGGAGACGCGGTCCGGGCGGCAATGCGCGACCGAGTGCCCGCTCTCGACGTCCTGCTCGCCACCTCGATGCTGCAGGTCGGCGTCGACGTGCAGCGGCTGGGGCTGATGCTGGTCACCGGCCAGCCCAAGAGCACCGCCGAGTACATTCAGGCGACCTCAAGGGTCGGTCGCGACCGGGGTCGGCCGGGCCTGGTGATCACCCTGTACCAGTGGAGTCGGCCGCGCGATCTTGCCCACTTCGAGAGCTTCGGTTACGACCACGCCACCTTCGGCATGCGGGTCGAGGGGCTGACCACCACGCCGTACAGCGACCGCGCTCTCGACCGGGGGCTGAGCGGCGTGCTGGCTGCCCTGGTCCGTCAGGCCGGCCCCGACGCCCTGCCCAACACCGCTGCTGCGGCGGTCGCACTTCAGGGCGCGGCGGCACAGAGGCTGCTGGACGCGTTCGCTCGACGCGCCGGGCGGGTGACGCACGACAACGCCCAGGTGGACCAAGTCCGCGAGGAGGTGCAGAACCGGCTCGACTCCTGGCGGCACCTGCGCTCCCACCTGCAGACGGGCACGCTCGGCTATCAGCGGGCCGCCGACGTCACCGGGCTGCTCAAGAAGCCCGACGAGGGCAGCTGGGAGCGCTGGACGGCCCCGATGAGCCTGCGGGAAGTCGAGCCCGAAGTGCTGCTGCAGCTCGACCGGCGCGACCTGAGTGCCGACGACTCCCCGGGGTGGGCCTACGACCGCACGGAGGAGGCGCGATGACCGCGCCGACTGCAGCGGCCAAGCCGTCGGGCCAGCGTGGCCAGCCATCGCGGATCGGCACCGCCCGCCCCAGCCACCTCGTCACCACGGGTGGGACGGGCTCGATCGTCGACCTGCCCGGCATGAGCGTGGTCGTGCGCAGCACCGACGCATGGGGCTTGGAGCGTGCCGAGGCCATCGACGAGCCGCGGCTGCTGGAGAAGGTCCGCGCCACCTTGGGGCCGCAGGTGCGCGCCCTGCGCAGTGCTCCCTGGGACCCGCAGGACAGCGACGACCCGTGGACGCGCACCGGCGTACCGGTCTCGCCGTTCCCACGGTGGTTGCGCTGCCCCCGCTGTCACCGGCTCGGACCGTTGGACCCACCCGGACAGTTCGAGCTCGTGCACCGCATCGGACGACGCCCGGACCTGGCCAAGTGGGTGCACGCCACCTGCCAGCAGCAGGCCCAGGTGCGCGACCAGCGCAAGCGGGCCTGCCTGCCGGCCCGGTTCCTGGTGGCGTGCGAGGCCGGTCACCTCGACGAGTTCCCGTACGTCGACTTCGTGCACCACGGGCAGGAGCAGCCATGTCCGGGCCCGAAGCTGACGATGCGCGACAGCTCCAGCACGCTCGGCCCGAGAGTGACCGTGCAGTGCACGGAGTGCTCGGCCTCTCGCAACATCGCCCAGGCGACCGGCCGTGACGGCTGGGAGCGCCTACCCGCCTGCCGGGGGCGACATCCTCACCTGCAGCGCTTCGAGCCGTGTGCCCGCCGCCTCAAGCTCATGGTGCTGGGCGCCTCCAACCTGTGGTTCAGCGTCACCGCGAGCGCGCTGCACCTGCCGCAGGGGCAGACCGTGGCAGACCTCGTCGCCGCGAACTGGGAGCTGCTCGGCGCGTTGCCCAACGCTGCCCTGGTGCAGACCGTGGTGGACGGGATGGAGGCCCTGCGCGGGCTGCGAGAGGCCCCGGTCGAGGACATCTGGGCCGTCATCGAAGACTTGCGGGCTCGTGGCGGACCCGCGCTTCCCGAGGTCGAGAGCGACCTGTTGCAGGCCGAGTGGCGGCTGCTGGCCCGTCCGACCACCGAACGCCGGGACGACGACTTCCGCGCCGAGCCGACGGGGACGCCGCCAGGCTACGAGCGGCTGCTGGACCAGGTCGTGCTGGTCACCCGATTGCGCGAGGTGCAGGCCCTGCTCGGCTTCACCAGGCTCACCGCCCCCGACCGGCGCGAGCTCGACCCGGTCAACCGGCTGTCGCTGAGTCGAGCAGCCGCCACCTGGGTGCCCGCGTTCGAGCAGCGCGGCGAGGGGGTATTCCTCCAGCTGCCAGAGGACGACGTCCGCTCCTGGGAGGCCCGCGTCCGCGACCACCCACGCGTCCAGGACCTGCGCCAAGCGTTCGTACGCTGGTCGGCCAACCGGGACCGCAGGGTGGACGCCGACTTCCCGATCGCCCGCTTCCTGCTGCTGCACACCCTCAGCCACTTGCTGATCCGCCAGGTCGCGCTGGAGTGCGGGTACGGCTCATCGAGCATCCGCGAGCGGCTCTACGTCGGGACGCCGTCGGAGCCCGCAACCGGCATTTTGCTCTCCACCGCTGCCAGCGACAGCGAGGGCACACTCGGCGGCCTTGTCGCGCTTGGCAGGCCCGAGAATCTCAAGCGGCTCCTCGACCAGGCCCTGGAAGACGCCGGCCGGTGCTCATCGGACCCGCTGTGCGCCGAGCACGTACCCGTCGAGCCGTCCGAAACCTTGCACGCGGCGGCGTGCCACGCCTGCCTGTTCGCCTCCGAGACCAGCTGCGAGGCCAACAACCGCTGGCTCGACCGGGGAGTCATCGTCGACCTGACCGGCGACGAATTGGCCTTCTGGCGATGACTCCGTCGCCAGTGACGCAGCAAGCAGTCCGCCTGGCGGCCGATCTCAGCGCCGCGTTGCCGGCCGCCGACGTACGCAGGCTCGCGGTCGCTGCGGAAGGCGGGAGCTCGGCCATTGAGACGCTGCACGCCGATGCCGCCGGCCCGAACCTGCGGGCGGCGTGCGCGTCGTTGCTCGCACTGGACCCGCTGCCGGGCCAGCTGGTCGCCGGCGCGCTGCTCGGCGCGCTGCACGCACGGGTCGCCGCTGGCCGGCAGGTCATCGACGTGGTGTGGACCGGACCGACGAGCGAGGTGGGGACGAGCCGGCTCACCTCTGCGGTCGTCGTGGACCTCATCGCCAGCGCCCGCTCCGACGTGCTGTTGGTCGGGTACGCCGTGCACACCGAGCCGTCGGTGGCCGCCGCGCTCGATCTAGCGGCGCAGGACGGTGTGGAGATCACCCTGCTGCTCGAACGGAACGCGGACAACCCGCACTTCGCCGGCAGCGGTGCCGCTTTCCCTTCCGTTCCTGCCGTGCGCTGGGTCTGGCCGGCTTGGCGGCGTCCGCCAGGGGCTTCGCTGCACGCCAAGGTCCTCGTGGTCGACGGCGAGGCCGCTCTCATCGGCAGCGCCAACGTCACCGGCGCTGCGCTGGGGCACAACCTCGAGTGCGGACTGCTGCTGCGCGGTGGTCCGCACCCACGTGCCGTACGCGCGCACATCCGCAGCCTGCACCGCCTCGGGGTCCTGCAGCGGGTCTGACCTGGAGCCGGCCGTACGCTGCAGCCCGTGTCCGCGCTGCCCGCCCCGCCGTCGATCCCCGGCGCCATCCCCCTGCACTCGGGCAAGGTCCGCGACCTCTACGAGCTGGCCGACGGACACCTGCTGATGGTCGCCAGCGACCGGATCAGCGCCTTCGACCACGTGTTGGAGCCGGGCATCCCGGACAAGGGCGCGATCCTCACCGCGATGTCGCTGTGGTGGTTCGAGCAGCTGGCCGACCTGGCGCCGCACCACGTCGTCGGCACCGACGTGCCCAGAGAGGTCCGCGGGCGTGCGGTGGTGTGCGAGCGGCTGGCGATGTACCCCGTGGAGTGCGTGGCGCGCGGCTACCTCACCGGCTCGGGCCTGGCCGACTACGCAGCGACCGGCTCGGTCTGCGGCGTGGCGCTGCCCGCCGGCCTGGTGGACGGCTCGCGGCTGCCCGAGCCGATCTTCACCCCGGCGACCAAGGCCGCGTACGGCGAGCACGACGAGAACGTGCCGTACGAGGCGGTCGTCGCGATCGTGGGCCCCGACGTCGCTGCACGGTTGCGCGACCTCACGCTCGCGGTCTACGCCCGCGCCGAGTCGATCGCCCGCGGGCGGGGCATCCTGCTCGCCGACACCAAGATCGAGATCGGGCACCGCCTCGACGGCCCCCCGGATGACACGATCGTGCTGGCCGACGAGGTGCTGACGCCGGACTCGTCGCGGTTCTGGCCCGCCGACCGCTGGCAGCCGGGCCGACCGCAGCCGTCGTACGACAAGCAGTACGTGCGCGACTGGCTGACCTCACCGGCCAGCGGTTGGATCCGGGCCGACGGAACCCCGCCGCCGCGGCTGCCCGCCGAGGTCGTGGAGCGCACCCGGGAGCGCTATGTCGAGGCGTACGAGCGGCTGACCGGCCAGCGGTTCTGACCCCTCCACCTGGGCGTACGACCCGGGATAGGGTCACCGGCACGGCCACCGAAGGGAGCCATGGTGCTGAACCTGTGCGTGCTGCTCGAGGACTCCGCCCGCACCGTTCCCGACCGCGTCGCGGTGGTGCTGGGTGACACCCGCCTCACGTACGCCCAGGTGAACTCGGCGGCCAACCAGGTGGCCAATCTGCTGGTCGAGCGTGGCGTCGAGCCCGGGGCCAAGGTGGCGCTGAGCTGCGCCAACACCCCGCACTTCCCGATCGTGTACTACGGCATCCTCAAGGCCGGTGCCGTCGTGGTGCCGCTGAACATCCTGCTCAAGGGCCGCGAGGTGGCCTACCACCTCGACGACTCCGACGCGCAGGCGTACGTCTGCTTCGAGGGCACCCCCGACCTGCCGATCGGGCAGGCAGGGTGGGAGGGGTTCTCGCAGACCGACTCCTGCACGGAGTTCTTCCTCATCACCGTCGACCCGGCCGCGCCGTCGCCGATCGAGGGCGCCCCGACGCTGGGGCAGGCGATGAAGGACCAGCCGCCGAGGTTCGAGACTCGGGTGACCGAGCCGGGGGACACCGCGGTGATCCTCTACACCTCCGGCACGACCGGCCAGCCCAAGGGAGCCGAGCTCACCCACGCCAACATGTCGATCAACGCCATGGCCGGTGCGCGGCTGCACGGCCGTCCGGAGGGCGGGTACGACGTGCACCTGGTCACGCTGCCGCTGTTTCACTCCTTCGGCCAGACGGTGCAGATGAACGCCGGCTTCTGCGAGGGGTCCACCCTCGTGCTGCTGCCGCGCTTCGACGCTCCCTCCGCTCTGAAGCTGATGCAGTCCGAGGGGGTCACGTTCTTCGCCGGCGTGCCCACGATGTGGTGGGGCCTGCTCGGTGCGCTCGACGACTCCGTCGACGTCGGCGCCATCAAGGACACCCTGCGCGTCGCGGTCTCCGGCGGCGCGGCCCTGGCGGTGGCAACCCTGCGGGAGGTCAAGGCCAAGCTGGGCGTCGACATCAAGGAGGGGTACGGCCTGTCGGAGACCTCGCCGGTGGCGACGTTCACTCCCGCCGGTGGGCAGGCGCGCCCCGGCTCGATCGGCACGGCCCTGTGGGGAGTCGAGGTGAAGCTCGTCGACCCCGAGTGGAACCCGGTCGAGGCCGCCGACGAGATCGGTGAGATCGCGATCCGCGGCTACAACGTGATGAAGGGCTACTACCAGCGTCCCGAGGCCACCGCCGAGGTGATGCGTGACGGCTGGTTACGCACCGGTGACCTGGCCAAGCGCGACGAGGACGGGTGGTACTACATCGTCGACCGGTCCAAGGACATGATCATCCGCGGCGGGTTCAACGTGTACCCCCGCGAGGTCGAGGAGGTGCTGATGACGCACCCCGCGGTCTCGCTGGTCGCCGTCGTCGGCGTACCGCACGAGTCTCACGGCGAGGAGGTCAAGGCGTACGTCGTCAAGACCGCCGGTGACTCGACCACCGAGGAGGAGCTGGTGGCGTGGGCGAAGGAGCAGATGGCCGGCTACAAGTACCCCCGCAGCGTCGAGTTCCGGGAGTCGCTGCCGATGACGTCCACCGGCAAGATCCTCAAGCGCGAGCTGGTCTGATGGGTTCGGGACCTGTCGACCGGGGCGGCGAGCGGCGCGGCTAGACTCCGCCACGTCCGGCCGGCGCCACCTACCCCCTGGAGCCCGCATGGCCTGCGTCGTCGTCGACGTCATGCTCAAGCCCGAGATCCTCGACCCGCAGGGCAAGGCGGTGCGCGGCGCGTTGCCCCGGCTCGGCTTCGAGGGCGTCACCGACGTACGCCAGGGCAAGCGCTTTGAGCTGCAGCTCGACGGTGACGTCAACGATGAGCGCCTCGCGCAGGTGCACGAGATGGCCGCCACGCTGCTGGCCAACCCGGTGATCGAGGACTTCACGGTGCGCGTCGAATCATGAGGATCGGGGTCGTCACGTTCCCCGGGTCGCTCGACGACGCCGACGCCCGCCGAGCCGTACGACTGGCCGGCGCCGAGCCGGTCGCGCTGTGGCACGCGGACCGCGACCTCGCCGGAGTCGACGCCGTCGTCCTGCCCGGCGGATTCTCGTACGGCGACTACCTGCGGTGCGGGGCGATCGCCCGTTTCTCACCGGTGATGGGCGAGGTGGTCGACGCCGCCGGACGGGGGATGCCGGTGCTCGGCATCTGCAACGGCCTCCAGGTGCTGTGCGAGTCGCACCTGTTGCCTGGTGCGCTGATCCGCAACGAGCGGCGCACGTTCGCCTGCCTGGACCAGCGGCTGCGGATCGAGCGCACCTCCACCGCCTGGACATCGGCGTACGAGGTGGGGCAGGAGGTCGTCGTGCCGCTGAAGAACGGCGAGGGCGGCTACGTCGCGGACCAGTCGACGCTGGACCGGCTCGAGGGCGAGGATCTGGTCGTCGTCCGGTACGTCGGACCGAACCCCAACGGGTCGCTGCGCGACATCGCCGGCATCAGCAACGCCGCCGGCACCGTGGTCGGCCTGATGCCGCATCCCGAACATGCGGTGGAGTCGCTCTGCGGGCCCGGCACCGACGGGCTGGGGTTCTTCACCTCGGTGCTCCAGCGCGTCCTCGCCTGAGCCGTATCGGGGGTGACTGCCGATACCACGTTAACGTGGTATCGAGTTGCTTAGCACGGCTTCGAAGCCGGGTTGAGCAACCTCCGGCCGTGCTAAGTGGAGTCTGTACGCCAGCCCGCCGCCTGTACGCCGGCCCCGCCGCCCGTACGCCAGCCCCGCCGCCCGTACGCCGCCCTCAGCCCGCCGCAACCAGCGCCACGGCGGCGCCGGCGAGCAGCAGGCCGACCCCTTGCGACCGGCCCATGCGCTCGTGCAGCACGAGCGCCGCGAGCAGCACCGTCGTCGCGGGGTACAGCGCGGACAGCACGGCCGCCACCGTCAGCAGGCCGGTCTGGGTGGCCAGCAGGAACAGCACGGTTGCCAGGGTGCCGAGGGCACCCATCACGATCGCCTGACCGGCAGCGCGCCCGCGCGGCAGCCACGGTGCCCTCAGCGCCACCGCCAACCCGATCGTCGCCACGACCGCCGTGGCCTGCGTGAGTGCAAGCGGCCCGAAGCCGGCGCCGTCGGGCACCTGTCCGAGGGCGGAGAACAGGACCCCGAAACCGAGTCCCGCGAGCAACCCGTCCAACAGTTCGGCGCTGCGGCGGCGGCCGGCCGGCCCGCTGCCCGGGAGGTCCGCCACCCGGGACACCAGCCAGATCGCCGGCAGGGCACAACCGACGCCGAGCCACGTCAGCCAGGTCGGCCGTTCCCCGGTTGCGACGCCCACAGCGACCGGCACCAGCGCGGCGAACAACGCCGACACCGGTGCGACCACGCTCATCGACCCGGCACCAAGACCGCGGTAGAGGAAAGCCGCGCCCGTACCGCTGCCCACCCCCGCGAGTGCCGACCACCACCAGTCGCTGCCGCCCGGGGCGCCTTCGGTGCCCAGCGCCAGCGCGAGGGTCAGCACGGTGGCGGCACTTTGACCGACGACCGCGACCGCCCACGGGCTGGTGCGGCGCGAGAGCAGGCCGCCGAGGAAGTCCGACAACCCGTACGCCAGCGCGCACGCGAGCGAGAGCACCACGACCACCGGGCGAGCGTACGGACCACGCCGGCCTGGCAGGGTGTCGGCATGGCACCAGTCATCGAAGCGGTGTCCGCCGACGACGGGCATCGCTTCTCCAAGCAGCCCCGCGAACGGATCACGCTGATCGCCGGCCTCGGCGTCGAGGGTGACGCGCACGCGGATGCGACCGTGCAGCACCTCTCCCGGGTCAAGCGCGATGCCACCGCAGCCAACCTGCGCCAGGTGCACCTGGTGCACGCCGAGCTGCTGGACGAACTCACCGCAGCCGGTTTCACCGTGGGCGCGGGGGCCCTCGGTGAGAACGTGCTCACCCGCGGTGTCGACCTGCTCGCGCTGCCCACCGGAACCCGCCTGCGGCTCGGGTGGGACGCGGTCGTCGAGGTCGCCGGCCTGCGCAACCCGTGCCGTCAGCTCGACCAGTACGAGCGGGGACTCGTGGCCGCAGTCCTCGAGCGCGACGAGGAGGGCCGCCTCGTACGCAAAGCAGGCGTGATGGCCGTGGTCGTCGCCGGCGGAGTCGTCGCTGTCCGAGACGCGGTTGACATCGAGCTCCCCGCCGGCGTACGCCGTCCCCTGGAGCCGGTGTGACCGTGGCATACATCGTTGCGGCGACCGCGGCCCGACCCGCGCCGGATAGCCTGGACCACCGTGACCGCCGCTCCCGCCCTCGACACGGTCGAGCGGGCCGCCGCCACCCCCGACCTCGCGCAACCATGGGCCGAGCTCGGCCTGCACGCCGACGAGTACGCCCGAATCCGCACCATCCTGCGCCGCCGCCCGACCAGCAGCGAGCTGGCGATGTACTCGGTGATGTGGAGCGAGCACTGCTCGTACAAGTCGAGCAAGGTGCACCTGCGCAAGTTCGGTGAGCTCGCCCAGGAGACCCCGAGCGGCAAGCTGCTCGCCGGCATCGGCGAGAACGCCGGGGTGATCGACGTCGGCCAGGGGTACGCGGTGACGTTCAAGATCGAGTCGCACAACCATCCCAGCTACGTCGAGCCGTACCAGGGCGCGGCGACCGGGATCGGCGGCATCGTGCGCGACATCCTCGCGATGGGCGCGCGCCCGGTGGCGGTGATGGACCCGCTGCGGGTCGGCCTGCTCGACGCCCCAGACACCCGGCGCGTGCTGCCGGGGATCGTCGCGGGCGTCGGCGGCTACGGCAACTGCCTGGGGCTGCCCAACATCGGCGGCGAGGTCGTCTTCGACGAGTCGTACGCGGGCAACCCCCTGGTCAACGCGCTGTGCGTCGGCGTCATGCGACACGGGGACCTGCACCTCGCCGCGGCCAGCGGCGCCGGCAACCAGGTATTGCTGTACGGCGCGCGCACCGGCGGGGACGGCATCGGCGGTGTCTCGGTGCTCGCCAGCGAGACCTTCTCCGAGCGCGACGACACCGGCCCGGCGCAGAGCCCGTCCCGAAAGCGGCCCAGCGTGCAGGTCGGTGACCCGTTCCTGGAGAAGCTGCTGATCGAGTGCACGCTCGAGCTCTTCGCTGCCGGGGTCGTCACGGGCATCCAGGACCTGGGCGGCGCCGGGCTCTCCTGCGCCACCTCGGAGCTGGCCAGCGCCGGCGACGGCGGCATGCACGTCGACCTCGACCGCGTACCTCTGCGCGACGCGACGCTCGCCCCCGAGGAGATCCTGATGAGCGAGTCTCAGGAACGCATGATGGCGGTGGTCGAGCCCGCCGACGTCGACGCGTTCCTGGCCATCTGCGCGCGCTGGGACGTCGAGGCCGTCGTGGTCGGCGAGGTGACGCGCACCGGCCGGCTCGTCGTGGTCTGGCACGGCGAGACGGTCGTCGACGTGCCTCCGCGCACGGTTGCGCACGAGGGCCCGGTGTACGAGCGCCCGCACGCCCGGCCGAGCGACCAGGACGCGTTGCAGGCAGATCGTGCCGAGGCGCTGCCGAGGCCGACCACCGGCGAGGAGCTCCGCGAGACCGTGCTGCGTCTGGCGGCCTCGCCGAACCTCGCCGACAAGTCGTGGGTCACCGACCAGTACGACCGCTATGTCCAGGGCAACACCGTGCTCGCCCAGCCCGAGGACGCCGGTGTCGTGCGCATCGACGCCGAGTCGGGCCTCGGCGTGGCCCTGTCGACCGACTGCAACGGCCGGTTCGTTCGCCTCGACCCCTACGCGGGCACCCAGCTTGCGCTCGCGGAGTCGTACCGCAACGTGGCCGTGACCGGTGCCCGTCCGGCCGCGGTGACCAACTGCCTCAACTTCGGCTCACCGGAAGATCCGGCCGTCATGTGGCAGTTCGAGCGCGCCACGCAGGGGCTCAAGGACGGCTGCGAGGCACTGGGGCTGCCGGTGACCGGTGGCAACGTGTCGTTCTACAACCAGACCGGCGACGTCGCGATCCTTCCCACCCCCGTCGTGGGCGTGCTGGGGGTGACTGACGACGTCGGCCGGCGGGTGCGCCACGGCCTGCGTACGGCCGGGGACCAGCTCTACTTGTTGGGTGAGACCCGCGAGGAGCTGTCCGGCTCGCAGTGGGCACACGTCGTGCACGGGCACCTCGGCGGCCTGCCTCCGCAGGTGGACCTCGACGCCGAGGCCGCACTCGCCGACCTGCTGGTGCACGCCGCTCGCGACGGACTGCTGGCCGCCACGCACGACCTCTCCGACGGCGGACTCGCCCAAGCCCTGGTCGAGTCCTGCCTGCGGTACGGCGTGGGGGCGCGGGTGTGGTTGCCCGACGGGCTCGACCCGTTCGTGGCCCTGTTCAGCGAGTCGGCCGCCCGCGTGCTGGTGGCCGTGCCGGGCACCGCCGAGGTGCGGTTCACCGGCATGTGCACCGCCCGCCGCATGCCGCACCAGCGGATCGGCGTGGTCGGCGTCGGTGGGCCGGGTGCCGCCCTCGACGTACAGGGACAGTTCAGCCTCGGCCTCGCCGAGCTGCGCACCGCGTGGTCGGCGACGCTGCCGAGCGTGCTCGACGACCCGGTGGCCGACGCGCGCGGCTGAAGTGCCCGTTGACGATCCACGCTCGAAGGCGGCGTCGTGGTGCGGCATACCGTGGAACCGTGCCAGCGCGACTGACGAGGCTTGATCCGCCCGAGCTGCAGGCTCGACACGGGCGCGTGGACGACGGCACGTGCGACCAGGCCGACCTGCGGGCGTTGACCAAGCACTACCTCGGGATCCTGGTGGAGCGGGCCCCCGGCAACAGTGTCGAGGTGCGGGTGCCGCCGTACGCCGCGGTGCAGTGCGTGGCCGGCTCCCGACACACCCGCGGGACTCCGCCTGCCGTGGTGGAGGCAGACGCGGGGACCTGGATCGCCCTCGCACGCGGCCGGCTCGGGTGGGACGACGCGCGGGCCGACGGCCGGGTCACCGCCTCCGGTGCACGATCCGACCTCGGCGACCTGCTGCCGTTGACCTGATGGGCCAGGGCGCGACTGCTGGCTGCGTGCGGCGGTGAGCGCCCCTCACAGCCTCAGGTGGCTGGTGTTGCGGACGGGGCGCCTGCCGGGGTCGATCCACGCAGGCGGGACGAACCAGGGTCTGCGGTCGGGACCGAGAAGGACGGTCCACTCACCGGTGTGGATGACGCGGTGGTGATGTCGGCAGAGCAGGACACCGTTGTCCAGCGAGGTGTCGCCGCCGTCGGCCCAGTGGTGGATGTGGTGTCCGTCGCACCAGGCCGGTGGTCGGGTGCAACCGGGGAAGGCGCAGCCGCGGTCGCGCAGGACCAACCCTCTGCGCACGAGTCCGGTGAACACCCGGACGGTGCGACCGAGGTCGAGCGGGACGCTGTGCCCGTCGAGGATCACGGTGGTGATCTGTGCGTCGCAGGCGAGACGGCGTACTGCCGAGGCCGACAGGGTCTCCCCGGTGTCGAGGAGCCCCGCTCCCACCTGGCCACGCAGCTCGTCAAACGGGATGGTGACGACCACGTGTGGCTTGACGGTGCCGTTCTGCGGGAGGGTGCCGGCGTCGAGGGTTCGGCGGGCGAGCTCGACCAGCGCCTCGGCCATCCGCTGGGAATGGGAGCGGGAGTCGCGCCCGTCACCGGTCGCTCCAGTCGCTGGCTCGGCGACGCCGTCGGCTGCACCGTGCTGGCCGTTGGGGGCGGCACCTGTTCTGGTGGAATCGTCGGGGCCGGCCGCTGACGCGTCCGAACCGGTCGACCCGCCGGGCCGCGGGACGGTGAGCGGATCGAGGGCGGCGGCGATGAAGGCCCACGACTCCACGTCGAATCGACCCCGAACGCTCACCATGCCGTGGCGGTCGTCAGCCGCGGTCAGCGACACCCGCTCCGTCTTGGCGTCCTCGCGAGCCAGCTGGTCGGCGAGTCGAGCGTCGGCGAGGTCGGGGGCGACCACCTCGAGCAGCCGGTTGGCGAGGTGGGCCAGGCTCATGGCGTTCAGGGAGCGGGCGTTCTGGAGCAGGAAGGTCTCCCCGTTGGCCCGTACGTGGTCGGGCACCTCCGCGGGGAGCGCCGCGACGGTGGCGGAGATCACCGCGGCCTGGTCCTCGTCGACGACACCGGCGCACAGCGCCGCCTGCGTGGCGGGCGTGGCGGCGTCGAGCTGGGTGGCGGTCCTCCACAGTGCCTTGGCACGTGCGGGCCGGGCGGTGAGCACTCCGGACAACCAGGCGGTACCACCGGTCGCGGCGGTGCGGGCCGGCAGGTCGCGGTGGGCGCACTCCGCCACCACCCGTGCCCGCAGGCCCGCGACCCTCGCCGCGAGGCGGTCGGTGGCACGCACCAGTACGACCAGCTCGTCGTCACTGGCGGACCACAACGCCGCCCCGGGCGACTCCGCATCGACGCCGCTGGCCCCGACCATGTCACCGATGCCGGCCATGTCACCGACCCCGACCATGCCTGCGGTGTCGGCGTCGGTGGCGTTGGCGGCAGCGCCAGACGCGCCGAGCAGGTCGTCGAGCACGGAGTCCAAGCGGGCGCACCCGAGCAGCGCGGGATGCGCGGCCACGGTGTCGACAGGAGTGCTCACACCCAAGAACCTAGCCACCACCACCGACACAACCGACGTCTCGTTCACACCTGTGAATTGCCCCAATCGAACACCCGTCTGTGCTCGAGAACGGGCCATTTCGCGGGCGCCGCCCGGCACCCCGGGAACCGCAGTCGCCGGGCGGGTACGCCCGCCGTCACCGCGGCGCGAAGGCCGCAGAGCCGTCGGTGTGCCACGCTCCCCTGGTGGACGCCCCGCTGATCCCCGCCGTCCTGGCCCGCAACGTGAGGGAGACGTGGGGTGCACAGGGCGAACGCTGGCTCGCCGCGCTGCCGACGTCGATCGCCGACGTGGCTGGACAGTGGGACCTGACAGTTGGTGCGGCGTTCGCGATGTCGTTCCACTGGGTCGCCGCCGTCACCAGGTCCGACGGCACCCCCGCGGTGCTCAAGCTGGGGCCGACCGGTCCGGGACACCTGGCGCACGAGGCGGCCGCTCTGGATGCTTTCGACGGGCGCGGAGCGGTGCGGCTGCTGGCGTACGACGGGGCTTGTGGCGCCTTGCTGCTGGAGCGGGCCGAACCCGGCTCCATGGCCCGATACCTCGTCCCCAAGCACGACGGCGAGGCGACAGCTGCCGCCGTGGCCGTCCTGCGGCTGCTCCACCGCCGGCCGCCTCCGCACTGCTCGCTGCCGCAGCTGGAGGACGAGGCGGAGTGCTTCGCGGCCCACCAGCGCGCGTATCCGGGCGACGATCCCGTGCCAAGGCGGCTCGTCGAGCGTGCCGGCCGACTCTTCGACGAGCTGTGCGCTACGGCGCCCACGCGCGTCTTGCTGCACGGAGATCTGCACCACGACAACCTGCTGAGCGCAACCCGGGAGCCGTGGCTCGCGATCGACCCGCACGGGGTCGTGGGAGATCCGGGGTACGACGTCGGGGCGCTGGTGTACAACCCGGACCCGGATCGCCGAGACGATCGACTGCTGTCGCTCGTGCCTGCCCGCATCGAGCAGCTTGCCGACGGACTTCGCACGCCGGTTGAGCGAGTGGTCTCCTGGGCCTTCGTCAAGGCGGTGCTCTCCCAGGTGTGGAGCGCCGAGAATGGCGGCACCCCGTCCAGGCGTACGCGAGACGTCTCCATGCTGCTGGCGTCACAACTGCCCTGAGGGCCCGCCGCCGCCGCCCCGCCGCCGCCGCCCCACCGGCGGGCGATCGACGTACCTCTAGGTCGTGCGGGAGATCACCAGGTCGGCGGCGTCGCGCGTCGACCGGACGAGCACGGCGTTGGCCTCGTCGCTGCCGTACGCCCAGCGGCGGGCGTCATCGGGTTCCTTGCCGGCCTCCTCGTGCCGGCTGACGAGCTGGAACAGCCGCAGGTCGTCGGCGGTGTCGAGGTACCACACCTCGTCGAGCAGCTCGCGGACCCGTGACCACCGCGGCTCGTCGGCCAGCAGGTAGTTGCCCTCGGTCACCACCACCCGCGCAGTAGCGGGCACTGCGATGGCGGCAGCGATCGGCTCCTCGAGGACGCGCGTGTAAGCCGGGGCGTACACCGTCGAGCCGTCGTCGGCGCGCAGCCTGGCCAGCAGCGCGACGTACCCGTCCACGTCGAAGGTGTCGATCGCGCCCTTGCGCTCCGCCAACGGCGTGCCCGCGATCACTGCCTGACCGAGGTGGAAGCCATCCAGCGGTACGACGATCGCCGTCCCGGCCGGCAACGCCTCCACCAGCTGACCAGCCAGCGTGGACTTGCCGGCTCCCGGTGGTCCCGCGAGCCCCAGCAGCACGCGAGCTTGCCGCGGTCGCAGATCGGCAATCCGTGCGGCCAGGTGACTCACCGACACCGGCCCACCGTCGACGGTGAGCGACCCGCCGTGAGAGTCCCGTTTCTGCACTTCGAAGGCTGCGCGCACTGCAGAAACGGGACTCTCAGCGACCCGACCGCAGGGTGCTGCCGCGCAGTTCGGTGTGAACGCCGACACGTCCTCGCAGTTGATGAGCACGTCGTGGCGGTCGATGTGGCCGAGGTACTCCACTCGGTCGTGGCCGGCACCGCAGCGGAACACGTCGCGCACGCCGTCCGGGTCGATGGTGCTGAGGTAGTCGCCGCCACTGCCCAGTCGGTAGACATCGCGCCCGTTGCCGGGATAGCCCGTGTCCCGACCGGGGCCGCCGCGGAAGAAGTCCCGCCCCCGGTCGCCGGCGAAGTTGTCACCCCCCGGGCCGCCGAAGGCGGTGTCGTCGCCGTTGCTCCCCGACACGAAGTCGTCGCCGCTGCCGCCGAGCAGGACATCGTCGCCGGCGCCGCCGAGGAGGCCGTCTCGGCCCGAGCCGCCACGCAGTGTGTCGCGGCCACCTCCACCGCGGATCTCGTCTCGACCCTCGCCGCCGTCGATGCGGTCGGCGCCGCCGCCGCCGCGCAGCTTGTCGTTGCCGCCACGGCCGGCGATGTCGTCGTCGCCACCCCGGCCACGGATGGTGTCCGACGAAGACGTGCCGAGAAGGACGTCGTTGTCGTCCGTCCCGGAGATCCGCTCGGCGAGGGCGGGGCCAGCCGTGGCGGTGACCGTCACGGCGGCGAGGACGGAGGCCGCGAGGCGGCGGTTGCGGGTGCGGGTGCTGCTCATGATTCCCCCTGGTTGGAAGGCGACGACAGTTCGTCGTGGCCGAAGAGTGGCAGCGCCCCCGGCGACCGAACAGCACGAACATGTCACGGATCTGTCGCGATTCAGCCGTAGGCTTTGGCGGGTGACCGACCCCGTAACCGATCCAGCAACCGACCCCGCAGCCGACGTGACCGAGCGCCTGCGCACCCGGGTGCGCGAGGAGATGCCGCGGGTGCTCGAGGACCTGTGCGACCTCGTGCGCATCCCCTCGGTCTGGGACGACCCCGACCGGCGCGACCATGGCCACCAGAGCGCTGAGGCGGTGGCGGCGCTGCTTCGCGGGGCCGGCTTCCCCGAGGTGGACGTGGTCAGCGCGGGCGGCGGCCCCGCGGTGATCGCCCGCCACCCCGCCCCGGACGGTGCGCCGACCGTGCTGCTGTACGCCCACCACGACGTGCAGCCCGAGGGCGACCACGCCGACTGGGCCAGCGACCCGTTCGAGCCGGTCGAGCGCGACGGCCGGTTGTACGGCCGCGGCGCCGCCGACGACAAGGCCGGCATCGCCGCGCACCTGGCCGCCTACCGCGCCCACGACGGCCGACCGCCGGTGGGCGCCACCGTCTTCGTCGAGGGCGAGGAGGAGTCCGGGTCGGAGTCGCTGCCCGCGCTGTTGGAGCGTTACGCCGACAGGCTCGCCGCCGACGTGATCGTGATCGCCGACTCCACCAACTGGGACATCGGGGTGCCCGCGCTCACCACCTCCTTACGGGGGCTGGCCGACTGCGTGGTCGAGGTCCGCACGCTCGAGCACGCCGTGCACTCGGGGATGTGGGGAGGCCTCGTGCCTGATGCGCTGACGGTCCTGGCCCGACTGTTGGCGACGCTGCACGACGAGATCGGCGACGTCGCCGTCGACGGGCTTGCCGCCGGCCCGGCGGGCGACCTGGCGTACCCCGAGGACCGGTTGCGGGCGGAGTCGTCGGTGCTGCCCGGTGTGGCGCTGATCGGCACGGGTTCGGCGGTGCAGCGGCTGTGGACCAAGCCCGCCATCGCAGTCCTGGCCATCGATTCGCCGCGGGTGGCGAGTGCGTCCAACACGCTGGTGCCCGTCGCCCGCGCCAAGGTCAGTCTGCGGGTGGCGCCCGGCGACGACGCCATCCGGGCCCGCGAGCTGTTGTGCCGCCACCTTGAGCAGCACGTGTGCTGGGGCGCGCAGGTCACGGTGACCGCCGGCGACGTCGGTGAGCCGTACCGGGTGCAGGCGCAGGGTCCCCGCTACGACGCGGCCCGCTCGGCGTTCCGCGACGCCTGGGACGGCACCGAGCCGGTGGACATCGGCGTGGGCGGGTCGATCCCGTTCATCGCCCAGTTCGCGCAGGCGTACCCCGACGCGGCGATCCTCGTCACCGGCGTCGAGGATCCCGACACCCGTGCCCACGGCGCAGACGAGAGCCTGCACCTCGCCGAGTTCGCCCGGGTCTGCACCGCCGAGGCCTTGCTGCTGGCGCGGCTCGCCGCGGCGGAATAGGCCGCGGCCGGCCGCCCCGCCTAGACTGCGCACCGTGCCTGGTGGAGACGGACGGCTCACCCTCGACCTCGACCCCTCCGACCCCGGACCGCAGGACGCCTGCGGTGTCTTCGGCGTCTGGGCCCCGGGTGAGGAGGTCGGCAAGCTCGCCTTCTACGGGTTGTACGCCCTGCAGCACCGCGGCCAGGAGTCGGCGGGTATCGCGGTCAGCAACGGCAGCCAGATCCTGGTCTACAAGGACATGGGCCTGGTCTCGCAGGTCTTCGACGAGTCGACGCTGAACTCGTTGCGTGGCCACCTCGCCATCGGTCACTCGCGCTACTCCACCACCGGCGCCAGCTGTTGGGAGAACGCCCAGCCGACGTTTCGCGCCACTGCCACCGGCTCGGTGGCGCTGGCGCACAACGGCAACCTCACCAACACCCGCGAGCTCGCCGACCGGGTCGCCGCTCGCGCCGCGCTGGCCGGAGAGCTCGACCTCCCACGCCGCGAACGCAACCTCACCACCACCGACACCGGCGTGATGACGGCGCTGCTGGCCAGCTACCCCGACCGCAGCCTGGAATCGGCGGCCGTCGAGGTGCTGCGTGAGCTGCGCGGTGCGTTCTCGCTGGTGTTCATGGACCAGGGCACCTTGTACGCCGCGCGCGACCCGCAAGGGATCCGTCCGCTGGTGCTGGGTCGACTCGAGCGGGGCTGGGTCATAGCGAGCGAGACCGCGGCCCTCGACATCGTCGGTGCGGCATACGTACGCGCGATCGAGCCCGGCGAGCTCGTGGCGGTCGACGAGCATGGGCTGCGCTCGCAGCGTTTCGCCGACCCGGCACCCAAGGGCTGCCTGTTCGAATTCGTCTACCTGGCCCGCCCCGACACGGTCATCGACGAGCAGCGGGTGCACACGGTCCGTGTCGAGGTGGGTCGCCGGCTGGCCCGCGAGCACCCGGTCGAGGCCGACCTGGTGATCCCGGTGCCCGAGTCGGGTACGCCGGCCGCGATCGGCTACGCGGAGGAGTCGGGCATCCCGTACGGCCAGGGCCTGGTCAAGAACTCCTACGTCGGTCGCACGTTCATCCAGCCCAGCCAGACCATCCGACAGCTCGGCATCCGGCTCAAGCTCAACCCGCTGCGCGACGTCATTGCCGGCAAGCGGCTGGTCGTCGTCGACGACTCGATCGTGCGCGGCAACACGCAGCGGGCGCTCGTGCGGATGCTGCGCGAGGCCGGGGCGGCGCAGGTGCACGTGCGCATCTCGTCCCCGCCGGTGAAGTGGCCGTGCTTCTACGGCATCGACTTCGCCACCCGCGCCGAGCTCATCGCCAACGGCCTGTCCACCCCCGAGATCTGCCGCTCGATCGGTGCCGACTCGCTGGGCTACGTCGGGCTGGACGAGCTGGTGGCCGCGACGTCGGTGCCCAAGGACCGGCTCTGCCGCGCCTGCTTCGACGGTGTCTACCCGATCGACCTGCCGGCCCAGGACCAGCTTGGCAAGCACTTCCTCGAGACCCCGGCCTCGTCCGGCCGGGGCACCGACGTCGACGGTCTCGCCACGGTGCTAGCCGGGGGTGGCGCCGAGGACTCGCTGGCGCGGCCGTGACGCGATCGGGGTCCGGCGCCACGTACGCAGGCGCGGGCGTCGACATCGGCGCCGGCATCCGTGCGGTCGAGCTGATGCGGGCATGGGTCGACAAGGCCCGCCGACCGGAGGTCGTGGGAGGGATCGGCGGCTTCGCGGGCCTGTTCGACGCCAGCGCCCTCAAGGCCTACGACCGACCATTGCTGGCGACCTCGGCCGACGGTGTCGGCACGAAGGTGGCGATCGCGCAGCGGATGGACGTCCACGACACGATCGGGATCGACTTGGTGGGCATGCTGGTCGACGACCTCGTCGTGTGCGGGGCGGAGCCGCTTTTCCTCACCGACTACATCGCGACTGGGCGGGTGGTTCCCGAGCTGGTGGCCGCGATCGTGGCCGGCGTCGCTCGCGGCTGCGCCGAAGCCGGCTGCGCGCTCCTGGGCGGGGAGACCGCCGAGCACCCGGGGCTGCTCGAGCCGCAGGCGTACGACCTCGCCGGTGCGACGACCGGGGTCGTGGAGGCGGCGGCCCTGCTCGGAGCCGACCGGGTGGGAGCCGGTGACGTGGTGCTGGCAATGCGCTCCTCCGGCCTGCACTCCAACGGCTACTCGCTGGTACGCCACGTGCTGCTGGACCTGGCGGGGTGGGAGCTGGACCGCGACGTGCCCGAACTCGGTCGCACGCTGGGTGCGGAGCTGCTCGAGCCGACCCGGCTCTACACCAGGGCGTGCCTGGCCCTGGCCCGCACCGGTGACGTGCACGCGATGGCACACGTGACCGGCGGTGGGCTCGCGGCCAACGTGGCCCGGGTGCTGCCGGTGCACCTCGGCGCCGACCTCGACCGCGCCACGTGGACACCTCAACCGATCTTCGACCTCGTCGGCGAGGTCGGTGCGGTCGCCCGGGCCGACCTCGAGTGCACCCTCAACATGGGGGTCGGCATGGCGGCACTGGTCGCGCCCGGCGCTGCGGACCGTGCGTGTGCGCTCCTGGACGGGCACGGCGTAGAGACGTGGGTGGCCGGCGTCGTCGTCGACCGGCCGGGCGGCGAGGTCGTCCTGCGTGGCTCGTACGCCTGAGCAGAGCCGCGGTGGGATCGAACCGGTCCGGCGAGTCCCCGCGCTCGGTGTGCGGCTCCTTGTCGGGGCCGGGTAGCCTGAACGTACGACAGTGATGATGGCGCCCGGGGCGAGCTGCGGCTCCCGCCCGGCCGATGTGCGCGAGGGGTCGATCCTATGGGGCGCGGCCGAGCCAAGGCTAAGCAGACGAAGGTCGCTCGCGACCTGAAGTACCAGACTCTCGAGACCGACTTCACCCGGTTGCAGCGCGAGCTGCACGGTGAGCCCCCGGTCCCCGTCGACGAGGACGACATCGATGAGGACGACGAGTACGACGGGCGCCGCTCCTCGGTCGTCTGACGCGGCACTCGGCTGCTCAGCGCCCGGGCAGCCACACCGAGCGCAGTCGTCCCACGTCGGCGATGCGCCGCTCGGCGAGCCGGTCGGCTGCAGTGGCTGGAGGTACGCCCTCGTCCACCGCGGCTCTGAGCACCGCGGCCGTCGTGTCGACGATGCGGGTAGCGCGCTCTTTGGCCCGCTCGAACACGAACCCCTCGAGCTCGTCGGCGACCTGGATCAGGCCACCGGCATTGACGCAGTAGTCGGGCGCGTACACGATGCCGCGCTGCTCGAGGTGCTTGGCGACGCCCTCGTGGGCGAGTTGGTTGTTGGCCGCGCCGCAGACGACCTGGGCTTGCAACCGCTCGACGACCTCGTCGTCGAGCGCTCGTCCGAGGGCACACGGGGCGTAGACGTCGAGGTCCAGGCCCACCAGCTCAGCCGTCGTGCCGGCCGAGACCACGCCGGGGTGCTGGGCGCGGACTTCGGCGACCGCCGTTGGGTCGACGTCGCTGACCGTGACCCGGGCCCCGTCGGCCGCCAGGTGGGTGACCAGGTGACGACCGACCTTGCCGACGCCCGCGACACCGACGTGCCGACCGCGCAGGCTGGGCTCGCCCCACACGTGCTCGGCACTCGCACGCATCCCCTGGAACACCCCGAGCGCGGTGAGCACGGACGAGTCACCGGCGCCTCCGTGGGCCAGCGTTCGGCCGGTGACGAAGGAGCACTCGCGCGCCACGACGTCCATGTCGGCGGAGTAGGTGCCCACGTCGCAGGCGGTGCGATAGCGCCCCCCGAGGCTCTGCACGAAGCGGCCGTACGCCCGCAGGAGCGCCTCCGACCTGTCGCGGTGCGGGTCGCCGATGATCACCGCCTTGCCGCCGCCGAGGTCGAGCCCTGCCAGTGCTGCCTTGTACGTCATGCCTCGCGACAGCGCCAGCACGTCGTCGAGCGCCTCGAGCTCCGTGGCGTACGGGTGGAAGCGGGTGCCGCCGAGGGCCGGGCCGAGCGCGGTCGAGTGGATCGCGATGATGGCCCGCAGGCCGGAGTCAGGATCTTGGCAGTGGACGACCTGCTCGTGGCCGCTGGTGCGTGCCAGCACACCGGCGGTGTCGCAACGAGGGGGAGGGAGCGCGGGATCGGTCGCGGGATCGGTCGCGGGATCGGTCATGGTGATCTCCTCGGGCGTGCCCGCAGGGGGTGGCGCGGGCTGCGTGGGTCACGGGGTGGGTGGCCCACTCCCACTGTAGGAGGCTGGGCATCATCCGAACGGCTGGCATCCTGGTGAGAATCCTCCGCGGACCGTGACCATCGGGGTACATTGCGTGACACGGCGACAGAAGCGACGTTGGGGTCGTACCGGGCGGAACCGCCCGGACCCAGCGACCGGTTGTCGCCGGCACCGGTCACGTGACCGGCGCACGACGCGAGCGATTCGGAAGGCACCGCAGATGACCACACAGGCGCGCGACACCGAGACGCTGCTCACGCCGGCGGAAGTGGCGGCGATGTTCCGCGTGGACCCCAAGACGGTCACCCGCTGGGCCAAGGCGGGCAAGCTGAGCTCGATCCGGACGCTCGGTGGACATCGCCGCTACCGCGAGTCCGAGGTCCGCGAGCTGTTGTCGGGCGGCCTCCCCCGTCAGAGCGGCACCCACTGAGCACACACGAACCGGGGTACGACAGGGCCCTGCCCGCGCGAGCGGGCAGGGCCCTGTCGCGTTCGGTCACCGGTCGCTGCGGCCGCGCCGGCCGGGTCGTGTCGTGGCGACAACCGCGAGCGGCCACAGCGCCTGGGATCCGGCGGCAACCCGCTCGGCGAGCCCGGCGTGGCTTCCGTGGGCCACCAGCTCCGCGACGAACCAGCCGAGGCCGGTGAGCAGGAGCACTGTCGCCGCAGCGCAGACCCCGGCTCGAAGCCCCCAGGGCACTGGTCGTCGACGCTGCCCGGCCGCGGCCGGCCAGACGGCCAACGACGTGAACGCCACGGCAGCCGCCACGGTGTGTGCGGCGGAGCCGCTGTCGTCCGCCGGCAGTGGGAGGACAGCGACCAGGACCGTCGCCACCCCACCGATGCCCAGCACCACCCGTCCCGGTGTGGCTGCCGGCCGCAGCGCCGCCGAGGTGATGAGGTGACAGACACCGAGGCCGCTCAGGGCGGCGGTCATCACCCACCGGTCCTGCGCCCCTCGTGCCGACAGGGCGCTGACCGTCTGGGCCACCGAGTCGAACCCGGGCTGCGCAGCGGCGGCCAGCGTCCACCCACCGATCAACAGCACCGGTGCTGCGACCGACGAGAGCCAACCCCACCACGCTGTGCGTCTCACCTGCCTATGCTCCCCTACGCGGTGGGGTCGGCCGCCTCAGGCGTCGACCCACCACCAGAGGCGATGACTGTGCAACGGGTTGCGGCGTTGAAGCTGTCATCAGGTTGGAGCGCGCAGATGAGGCGGATCGTGTGACCAGGGTGGCTTCGTGCGTCGCCACCGGGATGGCAGCGGTGGTGGCGGCGGGAGTGGGGGGCCCGGCTTCGTTGCCGCGCGGTGAATCGCAGCCGGCTCCGCACGCCGACTTCACCGTCAGCTCGTACAACGTGCTGGGCAGCAGCCACACCGACGGCAGCACCGAGTACGCGTCGGGCACCGCCCGGATCAGGTCGGGTGTCGAGCTGCTGGCCAGTCACGGCACCGACGTGGTGGGGTTCAACGAGATGCAGCCAGACCAGCTGGCCACGTTCCTCGAGGTCACCGACGGCGACTACGGCATCTATCCAGGGGCCGAGCTGGAACCGGTGAACGGTCGCGACTCCATCGCCTGGAGCACGAGCAGGTGGGAGCTGGTGGAGGCACGCACGTTCGACATCCCGTATTTCGACGGGCGGATACGAGCGATGCCGGTCGTGCTGCTGCGCGACAAGGCAACCGGTCTCGGGGCCTACTTCGTCAACGTCCACAACCCGGCCACCAACGCCAAGCACCCCGGCTCGGACCCCTACCGCATCCAGGCCACCACGATCGAGATCGATCTCGTCAACGAGCTGCGCCTGTCCGGCCTGCCGGTCATCGTGCTCGGCGACATGAACGAGCGCGAGTACTACTTCTGCCGGATGACCGGCGAGGCGCCGATGAAGGCTGCACGCGGTGGCACCAACAGCGACGGGGTGTGTGACGCGGACCATCCCGCGTCGGTGAGCTGGATCTTCGGTTCCCAAGGGCTCGGGTTCAGCGGGTACGTCGAGGACGAGACCGCGCGCGAGCAGAAGATCACCGACCACCGGGTGCTCTTCAGCGAGGTCCGGATCGACGGCGCGCAGTTCCCGGTGGCACTGACAGTGCCTGCCCCAGCCCCCTGACCTCAGCCCTGATCCACCGAGGGTGATTCGGGCTCGTTGATTTCGTGGTGGTGTCGTGGTGGCGGCCGTGAGAGCGCTGCTGAGCCGCCGGTCGTGTGCCGGCTCTTCCACTTCGGTCCTTGGGTTGC
>JAABUN010000830.1_pt1 | contig 76038 bp, 77 predicted proteins | sample 5559311 | NCBI WGS metagenome assembly JAABUN01 (sample SAMN10711877, study PRJNA513370) | rock metagenome | isolation source: Antarctica rocks | place: Antarctica: Victoria Land, Siegfried Peak sud | reverse complement strand
GATGGAAAGACTTTGTACGATGCAAAAGGTTTTCCGGTAAGAGATCCTAACCTTCGTAACCTTGGAAATTACAACCCCGATTTCATGATGGGCTTTGGCAATGATCTGTCTTATAAAAACTTCGACCTCAATTTTCTGTGGGACTGGCGGCAGGGAGGTGTATTTCTTTCGAGAATTTTTACACTCGGAAGCACTTCCGGCATACTTGAATCTACCTTGCCTGGCAGAGAAACCGGAATCGTTGGCCAGGGTGTCACCAACACCGGAACAGCCGGAAGTCCGAAGTATGAAACAAACACCCAATCAATCGCTGCAAGTGATTATTACGGGCAGTACTACAACCGCGCAACCCCCGCTACTTCTATGTTCGATGCCACTTATGTAAAACTAAGGCAGATCTCTTTATCTTATGGTATCCCCAAAAATATTCTTGGAAAAATGAAAATAAACGAAATACGTGTGGGAGTAATTTTGAATAATGTTTTGTTGTTTACTAGAAATCAAAATGTAGATCCTGAAGCAAATGCTTTGCAGGGCAGAAAGTACGTGTATGGCGTTGATAATATGTCATTGCCATCCGGCAGGTCTTATGGTTTCAACTTAAACATTAAATTCTAATCCACATGCAATACATAACAAATAAAAGGGTTTTATCTTTTTTTACTTTTGATACCGGCATTTACCTTTCATGGTATCATCGTTGCGTCGCAAGCACATCATCGCCATACCAGTGGGCATCTGCAGCCTTTAGCGCAAAGCCGCTTATACATTTTAAGCCGTCGCTTATCATCATTGGCGTATTCTTATTGCTTTCACCAGCATGCAAAAAAGACCTTGCAAAAGTGAATGAAAATCCCAATGCACCGGCGAAGGCAGACCCTCAGTCTCTGCTCTCCAATGTCTTATATCAATCAGCAAAAAACAATGCAGAAGAAGCCTGGAAAAATGGCAACCTGTTAGCACAACATACTAGCAACATAGAGTTCTTTCCGATAGACCGTTACGATGTGGGAACCAACACCGAGCTGTGGAATGCAACCTACCGTTTATTAAATGATGTTTATTCAATGGAGACCTCACCGGCATCCAACCAAGGCTATAAAGGCATTGCACTGGTATTAAGATCGCAGCTTGCAGCTTTACTTACCGACCTTTGGGGCGACGTTCCATATTCGCAAGCCATTAAAGGAACAAGTGAAGGAATTTTTTCTCCTGCTTACGATAAACAGCAGGATATTTATACCGGACCCAATGGCATTCTTGATAACCTCGACAAAGCCATCACCCTTCTCACATCATCAAAAGATGTCATCAGCGGCGACATTATGTTTAAAGGAGATTTGAGTAAATGGGCACGTTTGGCAAGCGCTCTAAAAGTTCGCTACCTGGTGAGGATCAGTAAAAAAGTAAATGTATCAACCCCACTTCAAAACCTGCTTACTCAAAATAATTTGTTTAGAAGCAACAGTGATAATGCGGTTGTTCCTTTCCTTGCATCTGCACCCAACCAATGGTTTTTGGTGAATGAAAGAGAAGGCCGTTATGCAGATGTGCGCATGAGCACTACGAGTGAGAAGATTTTAGTAGGTTTAAACGATGCAAGACTGGGCGTATATTTTAAGCCTACTGTCAATTCAGCAACAACGGCTATGCCTGTTTATAAAGGCCTGCCAAATGGTTTGAGTCGTGCAAGCCAGAACGCGTATAACTTTAACGACATTTCTCTTGTAGGAAGATTGTTTAGAGATGAGCCTCAAGGTGTAGATGCACCTATAATGACTTATGCTGAATTACAATTCCTCTTAGCAGAAGCCGCCCAAAAAAAGTTGATACAAGGGAGTGCTGCCACTTATTATGAGGCCGGCATAAAAGCTTCTCATGATTATTACAAAGTGAGTGTTCCTGCGGGGTATTTCACTAAAATGGAAGTAGCATTTGATGGAACGGACGACCTCAAAAAGATCATGACTCAAAAATGGATTTCCAATTTTTTAAATGGGTATGAAGCATGGCTCGATGTAAGAAGAACAGGCTTTCCGGTTTTGCCGGTTCCAAAAGATAATCTGAATGCAGACAAGTTCCCGGTACGTTTCAGGTATCCTGATATTGAGCAGGCTGCTAACAAGAAAAATTATACAGAAGCAGCGGCGCGTATCGGAGGAGATAGTTATAACAGTAAAGGCTGGTGGGAAAATTAAATAAGCACAAACTATGACTACCCTTAGCCTGCAATGGATCATTTTAATCGCATTCGGCATATTGTTCTTTTTCATTGCTCCAGGAGCAAAAACGATTCAGCAATTCTTCCAGGCAAAATCAGAAAAAGGAAAAGAACCCAATGTGTTTCTGCTGACAAGCAGCCTGGTGATTGCATGGATCTTTGCTAAATCCATAGCCAACGCTGCCAACCTTGGCCTCGCTTATGGTTTTATTGGGGGTCTTGCGTATGCCTGTTATTACCTTTCCTTTTTAGTGGCCGGAATTGTTATATACAAAATGCGTTTGAAAGGTAAATACACCAGTATCCATCAATTTCTTCGCACAAAATATGGAAACAAAGCTGTAACTCTTTTTTCTATTTTAATTGGCATCCGCCTCTTTAACGAAGTATGGTCAAACACCACGGTAATAGGCAGTTATTTTGGACCCCAGGGCTCTTCTAATTTTTACCTGGCTATTTTGGTATTTACTGCATTAACCTTAGCCTACACTTTAAAAGGGGGTATGCGTACTTCTTTGATCACCGATTCAGTGCAGTTGGTATTTTTTATAGTGTTGCTGTTTATCCTGCTGCTGTTTATTCTGCCTAAAGGCAACGCATCTTTAAAGGATTATGTTACCTCTGGTTCATGGACAATGGCCGGAGGATTAAGTCTGTTGTTCTCTGTTTTCATTCAGGTATTTAGTTATCCTTTTCACGATCCTGTCCTGACTGATCGTGGTTTTATGAGTTCTCCAAAAGTCACTTTAAAAAGTTATGTTGCCGCAACCGCAATTGCATTTCTTTGCATTTTATTGTTCTCTTTTATTGGAATTTTTGCCCGGCTAAAGGGCCTTCAGGGACAGGCAACAGTAGAAGTAAGCAAGCTTTTAGGCACTGTTGTGATGTTATTAATGAATTTGATTATGATTACTTCCGCAGCTTCCGCCATTGATTCCACTTTTTCTTCCTCTTCCAAACTTGCTGTAATTGATCTGGGAATGAAGAAGGCCACGATCTCAAAAGGCAGGTTAATTATGGTGGTCGTTGCAATTCTTGGAACAATACCTGTTTTTTATGGTGCGGATATTCTTTCAGCAAGTACAATCAGTGGAACAATGGTAATAGGATTGGCTCCCGTTTTTATATTTTGGAACAAGCCAATGCCTAAAATTTCATTTCATCTTTCAGTGTTATCCGGAATAGTTGTTGGAATTTTACTAACCTCTGGAAAAACTCCGAGGTCATTAATTTGGTTTGATGGAAAGTATGGGGATTTGCTTTCTGTAAACTTATGGGGAAGCATTATTTGTTTTGGCGTGTTCTTTCTGCCTCTTCTGTTTATAAAGCGAAAACCAACAGTTGCAGAAATGAATCCTGAATTTAACCAGGTAGAAACGGTTTAGCTATGAATGAAGAAAAGACTATCAGAAATTTAGGAGTAGTAAAAGGCAATCTGCTCTTTTTTGGAGGTGCTTACAGTAACCTGCAGTCGTTAGAAGCTTTGCAAAGTTGGGCTGAAGCAAATGGATATACACCGCAGCACATCTTCTGTACTGGTGATATTTTAGGCTATTGTGCACAACCGGTAGAATGCATACAACTGATAAAAGAATGGGGTATTCATGCCATAGCAGGTAATGTAGAGCTACAGATACGAAACAATGAAGACAACTGTGGGTGTGATTTCAAAAACGGCGGACGATGCGATGTTTTTTCCAGAAGTTGGTATACCTATATTAAAGCTCATATCAATGAAGAAATAGTAGCCTGGCTGAATACATTACCTCATCATATTCAGTTTGAATATGGTGATAAAAAGCTAATGATAGTTCATGGATCATGGTATCATATTGCTGAGTATATTTTTAAATCTACTCCCTGGCAACAAAAGCAATTAAACTTTGATGCTACAGGTGCTGATATTATTATCGCTGGTCATTGTGGTTTGCCATTTGAAGATAACATGAATGATAAGCTATGGTTAAATGCCGGTGTTATTGGTATGCCGGCTAATGATGGAACAGACAGGGCGTGGTTTTTAATTCTTGAACCGGATAAGCATAGCAATATAAATCATCGTTTTCATTACTATAATTTTGATAACGATCAAACGACCAAATTGATGCTTATTCATGGCTTACCTTCATGCTATGCAAATACGTTATTGACGGGCATTTGGGACAATTGCGAAATTTTACCTGAAGAAGAAGCAAAGCAACAGGGAAAAAGGATTTACCTATAGTTGCATTGAATGACGATTACTGTAATTATTTAATATTTCAAACATGTTGATTTGAAAAAAGCATTAAAGGAAATGTATGTTGTGCTAAGCTTCATGAAAGGGTGATATTATCTTACCCAACCTGCGGTCAAATACCCGAAAATTTAAGAGAAGATGAACGTTTGAGAGCATTATGCTTGAGCGGTTCCCTCCACTAAAGAATACATCAAAATGATAACAGACGTTGGCTTTGTTTGTGATAAAACAGCCGGTGCTTTAGCTGCGTTAGGTCGTAATGATATTTTTATTTCAAACAGCACGTATTTGAATGATGGCGGTGGTTGCTGTTAGTATTTATAAAATTTTACTTAAGATGTGTTAGGATAAGGCTGAAACCATTTTTCTCATAAAAAGCTAATACAACAAAGCTTAGTAGTGTTTGCTGTTAAAGTTTCTTAATCACAAAATTGTATAAACAAAAACCATAATTATATAATAGCCGTCAATTAAAACTAATCTACTTTTGTAGTTGAAAAATGAAAAAGTTTGCCCTCATATTACTCATTTGCATTTACTCGCTGTCAACAGTGGGTTTTAGCTTAAAGGAGTTTTATTGTTGTGGCAAGCTCAAATCAGTTACTGTAGCACTTGCACAGGATACAAAGCAAAAATGCAGTAAAGGCGATGAAAAAAGTGGTTGCTGTAATAACAAGTATCAATCCTTCAAGGTTAAAGACAAGCATTTCGCAGTTAGCGATTTAAAAATTCCTGCAAAGCACTTTACTGACTTAACCTTATTTACTCCAGTATTTCAGCAAATTTCATTTGCTTCTCAACAATCTGCTACTGCTAACAAAAGCCATGCACCACCATTACATACAAGTGTCCCTATTTATATTTACAACTGCGTTTTCAGAATTTGATTTTATTCCCTCTCTTGCATTCAGGCTTCAATTCTTCCTTGTAGCCTGCTTTCACAAATTTTATTAATAGCCTATAAGCAGTTTCCCTGCTTCCGGTTTATCTATTTCATTTAAATATAAAATCGAAGAAATGAAAACGATTTTAATGATGTGCATTGCATTGTTTGCAACGTTTACAACTTTCTCACAAAAGAGCAAAGCAAATTCAACCAATACACAGCCTTCAACTATACAGGTGCAATACACCTGCCCCATGCATCCTGAAGTAGTTAGCAATAAGCCAGGTGATTGCCCAAAATGTAATATGGATTTATCCCTTTCAAAAAAGGAGCAAATGAAAAGGGAAGTAACAAAGACATATACATGCCTTATGCATCCTGAAGTTTCCAGTGTCAAGACATATACATGCCTTATGCATCCTGAAGTTTCCAGTGTCAATCCCGGGAACTGTCCTAAATGCAGCTCAAAGTTAGTAGTGGACAGAAGGGGCAGCAAACAAGGTACTACTGTTTACACTTGCTCAATGCATCCCGAGGTAGGCAGTACCACCGGTGGAAAATGCCCTATATGTGGTATGGATATGCAAGCTAAAACAGCACAAAACAAGAGTTCCAAAAGCAAAATGTAATCTTCACATAGTGGCAGTTTTATTGCTGCCACTTCCTAAAATTTTTAAAGCATGAAAAATGTATTCTTAGTAGCGATTATGCTATTGACGTTCGATATTGTATTCACGGCATGTTCTGGTAATGATAACAAAGCAAAAACAGAGCAGTTAGCCAAAGACGAAATGTACACCTGTACAATGCATAATGAGGTCATGAGCAACAACCCAGGCCATTGCTCTATTTGCGGTATGACACTCGTGAAGCAAAAGATGACCCCTGAGCAAGAGAAAATGATGAAGGAAGGAACTTATAAAAAATCTAAAGAAGAACAATAATGGTTCAAAAAATAATTGAGCTTTCCATACGCAACAGGCTGATTGTTTTAGTCATAGCCCTCGGCCTGTTTGTCTATGGGATAATTGAAGTAACCCGTAGCCCTATTGATGCCATTCCTGACCTTTCAGAAAACCAGGTAATCGTTTTCACAGAATGGATGGGCAGAGGGCCGCAAATCATGGAAGATCAGATTACCTATCCGCTTGTAAGTAACCTGCAAGGCTTACCGAAGGTGAAAAACATCAGGGGAACTTCTATGTTCGGGATGAGCTTTGTGTATATCATATTTGAAGATGACGTGGATATTTACTGGGGGCGTACCCGAGTGCTGGAAAAATTAAACTATGCCGCCCGGCTGCTGCCACAAGGTGTGTCTCCTTCTCTCGGACCGGAAGGTACTGGAGTTGGACATGTTTTCTGGTACACACTCAATGCAAGAGCGATGGACCTGGGCGAGCAACGAGCCTTGCAGGACTGGTACATCAAATTTGCTTTGCAAACTGTGCCAGGCGTAGCCGAAGTAGCTTCTTTTGGAGGCTTTGAAAAGCAGTATCAAATAGTGGTAGATCCTGTAAAGCTGCAGTACTACCAATTATCGCTCATGAATGTGATGCAAAGTGTACGTGCTAATAATAACAATGTAGGAGGAGGCAAACTGGAAATGGCTGATGCCGGTTACATTATACGAAGTTTAGGCTATGTAACCAACAGGGCAGATATTGAAAACATGTCTGTCGGCAATCAGAATGGAATTCCCATTCGGGTAAGAGATATAGCAACCGTGCAAATGGGTCAGGATACACGTTTGGGCATCTTTGATAAAAACGGTGAAGGCGAAGCAGTTGGGGGAATAGTAGTGATGCGCTATGGTGAAAATGCTGATGCAGTAATTGATAAGCTGAAAAAGAAAATGAAAGATGTGGAAAAGGGCTTGCCTGCAGGCGTCACTTTTGATGTAGCCTATAACCGCGGCGAACTAATAGAAGCAGCCATAGAAAACATAAAAGAAAAATTGATTGAAGAAATCGTTGTGGTGTCACTGATTGTAATGCTGTTTCTGCTGAATTGGCGCAGTGCCGTAAGTATTGTTATTCAAATACCTATCACCATTGCCATTAGTTTCATCTTACTTAACCTCTTTGGGCTTACTTCCAACATTATGTCGCTTACCGGTATCGCACTTGCGATAGGGGTGATCGTGGATAACGGTATTATCATGTCGGAGAATGCCTACCGGGGCTTATCCGAATATCAAAATAACCCGGCTCAAAATAAAACATAATGAAAAAACTTTTTAATAAAACAGGTCGGCTCTTCAAACGGAATTACATCCCCGTACCGGAAGACGTGCGAATCTCTATTATAGAAAGGGCTTCCAAGCAAGTATCCCGTGGGGTGTTCTTTTCTACTGTCATTATCGTTACTTCATTTCTACCCGTCTTTCTTTTAACCGGCCAGGAAGGGAAGCTCTTTCACCCTTTGGCTTTCACCAAATCGTTTATTTTGATTGTAGACGCCATATTGGTGATTACGCTGGCACCTGTGCTGATTTCTTATTTTATGAAAGGACGCTTCAGGCCCGAATCAGCCAATCCTATCAACCGTTTCCTGGAAAGAGTTTATGAACCGGTGATAAGAGCCTGCATTAAATGGCGCAAAACCACCATTGCCATTAATATTCTGGCATTAGCCATTGCGGTTCCATTAATGCTGAGTTTGGGTAGGGAGTTTATGCCACCGTTGGACGAAGGGTCCATCCTGTTCATGCCGGTGGCCGCCCCCGATATATCGAATGCCGAAATGAAGCGGGTTTTGCAGGTACAGGATAAGATTATTAAATCAATGCCTGAAGTAAGAACAGTGCTGGGGAAAGCAGGCCGGGCAAGCACGGCAACAGATAACTCGCCCATCAATATGATTGAGACTATTATCCTGCTGAAGCCAAGAAAGGAATGGCGTGCCGGGGTGGAAAAAGAGGATATCATCAATGAGCTAAACTCTAAAATGCAGGTGCCAGGCGTTACCAATGGATGGACGCAACCTATTATCAACCGTATCAACATGCTTTCTACCGGCATCCGTACCGATGTGGGGGTGAAAATATACGGACAAAGACTGGATTCGATTGATGCATTTGCCCAAAAAATAAAAACTGAATTAGCCGGGGTAGCCGGTGTAAAAGACGTATATGTAGAACCTATTACGGGAGGTAAGTATATAGATATAGCCATTAAAAGAGAAGAGATTGCCCGTTATGGCTTAAGTATTGATGATGTGAACAGTGTAGTAGAAAGTGCCTTGGGTGGTATGCGGTTAACAACTACAGTAGAGGGCAGGCAGCGTTTTGGAGTAAGTGCAAAGTTTGGGCAGGATTTTAGAAATAACATTCAGGCATTAAGAAACCTGCAGTTGCAAACCATGAATTTCGGCCCCATTCCTTTACAGGCTGTGGCTAATGTGAAAATTTCAGAGGGGCCACCGATGATCCAATCGGAGAATGCTTTGCTCAGAGGTTCAGTATTGTTTAATGTTCGTGGAAGAGATTTGGGAAGCACGGTGGATGCTGCACAGAAAAAATTAAGTAATCTCATTACAAAACTGCCTAAAGGCTATTACCTGCAATGGAGTGGGCAGTATGAAAACCTGATCCGCGGCGAGCGAACCCTAAAGCTTATTCTGCCCATTGTACTGCTCATTATTTTCTTCTGCATGTATTTTGCCTTTCACTCGGCACGGGAAGCATTTTTAAGTTTGATTACTATTCCGTTTGCACTTATTGGAGGAATATTTATAGTTTACTTCTGGGGGGTTAATTTGTCCATTGCCGTAGCGGTAGGTTTTATTGCATTGTTTGGACTGGCGGTAGAAACAGGGATTGTAATGGTGATCTATTTAAACGATGCCATGCAGCAACTGGTGGAGAAGAAAGGTAACTCGAGGGAAACGATAACACGAGACGACCTTCGGGAGTATGTAATTATGGGTGCTGCGAGACGATTACGTCCAAAAATTATGACTGTTACAGTATCTCTTTTTGCTTTGATCCCGATTTTATGGAGCCACGGAGTAGGTAGCGATGTGATGAAACCTATTGTATTACCGATGATCGGCGGGGTATTCACTTCAGCCACACATATCCTGCTGGTAACTCCGCTGGTTTTTCTAATGGCAAAGGAATTTGAATTAAGAAAACATGGAAAAATAGATGTATTAGACGCAAAACATTAAAGATGAAAATTATTATAACTGCCTTCTTTTCCCTTTTTCTCTTGCAGCTACAAGCACAAGATACTATGGTAATGAAGGAGACCTTAGGATTAAAAGATATTTTGGAACATATAAGAAATCATAGCACGCATTTGAAAAGATATGATGCTGAAGCCCGTTCATTAGATGAAGCTGCAAAAGGTGCCAGAAGCTGGGAAGCTCCGCAACTGGGTACGGGCTTATGGATGGTTCCCTATAATCCTCGTATGTGGCAAAAAAGTAAAGATGGTGTACAAGAGACAAATGGAATGGGGCAATATATGATTTCCGGACAGCAAATGTTTCCTAATAGAAAAAGACAAAACGCAGAGGAAGCTTATTTAGGCGCTTTATCTTCAGTCACCCAGGAACAGAAGAAAGCAACACAGAACGATTTATTTGCAGAAGCCAAAAAAAACTTTTACCAATGGTTGGTCATTAAGAAAAAGATTGCAGTTATAGATGAGAACATGAAGCTTTTGGATTTTATGATTAAAAGCACTGAAATAAGATACAGAAATGCAATGGAAAAGATAAGTGCTTATTACAAGGCGAAGGCGGCATTAGGCACTTCGGCAAATGATAAATTAATGTTTCAAAACGAGATCATTCAAAAGAGAATTGCGCTTAATACACTTATGCATAGAGACAAGACCATTGTCTTTGATATTGATACTGCAATTGATGCAAGGGATTATTCGCTTATTTCTTTTGATAGTACAGCTTTGGTAAACAATAGAAGCGATATAAGGGTTTTTGAAAAGCAAATCAATATAACCAAGCTTCAGCAAGATGTGGAAAAAGCAAAGCTTAGACCTGAATTCGGACTACGTTATGAGCACATGTTTGGTTTTGGAGGATCACCTATGCAGTACACTTTAATGGGAATGGTAAAGATCCCTTTTGCACGCTGGTCAGCAAGAGCAAGTAAAGCCAATATTGAAAGTTTAAAGTGGAAGGCAGTTGCACAGGAACAAGAACAAATTGCTATGACAAATGAAGCTCTTGGTATGGCTTATTCACTTAAGGCAGAAATTGAAACAAAGCAAAAGCAAATCAGGTTGTACGAAACAGAGATCATTCCGGCCTTGCAGCGGAATTACAAAACTACACAATTGGCTTATGAACAAAACACTGAAGATCTTTTTGTACTCTACGATGCATGGGAAAGATTAAACATGATTCAACTGGAATATGTAGATCAATTACAACAATTTTTTACCATGCAAATAGAACTGGAAAGAGTATTAGAAATCACAGAACAATGAGAAAGATAAACCGATATACTATTTTGTTAGCACTACTGGTGCTCCTATTTGGAGCATGTAACAATAAAAAAAAGAAAGGCGAAAGTATGGATGCAATGCCCGGTATGAATATGCCTGGGATGAACATGCCGCAGGGAAGTATGGCAAAAAACAGTAATGCTAAAAGTAGCTTAGATACAAATGCGCTAAAAGGCTTACTGCGCCCAACCACTGAATTTGTTGTGGCTTCTTTACCCGTTACTACTATACAGCAAAGCACAGAGCCAATGGAATTAAATGCACTTGGCTCTGTTCAGTACGACAACCGGCAGATTCACGCCGTGTCGTCTCGAATTGCGGGCCGTATTGACAAACTGTATATACGATACCGTTATCAATACGTAAGTAAAGGGCAGAAAGTGCTGGAGATATATAGTCCTGAACTGCTTACATCACAGGAGAATTTGATTTTTTTATTAAGAAATGACAATAACAACCTTTCACTCATTAATGCTGCACGGCAGCGATTACTTTTGCTGGGTATGAGTGGGCAGCAGGTAGCACAGATTACAAAAACCGGAAAACCTTTGTACAATGTCACTGTGTATAGTCCCTATTCAGGCTATGCAACAGAGGCAGGCTTTACAGGAAACATGGATAACAATACCAGCGACAACATGCAGCAGAACAATAGCGGCAATATGGCTGGTACTGCACAAACCTCCATTGAACTTGCTGTAAAGGAGGGAACATATTTGGAAAGAGCACAACCTGTCTTTTCCCTTATCAATTCTGCCAATGGGCGCATCTCCCTCAGCATTTTTACAGACCAGCAAAACCTGGTGAAAAAAGGTACCTCTGTCATCATTATTCCGGAAACAGCACCTGCTAAAAAGTTCAGAGCCACCATTGACAGGATAGAACCTTTTTACACGCCGGGCAGTAAAACGGTTTCGGCAAGGGTTTATTTTAACAACGCGTCTTTGCAACTGCCCATCGGTAGCCAGGTGCAAGCGACTATTTCTATTCCTGCACAAACAGCTTACTGGCTGCCTGCAAGCGCTGTCATCACTACCGGATTGAATAATGTGGTTTTCAAAAAGGAAGGCAATGGTTTTAGCCCAAAAGTTGTAAGCACCGGTTTTCGTAATAACGACAGAGTTCAAATCACAACAGGATTAACGGCAGCAGACAGTGTAGCCGTTAATGCACAACATTTAACAGAAAGCGAAAGCATCATCAATGTAAACGAATAAAAATGAAATGGATTGCTATTATAGCCTTAATCGTATTGGTTGCAGCAGGTTGCAAGAGTAAAAACAAAGCAACAAGCAATTCAGGCACTACTTATACATGCAGCATGCACCCACAAGTAAGGTCAGACAAACCAGGCAATTGCCCTATTTGTGGTATGACCCTTATTCCTGTAACAAATAACACCGGCACATCTTCCATGCAGGAGGTTGAATTAAGCAATGAACAAATACAATTAGCAAACATTAAGTATGATACGCTCAGCACAGGCGTTTTGAATAATGAAACTGTATTAACAGGTACCATCAATTTTAATGAAAAGAATATAGAAATTGTACCATCAAGAGTGATGGGCCGTATCGAAAAGTTTTATTTTAGGAATGTGGGCGATTATGTGCCAAAAGGCGCTAAAGTATTTGAACTATACAGCGAGGAAGTAAACAGCGCTAAACAGGAGTATATACTTGCCCTGCAAAAAAGACAAGCGTTAGGAAATGCAGTAGTAGACTTTGACCGAATCATACAGTCTGCCCGAAATAAGTTACTGTTATGGGGCATTAGCCAGGGGCAAATAAACGAATTGGAGCAAACAGGTAAAGCCCCTCTTACCACGGCTTTTTACAGCACTGCCGGTGGTTATATTACATCAGTAGATGCTTTGGAAGGGGCTTACGTAATGGCTGGGCAAACTGTATTACGGCTCGCCAACACGTCCACTGTTTGGGCGGAAGCGCAGGTCTATACTTCGCAAATGTCACAAATTAGCCGCAACGGAAGTGTCACTGTTCGCCTGCCTGATTTAGGCAATAAAGAAGTAGCCGGAAAAATAGAATTTGTCAACCCGGAGATAAATCCCCAAACAAGAATTAATCTCCTTCGGGTTGCTGTCTCAAATGCAGGAAACCAGTTAAAGCCGGGCATGTCGGCATATATCATCTTAAAAGGAAAGCAAAGTAATTCCATTACGCTTCCTTCGGATGCGGTTATCCGCAGCGAAAATATGGCAACTGTTTGGCTGAAAAATGGGCCTAATACATTCAGGTACCATTTGGTAACCACTGGTATGGAAAGCGGTAATCAAGTACAAATTACGGGAGGATTAAACAAAGGTGATACGGTAGTGGTTTCAGGGGCATATTTATTGAACAGCGAGTACCTTTTGCGTAATGGGGGCAACAGCGCTATGGCCGGAATGAAAATGTAATAAGGATCGAAAAAATTGTACAACTATTTTTAAAGCTATCTACTTACAATGAAAAAGGCAACAATTAGTTTAATAGGTATTTTATTGATTTTAGGCTTTTCAATTACCTTTTTTTATTCCTTTTATAAAAAGGATCTGCCAAAATATGGTGAGCCTGGACACAAGATAAGTTCATTTTCTTTCATTAATCAAAATGGTAAAGTGGTAACTGATAAAGATGTTGCCAATAAAGTAAGGGTTATTGAATACTTTTTTACAACGTGCAAAGGAATATGCCCAAAAATGAATCGCAATATGCTAACAGTGTATAAACAATTTAAGGGTGATCCCAATGTTGTAATTCTTTCTCATACTGTAAACCCTGAAGTCGATAGTGTACCGGTACTAAAAAAATATTCTGATTCAATTGGTGTTTTATCTCAACAATGGATGTTTCTTACCGGCGACAAAAAAGAGTTGTACGATGTAGCACGTGCCCAATATTTATTAACCGCAGGTGAGTTTAATGATACAAATACACCAATTGAGCAGGATTTTATTCATACTGAAAAATTTGCCCTTGTTGATAAAAATGACCAGATACGTGGTTTTTATGATGGTACAAATGAGAAGGAAATCGAAAAATTAATAAGTGACATAAAGCAGATAAACTAAATGACAGATAAAAAACTATTGTAACAATTAACTATTTAAGTTCTACTGCTGATTATAAACACTTGATATTATAATAATTCGAAAATAACAATTGCCCGCCTAAATTTTTCTTATGAAGTTATTAATAAAAAATATGGTTTGTCCACAATGTATAATAGTAATTGAAAGGGAATTGAGAGAGGAAGGTTTTTATCCACAAGCCATTGAATTGGGAGTTATAGAATTTAAGGAGGCTTTAAATGAACGACAAATTAGTAAAATAGAATCACTTTTACTTCCTATAGGATTTAAAATATTGCATGGCAACAAAGAAAAACAGATTGAGGAAATAAAAAACCTGCTTATTATAAAGCTTCAGGATAATAAGGTAGAAGAACACTTTAGTGTAAAAAAATATTTGTCATTAAAGATCTGAAGATCTGTAAAGAGTATTCTTATTTGAGTAAGTTGTTTTCGGAAAAAGAAGGCATTACAATTGAACAGTACTTTATTTTTCTTAAGCTGGAAAAAGTAAAAGAGTTAGTTACTTATAACGAACATACTTTAAATGAAATTGCTTCCAGCCTCGGCTATAGCAGTGTTCAACATTTATCGTATCAATTTAAAAGAGTATTAGGAATATCTGCACGAGCATTTAAATATAGTATTTCTACAAAACGTCGTTCAATAACTGAAATAGGAATTAAAACCAATAATGTATAAATCAAATCCATCATTATATAAGAAACTTACCTGAGATAACTCGAACTTTGAACTTTCTATTTTTTTAAACGCCCATTATCTTGTGAAAATATAAATTTTGAATACGAACATAGTTTAGTGACCTATGACAAGAAATAATAAGATTGTTTTTAATACTTAAGGAAACTGCAAACATTTTGAAAAAGTTGTCAGCCATATTATTCTTTATTTTATTTTTCTTTAGCTCTTTTAGGTTGAAGGTATACTACCATTATTGTCCTTTTCAAGGTTCTTCCATTTCTTTAATTGCAGAAAAAAAATGCTGTTGCAGTGGAAATGCAAAAGTGCCTCTGAATTGTTGCAAAAACAGCTCAAAGCAAATGAAAATTAAAGGTGCTTATTCCTCTTTACAGAACATAGAATTAAAAGCTCCTGCAACTGCTATTATTGTTTCTCATATAAATATTGATACTAAACCTGCATCTATATCTTTAGTTAAACCCTTATACATAAAGGGCAGTTCTCCCCCACGCCCCCCTGTTGCCTTATTTATACTATACCAGGACATTCTTGTTTGATATTTATTTCTATGTAAGAAACATCTTTCCTTGCATTTGGTAAGGGTAGCTGTATTATTATTTCCTTTCCTAAAAACAAATCCTAATCATAAGTCTTTCTATGCAAGGGCAACAGCATAACTGAAGACCGGGCAACAGCGGCTCTGAAGAAAATTTATAAAACCAATTATGTATGAGTCACGAAAGATTTCAAAGTTGTATTGATGCTTGTTTACGTTGCGCTACTGAATGTGCACATTGCTACAATGGTTGTTTAAGTGGAGGTGCTGACATGGCACATTGCGCCAAGGATTGTAATGAATGCGCTGACATCTGTTTGTTAGCAGCAAAGCATATGGCAGCGGGAAGTATGCATGCCGAAAAGTGGTGCCGCTTCTGTGCAGAGATATGTGATATATGTGCAGCAGAGTGTGAAAAGCATTCAGATGAACATTGCAAACGCTGTGCAGAAGAATGCAGAAGATGTGCAGAGGAATGTCGTAAAATGGCAGCTTAAATAATTAATGAGGGCTTTAGTACTTCTAAAGCTCTCATTTGTATTGGATTGAAACAATATTTAGTTACCAAAAAATTGAAGTCATGAATACTTTAGAATTTCGCACAACTATTTGCAGTGAGTGCTGTATCAAAAACTTGGCTAACTATTTTTCAAATACTAAAATCAAATATTGGAACGTAAATCTTCATCATCCCTTAAAAGTTTTGACTGTTGAGCAGGACGATATAACGGCAGAAGAAGTTATTGCAGTCGTAACCAAAGCAGGTTATGAAATTGAGTAGATCAATGCGTTTCATCGCAATCACCTTGCCGATTTACAAGCCTTATTAAATTGAATCATCTCTGATAGTATACTTAGATTTTTAGTTATGATGGTAGGAATATAGCCCCAAGGCAAGATGTCTATTATACCTAAAAAACACAAGCGCCTAAAAATAAAAACGATTTTACTCATTCTTAAAAAACACCATGGATTACGGTTATCATTGGGGGATGCACCCATTCTGGTGAATATTCTGGCTCTTCTTACTGGGAATGATTTTTTTCACTCCCTGGGGTTCAACAAAAAGGTCAACCAGAAGCAGCTTTTTGCATACCTTTCGTAAAACCTATGCTGAAGGTAAAATCAGCACACAGGAATTTGAAGAACGGAAAAGAGTGTTGGAAAAGGAATTTATGAAACAAAGAGAAGATGACACAGTAACAAAAGCGACGTAAAAGCCGTAAGAATCCTTTGGATGTTCAATAATTGCAAACCAATGATAATGGCTTTTTTATTAAAACAAAAACTAAAAAAATGAAAAAAGATAATAGTAACTCTAAAAAAGAAGATATAACCACAAGCAAAACTGGCAATAAACAAGTTGACAAAAAAGGCAAAGAAAATATTACACCGGGTAAGGCAAGTGGAAAAAAGAAAAATAACAACTCATCTGCCTCAATTGCTGCTTCAAAAAGCCGTAGCGCAGTAGACCATGTAAAACCTAATGCAAGAGGGGACGTTAGAGGCTCCAGTGGTTTAACAAATACCGGACCTTTTGTTTCTTATGAAAATCAGGATTAATCGAACATCTCGTTTACTAGGTTTGGTGCTTATAGGTGAATAGGCTACTAAAAAGTTTAATAGTTGCGCCTATGTGTCTCCTAAAGATACCACGCCAAGTAAACGACATTGGTTAACCATTCCTAAAGTTTTAAATATTAAACGGGCTACAGCCATCCAAATAGTCGAAGTATGGACAGCATTGAAAAAACAAATAAACAAGTAATTGTTGTATCGGGCAGCAGTGGCTTCATCGGCACATCTTTAATACACAAGCTTGCCAAAAACTACCAGATTGTCGGTCTTGATAATGTCGGCTATCCTTTTCCACCACCCGAAGCTGAATGTGTGTGTATCGACATTACTTCTGATGATAGCATGAAAAGAGCTTTTGACCGTATACGTTATGCCTATGGAAACCGGATAGCATCGGTTATCCATCTTGCAGCTTATTATAGTTTCTCAACAGAATCTTCTCCTTTATACGACAAAATAACGGTAAAGGGCACAGAAAGGCTATTGCGTGTTTTACAGGATTTTGAAGTAGAGCAGTTTCTCTTTTCAAGCAGCATGCTCGTTTATAAACCTTCATCTCCAGGACAAAAGATTGATGAAAAATGGCCGTTAGAACCGAAGTGGGATTATCCAAAATCTAAAGTAGCTACGGAAAACCTTATTCATGCCAACAGAGGGAAAATACCTGCAGTGAACTTGAGAGTAGCGGGTGTGTATAATGAAGAAGGAAATTCAATCCCCATCACTAACCAGATTCAGCGTATTTACGAAAAACAAATTACTGCCCGTTTGTATCCCGGCAACACCTCTCATGGCAGTACTTTCATTCATCTCGATGACCTGGTGGAAGCTATTGCAAAGACGATTGAAGAACGCAAAGAGCTTCCTGAAGAAGTGACTTTGAATGTTGGAGAGGATGAAACTTTATCTTATAAAGAATTGCAGGAAATCATCAGCTATAATATTCATGGTAAAAAGTGGAGTATAATAAACATCCCCAAATGGTTTGCAAAAGCTGGCGCATATATGCAAAACCTTTTTGGCAAAGCCTTTATTAAACCCTGGATGATAGACCTTGCTGATGACCATTTTGAGTTAGATAGTTCAAAAGCCAAGGTGTTGCTTAACTGGCAACCCCGCCACTCACTTCGCAGTACATTACCCAAAATGATTGCAGCTTTAAAAAACAATCCCGAAAAATTTTACAAGGAAAATAAATTAAAAAAGTAGTTAAAAATAAAAATCATGAAAGCAAAGTTATTCTTTTCCATCTCGCTTCTCCTGCTGCTAACAGTAACGGCCTGTAACAATAATGAAGATGGTGCAACTGCAGCAACAAAAGAGCGAACAGGTATGAACGGTATGAACATGGGCAACGATACCGCCATGATGCGGAACATGATGAAAGACCCTGCAATGATGAACAGCATGATGACGATGATGATGGAACATTGTGAAAAAGATACCGCCATGTGTCGGAGTATGTGCAGTAACATGATGAAATCGCGGAAAATGAAAGCGATGATGATGGAGATGATGAAGGGAGACGGTATGATGAATATGGACCATAACAACATGAAAGATATGAAGGGAATGAAAGGAATGGATATGGATAAAAAGTAAAGGCTGATGTTTAAGATGCAGAAACATCATGAAATAGAAAGTCAGACTTATCTCGCTTTAAAACAAACAATATGGAAACCAACACAAACAAACCTGCCACTTCCACCTGCCCAATGCACCCCGAAGTGGTAAGCGATGCACTTGGCAACTGCCCTAAGTGCGGCATGAAGCTGGTTCCAAAAGGCTCTAAAATGGGCGGTCACATGCTTCGTATGATACTGTTATGCCTTGTACCCATAATTATTGTTCTGCTGTTGCCACTTTTTGGCATTCGCTTCAATGCCTCCTGGATACTGGTGATTGTATTAGCGTCGTGCTGTATACTGCCCATGCTTTTCATGCGCCGCTAAAAGAAGAACAATAGCAACAATTTTTTTTACTTAATAGTAATATGCTTAAAGAATGTCTGCCAACCATTTCATGTTCGCCACCGGAATAGAAAACAGCTACCCGTCTATTATATTGCCCGATGGTAAAACCTTTCGTGTTGATGAAATGCAGAAAGCAAAGCATTACGACTATTGGAAAGAAGATTTCCGGCTGGTTAAGGAAACAGGTATAGATTACCTGCGCTATGGCCCGCCTTATTATTCGGTTCACTCTGCTCCGGGACAGTATGACTGGAGTTTTACCGATGCCGCTTTCAACGAAATGAAAGTGCTTGGCATTAATCCCATTGTTGACCTTTGTCATTTTGGTGTGCCGGACTGGGTGAGTAATTTTCAAAATGAGGACTGGCCAAAATACTTTGCCGAATATGCCCTTGCCTTTGCCCAAAGGTTTCCCTATATACAGTTTTATACTCCGGTAAACGAAATCTTTATCGCTGCTATGTTTTCGGGCCAATACGGCTGGTGGAACGAACGGCTTACTTCCGACCACAGTTTTGTTACGGCGCTAAAAAATCTCTGCAAAGCAAACACTCTTGCCATGCAGGCTATCCTGAAGGTGCAACCCAAGGCCATTTTTATTCAAAGCGAATCCACTGAATATTTTCATGCCGAAATGCCTACCGGCCGGTGTGTGGAAAAAGCAAAGTTTTTAAATGAGAAACGTTTTCTTTCGCTTGACCTCACTTACGGCTACCGTGTTGACTCTACTATGTATAACTATTTGCTCGATAACGGTATGAGCCGGGAGGAGTACGAATGGTTTATGAACAATGCCATGAATAAGAGATGCATTATGGGCAACGATTATTACCGCACCAACGAGCACATGGTGCACCACGATGGCAGTACCAATTCTGCCGGTGATGTGTTTGGCTATTATGCCATCACCCGCCAGTATTTTCAACGTTACCGTATGCCCGTCATGCACACAGAAACAAACCGTGCAGAGCCTGATGCTGTAGAGTGGCTAAAGCGCCAATGGGCCAATGCGTACCGGCTAAAGCAGGATGGAGTGCCGTTGCTTGGTTTTACATGGTATAGCCTTACCGACCAGGTAGACTGGGATACCGCTATGCGTGAAAATAATGGAAATGTAAATAGCCTGGGATTGTACGACCTAAGCCGAAAAATACGTCCCGTTGGGGAAGCGTACAAAGAGCTTATCCGCATGTGGAAAAAAGTGCTGACTACCGAATGTTACGGGCTGCATGTAGACGTAAGCGATTGGTTATAACAAACTAAGTATCATGATTAATTCATAAATATAAACAGTTAAAATCAAAAATGAACCACGACGAAATGATGCCCGGTATGCAGGGGCACAACCACGGAACCGATGATTCAAAAGAAGGTACTGAAACCTACACCTGCCCTATGCACCCGGAAGTAACCAGCAACAAACCCGGCAACTGCCCTAAATGTGGCATGACACTGGTAAAAAGCAATATATCTGGTAATAACCAGTCAGGGCATAAGGTCGGCGGGATGAAAGTAGTGCACAATGAAAAGGAGCAGACAGACCAGAAGGAAATGATTATCAACCATTACAACACCCTCTACTGGACACATGCCGCCAACATTCTTTTAGGCTTTTTCCTTATTGCTTCGCCGTTCACCTTTGGCTACCACAGCGCTGCCATGACTTACAGTGATATCATCAGTGGTGTACTGCTGATTGTATTCAGCTTACTATCGGCAAATCCCTTCCGGTTATGGGCACCCTGGGCATCTTCCATTGTTGGTATATGGCTGCTGTTTGCCCCGCTCATTTTCTGGTCGCCCGATGCGTCAGCTTATATTATTGATAGCATTGTAGGCATATTTGCTATTGGCTTTTCCGTACTCATCCCCGAAATGCCCGGCATGATGCAGATGATGATGACTATGCCGCCAGGGCCGGATACACCACCCGGCTGGACCTACAACCCTTCTACCTGGCTTCAACGTACACCTATCATCATTCTGGGTTGGATTGGCTTTTTTGGTTCACGCTATTTAACCGCATTTCAATTAGGATATATTGACCATGTTTGGGACCCTTTTTTTGTCAATGGCAGTGAAAAAGTGTTGACATCGGCTGTATCTAAATCGTTTCCTATTTCAGATGCAGGTTTAGGCACAGTTTCCTACACTATCGAAGCGTTGATGGGTTACATGGGCATGTCCGACCGTTGGCGCACCATGCCTTGGATGGTAGCATTCTTTGGCGTGCTCGTTATTCCATTAGGCGTTACCAGCATTGTGCTCATAATTATGCAGCCAGTGGCCGTTGGTTTTTGGTGTTCCATTTGTTTGCTTACCGCTGTTGCCATGCTCATTATGATACCATTAACCCTCGATGAAGTGGTAGCGATGATTCAGTTCTTAGTGAAAAGGGTAAAAGAAGGAAAACCTTTCTGGCGTACTTTCTGGATGGGCGATACTATTGAAGGAGGAAGCAAAGATGAACGTTCACCCCGCCTAACCGATGCTATTTCCAAAACAATTCCTGCAATGGGCTGGGGAGTAAACCTTCCCTGGAATCTGCTGTTGTGCAGCGCCATTGGTTTGTGGTGGATGTTTTATCCCGGCAACTTCGGGGTTACAGGTTCGCCAGCCAATCAGTTTACTACACTTGGGGCTTTAGTGGTAACTTTTTCAGTAATAGCCATGGCAGAAGTAGGCAGAGCCATCCGCTTCATCAATATTGCCTTTGCCGCATGGCTGATTGTAGCGATACTCATTGTAAAAAATGTTCCCTCGCAAGCTTTATGGAATGCAATTATCTCCGGAGCAGTATTGATGGCATTGACCTTTCCAAAAGGCAGGATACGCGAAAAGTATGGAACATTTGACAGGTATATCATCTAAGTTCCATAGCAACTTTTAGAAAAATAAATTTATTGTCTATGGGGGTTAAAAATTATACGGGCATTATACCCGAACAGTTTACGGGAAAGGAAATTGTTGCAGAAGCTTCTGCCGAATTTGAAGACAATACAAAAGCTACCCGTTTTTATGAAGTTGCAAAGGGACGGCTGCTCAACTGCAACAACTGGCATAAGATAGCTGAAGGCATAAGCACCACATTTCAGTTGATTGATAAAAATGGCGATGAAGTAAACAGAAAGGCAGAAAAAGGTGACTATTTCAAAATAGACATACCCGGGCCAGGCTCTAAGGCTGGAAAAGGATATGATTGGGTGTTCATAGAGGATTTGAAAGAAGTGACGGAAAACGATGTGAAAAGCACCGGCTTTAGGGTAAGACCAACAGTAAACCCAAAGGGCGAGAGCAATGATGTCGCACATTTTTATGCCGAGTCAGCCACCAGTAGCTTCATCGTAACCCGTGAAGGCAAAACAGTTTTAGCCACTATCGTAGATCGTAACATACAGCCCAACAAAGACCCCGAGTCGGTTGTAGATAAGATTCGTGATACAGTTGTTGGTGTAGGTGCACTCACCAGCTTCTCTAAAATTCAGTGGCAAAACCTTGCAGACGGACTGATAAAGCAGGAGGAAAAACAATAGAAGTTAAAAATGAAAACAATGTTTTAAGAATTAATGTAAACAAGATTTCATGCACATAAAAGAACAACCATTTGAAACGAACGAGCACGATTTGACAGGTTTTGCTGCCCTTGATTTTGCGGATGGAAGCTTTGATTCATTTGCCCATGTATTTGCTAACTATAACACTGAACGGTTTGAACCGGTAACCCTTAAAATATCTCTTGAAGCAGGAAGTTTCACCCTCACCCTGTATGCATTGGATAAAATGAAACAGGTGAAAACAACCAGCACTAAAAAGAAGTTACCGGTTAAAAAATTCAAAATGATGATGGAAGCAGCAGAATTTGCAAAGCACATCTACAGGTTTGCTGCCGCCTTGTCGAACGAGAAATTCAATATTGAAGAAATGCGGGTAATAAATAAATGATGAAAATGGCTGATAGTGGCTCATCAGAATTATTTTTTAAACCTTTTAAAATTTGGCTATGAGTAATACAGCACAACAAATAGAAATATTTAAGGAGTTTGCAAAGAAAGAATTAAGAAACCATGCCTTTGAATTAGAAACGCATTATCAAAACCGTGAGCTGGCATCAAATGATTTAAAGGAACAAGCTTATAAAGAGCACCGGCAACTTTTGGAAAAGCAGCTTGCCGATAAAATAGAAGGCCTATTAACAGAGAACAACCAGTTTTTACGACCTGCACTTATTGAACTAAAAGAAAGATTTGTAGCAAAGCTAAGGCCGGGCGCTCAGGTATAGTGCGAATTGGATTAGCAGCACAAAAATTAATGTAACAATTAAATAAAAGACTATGAAAAAGATAAAACAAAATAGGTGGTTTGTGCTTTTTATAACGGCAGTCATCACCTCTACAGCTTGTAACCAAAATGATAAAAAAGTTTCTGATGCATACAATAATCCTGATAACGTGGCAGGGCGTGTGCCACAAACCGGAACAGAGCGAACGACTGAAATGGGTGTGGATAGTATGCTGCAGGGCGAAACGATGGTATTCAAAGATTCAGTTTCTCCTGCATTTAAAGATAAGTTTATTCAGGTTGTAAATGCTTACCTGGCTATGAAAGATGGCTTTGTAAACGACAATGAAAAAGAAATAGATAAACAGGCTAACCAACTGACTGCTTTGTTAAATAGTATGCCGGATAACATGTTATCAGGGGAGGCTTTAACTTATTGGCAAGAAAAGAAAGGTTTTTTAATGGAGCATCTTAAAATGTATAAACAATCCGAAAAAGACAAAGACAAACGCAAAAACTTTGTTTTCCTTTCTACTGTTATGGTCAAATCTGTAAAGGCTTTTGGCAATGGAAGTCAAAAATTATATGTTGACTATTGCCCTATGGCAAATAATAACAAAGGCGCTTACTGGCTTAGCCAGACAAAGGAAATTAAAAACCCTTATCTGGGTAAGAAAATGCCTAAGTGTGGCGAACTAAAAAAAGAAATTTAAGCCTCATGCACAATAAAATCATTGCATTGCGGGATTGAAAATGGGAGTTCTTGGCAACCTGCACACTATTGCATTAGTGTCTTTGACAGGTTCAATAGATTATCTGCTTTTCATTCGAGCAGCAACAGAGCTTTCGAAAGGTGAGCATCTAAGAAAAAAGTGTACCTGCTAATAATGCACGAAAAATGATGTAACGAAATTGTATAATCAAAAAATGGTCTTATGCGTTTTGAAAACAAAGTATGTATAGTAACTGGTGGTAGCTCTGGAATTGGCAGGGCAACTGTATTACAATTAATCAAAGAAGGAGCTCTTGTAGCTTTTCTTAATCGAAATGAAGAAGAAGGAAATGATTTGATGCAACTGATAATAGCAGGCGGCAGCAGTAATGGACTTTTTATCAAAACAGATGTAGGTGTTCCGGAGGACTTACAAAATGCAGTTAAAATAGTTATTGACAAATGGCATAAGGTTGATGTGCTTATTAACAATGCCGCTATGATGACTTTTGACCCAATAAGTGAGTTAAGCCTTGAAAGTTGGGACAAGTTAATGGACGTTAACCTCCGCGGCGTGTTTCTGCTTACTAAGCTGTGTTTACCATTTATGCAGTCTGCAGCAATAGTAAATGTAAGTTCAGTGCATGCGCAGCAATCTACGCCAAATGTAATACCGTATGCAGCAAGTAAAGCTGCTATGGAAGCATTTACAAGAGGCATGAGCCGTGAATACGACTCTTCAAAAGTTCGTACCAATTGTGTAGCACCCGGAGCTATAGACACGCCAATGTTATGGAATAATCCAAACGTAAAAAGTGGAAAGGAAAAGGTGGAAGGTGCTATTGGTAAGCCTGAAGAAGTGGCTGCCGCTATATGCTTTTTAGCTTCCGACGGAGCAAGTTTTATCAACGGAACAGTGCTGGTGGTTGATGGCGGACGACTGGATATACTGTAGCGCTTTTAAGAAATTGAAAATCTTAAGGCATTAAGAGATATTCCAGCTTTGTTTTAGGTTTGAAAGTACCAGATATTTTAAAAGAAACAGGCAAGGCATTAGAACCAAAAAATATCTAATTAAAGCTTTAAGCGTAGTAAGATGCAAACACTTCTTTTTGTTGATTGGAAAGTAAACCCTGAAATCTTCAGCATTGGTGGCTTTGCTCTGCGGTATTATTCTGTCATGTTTGTATTGGCTTTTGGATGCAGTTATTATATCATGGATTACATTTTCAAACGAGAAAATGCCTCCCTTGATTTATTATCGAAACTCTTCATCTATGTATTTCTTGGAACCTTAATTGGTGCAAGACTTGGGCATGCGTTATTTTATGAGTTTGGTTATTTTAAAAATCATTTGCTTGAAATTATCCTTCCTTTCAAATTTCCAAATGGCTCATTTGAATGGACGGGCTACCGGGGATTAGCAAGTCATGGAGGTGCAATAGGCATATTAACTGCTGTGTTTTTATATTGTAAAAAGTATAAACAATCGTTTCTATGGACGATAGACAGGCTGGTAATTGTTATTGCTCTTGCAGGCTTTTTTATAAGGATTGGAAACCTGTTTAATTCTGAAATCATTGGCACTCCCACCTCTGTTCCCTGGGCTTTTATTTTTTATAATGTTGATGCCATTCCGCGTCATCCCGCACAGCTTTACGAGGCTCTTTTAAACCTTATCACCTTTCTTGTCTTATGGCTCATTTATAAAAGAAATACGAAGTCTTGTACAAGTGGATTTTTATTCGGCTGTTTTCTTGTGCTCGTTTTTACATCTCGCTTTATAGTGGAGTTTGTAAAAGAAAACCAGGAAGCATTTGAAAACAATTGGCTAATTAATTTGGGTCAGCTTTTAAGTATTCCTTTTATTCTGTTTGGTTTATACTTAATGATTGTGAAGTTTAAAAAAGAAGTTCAGGGATAAGGAATGACATGAACTATAATTGCAACTTTAAGAGATTTAAAAACTATTACATAATTTTTAATTACTTCCACTATCAGGAAGATGTCTAACCTTAAACCAATCATTTTTCTTGTACCCGTTATTGCTTTAATACTCGTAATAGTATTTTATCGCAACCTATTGCAGAAGGCTGATAACAAAGCAGCTTTCAAACGTTTCATTTTTAAAGTGACACTTTTCGCATTTATCTTAAATTTTGCCTGGGAAGTTATACAAGGTCCTTTATACAAGAGTTTTACCTATAGTATATCTCATATTGCTTTTTGTGCTTTAGCTTCTGTTGCTGATGCTATTATGGTATTACTTCTTTATTTAGGATTTGCTCTTATTTATAAAGATCCATTGTGGGCGAAAGGTTTAACATTCCAAAGAGTTTTCATTTTAATGGTAGTCGGTGGAATAGGTGCAAGTCTTGCAGAAGTAAGACATCTTGTTGCCGATAATTGGGCGTATGATGTTTCTATGCCCATAATACCTGCTGTCGGTGTTGGTCTTTCGCCTGTTATCCAATTTATGGTGTTACCTGCGTTAATTTATTATTTAGCCTTTTACTTTAGGGAAAGTGGCAAAATGAAAGTTGTATAAAACAGAATGGATTTAGTCGACTTGTAGTTGCTCAGAATTACAAATCCAAGTAAAGATTTTCCCTAATCCGTAACCATCTTACAACCCCGATACAATTTTTGTCTTGCATTAAACGAAAGATACCATCTACCTTCGCAGCCGATAAAAATCTTTGCTTTTTTAATGGCTTTAATGGTCTTAGTACAAAGCATGTTGCCGTGTAACGAAACCCATTTTGCTATGGGCATAAAAGCAGGGGATATAGTAGTAACATCGGGCACTTATCTGTTGAACAGTGAGTATAATTTAAGAAGCGGCAGCAATTTAAAGGGAGATATGAAAATGTAACAATCATATACAACAAATTAAAAAGACAATCTCTCAATGCATCTCTACATTAAAAACATGGTATGTCCACGCTGCATTATGGCAATTGAGCAAATATTAAAAGCAGAGAAAATTCCTTACTCCTGTGTGCGGTTGGGGGAAGTAGAATTAACTAAACCACTTCCTGATAATCAATTACAAACTTTCAGCAATGCATTAATGAAGATTGGCTTCGAATTATTAGACGACCAACGTAAGCAACTCATTGAAAAAGTAAAGACCTCAATCATAAGGAAAGTGCAGCAGGGAAATATTGAAGAACATTTCAGCCTAAGTAAATATCTCACGCAAGAATTGCACAAAGATTATTCTAACATCTCCAAATTGTTTACGCAGGTAGAAAGTGTTACCATTGAGCAATTTTTTATCTTACAGAAAATAGAAAAAACAAAAGAGTGGCTTGCTTACAATGAGCAGTCACTAAGCCAAATAGCCGCCAACCTTGGATACAGTAGTGTGCAGCATTTGTCCAGCCAGTTTAAAAAGCACACCGGCATGACACCGGGGCAATTCAAGAAAATAGGTCTTTTGGAGCGAAAAGGTATAGACAACTTAGCCATTTAAGTATAACTCTTTTCCATAATCTTGCAATGGTCACCTTTTCAGGAGTTGGAACTTTGCAGTGTTAAATATGTTAAGTATGGGCACTGTTAAGACCGACACGATAGAACTTCCTTTAGAAGGGGTGGAAAGTGAGCATTGTGCTTTAATCGTTGACAAAGGATTAGATAAAGTACCAGGCATCAAATCACACAAGGTTGAACTGAATAACCACAAAGCTATCATTGAAGCAGAAGAACCGGAAACTGTATCGAGAGCGGTTCACACCATTCGTGATCTGGGCTATGATGTGGCTACTGTTAAAAAAACATTCCCTGTAACGAATATGAGCTGTGCTTCTTGTGCAGTAAGCACAGAGACTATCATAAAAGCACAGCCGGGTGTGGTGGATGCGGCAGTAAATTTTGCCGATAGCACCGTAAAGGTAGAGTATGTCCCTACCCTTGCTACACCCCAAGAATTAAAATCCGCTGTTCAATCCATCGGCTATGATTTGGTGATACAGGACACCGAAGAAGCGACCAGTGAATTGGAAAAATTGCAGCAGGAACGTTTTCAAACCCTTCGCAAACGTACAATCCTTTCTATTGCCATTTCGGTGCCGCTTGTGGTGATTGCCATGTTCTTTCACACCATACCTTATGCTAATTACATCATGTGGTTTTTAGCAACCCCTGTGGTGCTCATTTTTGGACAGCAGTTCTTTATCAATGCGTGGAAGCAGGCAAAACATCGTTCTGCCAATATGGACACATTGGTTACTTTGAGCACTGGCATTGCTTATGTATTCAGCGTATTCAATACGGTTTATCCGCAGTTCTGGACCAACAGGGGCTTGGAAGCGCATGTTTATTATGAAGTAGCGGCTGTGGTGATTGCTTTCATTTTGCTTGGCAAAATGCTGGAAGAAAAAGCAAAGTCGAATACATCATCAGCCATCAAAAAACTGATGGGCTTACAGCCCAATACCGTTGTACGCATCGGGAGCGATGGTTTAGAGCAAACAATACGCATCAACGAAGTACAGGTAGACGATAAATTGATGGTTAAGCCAGGTGATAAAATTCCTGTCGATGGCGTGGTTGTGTCGGGTAGTTCATTTGTTAATGAAAGCATGATCAGCGGTGAGCCCATTCCGGTGGAAAAGCAGAAAGATGCAAAGCTGTTTGCAGGTACAATCAACCAGAAAGGCAGTTTTGTTTTCAAGGCAGAAAAAGTTGGAGCCGATACCCTGTTAGCACACATCATTAAGATGGTACAGCAGGCACAGGGTAGTAAAGCACCGGTGCAAAAGCTGGTCGACAAGATTGCAGCCATTTTCGTCCCGGTTGTTATGGTTATTGCTCTTATAGCCTTTGCTATATGGACGTTTACAGGCGCCAACAATGGCGCAGTTCACGGTCTTTTGGCAGTGGTAACAGTATTGGCTATTGCTTGTCCCTGTGCAATGGGGCTTGCCACACCAACAGCTATCATGGTAGGTGTCGGCAGGGGAGCAAACAACGGAATATTAATTAAAGATGCCGAAAGTTTAGAGCAGGCAAAAAAAGTGAATGCCATTATACTTGACAAGACCGGAACGATTACAGAAGGACATCCAACGGTAATAGACATTGCATGGAAAGATGGTGCAAGCATAAATAATTTATCTTCTTTATTGTACAGCATGGAAGCACAAAGCGAGCATCCATTGGCAGAAGCCATTGTTCAATACTTTACTTCAAAGAAAGCCGCCAAAGTAAAACTTGACCATTTTGAGAGCATAACAGGTGCAGGTGTTACAGTAATGTACAACGGCAACCGCTATTATGTGGGCAGTGCCAAAATGATGCAGGAGAAGGGCATTGAAACCATAGACGGATTAAAGAATAGAGCAAATCAGTGGTTGAACGAGGCAAACACTGTTATTTGGTTTGCAGACCTCACCAGTGCATTGGCGGCAGTGGCCATTGCCGATAAAATAAAAGAAACCTCAAACGAAGCAGTGGAGCAGTTGCAGCAGCAGGGGATTGAAGTGTATATGCTCACCGGAGACAATGAAAAAACCGCAGCAGCCGTATCGGCAAAAGTGGGTATCAAGCGTTATAAAGCGGAAACGTTACCAGATGATAAAGCAGCATTCATCAAAGAATTGCAGCAGCAGGGAAAAGTTGTGGCTATGGTGGGTGACGGCATCAACGATAGTCATGCCTTAGCACAGGCAGATGTCAGCATTGCTATGGGTAAGGGAACTGACATTGCAATGGATGTAGCGAAAATGACATTGATTTCATCTGATCTTAACCACATCCCTAAAGCCATTAGCTTATCGAAGAAAACAGTAAGCATCATCAGGCAAAATCTTTTTTGGGCTTTCATTTACAACATCATCGGCATTCCAATAGCAGCAGGGGTTCTGTATCCCATCAATGGCTTTTTACTAAACCCGATGATTGCCGGTGCTGCAATGGCTTTAAGTTCAGTATCGGTAGTAGCCAACAGTTTACGATTAAAGTGGTTAAAACTATAAAACCATAAAAGGAATAACAATGAAAAAGTATCAGTTTAAAACAAATATTATGTGCGGCAGTTGCGTGGCAAAGGTTACACCCTATTTGAATGAGAACAGTGAAATCAAACAATGGTCAGTTGACACACCAAATCCCGACAAGGTTTTGACAGTGGAAACAGATAACCTCACTTCTGAAAAAGTGGAAGAAATAGTAAATAAGGCAGGCTATAAGGCTGAAGCCCTACAGAGTGTTTAGGCTTTGAAACTTTTCGACGGAGATTTATTTTTTAACCATAAAAACAATAATCATGACAGGTTATCATCAAAACAAAAGTTGCGTTGATGCATGTTTACAGTGTGGAGCCATGTGTAATCATTGCGCTTCCAGTTGCTTGCAAAGGCAAGATGTTCAAATGATGGGCAAATTGCATCAGGTTGGACATGGAGTGTGCTGCCATTTGTTATGCGGCAGCACAGGTAATTAGCATGGGTGGTCAAAAGCAGCCGAACTATGCAGAACATATGCAGACATTTGCGAGGCCTGTGCAGATGAGTGCAGTAAGCATGAGAACAGCCACTGCAAAGAATGCGCAGAGGCTTGCAGAAGATGTGCAGAGGAATGCCGGAGAATGGTAGCTTAAATCTCTCTCGCAGATAGCATAGAAAAGCCACAGATGATTTTCCTATCTGTGTTCATTGGTGTTATCTGTGAGCAAAAAAATGTTGATGCAACAACTCTTTAAAGCAAAAGATTTTTTAATATCAAAAGGTATTGACAAACCAGCAATCGGAATTGTATTAGGTACAGGTATGCACCGGCTTCTGGATTTGATGCATATTAAGCAAACTATACTTTATTCAGCAATACCAGGATTTCCTGTTTCAACCGTTGAGTTTCATAAGGGTAATCTTATTTACGGAGCTAATTATGTGAAACGATAAAAGAATTAAAATGAAACAGGCACTTTTAATTTTTTCGAAGAATTTAATATACGGAAAAGTAAAAACAAGACTTGCAGCTACTGTAGGTAATAATGTAGCCTTATCTGTTTATCATCATCTTTTAAACCATACAGTTGCTGTTACCAATTATCTTCCTGTTGATAAAATCGTTTTTAATTCAGACTATATTGAAGAGCAGGATGTTTGGGATTATAAAGTTTACAAAAAGCAAGTGCAGTCAGGAAATGATTTAGGCAAAAGAATGCAAAATGCCTTTGCCTATGCATTTACTCAAGGATATGAAGAGGTAGTTATTATAGGTACTGATTGCCTCGAAATTAACCCGGCATTATTATGAATCCCTTTGTCTATTTAAATAACTATGATATAGTAACAGGTCCTGCAAAGGATGGAGGTTATTATTTATTGGGGATGAAAAAGCTGCATGTCCAATTATTTCAAAATATAAGCTGGAGTACAAAGGAAGTCTTAAATCAAACAATAGCTATTTGCGAAAGCCTTAAACTTTCACTGCATCTGCTACCCGGGGGGCTATCTGATATAGATGATGAAGATGATTTTAAAAAAGTGCAGGATCAATTGTTATTAATAAAAGAAGGTGAAGTATGATTAGTGTTATGATTCCAACGTATAATGAGGAGGCACATATAAAAGCTACTATTGAACGACTGTGGGAATATGATCAAACCAATTTGATTAAAGAAATAATTATCGCAGATGGTGGCAGCACAGATGATACTGCTACGATAGCAGCAACCGAAGGTGTAAAAGTAATAGTTAGTGCTAAAAAAGGAAGGGCAGCGCAAATGAATTATGGCGCACAGCATGCCACAAGTGAAATACTTTATTTCCTTCATGCAGATACATTGCCCCCTAAAGGTTTTACTTATGATATTACAACTGCAATTAATGCCGGATATAGTGCCGGTTGCTACACCCTATCCTTTGACTACGATCATTGGTTTTTAAAAGCAAACTGCTGGTTCACCCGCTTCGATGTAGATACCATTCGGTTTGGTGACCAAAGCTTATTTGTAACGAAAGAAAAGTTTTTGGAGGTTGGAGGTTTTTGTGAAAAACATACAGTGCTCGAAGACCAGCAAATAATAAGACAACTTAAAAAAATAAGTAGCTTTAAAGTGATTAAAAAGCCAGTTGTTACTTCTGCAAGGAAATATGTCGAAAATGGTATTTACAAAACGCAGGGAATATTTTTTCTAATCTATTTCATGTACCGTCTTAGTTTTTCACAACAAAAACTGGTAAGCACTTATCGTAAATTAATCAGACAGGATAAACTGTAAATTTTATGAATGTAATTAAGCGGGTATTTGATTTTAAGGGTGCGCCTTTATTGGCAGCCGTATTTGTTGCTTTATTTATTGCAGAAGGCAGGCGAGCGCTACGAAAGCGAAAGCAGCTAAGGTCTGAAAGGGTAATCGTTAATTCGATTGTAGCCATTCCATCTTTTAGTCTCTTGCGCTTTGTGTTCCTTCCCGTAATGGTGAAGCTGGCGCTGAAAAACCAGCAACTGCAATGGGGTCTGAATTATCAATATGATGCCCCTCCTTTTATCAAAGCGGCGGTTGCTTTTTTAATCATGGATTACACAAATTATTTGTGGCATATTTTAAATCATAAAATTCCTTTTCTGTGGCGGTTTCATCTGGTTCATCATTCAGATCGTGATCTTGATGTTACTACTGCACTCCGCTTTCATTTTGGCGAGTTAATCGGGTCTGTTTTTTATCGGGGTGCATTTGTTTTTTTATCGGGTGCTACACTGATGAATGTACTGCTGTATGAAATACTTTTTGAAGCAGCAACCCAATTTCATCACAGTAACTGGAAGCTTCCTTTTAAGCTGGAAAAAGGTTTAAATAAAATCATTGTTACGCCTCGTATGCATGGCATTCATCATTCCCAGGTACGAAACGAAACAGATAGCAACTACTCCGTAATTTTTTCTTTTTGGGACAGGTTGCATTCTACTGCAAGGCTCAATGTTGCACAGGATACGATAGTAATAGGCGTACCAACTTATCAAAATGCTGAAGAGTTAACACCGGGTTATTTATTAAAACTTCCCTTTACAAAAATCAGGCAATGGAAAGACGAAGGAAGCACACTGAGTATTCCAAAAACAAATGCGAATAAAAACGTGTTGAATAAATAAAAAAACAGTTATGCGAATGTGTTTATTTCTCCTATTTTTAGGCCTATATCAAACTGCTATGCCGCAGGTAAAGAGCAAATCTTTTCAATTTTTATTGAATACCATCTTATCGGCTAAAACACCGGTTATTAATACAAAAGAGGCAGCAGCAAATAAAAATAATTATACTTTTTTAGATGCAAGAGAAGCCAAAGAATATAATGTAAGCCACATACCTAATGCTCGTTTTGTGGGTTCTGAGCAATTTAAATTACCTGTAATTAGTGACCTGCCAAAAAATAAGCCGCTCATAGTTTATTGTTCAATAGGCAAGCGCAGCGAAAAGATTACAAAGAAATTATTGAAAGAAGGATTTAGTAATGTCCGCAATTTATACGGCGGTATTTTTGAGTGGGTAAATAAAGGAAACGGTGTCGTAGATAATGAAAATAAACCTTCTAATAAAGTACATGCTTATGGGCGGTTTTGGGGGCAATTTTTAGAAAAGGGTGACAAAGTTTATTAAAATTTATGGCAAGAATAAACGTAATACAATACGATGCAGCAGAAGGTGAACTTAAAAGCGTTTATGATGATTTAATTACCAAACGCGGGCAACTATCTGAGGTGCTAAAAATACAAAGCCTTCATCCTTCATCTATAAAATCTCATACTGCTTTTTACATGGACATTATGTTCAACAAATGTGCTTTGTCAAGGGCAGAAAAGGAAATGATTGCAGTAGTTGTCTCTGTTGTTAATGGCTGCATGTATTGTCAAACCCATCATGGAACAGCTTTGAATAATTATTGGAAAGATGAAAGCAGGATTGAGCAACTAAAGAGCAATTACAACCATGCTGGGTTATCGGAAAAAGAAGTTGTCATGTGTCATTTTGCAGTTCATCTTACCAAATATCCTGCTGCACACGAAAATGAAGATTACACTCAACAATTAAGGAATAACTGTTTAGATGATTCAGCCATTTTGGATGTAGTGCTCGTTACTTCTTATTTCAACTTTGTTAATCGCATGGTTATGGCTTTAGATGTGCAATTGGAAGAACATAAAGGTGAAGGATATAAATATTAATCTATTTTTTAATGCTATCAATCATTAATCTTATAAACAACTATCGCAGCATTCTTACCACCTTCAGCCCTTTCAGCAACAATAAAGGTTCTTGATGAAGGAATAAGAAAAGAGGTTCTTGCACCAGCTCTTGACGCAAGGTTTGATACCAGTTTATAAGAATTATCCGAAGTCTTCTGAAAGATATTTATAAAACCGCCACCACCACTTGCCAAAACCTGTTGTTTAGCTGCATCATAAAACACATCATCCACATCATCAACTAATTCATTCCGTGTAATCTCATTACCTGTTTTGCTATCATAAACTACCAATACAGCAGGATGCCGGAAACCTACAATTACATGATTAGAAGCAGTATCCAAAGTCATAGGAAAATTAGCCCTGTACTTACTTATTTTCCATGTGTCTGCAACCGTAAAACTCTTTAGGTCAATAACAGCAATACTATGGTCATCAGGTAAGTTTACATACAACCTATTGTTCTTTTTATCTAATTGAAAACTTTCAGGATGAGCCGACAGTTTTACATTCCCAATTTGTTTATGAGCAACAAGGTCTATTAAAGCCATTCCACCATTTCCATAACCCACATACATTTTTCTTACCACTGCATCATATCTTATGTTATCTGCATCACCAGCCAAATGAACGGTAGCAACATTGGCAAATGTGGTAGCATCGAAGAAAACACAATCACCATTACCACCACTTGCTACAGCAATTTCATTTTGCTCTGGTATATACGCTATGCCTTGCGGCTCTTCAACACCTTTAATACTTCGTATTAAAGAACCTTTATCAATATCTATTACTTCAACAGTGTTATTGCCCAAAGCTGCCATATAAAGCAGTTTATCTTTAAGATTGATAGCCATGTGGTCAATTCTACCTTTTACTTCAGACATTTCAATTTTCTTCTCTAATTTCAGCTTGTCCTCTCCAAATGTTGTCTGTCCCTTACAATTGCTAAAGCAAATAACCAATGATAGTTGTATGATGATAAGACGCATAAACAAAAAATATTTTATAAAATGCATTCACTTTTAATATTATCCTTCTAAATCAATCCTATTTTTATTTGTAATAAAGCACGGATGAAAAAACCTCTATCATTAATTGTTTGTCTTGTTTTACTCTCCGCAGTAGATACAAATGCTCAAAAAAAACCTGTACATAAAGCTACTGCAACTCCCTTTCAAGGTGTAAAAGAGTTTGTTCATTTACAAAGCCAACAAAATTTGAAGTACCATTACAACAGCAACTTTGGCTTGTTCTGTGGAAGGTTTTCCAAAATCAAGTTCACGTTGTGTAAAGTTGTTTACTGCTTGTGCAGTGAGCCAAACCGCTTCATCGAGCTTGCCATCAAAGTTTATTTTGTCAACAGTTATAGCTTGTATGCTATCAGGTGTGCTGTGTTGAGCAATGGCTTTAACTAAAAAAACTGAAAACAATAAGACCAATATAATTCTCTTACCTAAGCTCGTTACTTGCACAACAAATCCTCTTTTATTATTCCTCTTGTAGTTCAACTCTCCCATTTATTTTAATGACTGTATCGTAAGTTCATCAAAATTGGTTTGTGCATCTGCTTTTGTCCAAACACCTACCAGTCCACCCTCTTTAAAAGTATCGTCTTTTACCTTGAATAATTCTTTACCATCAAAAAGTACGGTAAACATATTTTCCTGTATATTAACTTTTAATGTATGCCATTTTGCTGTTTGCATAGGAGCGTCCATTCCATAAGTTCTGCCTTTTCCAACAAGAGGCAGGTCTTTTCTTTTACCATTCTCCACTTTGTACAATACCACATTTTTTTCCAAAGGATTTGCACGAACGATATAGTAGTTATTCTTATCTAAATATCTCCACACCAAACCGCCACCCTGGTCCTCTTTTCCCGCCATAGCCTTTAACTTCACCTGAAGCTGAAGGTCTTGATACACAAGTTTATTGTTTACACAAATATTGAAAGTACTGCCCGAATTAGCAGCGCTTTGTTTTAATACTTTATTATTTTCCTGTGTTACAATCGTCCATTTACCGGTAGGTGCCACCCAATCATTAGGTAAACTCCCTTCTGCGCCTTCTTCAAAATTTAAGGTGGTATCTGTATTCATGACACGGTTCTCTGTGTTTAATTTTGCCAATGTATCTGCACTGTTATTAGTAGCGTTTGTGTTGTTATTTCCGCAGGAAAGCAATATGTACATTGCAATAAACAATAGTAAAGATTTCATATTAGGTTGTTTTTAATTTAAAAATATATATGGTTATAGTGAAGCAGATTTTTTAATAAACCCTCATTTGTATTACTTATAAGTAACATTTTTCTCTTTCATTGTTTGAATTTTTTATTACATAATCAATTACACTTCCATAAACTCTTTTACAAATGTATTATCCGAATGAAAACATTGCTCTGGTGTGCCATAAAATACAATTGCTCCTTCGTGTAGCACAATCATCTTATCGCTCATTTCCATTGCTTCTTTATGATCGTGTGTAACATAGAATATTGAAATCTTTTTTTCTTTCACTAATTGTTTTATCCGTTTGCGCATTTGTGTTTTCAGTTTTACATCAAGGTTTGCAAGTGGCTCATCCATTAACAACAATTTTGGTTGCAGTACCATGCTCCTTGCAAGTGCTACTAATTGTTGCTGTCCACCTGACAGTTGATGAGTAAAATTGTTTTTCAAATCAGTAATCCCGAACTCATTCATCGTTTGCATAATGATGCTTTTGTAATCAGCTATTTTCTTTTGCTTCAAACCAAATTCGATATTTTGATAAACAGTAAAGTGAGGCCACAATGCAAGGTCCTGGAAAATAAAGCCAATGTTTCTCTCATGCGGCGGAACAATAACTTTGTTCCCTTCAGAAACGATTTTACCATTTATATAAATGCAGCCTTCATTCAGTTTCTCCAACCCTGCAAGCAGCCGCAGTAATGTAGTTTTGCCGCTTCCTGTTTTTCCAAGTATGGTAGTGAACGAATTTTCTTCGTTCACCTCAAATGAAATATTGCGCAGTATTGTTTTGCCATCAAACAACTTTGTGCAATTTCTAAATTGTATCACCGGCTCTCTCTCCATTGTTGATTGAATAAAACCTTTTTTCCAAAAAGCATACATAACAAAATTACAATGGTGAACATCAATGCTACTAAACTCATTCCGCTTACAATGTGTTGTTGTGCATTGGCAGCTCTTGTAAAAATGGTGACCGGTAATAACGATATTCCGGGCGGATAAACCATTATTACCGTGGATAGTTCATTAAGGCAAAAAATCAAAATGATAAAAAAAGAAGTGAACAATGCCTCACGCAATAACGGCAAAATTATGTTTCTGAAAATATAAAATGGTCTTGCTCCCATCATATATGCAGCATCAGTATATGAAACCGGAATTTGCTGAAGGCTATCAGAAATAATCTTTACAGAAATGAAAAGAAAGCGAGCCGAGAATGCAATGAGTATTATAAGTATTGAAGAATAAATAAAGTTGAGTGAAGGGGTGTTATAAAAAAGGATGAGCGAAACACCGGTCACAATTGCGGGGACTGCAAACACAAATAATAAAATTGCTTGAAGAAATTTTAATTTGAACTGAACCGTCAGCCAGGAGAAAATCAATCCAAATAGTGTTACAATGAATGCTCCTGCAATTGCAATCAATAAACTATCCTTTAACGATGGAAGCAGCATTATTACAATTTCAAGGAATGATGTTCCGGCTGTTGAAAACGTTTGAGATGTAAGAAAAACAACCGGCACAAGTACTGTGAAAATAATATAAAGCATAGCTAATATAAGCGGAACATTCTTATTCCGCAGTTCATACATTCTGAAGCGAAAAGCTTTTTTGCCAAAGGGAAAAAAGTATTCTTTGGTTAAATATTTTCTTTCGGGGAACAACAGCAAAAGACAGATGGCAGTGAGGATGAGCGATTGTGTTGCAGCAAGTGAATAATTATAAAAGGCTGAAAATTGAGTAAATATTTCTGTAACAAACACAGGAACTGAAAGGAATGAAGGCACAGCAAACTCCGACAGCGATAAAATAAAAATGAGGATGAAAGATGAAAACAATGCAGGACGAAGCAATGGCAAAACAATCTTAAAAAATACTTCTTTATATGAGGTAATCATCATCCCTGCTTCTTCCATTCCGGCATTAATATTTTTTAAACCCGCCTGAATAATGAATGCTGCAAGCGGTGTATAAATGGTGGTGAGAATAAAAACAACTGCGGGCAAACTATAAATAAGATTTTTATACACACCAGCAAAAAGCCATACATCATTCCATGCTACACAAACCACATACGAAGGCAATAACAATGGAAGCAGTAACAATAAACGAAGGGCTTTGGAAAAAGAAAGGGTTGCTTTGGAAAATAAAAATGCAAAGCAGCAGCCAAGCAACACTGATAACATACTAACAGCAGTTGAAATAATTAAACTGTTGCCAATGCTCTGCAACACATCTTTATGAAAAATGGAAGTAAGACTTTCTACTGCTACACTTCCTTTTTGAAAAATTGCATGAAACAATAAAACACCCAACGGCAGAACTACAGCAGCAAAAAGTAACCCTGCAACTAAAAGTAAAATTGTTTTGCTGTTTATTGTCTTGCCCATTGTTTAAGATATTCCTTTATCTGTTCAGACTTTTGCGCTACTTCGGCATAATTAACTTTCATTGGAACAATATTATCTAATGAGGGAACGGTGGAAGGAACTGCAACTCCTTTGTGAAGTGGCATTTGGGCACAGCTTTCTGCCAACATTTTTTCTGTTTCAACCGAAAGTAAAAAGTCTATCACCTTTTTTCCATTTTCATTGTTAGGAGAATTTTTAATAAGCGAAACAGTATTAGGAACAATGAGGTTTCCGAAACCATTTTGGTCAATAAAAATTGCTTTTACTGGCGCTCCTTCTTTTATAGCTTCATTTGCATCATCAGTATCGGTTAATCCCATCCGTACCTCGCCGGTCGCTACTTTCTTTTTTACATCACCGTTGCTTGAAGAAATCACTACTCCATTCTTTTTTAAGTCTTCCATAAACTGTTTTGCTTTTTCATCACCCAATTCCGCAAATATTGCAGCTATATGAAACGAAGTTGTGCCGAAAAGTGGGTTAGCAATGGTAAATTTGCCTTTGTATTTTTCATTGGTAAGGTCAAGAATAGAAGAAGGAATATCTTCAGGCTTTACTAAATTGGTATTAATAAGCAGCACTCTTGCACGTGAAGAAAATCCAATCCAGTTATAATCTTTATCAATAAAGACTTCATTAATACCTGATGCAGCAGGCGAACGATAAGCTTCAGTAATTCCTCTTTGCTTCAATACATCAGTACGCATTGGATCTCCACTCCAGAATACATCACATTGGGGATTGTTTTTTTCAGCAATCAAACGATTTAGCACTCCCGTTGATTTTGTTTCTTCAGTATCAAAAACAGCGTTCACCTTAATGCCGGTTTGTTGCTCAAATTTTTTTAAAACAGGTTCACTAAATACCTGGTCAACACTTGTATAAACAACTACTTCATTATTGCTTTTATTAGTACAGGCAAAAAGGAACAGTGTAATGAAAAGAAAATGAAATGCTTTTTTCATATGATGAGTGCTATTGTCTGTAATGAGAGATTGCAGTATTCTTTAATAGAAGTAAACACTTTTTTCTTTAATTACAAATATGATATTCAATATAATCGCCGCCTTCAAGATTATTAATACTAAGCGAAGCACCGGTAAGTAAATAATATTTTCCTGCAAAATGATTGCTCTTTTCAGCAGGGTCGTTTGTATATAGCTTTCCGTTTTTAATTATTCCATTTATCCTACTTGTATTATCATTATAAATTCTTGTAATTATTACTTTACTGCCTGTTATTGATACTTTAAATTTTAGCGGCTTCGAAAAAGAACAAAATTCTTTTACCCCTTGAAATGGCGTTGTTGTAGTTTTTCGCACAGCCTTTTTTTGAGCAATAGTATCAATTATTGATAAGAATAAAAAACTAACACATAACAATATAAGGTTTTTCAAAGCAGTTGTATTTTTAATAAAAGCAAGAGGCATTTAACGGAGTTGATTGGCTATATTACCTTTACCTTCATAATTAATGCATACTCATAGAATTCTTGGGCTTTTTACCAGTCTGGTCTATAGCTGCTTTTAATCCTTTAGCAAGTTGTTCAGCATTACCTATCCCCCAATAATGTAAAAAGAAAATACGAGGCTTCTCATGTACCATGTGATTATGCAATGCGACAACTTCAATTCCATTTTCAATCAGTGCTTTTACTACGGGTTCAACTTCATCTTCAAGCATAGTGAAATCTCCTGCAACAGCAGCTTTTTCCGGTGTTCCCTGGAAAGCTGCCCAAGTATTAAATCCTAAAAAGGCAGTAACGGGGACACCATGTTCAGTAAGTTTTACATCCGGCCGACCAATGGTGTATTTATAAACTCCTTTACTCATTTCAGCCTTTGCGCCAATTATTTCATCCAGTCTTTTTGTATCAAGTGTATTAGTAACTGTTTCAGACGAAGCTGTGCCTTCAGCAGGATTGGCACCCCTTACTTCTTTTACTTTATCCAGCACAGCTTTAGCTTTTTTCGCCATCTCTTCTATGTTGCCAGATCCTCCTAAATGCATGTACATCACATTTGGATGATTGCGGACGAAATGGTTATGAATGGCGCTGGTAGAAAGTCCCTGTCTGATAATTTCCTGTTGTACAGGTTTTAAATCAGTTTCAGTAATTATAATATCACCCATTACCATAGCGCCATCAGGTGAAGGCGAAAAAGCAACCCATGTTCCTAATCCCATTGCTGGTATTATTTTAAATCCATCAACCTTCACATCCAAATCATTTTGCGGAATAGTTACTTTATACTCACCATTGTTTCCTTTTCCTTTCATTCCTAACACTCTTTCAATAACAGTCGTGTCTATTGGTGCAAAAGCTTTTACATTGCCTGCTGTATTACTTTCTTTCTTCCCCGACATTTTTTTGACCTTCATGTTATGCTGGGCATAACTGGTTGTACTAACTATTAATAAAGAGCCTGCTATAAAAATTTGCAGCGTACCTTTTAAAATTCCTGTTGTCATTTTTTTTATTTTTTTTATAATTAATTAATCTTCATCAGTTACAGAGGAACCATCAGGAGTAATATGTACTTCTTTTTCCTTGTCTCCATCCTTAAACTCTGCTTCATAAATCATCTTGCCGTCCTCTTTCTCGGTTTCCCATTTGGTTACCTGTGCAGCAGGATATTTAGCACGAAACGCAGACTTTACACTTTCAGGAACATCTGCTTCTCTAATTTCAGAGGATGATTCACATGCAGTTAATAATAAAGCTGCAAACGAACTCATTACCAATAACGACTTCTTTTTCATATTTAGTTATTTAATAGTTAGTTATCTTTTTATAATTATTTTCAAAGCTATTAACTGATTTTGGAGAAATTCTGATAGTGTTATCACCCATTTTGAAATAGTTATTGTGCTTTCTTTGAAATGATTTTTGTATCAGGCTTTAATTCCTCGGTTGCTTTTACTACTAATGTATCGCCGACATTCAAATCGCCAAATACTTCCTGCTTATCACCCATATTAAAACCTGCCCGCACATCTACCCATTTAGTTGTATTATTAACCACTTTTATAACAAACTTTCTTTCCAATGTAGTAACCACTGCCGAAGCAGGAACAACCAGGGAAGATTGTGGACGAACAAAACGAAGCTTTACATCAGCATAACTTCCTGGCTTTAATAGCCTGTCATTATTGGGCATTTCAAATTCCCACATTTCGCTCCTGGTTTGTTGGTCAATACTTCCTGACTTACGATATAGATTTGCTTTAAATTTCTTGTCGGGTAATGAACGGGTATTTATTTCGGCAGAATTATTCAATAGTGTTGCTCCGCTGTACACTTCGGGGATAGGTACTTTTAACCTAAGTTTACTATTATCCTCCAATTCAAATAAAGGATTTTCGTTTGGATTTCCTACAAATGATCCGGCATCAATATTTCGTTTGCTAATAGTGCCGCTGTAGGGTGCTATAATGGCAAGGTAATTACCAATCTTTTTATAGGAAGATGCAGCATACTGGTTGGCGGTGTATTCAGCTTTATCGGCCATCATCTGATTTTTTGTACGCTCCAGTTCGGCTGGGGCAATTACGCCGTCTGCTTTAGAGGCGACGTTTATTCTTTCAAAATAATCTTTGCTCGACTGGTAACGGGCATTGGCGGCACTTACTTTCGCATTTAGTTCCTGTACCCGGCCGTTAATTTCAGGAGCATCAATTAATGCCAGGACTTGTCCCTTGCTTACTTTAGATCCAATGTCTACATTAATTTTTCTAATGTATCCTTGCACCTTAGCCCTAATTTGGGCATTTACATTTGGCAGCAATTCTCCTGGAATTGAAAGTGTTCTTTGAACAGAATCTTTGTTTAAAATAAATACATTGACTGTATCTGCTTTCGGCTCTTCTTTTTTTGTTAACGGAGCAGGCTTGTTTTCACTACATGCTGCAAAACTTATCAGCAACAATATGGCTATTAAATTTCTCATACAGAAAATCTGTTTAATCATTTTTTTCATAATAAACGGACTGCTCATCAGATGGATCTAATGATACACGAACTATTTTTTTACTGCCTAATGCCCAATTATACACTATGGGTAAAAACAATAAGCTAATAACAGTGCTGAATAATAAACCTCCAATCACTGCTATTCCTAATGGTGCTGTTTGCTGTCCGCTCTCACCTAAACCAAGAGACATAGGAACCATACCAACTATCATAGCGAGGCTCGTCATTAAAATAGGCCGTAAACGGTTAGCAGCAGCGTGCGCTCCAATGTCAGGCAGATGATTTGGTTGGGAACGGATAAGCTCTGCATTAGATATTAATAATATTGCATTGGCTGCAGCTACGCCTAAAGCCATTATACTTCCCATAAAAGATTGAATGTTTAGGGTATTACCGGTTGCCCAAAGCAATAACATAGAACCTGCCAACACGCCGGGAAATATGGATAAAACAATTAATGATAACCGTAAAGATTGAAAGTAGGCGGTTAGCATTAAACAAATAACTATTACAGCCAATAATAACCCAACAGATAATTCCTGGATGGTTTGGTCAAGCACTTCAGACTGTCCTCTTAAATACACTTTTACACTTGCTGGTAATTCGCCTAATTGGTTTATTGCTTTATTTACATCCCTAACTGAAGAACCCAAATCTTTTTTGTGAATATTAGCTGTTACTGTAATGAAGCGTTGCTGATTAATCCGGTCATATTCACCAATTGAATTGCCTTTTTTCCAATCAGCAACATCACGAAGATAAATTGTATTGCCATTTAATTTTCCTACCGGAAGTTGTTCTAACTGATCAGTACTATTCATTGCAAATTGCGGATATTCTACCTGAACCTGGTAAGCATTCCCCGATGTTTTATCGAGCCAATAGACTAATTGAGTTAAACGGCTTGAGGCTGTACCTTCCACTACCGACCTGCCTGCCTGGTCAACTGACAAACCCGCCTGACCCGTCCTTATCCGGTCGTAATTAATTTGGACAGTGGGATAATCCAAGGGTTGCCCTATTTGAATATCCCGTAAATAAGAAACTCCTGATAAAGATTTCATCAGCTTATCAGCAATTTCACGGCTTTGGGCTAAATTCTTTCCTTGTACCACAACTTCTAAGGGATTGTTAGCGCCAAGGCTCATCACCTGGTCTACCAAATCTGCGGGTTCAAATGAAATGGTTGCAGAAGGAATCTCTTTGGCAAGTGATGAGCGCAGCCTTTCTTTTATTTCTTCTATATCAATTTTTGCATTTTTGAAATTTATCCTGATTACTGATTCATGCGGCCCGCTTGTATAGAGGTAAATAGGATTGATGGCATATGTAGGAGGTTGCAATCCAACATAAGAAGAAGTTATTGCTACCTGGTCGTCTCCTGCAACCCCCTGCACCATTTTCAGAAACTTATTTGTAGCATCTTCTGTACGTTCGATACGGGTGCCGGGTGGCAAACGTAAACGTGCCACCATTTGTCCACCCTCTGCTTTAGGAAAGATTTCTGTTCCGGCATTTTTATAACCTAAAAAAGCTAAACCCAATAAAACAATAATAACAACCGGAACAATTAATGAACCTCGTCTTTTTGCTCTTTGAATCGAAAAAGACAGTTGCTCTTTTAAAGCATTCATCCGGTTTTCACTTTGGGTACTATGCGCCTTCTTCATAAACCAGTTGCATAAAACAGGAACCAAAGTTTGCGATAATAAAAAGGAGGCAATCATCGCAAATGCGACCGCCAGTGAAAGGGGCATAAACATAGACCTGGGTACACCTGACATAAACAATGCGGGTACAAATACAGCAAGAACGCTTAATAAAATCAACAGCTTTGGCACTGCAATTTCTCTGCATGCATCCCAGATAGCTTTTGCCCTCGATTTTCCCATTTCAAGATGATGGTGAATATTTTCAATGGTAACAGTTGATTCATCTACCAAAATACCAATGGAAAGCGCCAAACCACCCAGGGTCATGATATTAATAGTTTCTCCGGCGAGATATAAGCAAACCACCGAGGTAAGCAGGGCAAGTGGAATATTGACCACAACGATTAAAGCGCTTCTTATATCCCTTAAAAAAAGAAAGACCATCAGCCCGGTTAACAAAGCACCCAGCAAGCCCTCAATCATCAAACTCTTTAATGAATTAATGACATAGCTTGACTGGTCGAATTCGTAAGAAACTTTAATGTCTGCAGGTATCGCCGCTTGCATCGCAGGCAAAGATTTCTTAATAGACTGAACCACATCCCATGTTGAGGCATCTGCTCTTTTTGTAACGGGTATATAAACTGAACGTTTTCCGTCAATCAGCGCATATCCGGTTGTTACATCAGCACCATTACCTACAGTTGCCAAATCCCTTACGAAAACAGGTGTTCCGGCAACATTACTGACCGTTACATTTTCAAGTTCTTTAAAATTATCTACTATGCTGTTAGAAGCTGTAATCACAGCTTTATCACCTACACGAATATTACCTGCAGGTAAGATGGTATTATTTTTTGCAATGGCTGTAACGACTTCATCGGCTGTAAGGTTATAGCTTCTTAATCTTTCGGGGTCTGCTTTGATAACAATCGTACGTTGATTTCCACCAAAAGGAGGCGGGGCAGAAACACCGGGCAAAGTGGCAAACATTGGGCGCACTTTAAATAAAGCGAGGTCTTGTATTTCATCTAAAGAATGTGTTTTGCTGCTAAAGACCAATTGACCTACCGGAGCAGAGCCTGCATCATACCGCATGACAAAGGGAGGCAATGTTCCTGCTGGCATAAAGGAGCGTGCACGGTTTACATAAGAAATGGTTTCTGCCATGGCATTTGCCATATCGGTTCCTTCATAAAACTGCAATTTAATAAGTGCAAGTCCCTGGATGGATTTGCTCTCCACTGCCTTAATACCCGTGATATATAGAAAGTGATATTCATAATATGAAGTAATAAAACCTTCCATCTGCTGTGGGGAAAGACCACCATAGGTCTGTGCTACATAAATTGTAGGCACATTGATGGTTGGAAAAATATCAATAGGTGATTTACGGATTGCTAAAAAAGAAAATAAGGCAATACCTGTTACAAATACCAATATAGCTATGGGTCTGCGAAGCGCAAACTGTATTAATTTAATCATGGTGCCTGGTCAATTTCTTTTAAAAAAATATTTACATCACCCTTTACAGCAGCCTCAAGTAATTTTGCTTTCCATACATTCCAATAGGCTCTCTTTAAGTCTAACTCTGCCTGTAATAAATTGAATTGAGCCTGTGCTATATCTGAAATATTCATCAGGCCGGTATTGTATCGCAACTGGGTAGCGTTAAAAGCATACGAAGCAGATTTAAAACTTTGCTGCGATTCAGAAACAACTTCAAGGCTGCTTCGAAAGCTCGTATTGGCAATATGCATTTGTGTGTTTAGTTCAGACTTACTTTCTTCCAATCTTTCCTGTGCTGCTTTTGATAAAGAGTTTTGTTGCTGCACCTGGTGCTTTACTTCTCCATATTTCATAATAGGAAAAATGATTTGCGCTCCCGCCCCATAGTTATACCTTGATAATAACAATCCATCACCTGATTTTATTTGTCCGTCAGCCTGAAACCCTGAACTCCTTGCAAAAGCGGTGCTCCAGATATTTATTTTAGGTAGATAGCTTTTCTTCAAAAAAGCTTCTTTAGACTGACTTGACTTAATCTGACTTTCGGCATACTGAATAACGGGATGGCTGGTAAAGGAAGTATCAGACGGCGATGCAACTGAAGGCAGCTTATTTAAAAAGGCTGTGTCAACAGGCACGGGCAAAGCATCAGTCACTAATAGCCTTGCTAATTGCCATTGTTGATTTTCCAATTCCTGTTTTGAATTCAGGTATTGAATTTTGGCTCTTGACCGCTCTGACAGAAAAAAGGCAGTATCCACACCGGGCTTAATACCTGTTAAAGACAAAACCCTGCTCTGCTTTAAATTAGTATCCACCCGTTGAATATTGTATTTCTGAATACGAACCAAATCATAAGAAAGCAACACATCAAGGTAAGCACTGATAACATTAATCTTATGCTTAAATATGTTTTGTACAGAATTTTTCTCACTGACATTTGCTTCTGCTATTGAAGCATTGATTTGTGCTGTACGTTGTCCAAATGTTATTGCCTCCCAGTTTAATAAAAGACTTGCCGCACTTCCTGTTGCCGGATGGTAGTTGTTAGCGGTGGATGGGGGGCCGGTCATAGGCAGAATACCTCCCGGATAAAATAAGCCGGTCAAATTATTAGCCGTCCCTAAGTTTGCCTGGTAGCTTGCATCTATCGTTGGCTTTCTGCCGTACTCAGCAAGGGCAATATTTTTTTGTGCAGCTTCAGTCTCGTACTTATCAGCCTGTAATAAATGATAACGCTGTTCAGCCATTTGAACAGCGCTCTTTAACCCAATCAATGTATCAACCGGGGTTTGAGCATGTGCCATCACAGAAATGAATACTAACCCCAAAAGTTTACTGATCTTTAATTTGTATAGCATTAATTCGGATTAAATACTTTGCAAAATCAAAACTAAGAGGCGATTTGGGAGAAATTTTGTAAGGCATTAAATGAAAACAATATTTATTTTATGCCAGCCATTGTTGTATTCATAAGCAAGGTGGTAGCCATATAAATAACAGATCTGTTTTACAAGTGCTAATCCTAAACCTGTAGTTTTTGTTTTATCCGATCCCTTTTTAAACCTGGCAAACATTTCCTCAGGCACGCCTTGAAGCGCCAATCCCGTATTTTCAACCATTAGCTGCCTGTTGTAAATCGTTACCTTAATCTGTCCTTCTGGTGTATTATGTATAATAGCGTTTTTGATAATATTGGATACCAGAATTTCAATTAATGAGGCATTAGCTTTAATGATTAGCGACTGAACTTTATTGATAGTAACTGTTGGAAAGCCTTGCTCATACAGATTTCTAAACATGTCAATTATCTTATCAATCATTAGCGAAATGTTCACGTCTTCCATTTCAGGAAACTGGTTATTCTCTATTTTGGCAAGTAATAAGAGGGTACGGTTCAACTGGGTGAGGCGGTTGTTTGCGTCTGTTATATCTCCTAAGATAGTCGCAACATCTTCGGTTAATGCAGGTTGATTGGTAAGTAATTCTACTCTCGACCGTATGATAGCCAGTGGCGTTTGCATTTCATGCGACGCATTTTCAACAAATTGTTTTTGATGATCAAATGAAGCGTTGATATTGCTGATAAGAACATTGATTGTTTTATTCAGGTCATTGAATTCTGTTGTTCCTGTCTCACCTGCTAAGTCAACCGAACGGCTTCGGCTAATATCATATTCATTTACTTTCTTCATGGTTACAAAAAAGGGTTTCCACAAGAGCCTGGAACTGATACGGTTTAAAAAGATAATCGATAACAAAAGCAGGAGAAGGATGACTGCTTCAGTAATGAAAATCTTAATAATAAGATGGCTTATTTCAGTTGAGGAAACATAGCTGGAAACCTGGTATCTTTTATTGTTCCAACTAATCTCGGCGGTTAAGATTACAAATGGAAGAAACTTCTTTTGTTGTTCATACCATACTGTAGTGTCTCTTGGTTCATATAATAAGTTTACCGGTATTAGCTCACCGTCATAAATATCATACTCCCCTTTGATATGCCTGTTGAGGTTGCCTCCACTTAAGATAAATGAATTCCAAACGTTTTTGTTTTTTAGCTCTAACTGCTTTTCCTGCATGTGATGAGCCTGATATCGCATCAGGAAATAAAACAATACACAGAATCCAAGTAAAACTACCGGCAGCCATTTAAGTAAAAAAAGAGTATTCCTTTGAAGTAATTGCCTGCTCATATGGATAATTTATACCCTATTCCATAAATGGTTTGAATAAGGTCATCAGCGCTTTTTTCTTTCAACTTTTTTTTCAGGTTTTTTATTTGGGAGTAAACAAAATCATAAGAAGGCAGGTCGTCAGCCTGATGACCATAAATATGTTCGGCAATCGCCTGCTTACCAACAACCCTGTTTTTATTATTTATCAAAAAGACTAAAAGGTCGTATTCATTTTTTGTAAGAATTATCGGTTGTCCTCCAAGTGAAACGGTTCTAGAAATCAGGTTGAGTTGAAGATTACCTGCCTGAATCACGTTTGCCCCTTGTGGATATTTTCGCCTTAGTAACGCTTTTACCCTTGCATTCAATTCTGACAGATGAAATGGCTTGGTTAAATAATCATCTGCTCCCAGGTGTAAACCCGTTATTTTATCATCCAAAGAATTGCGGGCTGATATGATCACCACACAATCTTCCTTTTCGTGTTTACGTAAGTATTGCAAAAGCTGTAAGCCATTGCCATCAGGCAGATTAATATCAAGAATAATACAATCATAGTTTATTTCATCTATTTTATTAATTGCTTCCCTGAAAGTGCCCGCTCCATCACACAGGAATTCTTCCTGCCTAAAAAATTCCTGTATGCTATGCAGCAGGCTAAGCTCATCTTCAACAACCAGCAATTTCATTCATTCAATTTTCGACAAGGTAATTTTAAACTTTGGAGAAATTCTGGCTGTAAAGCTAATGAAGTGAATAACACGGGAAAGACCTGATATCATTTTAATTGCAGCACTTATAGGACTTATTTTTAAATTGTCGATACAACTCCGGATTTCTTTTCCAATTCCATTACCTACCTTTGTGCTTCAACTTTGGTAAAGCAACGCTTCATATCTTCCCTTTTACTATGTGCATTTGCGGTTCTATTTGCGCATACTATAATTCCCCATCATCACCATGAGGAGGAAGCTACAGAGCATCACCAGGGTTCTCACGATGATGACCACGACGATATAGACCAAAACTTTTTAGGCCAGGCATTTTCACATTTTCAGCATCCGCAAGGAAACACCGTTGTCTATGAAACTGCTTCAAATGGTTATCAAAGCACAAAAGTAAACTTTGACAAACACACCTTTTTCTTAGTTCAGTACATAGTTCAGGTACTTCATAAACCACTTCTACAACATACTGAACCTTATCCTATTTATTTTACATCATCTGCGTATTCTGTAACCAGCCTTCTAAGAGGTCCGCCTGCAGCAGTGGCATAACTATGCCCTGTTAATACTATTGCTTTCTGCAATTCCGCTTCTCATTTTTGAAACACGATTAACGCTGCATAGGTTTTTACGGTTAAATAATGTACTCAAGGTACAAGAGTGCGACGCAAGGATGTTGCATCTGTGTTGCTAAAGCCGGGTACAAAAGAAATCTATGTAGTAGGTCTTTCTCAACGCTACTATTTTATGTTAGATAAAATCATTCACTTTTCTATTAAGAATAAGTTGATAATTGGCTTATTTACTTTAGCCCTAATTATTTGGGGTGTATATTCTTTAAAAAAGCTGCCAATTGATGCAGTGCCTGACATTACCGATAACCAGGTAATGGTTATCACTGTAACGCCAACGCTGGCAGCACAGGAAGTGGAACGGCTCATTACTTTTCCGGTGGAGCAAACAATGGCAAGCATTCCGAACATTAAAGAAATCCGCTCCTTTTCACGGTTTGGATTATCGCTGGTTACCATTGTGTTTAACGAAAAAGTTGACATTTATTGGGGCAGGCAACAGATTAACGAACGGCTTTCTGAAGCTGCCAAACAAATTCCTGAAGGTATAGGCACCCCTGAAATGGCTCCTGTAACAACCGGGTTGGGAGAGATATACCAATATGTTATTCACGCCAAACCGGGGTACGAAAAGAAGTATGATGCAATGGAGCTTCGCACCATCCAGGACTGGATTGTAAAACGCCAGTTAATAGGCACACCGGGAGTGGCGGAAGTGAGCGGCTTTGGCGGCTATGTAAAACAATATGAAATAGCTGTGAGCCCCGACAGGCTCCACAGCATGAATGTAAGCATTGATGAAATATTTACGGCTCTTGAAAAGAACAATCAAAATACAGGAGGTGCGTACATTAATAAATCGCCCAATGCTTATTTTATCAGAAGCGAAGGTTTGGTTACGAAGATAGAAGACCTCGAAAAAATCGTTATCAAAACAAATGATAAAACACCGGTGCTGGTTAGAGATGTGGCTACAGTTCAATTTGGAAATAGTGTTCGTTATGGCGCTGCCACAAGAAACGGGCAGGGCGAAATTGTAACGGGTATCGTAATGATGCTGAAAGGTGCCAATTCTTCGGAAGTAATCAATAATGTAAAAGCCAAAATTGAACAGATTAAAAAAACACTTCCGGAAGGCGTGGATATAGAACCGTTTCTTGACAGGAAAAAATTGGTGGACAATGCTATCGGTACCGTTACAAGAAACCTTATTGAAGGCGCATTGATTGTCATCTTTATTTTGATTTTATTTCTTGGCAATCTTCGTGCAGGTTTAGTAGTAGCCTCTGTTATTCCTTTATCCATGTTGTTTGCCATTGCTATGATGAACCTGTTTGGAGTATCAGGCAACTTAATGAGTTTGGGTGCAATTGACTTTGGTTTGATTGTAGATGGAGCGGTGATTATTGTTGAAAGTGTATTGCATCGAATAACAGGGCATAAGATGCAAACGGCAGGTGTTATAAAGTTGGAACAATCGCAAATGGATACCCAGGTAAAAGAAAGCGCTAGCCGAATGATGAACTCCGCAGCATTTGGTCAAATCATCATTTTTATTGTATATCTGCCCATTCTTGCATTAGTAGGAATTGAAGGTAAAATGTTTGGACCAATGGCGCAAACCGTGATGTTTGCCATCCTCGGTGCATTCCTTTTATCGCTTACTTATGTGCCCATGATGTCGGCTTTATTTTTAAGCAAAAAGACCACACACAAAAGAAATTTTTCAGACCGGATGATGGATTTTTTTCAACGCCTTTATAAGCCTTTGATTAATTCAGCTGTTCATCACAGAGGTTTGGTTGTTACAATAGCAGTAGCGTTACTTGCAGTAACCGTATTTACTTTTTCACGTCTGGGAGGAGAGTTTATCCCTCAATTAGATGAAGGGGATTTTGCCGTAGAAACAAGGGTGCTTACAGGCAGTTCAATTGACCAGATAATTGATGCTTCCACTAAGGCACAAGAAATTATTTTACAGAAATTCCCTGAAGTAAAACAGGTGGTAAATAAAATTGGTTCCGGCGAAATACCTACCGACCCCATGCCTATTGAAGCAGGTGATATGATGGTGATATTAAAGGATAAAAAAGATTGGGTAAGCGCTAAGACAAGAGTTGAACTTGCTGAAAAAATGGCAAAAGAACTTTCGGTTATACCAGGTGTAACCTTTGGTTTTCAGCAGCCCATACAAATGCGTTTCAATGAACTGATAACAGGTGCCAAACAGGACGTTGTTATTAAACTCTATGGCGAAGACCTGGATGTACTGACAGAGTATGCAAACAAAATAGGCAAGCTGATAAAACCTGTTGATGGCGCAGAAGATTTGTATGTAGAAGAAGTAACAGGACTGCCTCAAATTCAAATAGAATTTAACCGCGATAAAATTGCCCAATATGGTTTGAATATTATGGACATCAATAAAGTAATCAGGACAGCCTTTGCCGGTGAAACAGCAGGGTTAGTATATGAAGGTGAGAAGCGGTTCGATTTGGTAATACGGTTAACCAAAGAAGACAGGAAAGATTTATCAGACGTTCGTGGCTTATATATAAACACCCCGACAGGACAGCAAATACCATTGGAAGAAGTAGCGACTGTTGACTTTAAAAATGGTCCAAACCAAATACAAAGAGACAATACAAAGCGAAGAATAACAATTGGCTTTAATGTTCGTAACCGTGATGTGCAAAGCATTGTAACAGAGATACGACAAAAATTAGATGCTAAATTAAAATTGCCCCCTGGTTATTATGTAACTTATGGCGGGCAGTTTGAGCATTTGCAGGCAGCCAATAAAAGATTGTCAATTGTAGTGCCTGCCGCCCTGTTATTAATCCTTTTGCTGCTTTACTTCACCTTTAATTCTATAAAAGAAAGCCTGTTAATTTTTACTGCCATCCCATTATCAGCCATTGGTGGTGTCTTTGCTTTATTGATAAGAGGAATGCCATTCAGTATTTCCGCAGGTGTTGGTTTCATTGCCCTTTTCGGTGTAGCTGTTTTAAATGGCATTGTACTGATTGCTGAATTTAACCGGCTGAAAAAAGAAGGCATAACAGACATTTATGAACGGGTGCTTAAAGGCACTCAAGTAAGATTGCGCCCTGTATTAATGACAGCCGCCGTAGCATCGCTTGGCTTTTTGCCAATGGCATTATCCAATTCATCCGGTGCAGAAGTGCAGCGACCGTTGGCAACAGTAGTAATAGGTGGATTGATAACCGCTACTTTTTTAACGCTTGTTGTGTTGCCGGTTTTATATATTCTTTTTGAAAAGAAAAACAAAAATACTATTAACATGAAGCCTTTGATAAATACCGCAATGCTCATTCTGTTTATTGGCGTTGGCAGTCTTGTACCATTATCTTCCTCTGCGCAAAATACGATGGGCAATGCACCAAGAGTAATAACCTTACAACAAGCTGTTGACGAAGCCCTAAAAAACAACGGCAGCATTAAAGCAGCAAACTATTCCGTGGATTTGCAAAATGCCTTAAGAAGAAGCGCTGTCAATATTGACCGGACAAATATTGCTTTAACGCAGGGGCAGATGAACAGCGATAATAATGACAGTTATTTCAACATTTCCCAGCGCTTTGAATTTCCATCGGTTTATACCAACCAGTTACGATTAGCTGATGAAAGAATAAAAGGCAGCCGCTACCAGCTTGCAGTGAACCAGTTAGATTTAGCCAACAATGTAAAAGCCGCTTATTATCAATTGGTTTATTTTATTAACAGAAGGTCTTTGTTTTTTGCGCAGGACACTTTGTATAACAACCTCGTAAAAGCAAGTAGTGTTCGCTATCGCACAGGCGAAAGCACGCTGCTTGAAAAAACAACTTCCGAAACACAATCGCTTGAAATTAAAAACCGTATACAACAAAATGAAAATGACATCCTGATATCACAGCAGCAATTGCAGGTCTTGTTAAACACGGCTGATAATATAATGGTTACAGATACCCTCATCTCAAAAAGAGATATTCAGCTACCCACCGACAGCGCTGCCATCAGTAATCATCCTTTGCTAAAATACCTGCAGCAGCAAATTGAAATCAATAAAAAAGAAACCAATGTGCAGCGGGCAAAACGTTTACCCGACTTTATGGTAGGCTATTTCAACCAGTCATTCAGAGGCATACAACGTTTTGATGGAGTGGATAGAAAGTTTACTGCCGCGGACCGTTTTCATGGCTTCCAGGTAGGTGTGGCTATTCCTCTTTTACCAGGTGGTAACAAAGCAAGAATTAACGCTGCAAAAATTAATGAGCAGATAGCTGCGACCAATTTGCAGTACGAGCAAACAAATTTAAAAGGCAGACTGAATGTGCTGTTGCAGCAATATTACAAGCAGAAAAATGCATTGGATTATTATGAAAAAACAGCCCTGCCACAAGCTGCCCTGATTATTACAAACGCAGACAAAGGTTTTAGAAATGGGGAGATACCATATATACAGTACCAGCAAAGCCTTGCTATTGCCTTAAAGATAAGGACAGATTATGTTGATGCTGTTTATCAGTTTAACCAGGTAACCCTTACTATTGAAACCATCCTCGGTATAAAATAAAATTTCCCATCTCAAAAAAATATGATGAATACGATTAATAAATTTCTTTTTTCAGCATTGATTAGTTCGGCAATGTTCACAGCCTGCGGCGATAAAAAGACAACAGATACAACAGAAGCAGAAAACAAGCAAACGACCACAACAGACTCTTTGCCTGCGACAGCATCGGAAGTATCCTTAACCAACGACCAGTATAAAGTAGCAGCCATTGAATTAGGCAAAGTGGAAATGCGCAATTTAAGCAGCGTGATAAAAGTAAATGGCGTTATTGATGTAGAGCCTCAAAGCGTTGTATCTATATCTGCACCATTAGGTGGCTATGTAAAAAGTGCAGGGTTATTACCTGGTCAGCCGGTGCGTAAAGGTCAGGTGATGGCGGTAATTGAGAATGTTGAATTTATAGATATTCAACAGGATTATCTGGAAAGCAAAAGCCGCCAGGTATTTCTGTCGCAGGAATTAGAGCGGCAAAAAGAACTGCGTAAAGAAGAAGTGAATGCAGCCAAAACTTTGCAACAAGTTACATCTGAATATAATATACTAAACGCAAAAATCAGCGGTCTTCAGCAAAAGCTATCGCTAATTGGAATCAGCACAAAAGCATTGATTGCAGGAAGAATTTCCAAAACAAGCAAGCTGTATTCACCCATTAGTGGTTACGTCACCGTAAGCAATGTAAACAGGGGCAAGTACGTACAGCCAAGTGATGTACTCTTTGAGTTAAGTAACAAAAGCGACATGCATCTTGCATTAAATGTGTTTGAAAAAGATGTACGAAAAATTAATGCAGGGCAACCCATCCGTTTTGCGTTAGCCAGCGAAACCGATTATAACAGAGAAGCAAAAGTTTTTCTTATCGGTAAATCAACCGAAGAAGATGGAACTGTGCCTGTACATGCGCATCTCACCATTTCAAATGATGCCGCTTTGTATCCGGGGATGTATGTAAAGGCTTTAATAGAAACCCGTACAGAAGATGTACCTGCTTTGCCAACGGAGGCTATCGTACAATCCGAAGGCAAGGATTATATTTTCATTCAAACAGATACATCGCAAAACAAAACATTTTTTAAAATGATACCGGTGGTTAAAGGCATAGAGCAGGAAGGTTTTGTAGCGGTTACGCTGCCACAAAACTTCGATGTCAATACAAGCAGGGTTGTTATTAAAGGCGCTTATTCATTATTAAGTACAATAAAAAATGTAGAGGAATAAAAAGTATATGAATTGAAGTTTAAATAGTTACAGATGAAATAACAATGGCCCCACTCCCGGTAGTTTAAATGGTAAAACAATTCTCTTATCAAAAATTGATATTGGAATAATCAGGGGTTCAATTCCTTTGCCGGGAGCTTAAATTTTTATAACAAGTTAGATTGTAATTGTAGCAATGTATCAGTAAAGTGAGGACTTTTTATTTATTGCAAACACAGTTATGAATTTATGTAATAAAAAAATTCGCCTTCACAAATTTTAAATTATTTACCGGACTAAATAATATGCAAATATATAAAAATATATCGCCTTCTGATATTATGCAGCTCATAAAGCGACCGGTTAAAAACGCTGTCGAAATAGAAGAAAAAGTTGAACCTGTACTTAGGGCTGTAAAACAACATGGAGACCAAGCTATTCACCAATTGACAACTAAATTTGATGGGGTACTCTTAGACGAACTTGAAGTGACGTCTTCTGAAAAGCAACAATCTTCTCAACAATTGAGTGAAGCGCTAAAAGCTGCTATACAACAGGCAAAAGAAAACATAGAAACGTTTCATAAGGCACAAAGAGACACGGTTGTTGAAATAGAAACAATGCCTGGCGTCCGTTGCTGGAGACGTTCCGTACCTATTCAAAAAGTAGGTTTGTATGTACCGGGAGGAACCGCACCTTTGTTTTCAACCGTTCTTATGCTGGCTGTTCCCGCAATGGTAGCAGGCTGCACCGAGGTGGTAATATGCACACCTCCTCAAAAAGATAAGACCATCCATCCTGCCATTATTTATACCGCAGAACTTTGCGGTGTTCACCGCATTTTTAAAATAGGTGGCTCGCAGGCTATTGCAGCTATGGCTTATGGAACAGAAACTGTTCCGCAGGTTTTTAAAATATTTGGACCCGGAAATCAATATGTAGCGGTTGCAAAACAATTGGTAAACAGAGAGGGTGTAGCCATTGATTTATTTGCCGGTCCTTCCGAGGTTTTAATACTTGCAGATAATACTGCCAATGCCATTTTTGTGGCAACAGACATGCTTGCACAGGCAGAGCATGGTATAGATAGTCATTGCTTATTGGTCACTACTTCTGAAGGCTTGTTGCATGACGTTCAATCAGAAATAATAAATCAGGCAGCAGTTAATCCACGACATATAATTCTTCAGGAAGCCATTAAAAACTTCCGGTTAATATTTGTTGAAGATATGAATGAAGCCGTTGCTTTCAGTAATGTATATGCACCTGAACATTTAATTATTGCTGCCGAAAATGCAAGAGCTATAGCTGAAAATATTCAGAATGCCGGTTCTGTATTTTTAGGTCACCTTACACCTGTATCTGTAGGAGATTATGCTTCGGGAACAAATCATACACTTCCAACAAATGGTTCAGCAGTTGCATATAGTGGGGTATCATTAGATAGCTTTCTTAAAAAAATAACTTTTCAGGAATTAAGTTTGGAAGGCTTGCAAAATATAGGTCCGGTAGTAAAACAAATGGCGGATGCCGAACAATTGCCTTCACATAGCAATGCAATATCAGTACGGCTAAATAATCAGGAAAAATAATAATAAAGTCTTAATACTGCCTTATTGTACTATTCTATTTTAATTTAAAAATAAACAACATGAACTTTTCTCAAACCTTTTTCTCCCGCCAGTTCCTTTGGGAAATTGTACGCATCATTACAGTGGGTGTAGCAAGCCTGTTGTTTTATTTAAACGTTATTCCACTACCTGTTTTGCTGGCAGCAATGGCTTTTGGCTTATACTCGTTAGTAAAGGTTGCAGCAACAGATTTGGTTAAAGAAAGAAAAATAGGCACTGAAATATTTATCACCATTGCTGTAATTATATCCGTACTTGGTAAAGAATATCTTGCGGGTGCGGTCGTGTTAATGATTATTTTAATTGCAGAATACATTGCAAGTGCAAGTGGTGAAAAGGCAAGAAATTCTATTAAGGAGTTGATTGGTTCAGTACCTAAAACAGCAATTGTAAAAAAGGATAACAAAGAAGAAACGGTACAAATCAGTGATTTGAAAATCGGTGATATTGTTCTTGTAAAAGCAGGAGAAAAAATTCCGGTGGATGGAAAGGTCACCGGTGGTTCCGGCTCTGTTAACCAGGCACCAATTACAGGTGAAAGTACACCACAGGAAAAAGCAGTTGGTAACGAAGTATTCGCAGGTACTATCGTTGAGTTGGGTGCATTGGATATTGAAATGACAAAATCAGGTAAGGATACCGTTTTTTCAAGAATAATTACATTAGTAGAAGATGCTGAAAGCGAACAGGCACCTATTGAAAAATTTACCGATAAAATTGCTACCTGGCTTATTCCCATCGTATTCATTTTTGTGGGTGGAGTATATTTTTTTACCCTTGATGTAAGGCTTGTAATTGCGCTTTTAATTTTTACTTCTCCGGCAGAACTTGGCTTAGCAACACCGTTGGTTACCATTGCCGCAATAGCCAGAGCAGCAAGGGAAGGTATCCTTATAAAAGGTGGGTTATTTCTTGAAGAATTGGCAAAGGTTACTACAATTGTTTTTGATAAGACAGGTACATTAACCGTAGGCAGTCCCACTGTAAACAAGGTTGAAATAATAGATAAAAATTATACAGAAAATGACCTGGTAAAGTTTGCGGCAGCCGCCGACAGACGTTCAGCACATCCACTTGCAAAGTCTATTTTAAGCTATGCAGATAAGCTAAAATTATCTTATCCGGAACCTGAAAAATTTGAAGTTATCAAAGGACGTGGTGTAAAAGCTGACGTGGAAGGGAAAGCAATTTTATTAGGCAATAAGGCTTATATGGAAGAAAGTAAAATAGTGATGTCAGCTTCTTCGGAAAATCTTATGGATACTGCAATCTATCTTTCATTAGATAATAAGTTAGCAGGTATTTTATATATCTCCGATGCAATTAGAGACGGTGCAAAAGAAATGATTGAAGGCTTAAAACAAAGCGGAATTAAAAATATTGTAATGCTTACCGGTGATAATCCAGAAACCGCAAAGCACGTTTCTGATCAAATTGGTATTACTGATTACAGAGCTAATTTATTACCGGAGGATAAAATAAATATCATTAAAGAATTACAAAAAGATAAAAGCAAAGTTGCAATGGTAGGCGATGGAATTAATGATGCACCTGCCTTAGTGCAGGCAAACATCGGAATAGCGATGGGTGCAATGGGAACAGAAGCAGCAATGGAAGCCGCAGACATTGTACTAATGCAGGATAAGTTAGAAAAAATTGCCAGAGCACGAGCCATTAGCAAAAGAGCATTTAAAACAATCAAAGAAAATATTATTGTTGGTGTTGGTGTAGTGCATGTAACCGGAATAATACTTGTTCTATTAAGAATAATCGGTCCCGTTCAGGCGGCGGCTATTCACTTGCTTCCCGATACTTTGGTTTTTCTTAACTCAATAAAATTGCTAAAAGTGAAGATTAAATAATAGAAAGGATTTAGATAATATTATTAAAACTCACTAAAAAATAAGGACATTGTCAAATCCATTCAGTGCATTAAGAGATAAAATATTTTTAAAACTTTACCTCTCGCAAACCATAAGTTTATTAGGTGATGCATTTACCTGGGTAGGTATTGCATTGCTTGCTTTTCAATTTGGAGGCAAAAATTCAGCAGCCATATTATCTACAGCATTAACATTAAGAGTAACAGCATTTATTTTATTTGGTCCTTATGCAGGTGTACTTGCAGACAGGATAGACCGTAAGAAAATAATGTACATCACCCACTTTGTACGCATGGTAATAGTGGGATGCTTACCCTTTGTAACCGAAGCATGGCAGATTTATGTACTCATATTTGTTCTAAATATTTTCAACGCGTTTTTTACACCGGCATATAAAGCAGCTATACCACAATCAATAAAAAATGAAGACAATTATAGTTCAGGCATTGCCTTATCAAATGCCACAAATCAATTGCTTGGTGTATTAGGTCCGGGCTTGGCAGGTGGTGTGGCGGCATGGCTTGGTGCAAGACAAATATTTTTTGTAGATGCAGCATCATTTATAATAGCAGCAGTTTTCATCTTATCACTTCCGTCGTTATTAGTTGCAAAACAAAAGAAGGGTAAAGTAATACAGGCAAAAGTTTGGACAGATGTTATAAAAGGCACTCGTTTATTATTTACAGATAAAGCTGTTCGCTTTGCATTATTAATAGAATTGGTGTCAGCAATTGCCGGAGCACAGATCTTAGTAAACACTGTAGGTTACATAAAAGGTCAATTGCATTTAACAGACAAGCACTATGGCTATGTATGGCTGCATTCGGTATCGGTGCAGCAATAGCCGCTTTCGCTTCAGGCAACTTTGACAAATCAAAAAACAGGATAGCATCATTAATGATTGGCGGAAGATTGGTTTGTGTTTCTATTGCCTTTGGAAATTATGTTGACTACATTCCTTTATTAATACTATGGCTGATAGCAGGCTTCGGACAGACATTAGCAGAAATGCCATCACAAATTTTAATAGCAGAGAAAATACCAAAAGAAGAACATGGTAAAGTTTACGGAGCACATTTTGCCTGGTCACATTTATGGTGGGCATTCGCCTATCCAATTGCAGGCTATGTAGGAATACATTTTCAAAGCAGGGAGTTTTTAATTGGAGCAGAAATTTCGATTGCGTTATATGTTATAATAATTTTATTCTTCTATCCTAAAAAGCCTAACACTTAACAAAGTAAACAATGATTGTAAACTCTTCTTACACGTTACGGCAACTAGTACAATACTTCTTCAAACTGGGTTATGCAGGCTTTGGTGGTCCCGTAGCTTTAATCGGCTATATGCACAGGGATTTAGTAGAAGAACGCAAATGGATCAGTGAAGAAGAATACAAAGACGGGTTAGCATTGGCACAACTTGCACCAGGGCCATTAGCAGCACAGTTAGGCATTTATTTAGGTTATGTGCATTACCGTATATTAGGTGCAACCTTATGTGGACTTGCTTTTGTTTTGCCATCATTCTTTATGGTGGTACTTATTGGCATTACTTATAAAATGTTTGGCGGCTTATCATGGATGCAGGCTATATTTTATGGAGTAGGTGCAGCAGTGGTAGGCATCATTACGATAAGCAGTTATAAACTCGCAGAAAAATCTATTAGTAAGTTCAACATTAAATCATTCATTCAAACCCGGATGCTGTGGTTATTCTTTTTAGTGGCTGCAGTAATAACTATCATCACTCAACATGAAGAGGTATTATTGTTTATTGCAGCCGGTCTGCTTTATATGTTTGTAAAAGCACCCCCAAAAGCATTAAGAAGAGGAGCTGTTTCGAATGCAGTTTTTTTAACCGGCATCGGATTTTGGCAATTTGAATTAAACACTCTTGGACAAATAGCATGGTTCTTTACAAAAGCAGGAGCATTTGTATTTGGCAGTGGATTAGCAATTGTTCCTTTTTTACACGGTGGGGTTGTAACAGAATATCATTGGTTGAGTGAACATGAATTTATAGATGCAGTGGCAGTAGCAATGATAACACCGGGTCCGGTTGTAATTACAGTAGGTTTTATCGGCTATTTGGTAGCAGGCTTTCCCGGTGCAACAGTGGCAGCTTTAGCAACGTTTTTACCATGTTATTTATTTACAATTTTACCTGCTCCTTATTTTCATAAATACGGCAAACAACCAAGTATTAAAGCATTTGTAGATGGCATAACAGCAGCGGTAGTAGGGGCATTGGCAGGGTCGGTAATTGTTATTGCAATTCGTACTATCAAAGACATTCCAACAGCATTGATAGCCTTTGCAACCATGGTGATACTAATAAAATCAAAGAGGATAAAAGAGCCACAAATCATATTAGTAGCTGCTATAATTGGTCTGGTTTTAAAACTTTTCGTATAAATATAGTTTAGACCATTGCCGCTACCTCAAATCAATATATACCATTACATAATAATAGCACACAAACAACAATGCAATCCCACTTACAATCTGAATACTTTTCCTAAGCCACGAAAGTTGCGCAAACTTGGTAACAGCACCGGCAAAAGCACTAACAATTAAGAAGGGTAATCCTCTTCCAATACTAAAAGCTAAAGCAAGTATAAAACCATAAAAAGGATTAGCTGTTGCTGCCGCAACAGACAGGAGTAATAATAAAGGAGCAGCAGAAGTGCCTAAACTAAATATTAAACCATAAACAAAAGAACCCCCTACACCAGGCTTGCGAAGAGCAGCCAGTTTTGTAGTAGTTAACCTTGGACCGTAAAAAGCAAATAGGGCAGCAATAGCAGAAATTACAGCCATTGACAAAGCCCAATATTGTCCGAAACTTTCAGTAAGTAATACACCCAATTTAGCAGCTATCGCACCCAATACAGAAAGACAAACAACAATACCTAAAAAGAAGGCAAGGGCTATCATAAATCCTCTATTCGATTTGCTTTCTGAATTACTGCTAACAAGTCCGGCTATGCCAAGTCCAACAGGTAAAGTGCAGGGGCATACACCTGTAGTGATAACCCCGGCACCGGCAGCAATTAGCATGCTATAAGCAGAACCGTTAGCTAATGCCTCACTAAATTGTTGTACAAACTGTTCTAAACTCATTGCTTAACTTCTTGCGGCTTACCTGCGGTAAAACCTTTATCGTTAACAGCTTTTTGAACTTGTTCAATCTTTACCTTTTGCGGGTTATAAGTAAACAGCGCAAATTTCTTTTCAAGATTTACCTCTACATCTTCAACTCCATCGAAAGACCTAATTGTTTTCTTCACATTCGACTGACAGGCATTACATACCATACCATCAACAGGCATTTTCACTTTTTGCATAGCTACAGTTTTTGTTTGTTCTTTTGGGATAGTTTGTTCTGTTTTCTTTTTATCCTGGGCACAGGAAGAAATGGCAAGAGCAACTACCATCAACATTGAAAATGATAATTTCATAACTGTTGTTTTCTTGATGAACATGAGTTAATTATTTAAGCGTTTTTATTAAGTTCGTTTATACTTCCACTGCATTAAAACCTTCTTTCTCTAATACTTTTTTCAGTTCTTCCTGTTTTACCTTGTCAGGATAATAATTTACCTGCACGTGTTTTGAAATCACTTTTGGCTTTACATCTTTTACACCCGGCATAGCAGTAAGGACAGTAGTTATCTTTTCTGCACATCCCTCACAAACCATATTTGTTACTTTAAACCTTGCTTCTGTTAAAGCAGTTATTGTTTCCTCGTTTATTGTTTCAACCCGTAATGTTCTTATACGAAGCGTATTAAATAAGATAGCAAAAATACTTACAATCATTACGACAATTGCCAGCATAGGAGTTATCAATCCGAGTGTTGCAAGGAGCATTCCAACAATATTAAACAGTACAGCAACAACTACATTACCGGTCATTGTTTTATAACTTCTCTTTCCTAATATAACGGCATTTAATACATCAATTAATCTATCACCAATCAGGATGACACCGGCAGCTTCTATAGCAACATCAGTTCCTGCACCTATAGCTATGCCTACATCACTTTGCGCCAATGCGGGAGCATCATTAATGCCATCACCCACCATTGCAACCTTGTACCCCTTCTTTTGTAATGCATCAACTGCTGTTGCTTTTTCACCCGGCAATAATTCAGCATGCACTTCATCAATGCCAAGAGTTTTGGCAATAGGCTCGGCCACTTGTTTAGAGTCGCCGGTAAGCATTACAGTTCTGATACCTCGTTGCTTCATTTTAGCAATCACTTGTTTTCCTGTAGGACGTGGCGTATCCTGTAATGCGATAATACCAATTACAATCGCGCCTTTACAAATGAGGACGGCAGTTTTACCTTCATCACCAAAAGCATGTATTGTATCTATTATTTCGTTTGTTAAATCAAGACCGCTTTGTACTATAAACGAAGGTTTACCAGCTAATACAGCTTCGCCATTAATAGTTCCTGTAACACCTTTTCCTGGTATGGCTTTAAAATTATTTATTGACAACTTTGGAGCAGCTTCCTTCTGTGCAAAGAATGTAATAGCCTGTCCTATCGGATGCTCAGACTTACTTTCCAGTGCTTCAGCAACGGATAATAATTCAATGGCATTTCCATTCATTGCATGAACATTTGTAACGGTAGGTTTGCCATAAGTTAATGTTCCTGTTTTATCAAAAACAATAGTGTCCACTCTTGACAATCCATAAAATACTTCACTTGCTTTTACCAATAGTCCAATAGAAATTCCTTTACCACCGGCAATAGCAGCAAGCATAGGTGTAGTGATACCTACTGCGCAAGGATAACCCATGATGATTGTGGTCAATAAAACAAGTGTTGCTTGTATATAATTTCCTGTAACCAATCCCCATACTACGAAAGTAATGGCAGCTACAATAAATACAACAGGCCCGTAATAATTCATAAGCTTATCTGCCAGCAATTCAACAGGTGGTTTCTTTTCAGCAATGCGGCTCATTAAACTTACTATCTGACTAAGAAAACTATCCTGACCAACTTTAGTAACTTTTATTTGTAAAGCACCATCCAGGTTTAGCGTTCCACCAATTACAGCAGAACCAACGTCTTTGTTAGCAGGGGTACTTTCACCTGTGAAACTTGCTTCATCCACACTTCCGTTTCCGGTTAATACAACACCATCTAAAGGAATACGTTCACCCGGTCTTACTTCTACTACTTCACCAACCAATACATCTTTGGTTAATACATCAGCAAGTTGTTCACCCCTCAACACCCTTGCTTTTGCAGGTTGCAGGTTAATCAATTTTCGTACTGCATCAGAAGCCTTTTTACGGGTATCTAATTTAAAATAACCGAAGAATAAATGAAGCGACATTAACCAGGCAGCAACAGGCAAAAAGTTTGGCAGTGCAGGATTGAACAAAGAGAAAATGCCAACAATAAAAGAACCCCAGGCACCGGCAGATAATAAGACATTGGCATTGATTACTCTTTGCCTAACAGCCATAATCGTTTTACGAAGTATTGGATAGCCTACCCAAAACAAGACAAAAGCAGCAACAGCCAAACTAAAATAAGCACGATACTGCCCAGGTAAGCCAAACAGGTTTAAAGGGTCAACCAATAAATCAATGACAGAAGCCACCATTCCTATCGTACCACGTTGTTTGATTAATCCAAAAAGTTCTTCATCAGTTTTATATTGCTGTACTTCTGTAGCCGAAACAGCATAGCCTAACTTTTCAACAGCATCAGCCAATTGCTCACGGTTCATTTTAGAGGTATCAGCTTCTACCAGTACAATTCCATGCACAAGGTTTACCATCACACTTTTTATAGCAGGATACCTCTTCAATGCTTTTTCTACACTCATGGTGCAGAAGGAACACATTAAACCCGAAACCTTCATTTGAACACTTTCTATAGGCATAATTTTAGATTTATCCAAAGGTCAGACAGCAGAGGGGGTGTCTTCCAAATCTTTATTCAAAACGCCTTACTCCCCTTTAGGGGTTGGGGGCTTTTTATTGTGCTTTTCCAAACGTTTGTCAATTGCGTTTATCTCTTTCATATTTGTTGTAAGCTGGTCAAACTCAAGCATGGGGAACTGCTCTTTCATAAACTCAATTTTGTCCGCATCCTGGCAATTACCGGGGCAAGCATTCATCACCTGCACCAGTTTTAAAGCAAGGCTTTTTCTAAAAACTTCATCCATTAATAAATAATGTGCCTTTTGTAAACCTTTATCAGCAGCTTTAAATTGCACCAGTATCTTTTCTGGGTCATGTTCTTCATCCAACATCTTCATAATTCCTTCTATCTGTCCTTTGACAGTAGCCAATCTTGTTTTCAAATCACCGGTTAATTCTTTATCAAGCATATCGCTGTTTTTTGTTCAAATGGCAAAAATAGAAGGGGCTGGGGGTCGTCACCAACAATTATTTTTATTTTTTTCCCGCATTTGTACCCTGATATGGCTGCGTTGTGTCATTAACTTGTACGTTTTGTAATTCTATTGAGCAGAATAGCATTTAGCCAGGGCAGCGTACTTATTATTTTCAATGCTTGCCATTTTAAGCCTTTGGCTTTTTTTTGACTTCATTCAAACTATAAAAGTTAAAACAGGAATACTTTATTTAAGTAATTGCTTAAATAGTTACTTTTGCTCTATGAATATAAATTGTATAAGACCTTTTGCAGACCAGGTGCTGATAGGGGAATGCAAAAAGAAACTAAAAAAAGCTGAAAGCTCATTTGAAAGACTAAGTCAGGTGTTGACCCTTGCAGGCAATGATGTAAGGTTAAAAATACTTTACCTGTTAGAAGAAGAAAATGAACTGTGTGTTTGTGATTTGGCTGATGTTTTAGAAATGACTATTCCGGCAGTATCGCAACATTTAAGAAAGTTGAAAGACGGTAATATCCTGCAAACCCGTAGAAACGGACAGACTATTTATTATTCTTTGAAGGAAGAGCATTTGGAAATCGTAAAGCCCTTATTTCAGCATATAACTATTGCTAACCGTACAAAACAAAAAGCGTGAAACAGGAAACAACATCAAAAGCAGTTACAGGCGTAGGCATAACAGCAGCTATTGCAGCATCATTATGTTGTATTACACCGCTGTTAGCACTTCTTGCAGGTGCAAGCGGCGCAGCTTCATCTCTATCTTGGTTAGAACCAGCCCGTCCTTTTTTAATCGGCTTAGCTATAGCAACATTAGGCTTTGCCTGGTATCGTTCATTAAGTAAAAAAGAAAGTACAGCTTGTGGTCCTGATGGCACTTGTGCAGTAGAAAAGAAAAGTATTCTTGCTTCTAAAACATTCTTAATCATTATTACTATAGCAGCTATTGCTTTGATTGCTTTCCCTTATTATGCTGATAAATTTTATCCTAAAGTAGAGAAGCAAAATGTAGTAGTGGTAGAAGCTAACAATATCAATACAGCCTCTTTTAATATCAGAGGAATGAGTTGTAAAGCATGTGAGTCTGAAGTTAACAATGAGTTACACAAAGTAGCAGGTGTTATTGATGCTCAAACAATTTATAATAAAGGAACAAGCGTCGTTAAATATGATAAATCAAAAGCATCAGTAGAGCAGCTTAAAAATGCTATTGCTCAAACAGGTTATAAAGTAACGGATTATCAACTTTTAAATAAATAAAACATGAGAACTCTTTTTATTGCGTTAAGTACTTTTTTATTTACTGCTGTGCAGGTTTGCGGCTGCGGTAATTGTAAAGCTAATGCTCAAACAACGGTAAAAACTGTAACTAAAGACGAACCAAAACAGTTAAATTAAAAATCACAGGAATGACTTGTGCAAGTTGTAATAATCATGTAGCCACTACACTTAAAGCACTTGATGGCGTTGTAGATCAGAAAGTAGATTACCCCGGTGATGTTGCTACAGTAAAATTTAATCCTGCTAAAACATCAGTAGCTGATATTATTAAAGCCATTGAGAAAATAGGTTATAAAGCAGCACCGGTTTTAGAAAAAGCTACTACGAAGCAAAGCTAAAAGCAGGCAGTTTGCGATAAAAAACAATAGAAAATGGAAAAAACATTAACACTACAATCAACAATCACTTGCCAGGACTGTGGATTTCAGAAAGAAGAAACAATGCCGACTGATGCTTGTCAATACTTCTATAAATGTACAAATTGCAATACTGTACTAAAGCCAAAGCAAGGTGACTGTTGTGTATTTTGCTCTTATGGTACAGTACCATGCCCACCTATACAAGAAAACAAAAGTTGCAGTAGTAGTTGCTGTTAAAATACTGTACTTATTACCGGTAATTATACTGCATTAAAAACAGGGTCTATTATCCCTTAAAAACGTATTCGAAATGAAGAAGTTTGATGTTTTTATTATAGGCTCTGGTATGGCGGGTATGACCATAGCAAACAAATGTGCTTCCAAAGGTCTTACTGTTGCAATTACAGATGAATTACCTTATGGCGGCACTTGTGCCTTACGTGGCTGTGACCCGAAAAAAGTATTAATAGGTGCTACTGAAGTGGTTGACTTCGCAACCCGATTAAAAGGCAAAGGAATTGATACAGTTCCAACTATTGATTGGTCCAGCCTGATGGCTTATAAACAAATATTTGTTGACCCCGTTCCAGCCAATATAGAAAAAGGATATAACAAAAGCGGCATCACTACTTACCATTCACCTGCAAAATTCATATCAGCAAATCAATTAGTAGTTGATGATGAAACCGTAGAAGCTGGTAAAATTGTAGTTGCTTCTGGAGCTAAAACAAGAAAGCTGCAAATACCCGGTGAAGAATATACAATCAACAGCACTGACTTTCTTAACTTAAAAGAATTGCCTCAATCATTAATCTTTGTAGGCGGTGGATACATAGCTTTTGAATTTGCCCATATAGCAGCAAGGAGTGGTGCAAAAGTTACCATTGTTCACAGAGGTAAATCTCCATTAGAAAGGTTTGAACAGGATATTGTAAAACATCTTGTAACGGCTACAAAGGAATTAGGTATTGAAATTCTTCTTGAAACAGAGGTAATAGAAATACAAAAGGAAAATGAACAATACTTAGTTATAGGTAATGCAAATGGAGAACCCATAAAAGTAAAAGCTCAAACAGTAATCAATTCAGCAGGTCGAACACCTGCTATTTTCAATTTGGAATTAGATGCAGCTAACATCAAACATGGTAAGAAAGGTATTACTGTAAACGAATACTTACAGAGCGTATCAAATCCTAATGTTTATGCTGCCGGTGATTGTGCAGATACAAAAGGTTTGCCCCTTACACCGGTTGCAGTTATGGAAGGTCATATAGTATCCTCTAACATCATAAAAGGCAATAATAAAAAACCTGATTATAATGCAATACCTACAGTAGTATTTACCTTACCTTCTGTAGCATCTGTAGGTATCACTGAAAAAGAAGCACAGGAACAAAACTTAGACATAAAGGTTAATTTCAATTCTGTTCCAAATTGGTTTAATGCCAGACGTTTGAATGCAAAAGAATATGCTTATAAAACTATTATAGACAAAAGTTCAGGTAAAGTATTAGGCGCTCATTTAATAGGTCCGTATGCAGAAGAAACAATTAATCTTTTTGCAATGGCTATAAAAGCAGGTTTAAAAGCAAACGATATTAAAAGCATGATATTTTCTTACCCTACCCTTGGTGCAGATATTACCTATATGGTTTAGACGGACAGATTTTATTACTATTTTAATAATTATTGTTTTTTCGGCTTGTGTTTCTTGTTTAACTCCGGTTATGTCACTTCCTTGTACGTTATGTTTTCATAGCAGCCATCTTTGGTTTAGTATTCTTAAGCCTTCAGCAAGTTTGTAAAAATCCTTTCAACGTGTGTTACCTGTGTTAAAAAAATATTGTGGTTATACGGCAGGTCGTATTAACGATAACAACGGTAAAACCAGAGCTGAAGTTGTTGGCCAGGAGAGGCTCTTTTCGGAATACTTGCCGCGTCATTCTTGTTCAAGAAACGGGAACAGCCAATATCCGACTAATCCAACCATCCCATTAATCCTCAGTTAACTTATTTAAACGGCCCCATCTGCGCCACTGCATCCTTTACTTCCGTAACCGGCCGTTTACATACTTTATCCTGGCATACATAAATAGTGGTTTGCCCTTGCACTAGTTTATTTTCAAGCAACTCTAAGCTTGATTTTCCATTACTTCCTGTAAGAAGAACATTTGGCAAATAGTATTCATCTATCAACTTCCGTTTATGCTGGTCTTCCTGTCCAACTATTGCCACTTCATACAGGCCGCTTACAAAACTAGCTTCGAGGATGCCCCAATTCGGATAAAAATAAATATTTTGCTGCACGTCCTTTTGAACATTCAACAACATTTGCTGTGCTGTTTTAATTTGAGCTTCATCACTGAAGTAGTGTCCGAGATAAAAGAGGTTTTTAGCCATTTCAGAATTGGAAGATGGAATAACATTATCTGATATTTCCATCTTACGGGCTATAAGATTTGAATGTTGGTTGTGGGTGTAATAAAACATTCCTGAAGCATTGTCAAAGAAATGAGCCTGGGTGTAAGCAGCCAGTTCTTTGGCTTTGTACAGCCATTTTTCGTCAAAAGTGGACTGGTACAATTCTATAAAAGCAGAAATGGTAAAGGCATAATCATCAAGAAAACCTGCAATGGAAGATTTACCGTTTTTATAGTTGCGGGTCATTTCGTTATTTTCTGAAATAGCTTTTGCCAATAAAAAATCTGCATTTTTAAGTGCTGCTTTTAAAAACTTTTCTTCTCCAAATGTCCGGTAAGAATCTGCATAACCTTTTAGCATTAAAGCATTCCATGCAGTGAGTATTTTGTCATCCAAATTAGGGCGAACACGTTTATTGCGTACACTTAAAAGTGTTGCCTTGTCAGCTTCAATCTTTTCTTTTAATTGCTCTTTAGTCAGATGGTATTTTGCTGCTATGGCTTCATCAGCGGTATTTCTGAATAAGATATTTTTTCCTCTCTCCCAATTGCCACCAACCGTTACATTAAAGCAGTCATTAAAAAGACCGGCTTCTTTACCCAGCGCCTTTTCAATTTCAGCCTTTGTCCAAACATAAAATTTCCCTTCCTCACCTTCGCTGTCTGCATCGAGTGATGAATAAAAAGCTCCTTCGGGAGATGTCATTTCACGTTCTGTAAAATCAAGTGTTTCATACACTACTTTTTTATACAAAGGGTCTTTTGTTACCTCAAATCCATGAGCATATAAGCTTACGAGTTGTGCGTTATCGTACAGCATCTTTTCAAAATGTGGCACATGCCAGTTCGCATCAGTTGAGTACCGGGCAAAGCCACCACCTATATGGTCATAAATGCCACCCATTGCCATGTTGTTTAAAGTAGCTGTTACTGCACCTAATGCCTTTTCATTCTTACCGAGGTAATGATAATAAAGCAGATATTCCCAAACTGCCGGCATGGGAAATTTGGGCGATCTCTTTTCGCCTCCCTTCTGATAATCTATATTCGGTTGTATGTTTTTAAAATTAGCATCCAGGTTATTTATGCTAAATGAGGCGGCTGCTTTGCTAAAAGGTACGTTCTCAATAGAGTGGATACCTTGTGTAACCTTTGCCGCCTGGTCGCTAAGTGTCGCCCTGTTTTTCTGGTACAGGTCAATAAAATAATGCAGCATTTGTATCCAATCTTTTTTAGGAAAATAGGTGCCTGCATAAAAAGGCTTGCCATCAGGCATAGCAAGCGCATTCAGGGGCCAACCGCCGCTTCCGGAAATTAATTGTGCGGCATTCATGTAAACCTGGTCTACATCAGGCCGCTCTTCCCTGTCTACTTTAATGCTGATAAAATGTTCGTTCATTATACGGGCAACAGCAGTGTCTTCATAGCTTTCCTTTTCCATTACATGACACCAGTGACAGGCAGCATAGCCAATGCTGATGATAATCATCTTGTTTTCATCCTTTGCTTTCTTCAATGCTTTCTCGCCCCATGGGTACCAGTTTACAGGGTTGTGTGCATGCTGTAATAAGTACGGACTGCTTTCATGTATGAGCTCATTAGTGTATGAGTGGCTATTGTTCATTTTTGCATTTTTATTATTTTGCGTTTGCCCGCAGGAAGAATTTAATAAAAGGCAAAGGCTTATGGTTATAACAGAATTTATTTTGTTCATTTTTTTTTGATTTTATGACATACAATTCAAAACCGGTTTATAGATTGTTGCCGGTTGCAACAAACAAAGCATATTGTGCCTTGTTATATTCCGATACAGCGTTAATATAATCCAACTGCGCCTGTATAAAGTATTGCTGCACCTGAAACACTTCGAAGGGTTTTGCCGTTCCCAGCTTTTGCCGTTCCGTACTTTGATACAAGGCTTCTGATGCTGACTGCAAGCCTTCTTTTGCAATGGTTATTTGTTCGTTGGCAATTTGTACTTGTGCTGCGGCTGTTGCTGTTTCCTGCTGATACTGGTTTTTAAATTGCGCAACGCTGTTTTGCTGCAACGAAATTTGTGCATTCCATTGCTTTATATCTCCTTTGTAAGTTAATCGGCCCAATGGTAAATTCCAGAGCAATGAAGCATTTAACTGGTAGGTGTTGTAAAGTGGTGCCGAATAAGCGCCAAAACTGCCATTATCAAAACCAACTTTTAGCTTGGGAATAAGCAAACCCTGATTAATTGTTTTTCGCGAGGTCATGTATGATTGTAAGACTGCATTCAACCCTAAATATTCGGGGCGTTTTTGAAAGCCTGCAGTATCGTTCAACTCCCTTGTCAATTGTAAAGGCGCTAAAACCGTGTCGGCAGATAATAATTTGGTGTTTCTTTCTAAATTTAATAAGCTCCCCAGCTCTGCTGACATCTTTGACCAGTCGCTTTTTGCCTGTAACATTGATATAGTAATATGCTTGAAGTTGCTTTGTGCCAGCAGATAGTCGGATTGATACGATAAACCGGCATCCACTCTTATTTTTATTTGCTGAGAAATCGTATCAGATTGTTCAGCCAACTGTTTCAAAAAAATATACTTCAATTGCGCTGCCTGCAAATCGTAATAACTATGAACAGCGCTTAATACTGCCTTGTTTTTTTCTGCCACACTAAAATAACTCACTGATTGTGCTCTTTGCCGTGCTGCCAGTGACTGATAAAATCCTTTGCCAAAATCTATTTCTGCTGCCATGCCTAAACCTGTCCATAAATTGTTTCTGTTAACACCGGTAAAAATTTTACCGTCTGTGTTCATGGCGGCGCCATTTAAATAATGGGTAGTGTATCCTGCATACACATAAGGTAACCACCACTCCCTCGCCTTACTTTGGTCGGCTAATGCCTGCTGATATCTTAACTGATACTCTTTTACCGTTAAATTGTTCGCCCCCGCTAACTGTAAAACGCTTTCAAGGTTTATTGCAAATGGTTGCTGTGCATTGGTTACTTGTGCAGCTATTAATAAGATGAATGGAGCAACCACTTTTTTTAATTTTATGCTTATTTTCATTGGTTGTTTCCCTTTTATTGTTTAACGAATTGTTTTGTTTGAACGGCAGCGCCATCACTTACTAATTCTTTTCCCTGTACAATAATCTTATCTGTGTCTTTGACAGGAGCCTCTAATAATTCAGTGAACTTCTCGTCACGAACACCTGTTATTACATCTGCCTTTTTTGCTTTGCCATTCCGCACCAGATAAACAAAGGATTGTCCTTTAATATTACCAACGGCTTCATTGGGAACCGATAATGCATCCTTGTGACCGCTTCGTTGAATGTCAATTTTTGCATACATGCCCGGACGAATTTTTAAATCCTTGTTGGGTAAATCAATTTCCACTTTCATGGTCTTTGTTTCACCCACACTATACGCTACCCTGGAAACAGTTGCAGAGTAGCTATTATTAGGCAGTTCAGGAAAAGTGATTTCGGCTTTAGTGCTATTGTTGATTAACACGGCGTCTGTTTCCGGTATATCTACCTGTACACGTATTGGCTGCAGGTCCTGCAACTCAAACAGCGGCATTGAACTATTATTATTTAAACCATTTTGTATCAGAGCGCCTTTATCTGCGAAGCGGTTAGTAATAACTCCGCTAAACGGAGCTTTAATCCACAGATAACTAATCTGCATATTAATGTTCTTCAGCCTGGCATTGGCAGCCTGGTAAGCTGAGGCATTAATATCCAATTCGTCGGTTCCCTGTGCCGAAGCTCTTTTATAATCTCCCTCTGCCTTTTCTACATCGGCAATCGAAGTGAGCTGGGGTGTTTTTTCATAAATGCTTTTGAGACGGTCGTACAATGCCTTTTTTGCTTTTATATCAGCGCCTACCATTGTTTGCTCCCTGTTATTTTTTAGCCGGAAGTACAATGCAGATTTTTCGTTTAGCTCTGCCTGTATTCTTTCTTTTTCCCTGTATAAATCCGGGTTTTCCAAAACAGCAAGTACCTGACCTTCTTTTACGAAGGAGCCGATATCTGCTCTTAGTTGTTTTAGATAACCGCTGGTCATCGCAAACAATTTTACCGATTGATTCGGCTTTGCCGTTCCTGTTATTTGCAGCGAAGCATTGAACGGATGCTGTTGTGGAGTTGCTACCAATACAACCGGAGTATTGCGGGTTTCTGTTTTAGTTGTTTTTTCTCCGTTTTCATGCCCACAGCCTTTTACAAGTAATAATGATATGATTACAATAGTTATCAGCAAAGCGATGATGAATTTATGATAGCGTTTCATTTAGCTTGGTTTTTTGGTTGAACAAATAAAATAATACAGGCACTATATAGAGTGAAAGAAACGTGGCAGCCATAACGCCGCCTATAATGGCTCTTGCCAATGGCACATTGGCTTCGCCACCGGTTTCATATCCTATCGCCATCGGAAGCAAAGCGAGAATGGCAACAATGGCTGTCATAATAATCGGTCGGAAACGATTGGCTATCCCTTCTCTAATGGCTGCGTCTAATGGTTTGCCGTCCTTTAAAAGATTGTTCATTTTATCTACTAATAAATTGCTGTAAGCCACTGTAATTCCTACCATCATAATAATTCCCATCATAGATTGGATGTTGAGGTAGGTATCGGTAGCCAATAACATGATTGTTACGCCAATCAAACCCAATGGAATAACGGTAACAATAATGAGTGGTAATTTGAAGGAGCGCAGCAAGGGAACAATAACGAGATACACCAAAAGAATAGCTAACCCTAAACCGAGACCTAAGTTGCTGAAACCTTCTTTCATACTTTGCACTTCTCCGCGGATATCAATTTTATATCCTTCGGGTAGTTGTTTACGAAGGGCTGCTAATTTGTTTTCTATTTCACTTGCGGCAGAACCAATATCCCTGCCTTCTACATTGGCAAATACATCCGTTACCCTTTGTATATCCAGGTGGTTAATTTCTATAGGCGCAGAAGTTAATGAGGTTTTGGAAATGTTTTTAAGTAAGGTAGAGGCTCCATTAGTGCCTCGTAAACTGATATTTTCTACCGATTGTGGATTGTCTAATTCTATTTCGGGATAAGTAACGCCAACATAATAGTGGTTTCCGTTTTTTTCATCAATCCAGAAAGATGGTTTGAAATTTACGGATGAGTTCAAAGCAGAAACGGTATTCTTTACCACATCTTCTGCATTAATGCCCAATTGTGCAGCTTTTGTCCGGTCAATATCCAGCTTTATTTCAGGATGGTCGTAGCGTTGGTGAACACGCACATCTTCGGTGCCTTTTACATTTTGAACAATATCCCGAACCTTAACGGCAATGTCATGTGACTTTTGTAAATCATTTCCTGTAATCTGAATATCAATGGGTGAAGGCAAACCAAAATTCAAAGCGGTGGTTACAATGCCACCGGTATTAAAAATGAATTGCACTCCAGGGAACTTATCTTTCAGCTTAATTCGCAAATTCTTCACATAATCTGCCGTACTTGTTTTGTACCCTTCCTTCAACTGCACGGCGACAGTAGCATCCTGTGTTCCTGAATTGGGCGTGTAGGCAGCAGGCCAGTCGTTTAATACACCAATATTAGAAATGATGATATTTAAATCACTACCCATTTCCTGCTGAATGAATTTTTCTATTGCAGTTATGTTTTTCTCTGTTTCAGCGATGGCTGTTCCGCTTTCCATCCGTACGTCAATAGAAATTTGTCCTACATCCATTTTAGGGAAAAGCTCTGTTCCCAACCTGCTAAACCCAAACATTGAAATAATAAACAACAACGCTGCTCCTGCTAACAACCGCCAACGGTTTTTTAAAGCTTTATCAATACTTTTTACATATCGGTTAGTGAGATTTTTTACCCCTTTATCAAACTTCCCAATAAACCCTTTTGGCTGTTGTTCTGCGGAATGATTTTTAAATAATGCTGCCGCCATTATTGGCACCAATGTCATAGAGATAAACCTCGAACCTATCATGGCTAAGGAAACTACTATGGCTAAAGGCGTAAATAAATATTTTGATATACCTGTTAAGAAAATAACAGGAAAGAAAACAATAATGATGGTGAGGGTGGTAACCATTACAGGCATGGCAACTTCTTTTGCTCCGTCAAACGCCGCTTGTGCTGCTGTTTTACCAAGCATTAAATGCTTGTCAATATTTTCCAATACCACAATACTATCATCCACCAGCAAACCTATTGCTAATGCAATTCCGCCTAAGGTCATGCTGTTGATGGTATCACCGGTAAAATATAAACCAATGAAAGCAAACATCACCGACAGGGGAATACTCAATGCTACAATAAACGTAGAACGTAAATTTCCCAGGAACAGGAATAAAGCCAGTGAAACCAACACCAGTCCGATAATCCCTTCTTTCATCAATCCGTTGATTGAATGCCGTACATACGTTGACTGGTCAAGCACCACATTCAGGTTTACAGATTTTGGCAAACGTTCTTTCAGTTCTGCAAGCTTGCCTTTTATTCCCTCCACAGCCGCAATGGTATTTGCTCCTGTTCTTTTATAAATAGGAATATATACCTGCCGCTTACCATTAATGTGCACCATATTGGTTTGAATGGCGCTGGCATCTTTCGCATAACCAATGTCTTTCAAAAAAATGGGTGAGCCATCATTGCTCA
>JAABUN010000828.1_pt1 | contig 76072 bp, 63 predicted proteins | sample 5559311 | NCBI WGS metagenome assembly JAABUN01 (sample SAMN10711877, study PRJNA513370) | rock metagenome | isolation source: Antarctica rocks | place: Antarctica: Victoria Land, Siegfried Peak sud | reverse complement strand
GGCTATGGATTGGAGCGCGTTGTTCGAGTCAGACGCCTGCTTGCTTCCGGGTTCGTTTCCGAGCACAGGTTTTCAGATTCGGAAGCAGGCAACCTTTGCTGGTAACAACGCGCTCCGATCCATAGCCATTGTGAGATGTTCCTTTGCGTATAGTGCGCGCTCATTAGGTTCGCGCCGCTTCAGCGCCCTTCCAATAAAAAGGTGATGGCGGGTCCCTCAGGCAGCGGCAACGTCAATTCGTCCACGAGAATGATTCGCAAGTCCGGCACGCGGCGGAAGCCGGCGTCGTTGGTCACGAACGCATCGCATTCGGCCTCAATGCAGGTAGCGACCTGGAGCGCGTCTGGAGTTCGCAGATTGTGCGCGGCCCGCAAGCGCCCCGCCCGCCCCGCAGCCGCTGCGTTTACCGGAAGAAGGGTTAAACCCTCCCCACCTATAAACAGATCGCGGTAAGCCGCCTCCAGCACGGCGTTCCCATTTCGCAGCGGGTGGACCAGGGTTTCGGTAAGGCTCAGAACTGAGGTGAATAGTTCCAGTTCTTCCGTACGCTCCACATGCTCGAAGACGGCCTGCATGATGTCCACATAGGCAGGGTTCTGCTCGACAAAGTAGATGAACGGCGCGGTGTCCATGCCAAGGTGCGTGACGCCCTTCAAGGCTTCGCCGACCGTCACGCGCCCGCGCCCGCCGTTGCCGCTTCCCTCAGGCCGCGCTCGTCCCACTCATCGCGCAGAGCGTTGACACGCTCCTGGGCATCAGTGCCGTCCCACGGCGCCGCGCCCCGGAAAGAAAGGAGGCTGCGCTTCTTGGATGCCGCCGCTTCTTTTGCGGGGGTGTCCAGTTCGTCTTGGCTGTGGAGAAGGCTCGCCACCAACTCACGAACTTCCTCGTCCGTGTCCGCTTCGGCTTGTACGCGACCGATTACATCAGCGGCGCGGCGCGAAAGAAGGTCATCCACGGTGAGGCGAGGCAGGTAAGGGTCTTTTGCCCCTCCCTTGCCTAACAGCATAGAAGTAAGAATAAACGAAAAGAAGGCACCTCCGGCGAGCGCAATCTTACTCGCTTCTCGCCTATCTTCATCTGACTCAGGTTCCCAACCCTCCGGAAGTGCTTGCCGCAGTAAAGCCAGTGCTTCCCAGCCAGCACTGGTGCTACGTTGCAGATCGTCTTCCTGGATACTCATCAGCGTTCCCGCGTTCCAAATCTCCGCCGCCCGGCGAAGGGCAACACTGATACTTTTGATATAATCGGAATCTTCTAAACCGCGCCTATTCGCCTCTTCCTGCAAAGCGGCTTCGATCTCGGCGGGTATCTCGATTTCCAGTAACATGTTTTTACTCTTCCTGTTTATCGCAAGTGCAGGGTGATTGCGGTCATAGGCGCGTTCCTCATTGTTCTTTTTCGGTGGGCAGGGAAAACCAGCCGAACAAAGGGAAAACAGGCGAAAAAGAAGAAAGGGTCCGTCCGAGCGTGGACCGACCCCTTCTTGCCTATATGGGCAGTACAGGATTTGAACCTGTGACCTCTTCCGTGTCAAGGAAGCGCTCTACCCCTGAGCCAACCGCCCGAACGAACGACACTCATTTTACGGCGCGAAGCGGGCGGCGTCAAGCCGCGTCGCTTTGCTTGAGACGGTCGGCCTGATCCGTGGTCACGAGCGCGTCAATGACGTGCTGGATGTCGCCATCCAAAATCGTGTTCATGTTGTGGGTCGTCAGCCCGATGCGGTGGTCGGTGACGCGGTCCTGGGGAAAGTTGTAGGTGCGGATTTTATCGCTCCGGTCGCCGCTCCCGACCTGGAGGCGGCGCGTGTTCGATTCGGCCTTTTGCCGCGCTTCCATTTCCATCTCGTACAGGCGGGAACGCAACACGCGCATTGCCTGCTCACGATTCTGCAACTGCGAACGCTGGTCCTGGCAGGCGACCACGAGGCCGGTCGGCTTGTGCTTGATGCGCACGGCCGTTTCATTTTTCTGAACGTTCTGGCCGCCCGCTCCACCCGACAGATATGTGTCAATCTCCAGATCTTTCGGGTCAATCTGAACGTCCAGTTCCTCGACTTCGGGCATCACGGCGACGGTCGCGGTGGACGTATGAATGCGCCCCCCCGACTCGGTCGCGGGCACGCGCTGGACACGGTGAACGCCACCCTCGAACTTGAGTTGCGAGTACGCGCCTTGCCCGTGAATCCCTAATTGTGCGTCCTTGACGCCCCCGATGCCCGTTTCCTGGGCGGCGATCAGTTCGGGCTTCCAGCCTCTGCGCTCCGCATAGCGCATGTACATCCGCAGCAGTTCGCCCGTGAACAGTTCGGCCTCATCGCCGCCGGCTCCGGGGCGGAACTCCATGATGACGTCCTTGTCGTCGGCGGGGTCTTTCGTGAGCAGCATGACGCGCAACGCGGCTTCGAGCGGGGCCAGGCGCGGCTTCAGTTCTTCTAATTCGGCCTGGGCGAGTTCGCGCAAATCCGGGTCGCCCAGCATCTCCTCGGCGTCCGCGATGCCTTGCCGCGTTTTTTTATAATCGCGGAACTTTTCGAGCAGGGGCGTGAGCGCGGAATGCTCCTGCGCGACCTTGCGATACGCGCTGGGATCATTGCCGACAGCGGGATCGGAAAGTTGAGCGGTCAAATGCTCGTAATGCTGCTCGACTTCTAACAATTTCTCGAACATGGCGGAACCTTTCCGGCCTGGCTTTTGGAAGGCGGATGCGGAATTTTTACCGGGGAACTTCGATGCCCTCGATCAGCGAGGTGAGAACGCGGTCGGCGCTTGACCCTTCGATCTCGGCTTCGGGTTTTAAAAGAACGCGGTGGCGCAGCACGGGAAGGGCCATCGCCTTGACGTCGTCGGGGATGACGAAGGGGCGGGCACGGATGAGCGCGAGCGTTTTGGCCGATTGCAGCAGGGCGACGCCCGCGCGCGGGCTTGCGCCCAGCGTCAGTTGCCGATGCTCGCGCGTGCCGCGAACGATGCGGTTGATGTACTGCAAAATCTTCGGCTCGACGGTCACGCCGGGCAGGGATGCGCGCGCGCGCAACAGGTCGGACACGCTGGCGACGGTTTGGACGTTCGCGGTAGCAAGATCGGCGGCGAGAAAACCTTTGTCGTAGGCGGCAAGCACGCGCAGCTCGGCGTCCTCGGCCGGGTACGGGACCGTGATTTTCATCAAAAAGCGGTCCAACTGGGCTTCGGGGAGCGGATAGGTTCCCTCGTACTCGACCGGGTTCTGGGTGGCGAAAACGGTAAACACGGGCGGCAGCGGGTTGGGCACGCCGTCCACGGTCACGCGCCGCTCCTCCATTGCTTCTAACAGGGCGGCCTGGGTTTTGGGCGGCGTGCGGTTGATCTCGTCGGCGAGCACGAACTCGGCGAAAATCGGGCCGCGCCGCAGATGGAACTGGGACGTGCTCATCTCGAAAACCGTCGTGCCGGTGATGTCGGAGGGCATCAGGTCGGGCGTGAACTGAATGCGCTTGAACTCGGCCTGCGACGCGGCGGCGAGTGCGCGCACGAGCAGGGTTTTCGCCGTGCCCGGATTTCCCTCGAAAAGGGCATGACCGCCCGCGAACAGGGCGACGAGCGCGGCCTCGACGACCTCTTCCTGCCCCTGAACGGCCTTGTGGACCTCGGCCGCGAGGCGTTCGGCCAGGCCGGACACGAACGTTGCCGGGTCTACTTCCACGTCGTCGTCCGCGTCTCCATGGGAAGCATTGTCGGTACCGGCGCTGTGGTTCAGGGCGGCAAAGGCTTGCGCGAAGTCGGGCGTCGTTGGGGCGGGCGGCGCGCTGTCGTCGGTGACGGCCTCAGGGGCGGGCGGCGGCAAACTCGCGGTCGTCGTGTCGTCCAAGTCCAAGTTCCTTTCGCATCTGTTCCAGGCCGCGCGCGAGCGGCAGCAGATCGTTGTCGCGCACCGTTCCCGATTCCAGTTTTTGTTCGCAGGCGAACACGGCTTCTCGCAAGCGCGCTTCGAGGGCGTCCTTGTCGGCCGACGTTCCGAGCGTGTAGGCGGCCCGGTGAACGACCTGATCGGTCGGGGCGTCGTAGGGCAAACCGACCGCGCGGCACAGTTCGCGCCAAAAAGGTAAATACACGCCTTCGAGGGCGGCGTCGGCGGCGCGCGCTCGCCGGTACAGATTGGCGAGGCTGGACACGTATTCGCTCGACACGCGCGGCGCGGCGGGCAGCGGGCGCGGCAGGCCGAAGCGTTTTCCCGCCGACCAGCACAGCAGTAAAACCACGGCGAGCAGTTGCCACGCGACCAGTTGACCCGGCCGCCCGACCGCGTCCCAAAAGCCGTCGGACGCCTGAAAGCCCTGATGGTACTCGTCAAAGGCGATTCGGCCGCCGCTTCCGTAGCCGCGCGCGAGGTCAAGAAAAAATCGGGCGTTGTCGGCCTCGCTCAGGTGCTTGTTGTCGGCCACGGCCGGGTCGGAAACGGCCAGGATCGTTCCCGTTTTGCGCCGCAGCAGCACGACGGCCGGATGCCGGTCGGCAAAAAGCGACACGGCGTCGCTCGGCGTTTTGTCCCAGCGAACGGTTCCCGGCACGCGCAAAGCGTCCACGTTGGCGAGCAGCGGAACGGGCTGAAGGCGCGGCAGCGTCGCGTTCGGGTTCCCGCCTTTGAGCGCGATTGACAAACCAAGCGCGTCGGTCAGTTCGTTGTTTTCGGCCGTCAACACGACGAGCGTTCGGCCGCGCCCGTTCGCGTCCGGCTTTTCGACCCAGGCGAGGGCGTCCTTGGCCTGATCTTCGGTCCATTCCTCGCCGAACTGTTCCGGCCGGCCTTTTTTACCCATCCCGCCGACCAACCCGGTCGCAGCGCGGCCGTTTGGAAGATATTCCTGCCCGGCGAAGACGATGCGGGCCGCAGACGCGGGCCACGCTTCGGGGGCGCGCTCGACGCGGGCGACGGGCAAACGGTTTTCGCGCAGCAGCAGGGCCAATCCCTTCCAGCCGCCGGGCCGGGGCGAGGTAACGGTTCGGCGCGGCCGGTTCTTGTCTTCGGGCAGCAGGTTTTGCCCGGCGACGCGGAACGCAACGATGCCCAGCAACGCGAGCAGGCCCAGCAGCACGAGCGCGTCCGGCGACAGCAGCCGTCGCGTTTTCACGACACGGCTCCGGCCGCCGAGGGCGCCGGCGCCGCGCCAACGGTGGCCTCGGCGGCAGTGGCGGGCAGGGCGTCGTGAACGGCGACCACGCGCTCGTACTCGGCGCGCGTCGCGTTTTCCTCGCCGTACCAGACCCGATCAAACAAACGCGTGGCCGGCAAAAGGGTATCGTAAACGGGCCGGGACGCGCCCCGAAGCGCGCGCTGGTATTCCCAGTTGGTGCGGTTCGGCTCCAAAACAAGCAGGCCCGAACCGGCCAGTCGGCGCAGCGCGGCGATGTAGGCAAGGCGAAGCGCGCCGCGATAATCGCCGGCCAGCGCGCGTTCGTGCGCGGCGCCGAGCGGATCGGGCAGCGCGTCCTCGTCCAGGTCCAGGCCTGTACCTGAACCGCGTTTTTTGCCCCGCCCGGCGAACGTTGGCAGCCGCCGGCCCCGGAGCACGAAGTACAAAACAACGGCCACGGCGAGCGCGAGCAACACCCACCGCGCGCGGAACAAAAACAAGGCCGTCGCCGCGAGCCAGTTGGGCATTCCCGAGGGCATCTTCGGGCCGCGCACGCCGCCGAACAGTTGCCGCAGCCAGCGCGAAAACGCGGCCAGTTGCCGGTCCCACCAGCGGCCCAAAACGTCCCACTGTTTTTCCAGCCACGATTTGGGCGGGTCGGTTTGGGCGGCTCGGCGGAACTCGTCGGCCTGAAGGATGCGAAGGGCCTGCTGGCGCGCGTCGCCGTCGCCGGCCGGGGCTGCGTCGCCGGTGTTGCGGGGCGGGGTGAGCGCGGCGTCCAGGGTGCGCAGGCGGGCGGCGGCTTCTTTCCCTGCTTTCGCGCCGTTTCCTGCGCGGGCGAGCGCGTCGAGCAGGGCGTGGTTGTCCACGGCCGTGCGGCGGCCGTCCGGCTCGGCCACCTGCCGCACGCGTGCCAATCGCTGGCGCAGCGTTCGTGCCCGCGCCGGATCAAGCCCCTGGTCGGCTACCCGGCGCGCGTCGGCGATCAGGGCGCGGTACGCGGCAAGCGGGACGGGCGCGGGCGGGCTTTGCGCCCCGGCCGGGACGCTTGTGAGGCCAAGTAAAATGGCGGCGGCCGGCAACGCAAAACGCGTCATCGGCGGGCCGCCGGGAACGGGCGGCCCTGGCGCTGAAGCACGACCACGCGCTCGCTGGGCAACTGGCCGAAGGCGTCGGGGGCGAGCGGGTAGCCGATTTCTTCGGCCTGCGCCTCGATGTCCAAACCCTCGCGCCGCACGCGCAAATCCCAGTAAAAGAAGGTGAGCGCGAGCGGGGCAATCGGCGCGAGCAGGATGTTGCCCACCGAGGTGGCGACGTTGGTCAGCAGGAACGAGCGCGTTTGCTGCGTGGCGTTGTCGCCCGCGTGGAGCCAGGGAACGAACGCGGTCGCAAGTTCCACCAGGGCCGAAGTGGCTCCCTGCAAAATGATGCCGAGCAGCGCGAGCAGGGCGAGCAGCCCAAACACGCGCGCGCCGTCGCGCTGGATCAGGTCACGCGAACGCGCGGCGGCCCCGCGCGCGCCCCGCCCGTCCAGAACGACCGCCTGTGCGATGAACGCCTGACGCACCATGACCACAACCGAAACGATGCCGAGCGTGAAGACTGTGCCCAAAACGGTGAGCAGCACGTACAACAGGGACGCGCCCAGCAGCGGCCCGATGCGCTTCAGCGTTTGCCCGTACGCTTTCCCCAAACTCGTCGGGCGACCGGCGGCCACGTCCTGGAGGGCTGCGGCGGTCGCGGCTGTGACCACGACGGCGACAAGACTGAGCAAGGGAACGGACGTGAAAAGGTACGGGAAAACCTTGCTCGCGTCGCCGCTGCCGCTCGTTCCGGTCGGGCCGTACAACGAAAACTTCAGCAGCGTGTCCACGATCTCGTAGGGCACGAACAGCAGCGCGGCGATGGAGGCGAACAGGGCGGGCCGCCGCCGGTACGCGTCGAGGGCGTCGTCTACCACGTCCCAAACGGTGCGGGGCCGCAGGTCGCTCAAACGACTGACCGGGGCGGCGTCGCCGTCGTCGTTCGTGCTCTCCGTTGGAAAAGGCGTCATCGCTGATGGTGCTGCGGAAAAACGGCTACTCAGCGCCGGCCGCGACCTTGACCATCGCGGGGCGCAGCACGCGGCCGGCGAGCGTGTAGCCTTTTTGCAGTTCGGCGACGATAGCGTTTTCGGGGTACTCGGTGGTCTCGTCGCGCAGCACGGCGTTGTGAACGTTGGGATCAAAGGCGTCGCCCGGTTCGGCCGCGATGGGCTGAACGCCCTGCCGGGTCAAGAAATCCTGCATCTGGCGCAGCGTGGCCCGGACGCCGCCGATGAGTTTTTCAAAGTCCTGGGTGGCCTCGGCCGCACTCAGCGCGCGCTCGAAGTTGTCCGCGATGGGCAGCAGGCCGGTCAGGATGTCCTCGCCGACGATGGAGCGAATGCGCTCTTTTTCCTCATCGTTGCGCCGCTTGTAGTTGGCAAAATCCGCACGCGCGCGCAGGTGGGCCTGATGCTCCCGGTCTAATTGGGCTTGAAGGTCGGCGATCCGGGCTTCCGGCGTAACGTCGCCGGCGCCGAGCGACGCGGTCGGCGCGTCGTCGGTCAAATCGGTCCCGTCATCGGCGAGATCATCCGCCTCGATGCCGTTAATGGTTCGTGGGTCTTGCGCCATGAGGGCGTTGGTTCTCCTGGAAAAAGGTGTGGCGAGGCGCGGGGAGCGCGCCTTCCACCTTCCAGTTTATCCCGACAGCGAAAGGCGCGTCAGGAGGTCGCCCACGGTTTCGGCCATGAAGGCGACGGCCGCGCTGGTCCGGGCGTAGTCCATGCGGGTCGGGCCGAGCACGCCGATGGTTCCGCGCTGGGCGCTGCCCACGAAGTACGGCGCGCTCACGACCGAGTACGGGTGCAGGATCGGCCGGGCGTTTTCCTCGCCGATAACGACCTGGACGCTTCCGCTGCCGCTGCTCGTCGCTTCCGCCTCTTCGCCCCGTTGAATTAGCGCGCGGCCCATCATCTCGACGAGCGCGGCGCGTTCCTGAAGCGTGCCCAAAAACTGGCTGAGCCGCTCCACGTCGCGGAATTCGGGCATCTGGAAAATCTCATGCGTGCCCTCGACGTACAGCGGCGTCTCGTCGGCAAGCGCGCGGGCGGCCTCGATCAGTTCGCGGGCAAGCGTCGCCCACCGTTCGGCCTGCGCGTGTAATTCGTCGGGTACGGTTTGCGCGTTCGCGGAAAAACCGCGCAAAGCTGACAACGCCTTGCCGGAAAACCGTTCGTTCAGGGCATTGGCGAGCACGAGCGCGTCGGAGGCGGTCACGGGGGCGTCGCTGACCAGGCGATTTTCCGTCCGCCCGGTAGAAAAAAGAAGCACGAGCAGCAGTTTGTCGGTCCCGGCCGGCGACACGAAAACCTGGCGCAGTTCGGTATCGTCCTTGTCCGGCGCGGTCGCCACGGCCGGCAGGCGCGTCATGGTCGCAAGCAGCTGGCAGGTTCGGCGCAAAATCATGTCGAGTTCGGACGAGGCCGCGCGCACGACCGCGCGCACCTCGTTCGCCTCGACCTCCTGGATAACCGGCAGCGGCATGAGCCGGTTGACGTAAAACCGGTAGCCCTGGTCGGAGGGCACGCGGCCCGCGCTGGTGTGGGGCTGGCGCAGGTAGCCTTGCTCGCTCATCTCGGCCATTTCGGAGCGAATCGTCGCCGATTTGCAGTCGAGCGCGTACCGCGCCATGAGGACATGCGAGCCGACCGGTTCGCATGTCGCCACGTAGTCCTGAACAATGAACTGCAAAATGCGCTGCTTGCGCGCGTTTAATTCCATACCGGAGCGGGATTCAAGGGGGAAGGTAAAGAATTATAACGGCGCGCACCGGGGGTGTCAAACAAAGCAAACGAACCGCGCGTGATTGCCGGGCGTGCCGGGGCTATGAAAAGCCCCGTCTCGGGGGCCTTCGGCCAACCGTCCTGCGGACGGGGGAGTCGGACGGGTGACAAAGGCCATCCGCGTTCACCAGGGCATTTCCGTCCGCAGGACGGTTGGCCGAAGGCCCCCGAGACGGGGCTTTTCATAGCCCCGGCAACGTGCCGATGCCTACGCCAGCGCGATTTCGGCGTCGCGCAGGGCGACGCGGGCGGCTTCGCGCAGGCGCAAAGCGGCGTCGCCGGGCCGCTCGTTCGCGCGCGCCTGGAACCGAACGCGCAGCACGGTCTTGGCCGCGTCCACGGCGGCGACGCCCTCGACGCGCGGCACGTCGGCCAGGTTCAGGTCGTCCTTTTCGGCGGCTTTGGCGAAGGCTGCGTTCAACACCTCGGTCGCGCGTTCCACGTCGGCGGACGCGGCGACGGCGACTTCGAGAACCCCCGCGAGCGGCCCCCGGCTCATGTTGCACACCTGAGCGATGTCGCCGTTGGACAAAATGTAAAGCCGCCCGTCGTCGTCCCGCAGCCGCGTGATGCGCATTCCCAACTCCTCGACCACCCCGGTCACGCCGCCGATGGTGACGTAATCGCCGACTGCGTACTGATCTTCGAGCAACAGAAAGAAGCCCGTGATTACGTCCTTGACCAACTTCTGCGCCCCGAAGCCGACCGCCAAACCCGCAACGCCCGCCGTGCCGACCACGCCCGCCACATTGAAGCCCAGCGCGTCCAGCGCGGCGATGACAAACACGAACGCGAGCGCGTAAAAAACGATGCTCTTCGTCAGGCTCGCCAGCGTGCGAATGCGGGCCGCTCGACCCTCGTTGCCCAAACCCTCCTCGCGCTCGACGAGCGCGCGGATCGTCCGCCCGACCACGCGCCCGATCAGCCAGCGCAACCCGACGAACAGCAGCAGCAGGACCAGCAGTTTGATGAGCGGTACCAGCACGTTTTCGGTCCCGTCGGGCAGGCGGCGAAAAACCGCGCGCAGCGGCGGCAGGTTGAAAACGGCGTCCAGCAGGTTCGCGGGCGCGGCGGCGGCATTTTTCGCGGCGGCGCTTGCGGCGGGTTCAGGCAACGGGAGCGGTTTCCTCTTCGTCGTGCGCCGCCCTCACCCCCGCAGCCACGCTTGCGTGGCTGCGGGGGTGAGGGCCGTATCCGGCAGCGCGAACGTGCCGTCGGCGTTCGGTGCGAAGTCCACCACCCGCATGACCGCCGCAACGTTCAGCGGACCGTGCAGGTGCGGGAAAAGTTCGCCGTTCCGGTCCGGGGCCGGCTCCCAGCGCAGCGGGGCCGTGAGGCGGGCCGGGTCAATCACCAGCAGTACCAAGCCAGTCTGCCCTCGGAAAAACCGGTCCGCCGTTTCCACCACCTGCACGGGCGTGGATAAATGAACGAAGCCTTCGGCTTCGAGCGACGCAGCGCGGTACTCGTCGCTGCCCTGCTGCCGCCCCCACGCGGCCCGGTCGGTGATGTGGAAGAGAACGTCGCCGCTCGTCATAAGGCGTCGGGACGCGGCCCTGCCGGGCGAGGCTGCCGCCGCTTTTCATACCAGGCGCAGGCAAGGGAAACCGATAAAGTAAAGCACGCCATGATCAGAAAAAAAGCCGCAACACCCAGATTTCCGTCCGGCAACTGGCGTGGCGTGAAGTACGAAAACCCTGTTCCCATCGGGGACATGTTCATAAAGAGAACACTGCCTTTGAAGGCGTTGTGTTCCTCCGTGTCATCCTGCCGCCGAATGCTGTTTGCCGCTACCCACAAGCGAACTGCCCACAGGCTCCACAAAACGGCGTAGCCTCCGTTCCAAAAAGCGGGAGTGCCGTGAGCGGTTTGCCGGAAAAACAGGACGGCGTAAACAAGGGCAGCTTGCGTCGCCAAGCCGGCGAACAGCAGGGCCAGAATCCAGCGCACCTTGTTCCACTTGTCCATCAGTTTAATGGTCGGCGGGCTGGCCGTCGGGGATGAGGTTGTGGACGGCTTGCTTGAGGGCGGCGACGCCGTCGTCGGAGCGGGCCTCGATGTAGCAGCGCACGAGCGGTTCGGTTCCGGACGGGCGTATCAGGAGCCACGAGCCGTCGTCGCGGACCATTTTGACGCCGTCCACTTTCGAGACGGAGGCGACGTTTTCGCCGCCGACGTTGGCCGGCGTGTCGTCGCGCAGGCGGGCCATCAGGGCTTGTTTACTTTCCTCGGTCAGTTTCACGTCCACGCGGGTGGTGATAAAATCGCCGACCATTTCGCGGATTTCGGCCAGGGTTTCGAGCGGCGTTTTGCCCGTCTTGGCGACCTGCTCGGTCACGATCAGGTCGGCGACGATGCCGTCCTTTTCGGGGATGTGCCCCTTGACCGACAACCCGCCCGACTCCTCGCCGCCGACAATCGCGTCGGTCGTGTTCAGGGCGTTGCCGACCCACTTGAAGCCGACCGGGGTTTCGATCACCTTCAGGCCGAAGCGGTTCGCAATCGCGTCAATCATGCCCGATGTGGCGACGGTGCGCACGACCGAGCCTTGTGAAAAACGCGTGCGGACCCAGTGGAGCAGCACGAGCGCGATGACCTGGTTCGAGGTGAGATATTGGCCGGTCGCGTCCACCATGCCGAAACGGTCTGCGTCGCCGTCCAGGGAAAGGCCCAGGTTCGCGTCGTGCTCCACGACCAGGGCGGAAAGTTCCGTCAGGTTCTTTTCGTTGGGTTCGGGCAGGCTGCCGCCGAAAAGCGGGTTGCGCTCGTTGTGGATGGTGACGACCTCGACGCCGGCTTCGTCGAGCAATTGACTTAGATAGCCGCGCCCCGTCGCGTACAGCGGGTCCACGTAGATTTTCAGCCCGGCCGCCCCGATGGCGCTCATGTCAATCAACTGGCGAACGTGGGCGAAGTAATCGGGCTTGGGGTCAATCTTTTCGGGCGGCTTGGCCGCGCCAGTCCGCACCGTTCCCTGCCCGGCCTGCAACTTCCCAATCGTTGCCGTGATCGCGTCGGTCACGTCGGGTAGGGCGGGGTGGCAGTAGTCAGGGATGAACTTGATGCCGTTGTATTCGGGCGGATTGTGCGAGGCGGTGAGCATGACCGCGCCGGCCAGGTCGCGCGCCCGAACGGTGTACGCCACGACCGGCGTGGGCGTGTCCCGGTCGGGCACAAGGGCCGGGATGCCGTTGGCGAGCAGTACGTCGGCGACAAGCGCGGCGAATTGGTCCGACAAAAACCGGGCGTCGTAGCCGACCACGACGCCCTTTTCGCCCTTGCCCGTTCCGTTAACGTGGTCAGCAATGGCTTGGGCAACGAGCGCGACGTTGTCGAAGGTGAATTCGCGCGCCATCACGGCCCGCCAGCCGTCGGTTCCGAAGGCGATCTTGCTTTTCGCCACCCCGCTGCTCGTCGTCATTGTTGCTCCCGGTGCTGCCATGCGCTTGTCCTTTTGTTTTGCCGAAGATTTCGGAAAGAAGATACCCGGCCCGGCCCGACTTTCCCGCTGTTGCTGACCGCCTCGCCATGACCGACCCGCTCCGCTCAACCTCCGCTACCGCCCCTCCGTTGCGGCCCGGCCCGCTCACGCCCGGCGAGCGCGTGACCGTCGCTGCCGCCACGCCTGGCGCGGAAGGTACGCGGGTTCCAGCCGGCTCCGCGCTGGCGGGCGCGCCGCCGTCCACGCAGGCGCGTCAAAATCTTGCCGCCGCGCTTGCCGCGCTGGGCGTGCCTGTCGAGGAGCCGAACCTGCTCGCGGCCCAGGCTTTGGTGCGTTTCGGTTTGCCCATAACGCTCGAAAATCTGTCCGACGTGCGCCGCGTCACGGCAACTCGAATGATCCGGCTGCCCGAAACGGTCGCGCTCGCCAAGTCGCTCGGCCTGCCCGTCACGTCGCCCGCCATTTTGCGCGCGCTCGACACGCTGCTCTCAGCCCGGACCGACCCCTCGCTGCTCACCATCGCCGTTTCCGTGCGCCCCAATACGGAGGCCATGGCCGATCATCTTCAAATGGCCGCCCGCGCCAGCGCGCAAAGCGTCGAAAACAAACTGCTCACCGGCGACCTGGACGGCGCGCGCGGCGACCTGCGCTCCTACCTTCTGCGCCAATCGCTCGACGGCGACGCGGATTGCGAAGCCGCCGCGCGCCATTTGGAGGGCCAAATGCTCGTCAGCGCCGCATCCAGCCGGAACGGGGACGGCGGCGCTGCTGCGTCGCCCTCGCTGCTGGTTGCCTTCGTCGCCGCGACGCCCGGCGGGCGCGGCCAGTACGTCGAGATGAACCTGCGCCCCAACGTAACCGATGAGGAAAACGAATCTGACAACGACGACGCGGAGCCGGGGCGACAACACGGCGGCACGCGGGGCACGGCCGCCTCGCTGCACCTGCCGACCGCCAATCTCGGCCTCGTCACCGCGCGGCTGTTTCTGGACCCATCGGGCCGCCTGACCTGCCGCCTCGCTGCGAACGACCCCAAAGGTGCGGCGCGCATCGAACGCGGCCTGGTTCATCTGGAAAACGCCTTCACGCACGCCGGCTTCGCGGACGCAACCGCCCGCGTGACATCGCCCGCCGCCATTTCCGCTCCCGCCCCGCCCGTCGAAGCCTCCCGCGCGCTGGCCGCGAAGCCGCTGCGCGCGTTGGATTTGCGAGCGTAACGCCGCCGTGCCCGCGGAACCATCACCGCCGCCGACAACGGCCGTCGCCCTGCGTTACGAAGAGGGGACCGACGCCGCCCCACGCGTCGTCGCGTCCGGCCGGGGAACCATCGCCGAGGTCATTTTGCGCCGTGCCGAAGAAGCCGGCGTCACGATTCGGCAGGACGCCGCCCTCACCACCGCCCTCGCCCACCTCGACATCGGCGACTCCATCCCACCCGAACTGTACCGCGCCATCGCCGAAGTCCTCGCCTACGTCTACCAACTCGACGCGGGAAAAACCTGAGCGGAACACCCTGCGGGTACACTCAGCCAGCACGAAGTTAACCCGAAGGGAGACGCGAAAGTGTTGAGCCGGACTATTCCAGGATTACTGTTGCTATCGCTGCTTGTCGGCGGCGCGCTGAAAGCGGGCGTGCCCGCGCGGGCGGCGGACGGCACCGCGCCGCTGACACCGCCGCCTATCCTTGTGCGCTATCTGGTGTTCACGGCGACGCCCCGGCCGGGAGCCGTGTTCGCTTCGGGAAACGCCTTTACCAAGAACGTTCCGGTTTTCGATGAACTGCAAAATTGCCTCGGCGAGCCGCTGACCGCCGACCCGGCCCGCTTTCTGGCGGTTTTGCAGCAGCGGGAACCACGCTACACGTTTCGACTGCACCTGTCCGGCGCGGCCGTTCCCGCAGGCGATAATCGTTACGTCATCAGGGGTGGACCGGATAAGCGTGACCCGTTTCAGTTCACGATCCACGACGAAATCACGGTTCTCAGAAGCGAGTCACCGACCACGATTCGGACGCAGAGCAAGGGTAGCCTGCAAAATATTTCACTATCTTCTTCCGGCACGGAAGGCACGGGCTGGGATGACACCGCCGTGCCGGAAGGCAATCGCCAGATATTATCGCGTACTCGAAGCATGGGCATAATCGGCACGCCGCCGATGATGAGCGTTATTTACGTGCGCTGCTTTTCGCCGCAGCCACGCTGATTCTGCGAACCCCAAAAGCACGAAATAGCCCCAGCTCAGACGCGCTGAGCCAGGGAGCGCGTTTCCCCGCAAAAAAGCCTGAAGAACTTCGCCCGCATCGCCGACAACCGTAAAGAGCGCCCCCGGAATTTGGCGGGGCGAATGAAGCGCGAAGGCAGGGCAAGGTAGATGGCGACGGTTGTGCAGACGGCCCCCGCAGCAGGCGGCCCGATTTTAGGGAAAATTCGGCAGTTCGCGGACATCGCAGCGGCGAGCGGCATCATCGCGGTCGTGGCGATGCTGATCTTTCCGCTCCCCGAATGGCTGCTGGACACGGGCATCGTGTTCAACTTGTCCACGGCCATCCTCATTTTGCTGGTCGCGTTCTACACGACCGAGCCGCTTCAGTTTTCGGTTTTTCCCCCGCTCCTGCTTGTTACGACGCTGTTTCGGCTCGCGCTGAACGTGTCGGCGATGAAACTGATCCTCAAGGACGGCCACGCCGGGCACATGATTGACGCCTTCGGCAAGGTCGTCATCGGCGGCGACGTGGTGGTCGGCGTCATCGCCTTCTTGATTCTGATTGTCATCCAGTTTGTCGTCATCACCAAGGGCGCGGAGCGCGTCGCCGAGGTGGCCGCGCGCTTTACCTTAGACGCGATGCCCGGCCGGCAGATGGCGATTGACGCCGACCTGAACGCCGGCAACATCACCGAGGACGTGGCCCGCACGCGGCGCGTTTCCGTGCAGCGCGAGGCCGACTTTTTCGGCTCGATGGACGGCGCGAGCAAGTTCGTGCGCGGCGACGCCGTCGCGGCCATCATCATCATCGTCATCAACATCATTGGCGGCTTCGTGTTGGGCATGATGCGCGGCGAGGGCGACTTCGGCGCGATTCTCAACAAGTACACGCTGCTGACGATTGGCGAGGGTTTGGTTTCGCAGATTCCGGCCCTGCTAATCTCGACCGCGACCGCTTTGATGGTCACGCGCGCGGCAAGCGACACCAACCTGGGCCAGGACATCGCCGGGCAGTTTTTGCACGGCCCGCGCCCGCTATTCATCGGCGGGGCGCTCGTGGCTCTTTTTATGTTCGCGCCCGGCTTCCCCAAAATGCAGTTGTTTGTCGTCGCGGCCGTGATGATCGGGGCCGGCCTGCTGCTGCAAAAAAGCGCGAACGAGGCCGCGCTCGTCCCGGCCGTTCCGGCGGCGGAGGCCGAGGCGCAGGCCGCCGCTCAGAACGCCAACGCCGGCACGCCCGAAAACGTGCTCAAGGAACTGGCCGTGGACACGGTCGAACTCGAAATCGGCTACGGCCTGATGAGCCTGGTGGATGCAGCCAGCGGCGGCGACTTGCTGGAGCGCATCACGCACCTTCGACGGCAGATCGCGCAGGAGTTGGGCGTCGTTTTGCCGTCCGTTCGCATCCGCGACAACCTGATTTTGAAGCCGAACGAGTACCGGCTCAAAATAAAAGGCGCGTCGGTCGCAAGCGGCGAACTGCTTTCCGGCCACCTGCTGCTGATGGACAGTGGCAGCGTCGTGGACCCGCTTTCGGGAGTGGAGACGAAGGACCCTGCGTTCGGCCTGCCGGCCCTCTGGGTGCCCAAGCGCGCGCGCGCGCGCGCCGAGATGGCCGGCTACACGGTCGTGGACCCGACCGCCGTTCTCATCACGCACCTGACTGAAATCCTGCGAACGCACGCGGGCGAAATTCTCACCCGCCAGGACGTTCAGGCTCTGTTAGACCATCTGAAAACCACTAACGCCGCCGTCGTTAGCGAGGTCACGGACAACAACCGGGCCACGGTCGGCGACATCCAGAAGGTGCTCCAACATCTGCTCAAGGAGCGTGTCAGCGTGCGCGATTTGGGCACGATTCTGGAAACCATCAGCGACAACATCGCCCGCACGCGCGACACGGACACGCTGGGCGAGTTATGCCGCCAATCGCTCGCCCGCGCTTTGTGCCGCCAGTTCGCCGGCGAGGACGGCGCGCTCGAAACGCTCACGCTCGACCCCGACCTGGAACAGCGCCTGCGCGACGCCGTCCAAGACACGGCGACCGGTGCGCAACTCATCCTCGAACCCGGCGAGGCGCGAACGGTTTTGAACGCCATCGCGGGCCAAGCCGAGCGCATGACCGCGATGGGCCAGATTCCCGTGTTGCTGTGCGCGTCCGCCGTGCGGCTCCCGCTGAGGAGGCTGTGCGAGCGCACGCTGCCCAGCCTCGCCCTGCTTGCGTACAACGAGGTCGCGCCTCGGACCGACGTTCGCGCGGTCGCCCAGGTTGCCGTGTAAGGACGGCGGCGGATTTCGCTCGCCCGTTCAGCCGTTGAAGTGGCGCAGGTACTCGCCCAGCCGGTTGAACAGCGCGTCTTCCTCCGCCCCGATGCGCAACGTCGAGGTCGAACAGAGCGAAAGCAAGGCTTCGGCCTGTTCCGAGGTCAGCCACAAAGGACGCTCGGCGACCATTTTCTTCTCGTTCTCGGACAAGCGCTGGCCGCCGCGCGACTGCTCCAGGGCGCGCGTCGCCATTTCCGGCGAAACGCGCGTCTGCCCGGCGTGCACGGCGCGGATCGCCTCCAAAAGCGCCTCGCGTCCGGCGTCCTTCAGCAGATAACCCCGCGCGCCCGCGTGCAGCGCGCGGCGAATGTCCTCGTCCTCGTCGAACGTGGTGAGCACGATGATCCGGGCGTCGGGGAACGCGTCGCAGATCGCCGTGATCGCCGCCACGCCGTTCATTCCCGGCATCCGCAAATCCATCAGCGTGATGTCCGGCCGGTGCTGCCGGTACAGCGCAAACGCCTCGTTCCCGTCGGCGGCTTCGCCGACAACGGTCAGGTCGGGCTGGCGCTGGATTAGCGACGTCATTCCTTCGCGCACCACAGGGTGGTCATCGGTTATCAATATTCGAATTGGTTCCGCCTGATTCATGGGTGATCTCCAACTTGTTCCTGTTGTTCATGGTCGGTGCGATGTTTTTACCCGGAAAAACCACGATAACTTGCGTTCCCTGTCCCGGCGCGCTGCGGATGCTCAGGTCGGCTCGGATGCGCTTCGCCCGCTCGCGCATCCCGGTCAGGCCAAAGCCACCTTCGCCGTCCGGCGGCCGGTCCGCGTCAAAGCCCTGCCCGTCGTCGCGAACGGACAGCCGCACGTCGTTCGGGCCGTAGGTGAGACCGACCACGATTTCTTGCGCCTGGCCGTGCTTGACCGCGTTGATGAGGGCTTCCTGAGCGATGCGCCGCAAATCGTGCTCGGTGTCGGCCGCAAGCACGCGCGGCGTTCCCTCGACGAGAAAGCGCGGTTTCACCGGCCAGCCGTTTGCCGTCTCCTCGACCATTTGCGCGAGCGCTTGCGGCAAAGCATCGTTTCGGGGCGGCGGCGCTGCCGCTACGCCTGCGGCGGCCGGACGCAGGGCGGCCACCGAGCGCCGCGCCTCGCCCAGGCTGGTGCGGGCCAGGCTGCGCGCCCGCTCGATGTGGGGGGCGGCCGCCTCCGGGTCGCGCGCGAGAACCTCCTCGGCGGCCTCCAACTGGATCACGATGCCCACGAAGCCCTGGGCCAGCGTGTCGTGGATTTCGCCGGCCAGCCGGTTGCGCTCCTCCAGCACGGCGGCCTGTTGTTCGTGGTCCGCGAGGCGCGTCAATTCCACGGCGAGCATCGCCTGCTGGGCCAGCGCACGGGCCAGCGCCCGCTCTTCCGGCCGGAAATCGCGCGGCTCGCTGCCGTAAATGCTCAAACAGCCCACGACCGCATCGCGCGCGAGCAAGGGCACCAAAAGCAGACTGCGGATATTGTGGGCCGTCAGCCAGGCGCGGCCCCGGATGCGGTGATCGTGGGTCACGTCCTTGACCACGAGCGGCTGGCGCGTGCGCACCAGATCGTTCCAAAGTTCCGGCTCCTGCGACAGCAGCGGGGCCGTTCCCATCGAGAGCGCACCGACGTTTTCGGGGGAAAACACCTGACCGTGATCGTACACCAGGCGCAGAAACACGGCGTCTTGGTCCGCGTCCTGGAACGAAAGGGCGGCCGACGGGGAACCGATCTGCTCAGCGACGGCGGCCAGAACCTCCTCCAAAAACCGGTCCAGATCGGGGCGAGCGGTGAGCGCGTCCAGCGTACGCGTGAGGGCTTCGGTTTGGCCGCGCGATACGTGCTCGGCGCGTTTTTGTTCGGTGATGTCGAAGGCCACGCCGATCAGGCCCGTGATGTCGCCGTCTTCGCTGCCGCTGTCGCCGCCCGTCGCCGGGTCGCTGCGGAGCAGGGTACACCGCGTGTCGAAGGTCAATCCGGCCAACTCGGCGGTCCAGGCCGTGATTTCGCCGGCCAGCGCGCGGCGCACGTTTTCCAGCACGTCGGGCGCGTCCCGATACACGGTGAAAACGGATTGACCCACGACCTCGCCGCCGCGCAGTCCCAAGGCTTCCAGTCCCTTGCCATCGGAAATCGTGAACACCCCATTCCGGTCCAGCCCGAACACGATCAGGGGCACGTTGCGGAGCACCGTGCGCAGCAACCGTTCGCTGGCGCGCAGCGCGTCAGCCGAGGCGCGCAGTTGGCCCAGCAGCCGTCCGAAGGCCGCTTCGGTCTGCTTACGCTCGGTGATGTCACGGAAGTAGACGGCCAGCCCGTCCCCACTGGGGAACAGGTTCACTTCGAGCCAGGCCGAAAGCACGGGGGACCAGTATTCCAGCCGGCCGGCCTGCCGCTCGCGCATTGCCTCTAACATCGCCTCGTGCAGTGAGGTGCCTACCGATCCGGGAAACGCTTCCCACAGGTTCCTGCCCAGGAACTCGTCGCGCCGGCAGCCCCAGATTCGTTCGGCGTTTCGGTTGATGTAGGTGAAGCGCCATTCCCCGTCCACGGCGTAGAAGGCGTCGCTGATGCTTTCGAGCACCTCGGAAATTTGGTGGTGCAGGGCTTGCTGTGCCTGCTCCGCCTGCTTCCTGTCCGTGATGTCGCGCACGAAGCCGGTGAAGAGCGGCGCGCCCTCGGTCGAAAGGCGGGCGACGGTCAGGTCCACGGGGAACACGGTCCCGTCCGCCCGCAAAGCCGTCATCTCCAGGCGCGTGCCCAGGATCGGGCCGTCGCCGGTCGCCAGGTACCGGGCCAGTCCGTCCCGGTGGAGTTGTCGCAGCGAAGGGGGAAGAAGAATTTCGGCCATTTCGCGGCCGAGCACTTCGTTCTTTTGATAACCGAACGTTGCCTCGGCGGCCGGATTGAACTCGGTGATGCGCCCCGCGGCATCCATCGTGATAATGCAATCGAGCGCGGCCTCGACGATGGCCGCCTTGCGCGCCTCGCTCGTTCGCGCCGTGGCTTCGGCCTGCTTGCGTTCGACGAACTGGCCGATCTGCGTGCCCAGCGACCCGACCATTTCCAGCAAATCGGGATCGTGTACGCGCACGTCGTGGCTGAAAAACTCCATCACGCCCAGCACGCCGCCGTGGCCCAGAACCGGAAAGGCGAAGGCACCGCGCAAACCGCTGCGCGCGGCGTCGGACGCCCGCACAAACTGGGCGTCCTGGGTCACATCGTCCACCCAGGCCGGCGTCCCGCCCGCCCACACGCGGCCGGGCAAACCTTCGCTGGAACGGAAGGTGCGCCTCCGCGTGGCGGCCAGGAACTTCGTCACGCGCTGCTGCTCGGTGAGGGCGTGCCATACTTCTTCGCAAACGAGCCGGTCCTCGTCGGGCCGCGCCCGCCAGAACACCCCGACGCTCCAGCCCACGCCGCGCGCGATAGCGTCCAGCAGGCGCAGCACCGTGGACTCACCGTTTCTTTCTTCGGACTCGGCCAGCACCCGGCTGACGGCGTACTGGGCGCGCAGACGCTGCTCGGCGCGCCGCCGCTCCGTGACGTTTCGGAAGCTGACCATCACGATGGCCGCTTCCGCCGCCTCGGAACAGGTGTCCTCGTCGTTATCCGCGTCCTGGTCGCCGAGACGCACGATCGGGGAGCAGGCCACGATAGCAGGGAAGGCACTCCCGTCGCGCTGCCACAGCACGAGGTCTTCGAACAGCCCTCGACGTCCGTTCTGGATCGCGTCCGCGAAAGGGCACTCGGTCGCCAAACAGGGCGATCCGTCGGGCCAGCGGGGATGAATGAGGCCGTGCAGGTCGCCGGCGAGCAGCTCGTCGGCGGTGCGGCCGAGCAGGCGCTCGGCGGCCGGGTTTGCGAACGTGGAGCGCCCGCTCGAACCCACGCCAATAATGCCCTCGTCGGCCGATTCGAGCAGGGCCGCCTTTTCGCGGCGTTCGCATTCTGCCTGACGCGCCTGGTCCCGCGCGGCCCGCGCCGCCGCGCGGAGTTCGATTTCGGCTATCACCGAATCAGCCAGATCGCGCAGCAGGGCGACCTGTTCCTCGGTCCATGCGCGAGGCTGCGCATCAATCACGCAAAACGACCCGAGGACTTGCCCCCCGAGCGTGACGAGCGGCACGCCGAGGTAGGCGACCACGTTCATGTCTCGAATGGCCGGGTTGTCGCACACGCGCGGATCGCAGCGGGCGTCCGCGACGACGAGCGGCTGCTTCGATGCGACAACGTGCTGGCAGAACGAGTGCGAGATCGGGGTTTCCCGGCGGGCCGCCCACGGCTCCGCGAGGCCGACCTGGCTCTTGAAAAACTGCCGCTCGGCATCCACGAGCGACACGAGTGCGACCGGGGCGGCCAGAATCTTGCCGGCCAAACGGGTCAGCCGGTCGAACGATGCCTCGGCCGGACTGTCGAGCAGGCGCGTTCGCGCGAGGGCCGCGCGCCGCGCCGGGTCGTGAACAGCGGAAACAGGACCCGGCGTCATAGCAGTTCCTTTACAACTCGTGACAGGCAGCGGTTTACGTGTACGGGTTTTGCGTAGCGGTCCTATTACCACCACCAAAGGCGCATAATTTCACCTGGTTGTGGAAAGATTTACTCCTGATGCGCGCCGCGGCCCGATTCCGCGCGCTGCGGCGCGAAGGGGCAGGGACGGCCGTCAACAGCGCGCCGGGTATCATGCCCCCAACATGCGCTACCTCCTCAGCCTGCTTCTGCTTCTCACCGTTTACTTCTGCTGTTCGGCTGTCGTTGCCGCTCCGCTAAAGATGCGGCTCGCGGTAAACGGCAAAGCCCGCTGCTTCATCGTGTGTCAGCCAGGCGCGACCGTTGCCGAGCGCCACGCCGCCGACGAACTGGCGCGGACGCTCACGCAGATCACGGGCGCGCCGTTCGTGGTGCGCGAAACGGGCGAAAATGCGCCAAACGCAGCTATCATCGTTGGGCCGGGGCCGCTGGCAAAGTCGCTGTTCCCGGACGTTCGCCTGGACGCGTTCGGGCCGGAACAGGTGGCGATTCGCACGAAGGGCGGCCGGCTGTTGCTCGCCGGGGGACAGCCACGCGGCACTTTGTACGCCGTGTATCGTTTCTTGCAGGACCAGTGCGGCGTGCGCTGGTGGACACCGTGGGCCGCGACCATTCCCCGCAACCCGAACCTGAGCATCCTCGGCGACCTCGCCGTGAACGCCAAACCTGCCTTCGAGTCGCGCGACCCGTTCTGGCTTCCTGCCTTCGACGAGAACTGGGCCGCGCGCAACTTTTCCAACAGCCAGCACGCCCGGCTGACGGAAAAAACGGGCGGCAAAATTCTCTACAAGGGCTTCGTCCACACGTTTTATCCGCTGGTGCCGCCCGCCGAACACTTTGCCACGCACCCCGAATGGTACAGCCTGCGCGGCGGCAAGCGGATCGTCGAGGGCGGCCAACTGTGCTTGACGAACCTCGAACTGCAAAAATTTGTGGCCGGGCGGGTCAAGGAGTGGCTACGGGAAACGCCCGACGCGCGCATCGTGTCCGTGTCGCAAAACGACTGGTTCGGCGCGTGCGAATGCGACAACTGCAAGGCGCTCGACGAGCGCGAGGGCAGCCACGCGGGCACGATGCTCGCCTTCGTAAATGCCGTGGCCGCCGATGTGGGCAAGGAGTTCCCGCACGTCGCCATTGACACGCTGGCCTACCAGTACACGCGCAAGGCCCCGAAAACCATCAAGCCGCTGCCCAACGTCATCGTGCGCCTGTGCTCTATTGAGTGCAACTTCGCCGCGCCGCTGGAAGATAAAAGCAACAAAGCGTTCGCGGATGACCTGCGCGCGTGGAGCAAACTCAGCAGCCGGCTTTACATCTGGGACTACGTGACCAATTTCGGTCACTACGTTCAGCCGCACCCGAACTGGTTCGTGCTCGGCCCCAACGTGCGGTTTTTTCACCAGCACGGCGTGCGCGGCCTGTTCGAGCAGGGCGCGTACCAGTCGCACGGCGGCGAGATGGCCGAGATGCGCGCCTGGGTGCTCGCGCGCCTGCTCTGGAACCCGTACCAGGACGACCGCAAACTCATCAACGAGTTCCTGGACGGCTACTACGGCAAGCCGGCGGCCCGACCGATCCGCGCGTACCTCGCCCTGATGGAGAAGGCGGCGCGGGGCTACTATCTGGGCATCGGGTCGCCGCCCTCGGCCCCGTTCCTGGACTTCGCCACGATGAGCCGGGCCGAGCGGCTGTGGCAGCAGGCCGAAGATGTGGCGAAGTCGAACCACGATTACCTATGGCGCGTGCGGCAGGCACATTTGCCGGTTCGCTACGTTTTCCTGTCGCGCTGGACGCCGTTGCGGCGCGAAGCCCTGAAAACAAAAGCCGCGTGGCCGCTTCCCGCGTCGCGCAAGGCGGTTGCCGACTACTGGCTCGCGGTCGCCACCGGCCCCGGTCCCGCCGGCTGGTCGCCGATCACGCACCTGAACGAGGGCGGCCTGACACCGCAAGCGTTCGTCGCCCGGTTCGCGCAGGACCCGCCCGACCCCGCGCTCGCCGACCTACCGGAACGTTCGTCGAACCCGCCCGCGCCCACCGACATCGCCAACGCTGCTTCGCAAGGCGTGGACGCTCAGGACGACATGGCGCGGCTGTGGAATGAGGGCGAAGGGGCCGAAATCCGTGCTGACGCGCTCGCCTCCGACGGCCTGGCCGTGTGGATGCCGGGCACGCACCACGAGTGGGCGTTCCAGGTTCCGCTCGCCCGCCTGCCCGCCCGCGCCCGCAACGGCCGGTGGGACGTGTACGCCCTCGTACGCATCGAGAAAACGCTCGGCAGCGCGGATGCCGCCACGCCCGCCTTCAGCGCCGGAATCTACGACACCGCAGCATCCGCGAGCCGGGCCGAAATCACTGTCCGGCTCGCCGACACGCCCGCCGACGGCTACAAAGCCTACCGACTCGGAACGGTGAAAACAAACGCCGATCAGTACATCTGGATCGCGCCGCCCGCCCAAAGTGGCGTCCGGGCCGTCTGGGTGGACCGCGTGTTCCTCGTGCCCGCCGCCGCGCCCGGTCCGTACGCCGGCTGGTCGCCCGACACGCTCACGAAGCCCGACTTCGCCCTCGCGGAGCAGCGCACTCTACCGAACTTCGACTTGACTTCGCTGTATCCGCCGAAGGTCGTCTGCCGTCTGCCGCGATGGGTCACGGTCGAGGAGATCGGCGCGCTGACCGTGTATTTGCGCGGCCCGAACGGCGGTGTCGTGCGCGCCTTTTTCGCGTACAACCCTCCGGAAAACAAAGCGGCCGAGTACGCCAATCTGGTGAAGACGTTTGTTGCCGAACCGCTCGCGCCGGGCATGGGGGAGCGTGTCGTCGCCCGCCCGTGGATTGGTGTCGTTCAACAGGAAACGCAGGCCGCCGAGGGCCATCGTCAATTTTATCTGTTTACGCCCGATTACCACCTGATGCTGCACGCAAACTGGAAGACGGGCGACAAGAAAGCGGAAGATGAAGCCACGGAGATTGTGCGCTTCTACGTATACAGCGTTCTCCCCGCCTCGCGTCAGCAAAAACCGACGGCCAGCCAATGATACGCGGGGTCAGAAGCCGGCGAAGAGCGGCAAAACGCTGCCGCCGGTGCGGCCGGGCGCGTCGCCCTTGTTCAGCGTTTTGGTGACGCCCTTTCGGCTTTCACGCACCAGAACGGTGTACGGGCTGTCGTCGCGGTTGAACCAGGACTCGCCCAGGGTGAGCGAGACAAGCGAATCGTCACTGGTGAACATGGGGGCAAGTTTGCCGGCCGTTGTCGTGTAACAAAAGCCGCCCAGAAGTTCCGTCCTCGCCCCGTTTTTGGAGGCGATGAGCGTGCCGCCGCGCTCGGTCTTGAGGCCCAGAATCCAGAGCGTGCCGCCATCGTTGGTGACGTGCGTACCCTCGTTCTCGACGTTGAACTGGCGCGCCCAAACCTGCTGCCGCGTGAAGCGCCAGTCGCCGCCGACCACGTCCTCGATGAAGAGCGGACCCGCGCCGGGCGTGTTGCGATAACTGGCCGCGTTCTGAAAATTGATCATCAGGCTGGACAAAACGAGCGCGCGCGGGGCGGGGGCGGCGTGTTCGAGAAAAAAGAATGGCCCGCCGGAAAAGTCGGTCGTCAGCCGCTCGATGACCACGACGGGCGCGGGTCCGGCCTCGAAGCGAAAAACGGGATTTGCCTGCCGGCTGAGCGGCGCGACGATTTGAAGGTTCGCCTTGCAGCCGATGATGCGCCGCACCTTGCCCCGAACGTGAATCGTGCCGCCGATTCGGTAATTGCCGCGCGGCAGGTAAACGGTCGTCGCGCCCGCGTCAATCGCCGACTGGATCGCGGTTGTGTCGTCCTTGTCGTCGTTGGGCAGGCCACCGAAGCGGGCGGGGCTGACCCAGGCTTTCGGGTCGTTCCACGGCACGGTCGGCGTTTCGCGGACGGGCAAGTTCAGCGAGTTGACGTTGCGCTTGGGCGAGCCGGGCGCGGCGGGGAACAGGCGCAGGAGCGGATGGGAAATCTGTTCGGCGGACACGGCACTCTGCTTAGCGCTGCCGTAGCGCACGTTGCGAGCGTGCAGGGCGGCCTCGTTGACGAGGGCGGGTTGGGGGAGCGGCCCCGGTTTCTTGCTCCGCAGGTAGGCGTCCACAAGCGTGATCAGGCTGCTGCCCGTGTTGCGCAGGGCGGGCACGTCATTGACGCTGGCGAAATCGCGCACGCTGACGCACTGGCCGTCGTTTTGCCAGCCGGTTTTGTTCTGGTTTTCGACGCGAACGTGCTCGAACGTTTCGCTGTCCACGGCGGACGTGGTGCGGATGCCGGTGTCGAAGCCGAACACGGACACGTTCTTGACGAGAAGCGGGCCGTTCTCGTCGGTGTAGCCCAGGTCGAGTCCGATGACGCCCCTGCCATCGCCGCTTCGGAGGGTTACGTCGCGCACGCAGCCCTGGTTGTTCGCCATGAACTGCATCCCGATGGCGCCCGCGTTCTGTTTGCCCGTGTCAATCGTCAGGTTGCGGACCTCGTTGCCGAAACGCTGGGCGGGCGCGCGGCCGGTCCAAAGCGTCGCGCGCGGCTGCTTCGGGTCGTTCCAGCCCGCGCAATTGTCGGGAACCTTGAGGATCGTCCCGGCCCGGCTCTGGCCCTGAAGAACGGTGTTCTTTTCCTCCGCCCCGCCACTCTCACCGTGCGGCCAGCGCAGGGTGTCGGAGACGAGGTAAACGCCGTTCGGCAGGTAGATAATCGCGCCCTGGTTGGGATGGTCGGCGAGGGCGCGCTGAATCGCCTGCGTGTCGTCCTTGTCGTCATTGGGAACGGCATTGTAGGGAGGCCGGGTCACGTCCACGATGCCGGCGTCGGTCGGAAAGACGATATTTTCGCGCGCGGCGGGACGCGGCGGCGCAGCAACGGCGAACGCGCTCCCCGCCGCGCCCACGAGGAGGATGAGGGCCGGAACTCTCGACAAATTACATCAGGCCTTTTTCGCGCAGGGACACCCAGCGGCTGTCGCCCAGAACGACGTGATCGAGGACTTCGATGCCCAGCAATTCGCCGGCTTCGACGAGCCGCTGCGTGACCTGGGCGTCTTCGGGCGAGGGCGTTGGGTCGCCGGACGGGTGGTTGTGAGAAACGATCAGGCTGGCCGCCGAGTGGCGCACGGCCGGCGCGAAAACTTCGCGCGGGTGAACGATGCTCGACGACAGATCGCCGACGCTGACGGTGAGTTGGCGCAGCACGCCGCCCTTGGTGTCGAGCAAAAGCGCGACGAAGTGTTCGCGTTTTTCGTCGCGCAGGGCCGGGCCGAGCAGGTTGTACACGTCCTGTGGGCTGCGGATTTTGGGCCGCTCTTCGGGGCTTGCGGCGACAAGGCGGCGGCCGAATTCGATGGCGGCCTTGATCTGGGCGGCTTTTGCCGGCCCGATGCCGTGAATGTCCGCCATTTCCTCGACGGTCGCGCTCGCCACGCCCCGGATCGAGCCGAACGTGGAAAGCAGATGGTCGGCGAGGCGCACGGCGTTGAGTTTGTCGGTCCCGGTGCGCAGCAGGATGGCGAGCAGTTCGGCGGTCGAAAGCGCGTCCGCGCCGTATTTCAGCAGCCGCTCGCGGGGCCGCTCGTCGCTGGGGATTTCGCGGATGCGCGTATGGTAGACCGGGTTTGCCGGGGTTGAGGAAGCGGCCCTCGCCGTTCTCGACACCCCTTCGGCTTCCTCTGAATCGGGGGCGGGGGGCGCGTCACCGAGCGCGGGCATCGCCGAACCGGAAAGGCGGGCCAGAACCGCGTTCCAGTCTTGGGCGCTCACCTTGTCGTCGAAAAACGCGGTGAAATCGGTGACGGATTCGGCGGCACGAACGGCGCCGGCCGCGGCAGACTGCGGCGTTTTCTTTTTGCGCGATGGCATGGTTATTCGTCGCCTCCACTGTTGTGGTAGTGGCGAACGACGCGGCGCGACAGCGCGCAGGTCGGCTCGTGCGGCGTGGTGTCGAGCAGCCGGGCGAGGTCGAGAACGCTTTGTCGCTCTGCCCCGTCCCGCCCGATGATCGTGGCAACGTCGCCGGTTTGAACGCCCGGCACGTCGGTCACGTCCGCCTGGCATTGATCCATCGAGACGCGCCCGACAAGGGGAACGCGCTGGCCGTGCAGCAGAACGTGGCCGACATTCGACAAACGGCGGCTCAAACCGTCGGCGTAACCGGCCGCGAGCGTGGCGATGCGCGACGGGCGGGTGAGCGTACAGGTTCGGCCGTAGCCAATGGTCGCGCCCGTGGGCAGATCGCGCACGAGCACGACGCGCGCGCGCCACGACAGCGCGGGCCGGATTTCGGGATGGTCCGCGAACGCGCCCGCGAACGGCTCGATGCCGTACAGCGCCAGCCCGGCTCGCACCAGAACGCCGCGCACGGGAAAGGGCACACTGGCAGCATCGGGATCGGCAAAACGCAGAGCTCCAGGCGAGTTAGCCGACGACAGCCACAAACCGGTGTTGCCGCGCCCGTCGTCAGGAACGCATGAAGCACGTGGTGGATAGCGCAAAAAGGCGTCAAAGGCTTGGACTTGTCGCTCAGTCGGGTCCCGGTCCGGTTCGTCGGCGTCGGAAAAGTGCGTGGCGATGCCCGTTACGCGCAGGCCATCGGACAGGATGTGCGCAAGGCTCCAAAGTTCGTGCGCTTCGTCTGGCAGGCAGCCGCCGCGGCCCATTCCCGTGTCCACCTTGAGAAAACAGCGCGCGGGCAGCGGCGCGCGCCCGCCCGCGTCGGCAAGGGCGAAAAGTTGCTCGACCGAGGACACAAAGGGCGTTACGTCGGCGCGCACGAGGGCTTCGGCCTCATCGGGCAGGAACGGGGACAGCGTGTATAGTTCGGCGCGAACGCCCGCGCCCCTCAGTTCGTTCGCCTCGGTCAAACACGCAACGCCGAAATGGGCGACGCCGGCCCGGCTCGTCGCGCACGCGCGGGCCACCGGAACTGCCCCGTGCCCGTAAGCGTCCGCCTTGACGATTGCCATCAGGCCCGCGCCGGGTTCGAGGTTTTGGAGCGCGCGCGCGTTGCCGGCCACGCGGCCCAAATCCACGTCGGCCCAGGTGCGCGCGGCGGGCAGAACAGCGGCGGGCAGAACAGCGGCGGCCTCACGGCTTTGCGGTGCGGCGGTCATCGTGAGGGTTTATTTCGCCGTTCCGCGCGCCGGTCCCTCGTTCTCGTACACGACGAGCGTGTTGGTCAGTTTCCGGCCCGGACGCAAAACCACGCGCCCGCAATAAAACAGGCCCGTGGACGCCCCGCCGTCCAGGTTCAGGGCGTCACGCGCGCCGAGGGCGCGCAGCGTGCGCGCCCAGCGTTCGAGCGTAACCGGCTGGCGCGTTGCGGCGAGCAGCAGTTCGTTGCGGCCGGTCAGTCCGACGGCCACGCGCGCGGCGGGCCGGAACAGCGACGGGTCCCGGAAACCCTGCGCGCGCGGCTTCAGGGCGAGGCGGTTGTTCCGCACCAGCCACATCCCGCCCGCGATCACGGTCTGGTATTTTTTCCAGTTCGTGTGGCGGCCCACGCCCGCGTTGTCGCGCATCACGGCTCGCCGGCCGCGTTTGCGGGGAAAACACAGCGCGGCCCCGCGCCCGCCGAAATGGGCCAGCCGGCCGCCGATCACGATGTCGCCGATGGGGCGCTTGTTGTCGGTCCCGAAAAACGTCCCGGTCAGCCCGGCGGTCACCTTCGCGCGCGTCATCATGCGCGAAAAGCGTTCGGACGAACCCGGCCCGCCGCGCGCGAGGGTAACGGATACGCGCACGCCAGGCCTGTCCAGATCGGCCCACACCAGAACCACGTTGACGCCCGCCGCCCGCGTGCGCGAAAGGCTCACGGGCGGCCGTTTTCTCGGCGTGCCGGCAGCCTTCGTCGCCGCATTCAGGCAAAGAAAAAGAACGAGAAGGGGCAAGACGGCGGCGCGCGGAAAACCCATAAAAAAAGCACCTCGAACCAACGAAAGGTCAAACAAGGTCAAACAATGATGCAGCGATGGCGGAACCCACGAACGACGACAACAGCGGCGGCGGCGCTCGTGCTGGCGAGCGTACTTTTCACTTCCCGGCCCAGCGCGGCCCAGAACGCGCCGGCCGGGGCGGGCGGCGGCGAGGTCCACGTCGAGATCGCCTTGCCGCCCGCGCCCTTTCTCCAAAGCGGCGCGCCGATTTTTCCCCCGCCCGGCGGCGAGGCGAGCACAACGGACACGACGCTGGAACCCTCGGCGGCCGAACGGCTGACCGCCGACGGCCGCCTGTTACTGGTCGCTGACGACAAAACAAACAGTCTGCTGGTCGTGGACGCGGCGACCGGCAGGCAGATCGGCGAACGGCTCACGTCGCGCGCATTCCCAGCCGAAAATGCGAAATGGGAAGCCCTTGCCCGCGACGGGGACGACAACACGTTTTACCTGATCGGCTCGCACACGGGCCGCACGCGCGAAGAACTCGCCGCCCACTCGTACCTGCTCGCGTTTCGCGTTTTGGGCGGCGGCGCGGATAACAAGCCGTTCGCGATTGACGAAGCCAGCGTCGCCCGCTACGACATCGGAACCGCGCTCACCCGCGAAAAACTGTACAACCTGGCCGACCCGACGAAAAACCGCGTCAAGATCGAAGGGCTGACCGTGCGAACGGTCCGCGGGAACGGATCGCCCAGCGCGCCCTACCTTCGGCGCGAACTCGTCGTCGGTTTGCGCGAGCCGGACGACCCCGTCACGGTCTACGCCGCCGACATCACCAACCGGGCGGCGTCCACGAGCGGGAACGCCGTTTCCTTGCCCCTTCGCAAACTCTTCACGTTCGCGGCCGGCACGCGCGCCGGGGGCGTTCACTCGCAACTTTCCTCACTGGACTACGCGCCCACGCTGGGTGGCTTCCTCCTCGTCACGTCCAGCGAGGACGCGGACAACAAGTACCACGGCAACACGCTCTGGTTTCTGTCCGACACGGGCATCAAGGTCGGCGCGACGGCGGCGGCGCAGCGCGTGTGGGTGTTCGGCGTGGGCCAAAAGGCCGAAGGCATGTGCGTGCTGGATGCGGGGCTTGTCGCGCCCGCCGAAGGCGACTATCGTGCGGCGCGCATCGCGGTGATCTACGACAACGATGCCGCGCGCACCGGCAAGCCCGCCCGGTACCAGATCGTCACGCTCGTGCGCTGGCCGCGCTGACCAGGCGCGCTGACGCTCGTAACGCCCCGCCGGGCAAGTGGGTAGTATAACGGAGCGTGCGCGCCCCGCGCGGCGCGCGCGCTCCCCGGAGCACCAACGTACCATGTATAGCGCACCTCGCCGCTCGTCCCCGGACTTTTCCTTTGCCGCGAACATGCCCGCGACGTGGGCGCTGATCGGGGCGAACGCTTTCACCTTTTTGCTGCTCGCCGCCGCGCCGGGTTTGGGAATTGCGCCGTGGCTCGCGTTTCTTACGCCCGCCTGGCCCGCGCGGTTCTGGACGCTGCTCACCTGGCCCCTCGTGGGGGCCGGCAATCCCATCGGCGTGTTGTTTTCGGCCGGCTGGTTTTACACGTTCGCGGGCAGTTTGGAACGCTCATGGGGCACGCGGCCGTTCGTCACGTTCCTGGTCGCCACCTCCGCGCTCGCCGCATTCACGTTCTGGCTGGGCGGACGGCTGCTTGGCTTTGCCGGCGGTCTGGCCGGGCTGTGGATCGCGGTTGGTCCGTTCATGGTCGCGTGGTCCATCCTCAACCGCCGCGAAACCGTGAACCTGGTGATCTTGCCCATCCCCGCGCCGATCATCGGCGTGATCGGCGTGGTCATGACGTGGTACTTCGCGGGCGCGCAAACGGCCGGCCTGTTCGCGCTGTCCGGCTGCGCCGCCGCCTACTGGTACGCCAAACACGGCCGCATCGTTTACGACGCCTACGCAGACGGCGGCAACAGCGGCGGCGGCTTTCTGGGCAATCTTTTCGCCAACCGGGGCCGCACCACGCGCACGACGACCTCGGCGTCCGGCACGACGCTGCGCTTCAAGAACTTCGACCGCGAGCCGGTCAGCCCCAAACGCGGCTTCAGCCTGTCGCGCTGGCTTCAGGACCGCAAACAGCGCCGCGAACTCGACGCCTTGTGGAAACGCTCCAACCTCCCCGACGACCCCGACGACAAAAACGCCCCCCGCCCTCGCTGACACCCTTAAATCATGCTGAACAACAAGAATTCCATAACCGCCCCAACGGGCGACGCCGCCAACGCCATTCTCGAAGAAGCCATCACCCGCAACGTCGTGCCCGCCGCAAAACAAGAGGCGATGAACGTCAACGGGAACGGGGCCGCCGCCGCCGTGGACGACGGCCGGGCCGCCGCGCCGGTCGCCGCGCCGCCCGCCGCGCTTGCTACGCCCGGCCTGCTGACGCTGCGCGAAATTAGGCGCGAGCCGCGCGTCAAGGTCTACATTGACAAGGCGAACGCGCAGATGGCGGCCATCGGCTACACCGAGCACGGCCACCGTCACGCCGGCATCGTCGCCACCATCGCGCGCTCCATGCTCGTCAACCTGGGGCGAGACGCGCGGCAGGCGGAACTCGCCGCCATCGCCGGCTACCTGCACGACATCGGCTGCGTGGTCAACCGCGAGGGCCACGTCGAAGCGGGTGCCCTGATCGCCTTTCAAATTCTGTCGGACTTAAAAGTGGACCCGGCCGAGATCGCCGACATCGTGGGCGCGATTGGCAACCACGAGGAGCCGCACGGCTTGCCCATCAACCCGGTCGCCGCCGCCGTCATCATTGCCGACAAAAGCGACGTTCACTTTTCCCGCGTCCAGAACCCCGACCTGGCAAACTACGACATCCACGACAAGGTAAACGGAGCCGTTCGCAAGTCCTACCTGCGCGTCGAGCCGGAGCAAAAAACCATCCGTCTCGAACTCGAAATTGACACCGAAGCCGCGAGTGTCATGGAGTACTTCGAGATTTTCATTTTGCGCATGGTTTTGTGCCGCAAATCCGCCGAATACCTGGGCTGCCGCTTCCGCCTGTCCATCAATGGCCGCGACGTGTAGGCGAAAAAGCATGACTTCCGTTGAAGCGCGCCGGACGCCGCGCTTCACCATCATGAAAGAAAAGGACGGCGGCCTGCGGCTCGTTCTGCCGCCGCAGCGGGATGTGGAGGTGGGGCTGTTTTACGGCGTCTCACTGGTCCTGTGGGGGTTTGTCGAAGTGTTCGTTATCCGGCAACTGCTGTTCGGCTCCCCGGCTCAACCCGTTGCTTTTCTGGTCGCGTGGCTGATCGCCTTCACGCTTGTTGGCGGCCTGACCGTTCTGGCCTTTTTGTGGAACGTGATCGGGCGGGAGGTGGTCACGCTGGACGGCGAAACGCTGACGATCCGGCGCGCGGTGGGTCGGCTCGGCTGGAGCGGCGCGTATAGCCGCAAAAAGATGTGCCACCTGCACGCCGCGTCGCGCCTGCCGTTCGGCCCCTTCAATGGCTTCGGCGCGAACAATCCGCAAGCCTGGGGCGCGATGAACGGCTGCATCGCCTTTCACTACCAGTACGCGACGCACCGCTTCGGAGCGGGCATTGACGAGGAAGAAGCGAAGCATCTCATCGCCGTCATCCGGCAGCACGGCGGCGGATTTGGCGATGGCGCAGCCGTGGCGATACAATGAAAAACTTCCCGGCGGTCGGACATCGCCGGGTTTTTGCGTGAAGGGAGTTTGATCAAAAATGCGTGAGGGTATTCACCCCAACTACGTCGAGAGCAACGTGACGTGCGCGTGCGGCAACACGTACGTGACCCGCTCCACCAAGCCCGACATCCATGTCGAAATCTGCTCGCAGTGCCACCCGTTCTTTACCGGCAAGCAGAAGATCGTGGACACCGAGGGCCGCGTCCAAAAGTTCATGCAGAAATACGGCATGAACAAAAAAACCGCCACTAAGTAGCAGCAGGAAGGGGCGCGCGCGAGTATTTCCGGCTCGCGCGCGCCCCTTTGTTTTGCCTGACCGAATCCTTTTTGCCCATGTCAACGCCCGCTGCCGCCACCGCGACAAACAGCACGCCCGCGCCCCAGTACGGCGGCCAGGCCGTGATCGAGGGCGTGATGATGCGCGGCGTGCGCTTTTTCGCCGTCGCCGCCCGCCGCGCGGACGGGCGGATCGCGCTGACGTGCGAGCCGGTCCCGAAGGTGCTGCGGCCGGCTTGGCAAAAGTTTCCCTTTTTGCGCGGCGCGTTCGCGCTCGTGGACGCGATGGCGCTGGGCACGAAGGCGCTGTTCTGGGCCGCCCGAATCGCCGAAGAGGACACGCGACAACCGCAGGAGCAGGCCCACGAGCGCGCGAGCGCGGAGTTGGTCGGGCCGGCGCTGGGAACCGCCGCACCCGCGCCAGAAAGCAGCGCGTCGCCCAAGTCGTCGCGCGTCACCGACGTTGCCATCGGCGGCGCGATGGTAACAGGATTGCTGTTCGCGCTGTGCCTGATCGTCGTTTTCCCGAACCTCGCCATCGAGGCCGCCAAACGCTTGGGCTGGAACGCGCGCTGGCAATTGGGGCTGGTGGACGGCCTGACGCGCATCACGATCTTTTTTGGCTACATCAAACTGATTTCGCGCATGGGCCACGTCCGGCGCGTGTTCCAGTACCACGGGGCGGAGCACAAGGCGATTAACGCGCTCGAAGCGGGCGTCAACCCGCCCACCGTCGCGGCTGCCCGGAACGCGAGCCGGCTGCACCCGCGCTGCGGCACGTCGTTCGTGTTCATCGTGCTGCTGTTGTCCACGCTCGCGTTCGCGCCCTTTTACGGCCTGCCCCCGCTGCTGCGCGTCCCGATCCACTTCTTGATGGCCTTGCCGGTCGCCGGGGTCGCCTTTGAACTGCTGCGCGCGGCCGGGAAATATCGCGCCAACCCCGTCATGGCCGCTTTGTCGCGCCCCGGCATGTGGACGCAACTCTTAACGACCCGCGAACCGGACGACGCCCAACTCGAAATCGCCCTCGCCTCGCTCCAGGCCGTGATGGATGCTGAAGCGGGCGACGGCGGCGGCGCGGCAGCAGCGACAACCGAGGCGCGGCAGGCATCGGCGGTCGCCTGACCCGGTTTTACTTTCACCGGTTACGGCAGAACGAGCACTTCGCGGGCGTGGTGCGGGGCGGCGGCCGGGCGCACGGCGGCCGTTTTGAGCGCGCGGGCCTTGTCTTCGGAAACGGCAACGACAGTCCCGATGAGGATGTCGGCAGGCACGACGCCGCCCAAACCCGACGAGACCACGCGGTCGCCCGCCCGCACGTCGTCCTCGCCCCTCAGGTAGTCTAAGCGGAGCGGGCGATTGCGTCCCTGACCCTGCGCGATGCCCACGCCGCGCGGCTTCGCCTCGCCCGGCCGGACGACGTAGGCGGACACGCCGCTGCCGGGATCGGACAAAAGAAGCACGGTGGACGAGACGGGTCCGGCTTCGCTGATCTGGCCGACCAGTCCGTCGGGGGTGCGCACGACCTGGGCCTCGCGCAGCCCGCCGCGCGTGCCCCGGCCCAGCGTCAGCGTGTCGAACAGCGGCGAGGGCGGCAGGCCGATCACGGGCGCGACGAGCGGCGGCTTGCGCTGCCGGGCGGCGAAGCCCGCAGCCTCACGCAGTCGAACGGCCTCGTTCGCGTCCGCGCGCATCTGCTCGTTTGCGATTTTCAGGCGGGCGACTTCGGCCTGGAGGCGGGCGTTTTCGCGGGCGAGCGCGTTTCCCGCCCACGGCCACTGCCAACCCCGCGACGAGCTCCCCGTCAGGGCGGAATGAGCGCGGAACGTTGCCGACTGGGCCGGCACGAGGGCGGTGCGAACGCTGGAAAGAATGGGGTCGGGCCGGTTGCGAACGCGCCATCGGTTGTGCAGCACGCCCAAACTCGCCCCGATCAGGAGCGTGGCGGCAAGAGCGACGTAGGGCGCGTTCGCCCGCGCGCGGCGCCGGTTCGCGCCCCGGCGTCCCAGCATCTCCAGACGTGCCTGCGACCGGCGACCAACAGCCATGACGACGACCCCGGAATCCTTTGCTTCGTGGCGTTAGTTGAGGTGGTGCGCGGTGAGCAGGGCGTTGCGCAGGCCGGGATGGTGCTCGGCCTCGTCCAGAACGGCTCCGGCTCCAAGCGCGACGCACGAAAGCGGGTCGGGCGCGATGTGGACCGGCATTTGCGTTTCAGCCGCGATCAGGTGGTCCAGGCCGCGCAAAAGGGCGCCGCCGCCCGCCAGGTAAATCCCCGTGTCCATGATGTCAGCCGACAGTTCGGGCGGCGTGACTTCGAGCGCCATCTTGATCGCCTCGACGATCTGCCCAACCGGCTCGGCAATGGCTTCGCGGATTTCCTCGCTGCGGATTTCCGCCGAGCGGGGCAGGCCGCTGATCAGGTCACGACCCCGAACCGTCATGCACAGCTCTTCTTCAAGCGGGTAGGCCGAGCCAATTTGAAGTTTGCAGTCTTCGGCCGTGCGGTCGCCCACGGCAAGATGGTAGGCGCGGCGGATGTAGGCGGAAACGGCCTCGTCAATCTCGTCGCCGGCCACGCGGATCGAGCGCGACGTGACGATGCCCGACAGCGAGATCACGGCAACCTCGGTCGTGCCGCCGCCGATGTCCACGATCATCGAACCGGTCGCCTCGGAAACCGGCAGGCCCGCCCCAATCGCGGCGGCCATCGGCTCCTCGATCAGGTACGCCCCGCGCGCGCCGGCCTTTTTCGTCGCGTCCAAAACGGCCATGCGCTCCACCTCGGTCACGCCGGACGGAATGCCGACGACCACTTCGGGATGCACCCAGTTCCTTCTGCGGTTCACCTTTTCGATGAAATAACGCAGCATCTTCTCGGTCTGGTCAAAATCGGCGATCACGCCGTCCTTGAGTGGCCGGATGGCGACGATGTGGCCGGGCGTGCGCCCCAGCATCCGCTTGGCCTCCTCGCCGACCGCGTGAACCGTGTTCGAGTTGAGGTCCAAGGCGACCACGCTCGGCTCACGGATCAAAATCCCCTTGCCGTGGACGTGGACGAGCGTGTTGGCCGTTCCGAGGTCAATGCCCATGTTGCGGGTGAGCCGCCGGAACAAATTGCCGGGAAAACGCATGAGGGGGTGGGTGCTCCGGGTCAGGCGAACGAAAATAGGTGACGAGGCGGGCGGCGGCTTCGGGGCGCGGGAAAAGAAAAAAACACCGCGCTGGTGGTCTGACGCCACGGCCGTCGGTGCGCTTCTCGTTCCCGCCCGCTCCGAAAAGGGGCGCGTTCACGGAACCGGTCAAGGCCACCGCAAACGTGCCCTCATTATAGCACAGGTGCCGGGCCGTATTGGGGCGAGGCGGGCAAAAACAAACGCCCCTTTTGTCCGTTTGCGCGGGCAAAAGGGGCGTTGCCGATTTGACGCCGGGGCGGTCTACAGCAACTGCTGCAAACGGCCGGTGCTGTCGCCCAAATGGTCGGTGCGCACGCCCATGCGGTCGAGCAGGCACAGATGCAGGTTGGTCATCGGGGTCTCATTTGCGTAGCGGACGTGGCGGCCGGTCTTGATCGCGCCGCCGGCCTTGCCCGCGACGAGCACGGGTAAATCGTCGTGGTTGTGCCGGTCGCCGTCCGAGATGCCGCCGCCGTACACGACCATCGAGTTGTCAAGCAGGGTCGCGTCGCCCTCGCGGATGCTTTGCATCTTTTCGAGCAGATACGCCAGTTGCTGCGTGTGGAACGTGTTGATTTGCTGAACCTTTGCCTGCTTGTCGGGCGCGTTGCCGTGGTGCGACACTTCGTGATGGCCTTCCGAGATGCCGATGGGACGGTACGAGCGGTTGCTGCCCTCGTTGGCGAACATGAACGTTGAGACGCGCGTCAGGTCGGCCTGGAACGCCAAAACCATCATGTCGGCCATCAGGCGAAGGTGCTCGCCGTAGTCGGCCGGGATGCCGGACGGCAGGGTAATGCCGGCCAGGTTGGTGACGCGCTTGGCCGACTCCAGGCGGGTCAGGCGCAGTTCGATCTCGCGCACGCCCGCGAAGTATTCATCTAACTTACGCTGATCGTGGCCGCCCAATTTTGCCTTGAGGCTGGCCGCATCGTCCATCACGAAGTCGAGGATGCTTTTTTTGTAGCGGTCGCGCTTCTGGCGATTTTCGCGCGTTTCGTCCGGATCGTTGTTACCGAACAGCCGCTCGAAAACCAAGCGCGGGTCCACCTCTTTAGCGACCGGCGTGGCCTCGCCGCGCCACGCAATGGACGAGGAGTAGGCGCACGAGTAGCCGCTGTCGCAGTCGCCGGCCATGCCGCCGCGCTCGCAGCCGATTTCAAGGGACGAAAACGGCGTCTTGCCGCCCAGAGCGCGCGCGGCGATTTGGTCAGCCGACACGCCTCCCTTGATGTCCGCGCCGGATGTTTTGCGCGGGTGGCAGCCGGTCAGCCAGGCCGCCGCCGAGCGGGCATGGTCGCCGCCGCCGTCGCCCAGCGCGCGCGCGTTGTTCTGCGTCAAACCGGACATTACGAGCAGCGAATTCTTGACTTTGGCGAGCGGCGCAAGCGTGGGCGTCAGCGTAGTCAGCGCGCCTTCCGTGGCCGGAGTCCAGGCGGGCATGTGCATCCCGTTGGGCACGAAAACGTAGGCGAGCCGCACGGGCCGCTGCGCCTTTTGGACCGACTGCGCGAGCGCGCCGAGCGGCAGCATGGCGTCAAGGAGCGGCAAAGCAAGCGCGGTGCCGACGCCGCGCAACACGGTCCGGCGGGAAAGGTGAGTTGAGTTCATTCCAGGTTTCCTTTATTTGCGGGGCCAAAGGGCAGCCAGTAGTAGATAGAAGACAATTGCCATGACGAAGCCGCCGACCACAGCCCGCCGTAACTCTCTGCGGCGGGTGTCCTCTACAGGGTCGCCTTGGTCGCCTTCGAGGACAGGTAGAGGCGCGTCAGGCACCGCTGTTCGCGGTCCGCTCTGCTTTCCTTCCTCATCGGCGGAATCACTCATGGTATTGCTGCTGCATAATCGTCAGTATGAACACGGAGCAGAGCGAGAAGCGACTGCTGGCGTCGTCACTATCGCAGGTCGAGACGCTTCACATGGACGAGGCGGTGGCCGAGCCTGTCCACGGCGGCCTGGCATTGTTCCAGAATGATGTAGCCGAGCAACGGTTCGTACAGGCTGTCCTCCGGCTCCATTTCCACGAACAGCACCTCGCTGAAAACCGGCTCGAAACCTTCCACCTGGACGCGAACCGGCCCGTACACCTCGCCCTGGACCGTGGCCTGCGTGGCCGTTTCCAGTTCCACGGTGCGGATGAGTTGCAGGCCGCCCAAACGATCCTTCCAGGCGGTCGGCAGCGCCAAATGGGACGAGCCGGTGTCCACCAGGGCGTCGCAGCGCAGCGTCCGGGACGTGTCGAAAACGTTTTCCAGGGTGACGGAGGCGATAATGCGTCCCATAGTTTTTCGACTTACGGGCGGGTAAGCGACCCGGCTTGGGCGGTACGCCGCAGCGCGGTGGCGGGGTCGCCGCGGCGGAGGCGGAACGGGTCGCTTTGTACAATGGCGGTGACGAGGGCGGAGAATTTGTAGCCGCTCACAGCCGTGGTTTTGGCGATGGCGTCCACGTTGCACTTGTCGTAGTTTTCGACGCCCCGGCCGAGCGCGTAGGTAAGCAGACGCTCGCTCAGGCTGCGCGTGAACAGGTCCTTTTTGCCCATCAGGATTTTTCGCAAACCGGCCGGGCCGCTGAATTTGACGTTGCCGGGCAGGGTGCCCGTCGCGTCCACGGCGGCGCCGCCGTCCTGGGTGCGCCAGCCGCCGACCGCGTCGAAGTTTTCCAGACCAAAGCCTATGGGGTCCATGCGCTGGTGGCAGGAAGCGCAAACGGGGTTGGCGCGGTGCTGTTCCATGCGCTCGCGCAGCGTGCCCGTTAGGGTGCGTCCTTTTTTGTCGTCGGGCAGCTGGCTGACGCCGGGGGGCGGGGGCGGAGGCGGCGTGCCCAAAATGTTGTCCAACACCCATTTGCCGCGCTTAACCGGCGAGGTGCGAGAAGGGTTCGAGGTGACGGTCAGCACGCTTGCCTGGGTGAGGACGCCGCCCCGGTGCGAGGCGTCGGACAGCGCAACGCGGCGAAACTGGCTGCCGGTCACGCCTTCGATCCCGTAGTGCCGCGCGAGGGTTTCGTTCAAAAACGTGTAGCGGCCGTCGAGGAAGTCAAGCACGGGCCGGTCTTCGCGCACGACGTTTTGGAAAAACAACGTCGTTTCCTGACCCATCGCGTCGCGCAAGCCGTCGTTCCAATCAGCGAAGCGGGCCGGGTCGGGGTTCGCGGTTTTGAGTTTGCGCAGTTGCAGCCACTGGCCGGCGAAGTTATCGGCGAGCGCGCGCGCTTTTTTGTCGCGCAGCATCCGCTTCACCTGGGCGGCGAGCACGGCCGGGTTTTGCAGTTTGTGCGCGGCGGCGAGGGCGAGCAGTTCGTCGTCCGGCATGCTGCTCCACAGGAAATACGACAGGCGGGACGCCATTTCGTAGTCGCCGACGGTGTGCTTGGCTTTCGCGTCGCTCGCTTTTTTGTCGGTTTCGACGCGGAACAGGAAGTTGGGCGAAACGAGCGCGGCGGTCACGGCAAGTTGAATCCCACGCTCCCAGCTGTCGCCCTCACGCTGAGCAAGGCCCACGTAGCGCACCAGCCGTTCGACTTCCGCGTCGGTGACGGGCCGCCGCCAGGCGCGGGCGGCGAATCGGCGCACGATTGCGCGCGCGGCGGGGATGCGCTCCCCGGCCGTTTTAGGCGTCTGGAAAATAATGCGCTTGTGCGCGGCGGGCAGGGCCGCTGAACTCATCGAGCCGGCCGGCGCTTGAATTTCGAGCGCGTTCACGGCCAGATTGCGGTCGCGGTCTTTGGGATCGGGCGCGTCGGCCTTGTAATAATCGTTCACAAAGGCGACGGCGAAGCGGCGCTTGCCCGCGTCCGGGACGTTGACGCGCACTTCGTAGATTTGGGGCTTTTCCTGGGTCGCCTTGACTTCGACGATGCCGACCTGCTGGCCGTCCAGGCGAAACGCCATGCGGCACGGATCGGGGCCGGCCTGCTGCCCCCACGCTTCGGCGCGCAGAACGTACGCGCCGGGCCGGACAAAATCGTGCGTCACGCCGACCTCGGCCTCACTCGAAAGAAAGCGGCCGTCCGTTTCCGGGAACGGCGATCCGCCCGCGTCGGCGAGCTGGGCGCCCGCCCAGCGGACGGGAGCGCGGGCGGCTTCGGGCGTGACGATGGCGGCCTGCGCGACCTTCTCGGCCGCGCGCAGGTACTTTTCCATCAGCAGCGGCGAGATCGAAAGAACGTCGCCGATGTTGTCGAAGCCGTAGCCGACATCGTCGGACGGAAAATCGTCGGCCGGGCGCAGGGTCAGGCCGGTCAGGTCGCGGATGGTGTTGTTGTATTCTTCGCGGTTCAACCGGCGCATGGTCACGCGGCCGGGGTCCTGAAGATTGCAGTCCGCCTGCGAAAGCGTCGAGTCAATCCAGCCCATGATCCGGTCGCGCTCCCCTTGTTTGGGCTGCGGCGAACCGGCCGGCGGCATGTGGCCCGACGACAAGTTTTGCGACACCTTTTCCCACACGTTCCGGTTTTTGAGGACAGCGGCAACGGTCGGGTACTTGTCGAGCGCGATGTCGGCGGCCGGCTTTGCGCCCGCGTGGCAGCCCGCGCAGTACGTTTTGACGAGCGGAGCGACATCTTTGGCAAAGCCCGTTTCCGCGCGGCCCGCCGTCTTGGGCGGCGGCGGCGGCGCGGCGGCCGTTGCGCCAACGACCATCAGAAGGGCGAGCGGCAGAACGGACAGCACAAGGTAAAGTCGGGTTTGGTTCGGAAAAATCATGGACGTATTATCGTATCATCGGTTCGCGCCGGTACGAACCCTCAGACAACGAAAAACCGGTGCGCGTGCCAGGTTTGCGCGCACGCGCCGGCATCTCGAAAGGAAGCCAATGGAAACAACGACAGCCGCCGCCGCTCTGACCGCCGAACAGATCGCCCTGCTGCCCACCGACGCGGAAGTTGCCCGCTACCGCGAAACCGGCTACTACCTCAGCCGCAAACTTTTTTCCGACGATGAAATATACGCCGCGCTCGCGGGCGGCGACCGTTTTTACGCGGGCGCGGTGGACGACCTGGGAGCCGACGAACGCCTGGCCCGCTTCCCAGGCAAGTTCCGTCCAAAGGGCGAATACGCGCCCGACGCGCTGCGCAAAAACGACTACGCCTCGTTCCAAAACCGCGAACTGCACGCGCTCGTGCGCCACCCGCTGCTGGGCGCGGTCGCCGCGCGGCTCGCGGGCGCCCCGGTGCGGTTGTGGCACGATCAGTTGCTGTACAAACCGGTCGAGCCGCCCGGCGGCAAGCCTGCGAACGTTGGCTGGCACACGGACCGGGGCTACTGGAAAACCTGCACGAGCGCGAACATGCTGACCGCCTGGATTCCCTTTCACGACTGCGACGCCACGATGGGCACGATCACCATGATCGAGGGCAGCCAGCACTGGCCGGACAACACCAACCATTTGGACTTTTTCAGCAGCGATTTGGAGGGCCTCGAAGCCAAGTTCGTGACCGGCGGCCGTCCGGTCGTCAAGGTGCCGATGAATCTGCCGAAGGGCCACGTTTCCTTTCATCATTGCCTGGTCATTCATGGTAGCGGGCCGAACAAGGGCAGCCATCCGCGCCGCTCCATCGCCGTCCACCTACAGGACGAAGCGAATCGTTATCAAGAGTACGTGCGGCCGGGCGGCGTGCCGGCCCGGCACGCGAACGACACCCTGGTGAACAAAGACGGGGAAGGCAAGCCCGATTACGCCGACCCGCTGATCTGCCCCGAATTGGGGCGGCCATAGTTCAGTCAGCAGCGGCGGCGGAACGGAGCGCGTAAACGCCGGCCGCACGGAGGGCATCGTCGCCGATCTCGGTGCCATACAGCGTCAGGATAGCCCCGTAAAACAAGGCGCGAAAGCGGGCGCGGTCCCAGACGTCTTTGTTGATTGGGCCGGAATAAGCGGCGCGGAAGGCCGGGCGCGCATCCGGCGGGAGGAAACTGAAGGCCAAGGACAGGTCAAGGGCCGGGTCGCCTGCGTGAACGTCGCCCCAGTCAATCACGCCGCACAGGGTTTTCGTGGCGTCGTTTACGAGCAGGTGGCGCGCGTACAGATCGCCGTGGACCCAGCAGGAAAGGCCCGCGTGGGGCGGGGTGCGCGCGAGGCGGTCGGCAAGCACGCTCAGAGCGTCAGCGTCGTGGCCGCAAAGGGCGGGGAGAACGGGGGCGAGGGCATGGAGGCGCTCCTTCAACTGAAGAGCGCGGCGGGCGAGGTCGGTGCGGCCAATAATATCGCCGGGCGTACCAGCGCGCGTTTCGGCGTTCAAGGGAATGGCGTGCAAGGCGGCGAGAAAACGGGCCAGCCCAGCGGCGTTCGCGGTCCGCTCCTGCTCCGTCCAAGCGACGCGGCAGGCGGTCGTTCCCGGAAGATGAGCGTAGCCGGCGAAGGGATACGGGTAGCCGTTCGCCTCGGCCACGCCCGCGAAAACGGGAATGGGGACGGGCAGCGGAAGATGAGACGCGAGACGCGGCAGCGCCCACGCCTCGTGCGCGATCAGGTCGGCCGCGATTTGTCGGCGGGGAAATCGGAATACCCAGCGGCCGTTGACGAGGTAAGCGTCATTGTCCCACCCTGCGCCGATACGTTCAAGCCGGGCAGGCACGAGATGGGGAAACTGCGTCTCGATCAAACGCGCGGCATCTTCCTGCGCCAGCGAAACGTCGGTGTTCCAGGGCCGCTCCGCGTTAACGCTCATCTGCTTTCGGTTCCTCCGCTAAGCGAAAGCGGAACGCTTGGCGTTCGTCAGGAGCGCGTTGCCGATGCCCCGTCCGCGCCGAAAACAAGCCGGCGGGCCGTTTAAAACGGCTCGCCGGCTTGCTCGGTTCGCCAAAACAGAACGCGCTACTTTTTCATCAGCGGCGGGCGGCCCGCGCCGTTGTGCTGGCCGATCTTTTTGTCGTCCTGAAGCGATGAGCCGGTTTCCTCGCCGTGGCGCTGCTCGGCCAGATGCTGCTTGGTTGTTTTCGTTTGCGAACCGGCGTCGGTCGCGTTTTCACCGCTGCCGCCTTCGTGGACCGGCGGCTTGACGTGGTTTCCGCTTTTTTGCGCCATGAAAAGTTTCCTTTGCTTCTTGCCGCGCGCTTGGAAGCGCGCGGCGGGATAAAGACGTTTTCCCGTTCCGACCGCCAGCCCAACCGAATTTACTTGGTTTCGGCGGCGTTTTGTGCCTCGTCGTCGCCGCGGCCGTGGACCTGGTAGGGTGGGTAGGTCGCCTCCACGGCCGTGAAGGGTTCGAGAATTTTGTAGGTGTGGCGCGCGCCTTTGGGCACGACCCACGAGTTGCCGGGTTCGAGCGTGACTACCTGGCCTGCCTCCAGGTGCAATTCGGCACGGCCTGAAATCACGTAGCCGACGCATTCGTAATCGCGCGCGACGGGCGGTTTCGGGTCGCCGGTCGGCACTTCGTCCCACAGTCGCATGGAAACGTTTTTGCCGGACGCGAGGTATTTCTGGCCGTCCGGGCCGTGCGGCGAGTGGCGGGAATCAATCTTGGTAACAGTGGTATCTGCCATCGGGTTTCTTTCCAAGCCGGTAACGACAATGGGAGCGCGAGGCTGCTGCCCCGCGCTCCCATTGTTTGGGCAACGCTCCAAGCGTGCGAAGGCGCGCACGCTCAGAGGCGGCGTCAGACGCTTTTGCCCGTCTTATCGTCGGTGCGGTCGCCGGTCACGGCGTCGGCGCTCTTTTCCATGATGCCGCGCGTATCCGGGGTGCCGTCCATCGCCCGCCCGCCGGTCTGGACGCCGGGGACGTTGTTGCCGGGCGTCACGTCCATGCCGGCTGTCCTTGTCGTGTCTTCCACCTGCACGTCGGTGCGGCGCACGGTGTCGCTTACGGTTTCGGTGCGTTGCGTGGCTTCCTTGCCGATCATGACCTCCTCGACCACGCGCGCCTCCTTGGAAACGACCGGAACCTCGGCGCGCTCGGTCACTTCGATGGTGCCTTCACGAAAAGCGGTCGCGGCGTCGGTCACGGGCTGGTTGACCGCATGGCGCTCGACCGTGACGCGCTCCTCGTTCAGGTTGACCTGTTCGGAAACGGGCCGCTCCTCGACGTGCGTGTGAATCCGCGCCCCGCCGCGCTCGACTTCGCGCTTGCCGACCGCGATCTGCTCCTCGACAATCGGAATGGCGACGCGATCACCGGCCTCGACAGTTTGCGTGCCGCTCGTCAGGGTCGCGCCGCTCGTCATGGTCGCAGCCGGCATCGTCGCCGTGTCCATGGTCGTGGTGCTGCCGGCCGTGCCGTAAACGTTCGGGTTGGACTGGCGATAGGTGGTCAACTCGTCCGCGGTGTAGGCCGGGCGGGTCGTGTCGAAGCCCGTGTAACCGCTTTCCTGGTAATAGGAGCCGCGCTGATCAATGTCAACGGCGTTGTGGCGGTTCAAGATGTCCACGGCCTGCTGCGTCATCGCGTCGTCCGCGCTCACGGTGACGAGCGTGCCGCCCCGGCGAACGCCTTCCGAATAGTAACCAGCCTCTTCGTCGGGAACGCCCAAGCCGACCAAGCCGCCGATCAAGCCGCCGGCCGCCGCGCCCAAGCCCGCGCCCAGAGCCGTGCTGCCCAGGGCCGTCATGATCGGTCCGGCCGCGATCACCGGCCCGACGCCGGGAATGGCGAGCGCACCCAAACCGGCGAGCAGACCCAGCGCGCCGCCGACGTACGCCCCGGCCTTCGCGCCGGTTCCGGCCGACTCGGCGACCGGACCGGAGCTGCTGTCGGTGTCACGAACCACGCCCTCGCCGCCGCCGCCGCTTCTCAGGGCCGTGCTGTACTGCCCGGCCGCGTCGTTAGCGACCATGCTGATGTGGTTACGGTCAAAACCGGAGTTGACCAGATCGTTCACGACGCTTTGGGCGTCGTTGAAGTTGTCAAACAAGCCTACGATTGTCTTCATGGTGTTGGTTGTCTTTCCTTGCTGCTTTGTTTTACTCGCGCGCGCTCCGTTTGTTAGGTTATTACGGCGTGGCGGTGGGAGGTGGCGCGGGAATCCCGGATTTCGGCGCCGATAGGATCATTGTTTGCGCTGCGGATTCGGCGCTCGTTTGCCGTACCGTCCCTTCTCGGTCAAACCGTTCGATCACAACGTCCTCGGAGCGCAGTGTCACGGCCTGCGGGCTGTTCAGCGTTTCGCTGCGCCGCGTGATTCGAACTTCTTCCTTGAGAAGAAAGCGTTTTTTGACTTCGAGAACTTCCTCCATCAGGGGGATGATCCAGGTGTCGCCTTCCTGACGGGCCTGAGCGGGTTCATCAACCATCCGGCCGATGGTGACCCGTTCCACGTCAACGTGTTCCCGGAGCAGGGGCTGGTCAAACGCTTCTTCGTGCTCGCGGATGACCTTGCGGACACGCACGCCCGCGCCGGTTTCTTCAAGCCGCTTCTCGACCTGAAGCCGCTCCTCGACGACCGGCACGACGATCTCCTCGCGCCCGCCGCCGGCGTCAGCGGCGAAATCTTCGAAGGCGGCCGGCAAAAGGTACACGCCGTCGGCGGCGCGCGGCTGGAGCGTCCCGGCCGGCACGACCAGGGTACGGCCGTCGGCGAGGCGCACCCGCGTGCGCGTTTCCCCGTCCACGAGCGTGGTTTCGCCCGTGGCCCGAACGCCGTTCTTATCCACGATGGCGAGCGGCCCGGATGAGATCATGTCGCTGTTCGTTCCCTTCTTGTGGCTTTCACGGCCGCTTCGCGCCGGCCGGGCCGGGCGGGTTCGCGGTTCCCTCCGTCGCGCCGCCACTGCTTGCGGGTTCCGCGTTGCCCTTACCGCCGCCGCTGCCGGCCGGCTTGGCGGCCGAACGCGCTTCGGAACCATTACCGGTCATCGTTGAATCGCCACCGGTGCGATTCGTGGCGCCGCTGTTCGTGTCACGCCGCACGGCGGCTGGCGGGTTCGGGGCGTCATTCGTGGTCGCCGCCGGGCGTGGGGCCAAGAAGCGGTACGCGAAGAAGGCCAGGGCCAAAAGTCCGATGAGGATCGGCAGCCACTTCATCAGGGGAGACTGCGCGGGCCGCGCGGGCTGCTCGTAGACGCCTACCTTGACGGGACCCGCCCCCGTGGCCGGACCGCTGCGCGCGGGGGTGCCCGGCGCCGCGCCGCTTTTTTGCCCGCCGCCAGCATCGTTGGATTCCGCCATGATTTGTTCTTGCTCATTTCTGCCGGCACGCGGCTCAGGCCGGCGCGGGCGACCGTCGAACACATGCCTGTGTCCGGCCCCTTATTCCCGCGAGAAAACCAGGGGAAACCGGCCGAGGGTGCGCGCGATTAACGCCAACGCGGAAGCGGTATACGAAGCCTGGCACGGCGTGCGCGCCACCCGAACCCAACAAATTCAACGAATCAAGGAGAATCGAACCAGAACATGGATACTACTGCCTCGGATAACGGCAACGTCAACGTTGGCGGCGTCGAACGATGGGCGTCGGCCATCGGCGGCGGCGCGCTCATTACCTACGGTCTATTGAAGCGCGGCGCGGTCGGCTACGGCCTCGCCGCGCTTGGCGCGGGCCTGCTTCAGCGCGGCGCGACCGGCCACTGCCAGATGTACAGCGCGCTGAACGTCAACACGGCTGGCGACGAAGGCGCCGTCACGAGCGGCAGCAACGGCCTGCCGATCACGCGGGGCAAGGACGGCCTGCTGCATAACCCGAACGCCACCATCGGCCACAACGAGGGCATCACGGTCGAAAAAAGCGTCACCGTCAACAAGCCCGCCGCCGATTTATACGCCTTCTGGCGCAACTTCGACAACCTGCCCCGCATCATGAGCCACCTCGAAACTGTGACCGTCAAGGACGACCAGCACTCGCACTGGGTCGCCAAGGCCCCGGCCGGCCGCACGGTCGAATGGGACGCCCAGGTCATCAACGAAAAGCCAGGCGAAATGATCGCGTGGCGCTCCCTTGAAGGCGCGGACGTGCCCAACAGCGGCAGTGTCCGGTTCATCGAGCTGCCTGCCGGCCGGGGAACCGAGGTGCGCGTTCGGCTGGAATACGCGCCGCCGGGCGGCAAAGTCGGCATGCTTGCGGCCAAACTTTTCCACCAGGAGCCGAACCAGCAGATTGACGACGACCTGCGCCGCTTCAAAAGCGTCATGGAAGCCGGCGAATACCCAACCACGGAAGGCCAGCCGTCGGGCCGCGAAAGGATGTAAGCTCCCTCTCCCCCGTCCCCTCCCCTCCGAGGGAAGGGGGGCCTGTAGTTACACCTCGTTCCGATGTTGCGCGCGCGAAGTCTGGGAGGACTTGTAGTTACCGGCCCCCCTTCCCTCGGAGGGGAGGGGACGGGGGAGAGGGGGCCGCAACGTGAGTGAAAGGACAATCATCATGTCGGACAAAGACCGCAAGAAAAAAGACGGCCAAAACACGGACAAGAAGAACGAGCGCATGCACGAGGACGTCAAGGCGCACAAGGAGCAGGCGGAAAAAACAGCTGCGGGCGATCCGCATCAAAGAGACCCCGATGAAGCGAACCGCTCCGGGACGAAATCGTAGAAAGGTTTCTCACGCATGAAAGCCGTCTGCTTCGAGGGCAAGCACAAAGTTCAGGTGAACAACGTGCCGGACCCCAAAATTCTCAACGACCGCGACGCCATCCTCAAAATCACGACTACCTGCATCTGCGGGTCCGACGTGCATCTGTACGACGGCGTCATCCCGACGATGATGAAGGGCGACATTCTGGGCCACGAGTTCATGGGCGAGGTGGTCGAGACCGGCAAGGGCGTTACGAACCTGCAAAAAGGTGACCGCGTCGTCGTGCCATTTACCATCGCGTGCGGGAACTGTTTCTTTTGCAGCCGCGATCTGTGGTCGCTGTGCGACAACTCCAACCCCAACGCCAAGATCGCCGAAAAGTTGTACGGCCACTCACCGTCCGGTCTGTTCGGCTTCTCGCACATGCTGGGCGGCTACGCGGGCGGGCAGGCCGAATACGTGCGCGTACCCTACGCCGATGTCGGCCCGCTCAAAATCCCCGACGAACTGACCGACGAGCAGGTCGTGTTTCTAACAGACATCTTCCCGACCGGCTACATGGCGGTCGAGAACTGCAACGTTCAGCCCGGCGACACGATCTGCATCTTCGGCTGCGGCCCGGTCGGGCAGTTCGCTATCCGAAGCGCCTACATGCTGGGGGCCGAGCGCGTAATCGCGATTGACAACATCCCCGAACGGCTGGCTCTTGCCGCCGCGTCCGACACGCGCACGGTCACGATCAACTTCCAGGACGAGGATTTGTACGACCGGGTCTTAGACGCAACGGCCGGGCGTGGCCCGGACGCGGTCGTGGACGCGGTCGGGCTGGAGGCGCACGGCACCAGCCCCGGCGAACTCGTGGACTGGGCCAAGGGCGCGCTGCGGCTCGCCACCGACCGCGTGAACGTCGTTCGTCAGGCGATTCAAATCTGCCGCAAGGGCGGGACGGTTTCGATTCCGGGCGCGTACGGCGGCCTGGCCGACCACATTCCGCTCGGAGCCGCGTTCAGCAAGGGGCTGACCTTCAAGATGGGCCAGACCCACGTTCACCGCTACCTGCGCCCCCTCATGGACCGAATCGTGGCCGGCGACATTGACCCGACCTTCATCATCACGCATCGGGGCACGCTCGAAGACGCCCCGAACTTCTACGATACCTTCAAGCACCACCGCGAAGGCTGCATTAAGTGCGTGATGAAACCCGCGTAGATTGTATGCGGGGCGGCTTTCGTTTGGCTAGGGCGTCCGCAAAATAGCGCCTTCGGACGCCGAGCCGACGAGCGCGCCATAGCGGGCGAACGCGCCGTGCGTGTATTTCGGGGACGGCGGCGCGAAGTCGGCCACGCGCTCCTGCAACACGTCGTCGGGCAGGTGCAGATTGATCTGGCGGGCGTCAATGTCAATCGTGACCGTGTCGCCGTCGTGGAGAAGGGCAATCGGGCCGCCGAGCGCGGCTTCGGGCGCGATGTGGCCGACCATCAGGCCGCGCGTCGCGCCGGAAAATCGGCCGTCGGTGATGAGCGCGACGGTTTCGCCCAGCCCCTCCCCGACGATGGCCGCCGTGACGCCCAGCATTTCACGCATCCCCGGCCCGCCCTTCGGACCCTCGTAGCGGATCACGATCACGTCGCCGGCCACGATGCGCCGCTCGGTCACGGCCTGCATGGCGGCCTCTTCGCTGTCGAACACGCGGGCCGGGCCGGAATGCTGCGAGCGTTCGTGGCCCGCGACTTTCACGACCGCGCCTTCGGGCGCGAGGCTGCCGCGCAAAATGACCAGCCCGCCGTGCGGCTTGAGCGGCGCATTTACCGGGTGTAAAACCTTCTGGCCGGCCACTTCAACCGCCTCGCTCGCCTCCTCGCCCAGCGTGCGGCCCGTAACCGTGATCGGCGAACCGTCAATGTGGCCGCTGTCCAGCAGGTACTTGGCGATGACGGGAATGCCGCCTGCCCGGTCCACCTCGACGGCCGTGAACTTGCCGCCGGGCATCAGGTCGGCAATCAGGGGCGTGGCCGCGCTGATGCGGTCGAAGTCGGCGAGCGAGAGTTTCAGGCCCGCCTCGTGGGCGAGCGCGAGCAAATGCAGCACCGCGTTGGTCGAGCCGCCGGTCGCGGCCACGCAGGCGATGGCGTTTTTGAAAGCCGTCCGGGTCAAAATGTCGCGCGGCTTCAAATCGCGCCGCAGCAGGTTCATCACCACCTCGCCGCAGTAAGCCGCGATGTCGTTCTTGCGCGGGTCCACGGCCGGCGCGCTCGCGGTCCCCATCGGCGACAGGCCGATGAACTCCATCACGGTCGCCATGGTGTTGGCGGTAAACTGGCCGCCACACGCGCCCGGACCGGGGCAGGCGGCGTTCTCGATGTCGGTCAGTTCCTGATCGGTGATTTTGCCCGCCGCGTTCGCGCCCACGGCCTCGAAAACCTGCTGGATCGTAATTTCCTGCCCTTTGTAGATGCCGGGCATGATCGAGCCGCCGTACAAAACCAGGCCGGGAACGTTCAGCCGGGCCAGCCCCATCGCCGCGCCGGGAATCGTTTTGTCGCAGCCGACCAGCGCGATGATGGCGTCGAACAGGTACGCGCGGCCCATCAGTTCGATTGAGTCGGCGATAATTTCGCGCGACATCAGGCTTGCCTTCATGCCCTCGGTTCCCATCGTGATGCCGTCGCTGACCGCGACCGTGTTGAACTCCATCGGCGTGCCGCCCGCCGTGCGCACGCCGCGCTTGACGTGAACGGCCAGGTCGCGCAGATGAAAGTTACAGGGCATCGTCTCGATCCACGTATTGGCGATGCCGATGAACGGCTTTTTCAAATCGTCATCGTTCAAGCCGATGCTCTTAAAAAACGAGCGCGCGGCGGCCCGCGTCCGGCCGTCCACAAGCGCGCGGCTGCGGGGCCGAAGGTCAACTCCGTTATCCGTCACGGGAAGGTCCATATGATTTTCCTTTGAAGCGGTTTGCACCGTCCGGTTCGCCGTGAACCCTTCGCGCTCCTGCGTCCTCCAACCGGCATACGAGGCGGAGGAGAAAAACAATGACCATCATTCCGAGAGACGATTTGCTGAAGCGCGTTCACATTGCCACACCCTGCCCGGCCGACTGGGACAAGATGGTCGGCGACGAGCGCGTCCGCTTCTGCGGGGCGTGTAAACTCAACGTCTACAACCTGTCTGACATGAGCCGCGCTGAGGCCGAAACCCTGGTCCGGCAGGCCGAGGGCGAAGACGGCCCCCATCTGTGCGTCCGCTTTTACCGGCGCGCGGCCGGCACGATGATTACGGGCGACTGCCCGGTCGGCCTGCTCGCGCGGGCCGCGCGCGGCGTGCGGCGGCGCGGCGCCTTTTACGCTTCGTGCGGGACCGCGCTCGCGCTGACCAGTTTAAGTTGGGCGCGCGGCCAGCAAAACCGCTCCGCCTTTAAGGACGAGGTGGCGGCCATCGCCTCGGACCCGCAGGCGTGGCGCGAACGGCAGCCGGTTCCCGTCCGAACCATTTTGGAGCGCGTGGACCCCGTCCCCGAACCGGCCATCGGGGGCAACATGAGCGTTGCACCGCCGCTGCAAGCGACGACGGGCGCCGTTGCGTCCGTGCCGCGAGACATGGGCCGGGTCGTCATGGGTTCCCCAGCCCCGCTGCCGCGTTCGCTGAAGGGCAAAATCGTGTCCCGGTCGGCGAAGGGCAGGTAGGCTGGGCGCGCGAGCGCGGCGTCGCCTTGTCAGGCCCGCAGGCGTCCCCTTATAATGAAGCCGTCGCGGTCGCGCAAATTTGGCGCGCACCGCGACGGCTTTGTTTTGCCCCACCCAACCGCCCGCCCAGGAGACGCCCTTGTCCTCGCCCGCCCCCAGCAGCAGCCCTGCCGCCGCCCCGCAGCAAAGAGGCGCTGCCGCCGCCCGGCCGCCATCGTCGGTTGAGGTCGAACTCGAAACGCTGATCCGCGCCCGCTACCCGATCATCTACGTTGTCTCGTGGGAAGAGCGGCGCGTCGAGGAAAGTTTGCGCGAAATCTGCCAGCGCCGGGGCAAAAAGATGTTCCTGTGGACCTTAACCACGGGCATGGCCGGCAACGCCGCAAGCAAGGACCCGCTCGCGGCCCTGGACCATGTGCTGAACGCGGCCGACCAGAGCGTTTTCGTGCTCAAGGATTTTCACCCGTTTATCACCGACGTTGCCGTGACGCGCCGGCTGCGCGATCTCGTTTACGCCCTCAAAACGAGTTACAAGACGCTCGTTATTCTGTCCCCTCTGCTGAAACTGCCGCCTGAACTCGAAAAAGAGATCAGCGTCGTGGACTATCAACTCCCGACCTACAACGACCTGGACCGGCTGCTGGAGGGCATCATCCAGAGTGTGCGCGCGAACCCGCAGATCAAGACGGACCTGACGCCCCTGGAGCGCGAGCAGGTGCTCAAAGCCGCGACCGGCCTGACCAGCAACGAGGCCGAAAACGTTCTTGCCAAGTCCCTCGTCGAGAAAAAGGGCTTCGACGTGGACGTGATTCTGTCCGAAAAGGAACAGATCATCCGCAAGTCGGGCATCTTGGAATACTACCGGGCGAGCGAAGCCTTCGCCGACGTGGGCGGCATGGACATTCTGAAAGACTGGATGGGTGCGCGCACGGTTTCGTTCACCGAACGCGCGCGCAAGTACGGCCTGCCGGAGCCGAAGGGCATCCTGCTGCTGGGCGTCCAGGGTTGCGGCAAGTCTCTCACCGCAAAAGCCATTGCCAGTTTGTGGCGGCTGCCGCTTTTGCGCCTCGATGTGGGCAAGGTCTTCGCGGGCATCGTCGGTTCGTCCGAGGAAAATATGCGCAAGGCGATTGCGACCGCCGAATCAGTTGCGCCTTGCGTGGCGGGCGACACGCGCATCACGCTTGCCGACGGGTCCGAGCGCACGATCCAGTCACTTTTCGACGGCGACGAGCGCGACTTGGACGTGCTTTCCCTGACCGCCGATTGGCGCATCGCCCCAACGCGCGTTCGAGCGGTCACGCGCCGCGCCGCGCCCGATCTATTCACCGTCAGCCTGAAGCACGGCCGTCTTCAGGCGACCGGCAACCATCTTCACCCCGTTCTGCGCGACGGCGTGCTCGTGTGGGTCCGCACCGACGAACTCACGAAGAACGATCACGTCGCCGTGCCGTGCGCCTTGCCGACCTGCGCGGACTTCCCGGCTCTCGTCGAGTTTTTGCCGCCGGCCACGCGCCTGTACGCGCCCGGCGCGCTCGACTTCGCCCGTCCCGAAGTGCAAACGCCGCAACGCGCTTACGCCGCCCGCGTCCGGGGCGCGGATTACGTCAAGGTGGATGAATTGGCGGACCCGGCCCGCCGTCCGGTCCTCGCGTTAGTAACGAAAGTTGTGCTTGGACGCGGCGGCACGACGGACACCGTCCTGCCCCGCCTGCCGGAAACGCTGAACGAGAACATCGGCTACCTGCTCGGCCTGATCGCCAGCGACGGCTTTCTGGGAAAGGCGGGCCGTGTCGGCTTCGTCAACACGGACCAAACGCTGCACAAAATCTTTGCCGGCCTGCTGAAGCGCGAGTTCGGCCTTGACGCCGTGACCCGGCTGAACAATGCGTGCGACGCCAAAGAAAGCCGGCTGCCAGGCATGAGTGAGCAAAGCGTTTTTCGGCCCTGCTACAATTCCTGGGTCAACAGCCGGCTGCTGAAGCAAATCCTGAGCAGCGTTCAGGCGCGTCTGCTGACCCTGCCCCACGCCTTCTTGAACGCTTACCTGCGCGGCTACTTCGATGGCGACGGGTGCATTTCGGATAGCGAGACCGGCGCGGTTCCCAAAATCACCCTGACCTGCAAGCAGCCCGCGCGTAACCTTGAACTGCGCTCCGTGCTTCAGCGCGTCGGCTTCGTGACCACGAACCCGGCCCGCCACAACATCGAAATCACTGGCCGGCAAAACGTGCGCCGCTTCATCGCGCAGGTCGGCTCGCTGCACCCATGCCGCCGCGAGCGCATGGAGGCCTGGGCGCGCGAAACAGGGACGGCCACGCAGGACAAGGATCGGACGGACGTGATCCCGGTCGGAGCACGCTTGCGGGCCGCCCGCCGCGCGCTTGGCATGGGGTCGCAACACTTCGGATCGGTCAGTTCGTCGCTGCTCCACCGCTACGAAACAAACACCGCCCCGCCGAACCGGGACCGGCTGCGCGGCCTGCTGGACCAGATGCGGGCCTGGGCGTGCGAGCGCGGTCAGGACACGGCCGAATTGGACGCGCTGCAAACGCTTGCCTCGGCGCCCGTCACCTGGAGCCGGATCGTTTCCGTCACCCCGGAAGAAACGCCGGAATACGTTTACGATCTTGCTTGTGACGCGCCGAACAACTTTATTGCGAACGGAATTGTCACACATAACTGCATCATGTGGATTGACGAGCTTGAGAAGGGCTTTGCAGGTACGCAAAGTTCGGCATTTTCGGACGGCGGCACGACCAGTCGCGTGTTCGGGTCGTTTATCACGTGGCTTCAGGAAAAGGAGGCGGCCTGTTTCGTCGTCGCTACGAGCAACGACGTGTCGCAGTTGCCGCCTGAACTGATGCGTAAGGGTCGCTTCGACGAAATCTTCTTCGTGGACCTGCCGGCAGTGGAAGAGCGGCGCGATATCTTCGCCATCCACCTGAAAAAGCGCGGGCGCGACGCGAAGAACTACGATCTGGACCGGCTCGCCGCGCGCACAGTCGGTTTCTCGGGGGCGGAAATCGAACAGGTTGTCGTTTCCTCGCTTTACGATTCGTTCGGCGACAATGCGCGCGAACTCACGACCGAGGACCTGCTCAAGACAATCGCAAACTCGGTTCCGCTGTCGGTCACGATGCGCGAGGGCATCGCCCGGCTGCGCGAGTGGGCCGAAACGCGCGCGCGCCCGGCTTCGTCCGCGCACGCCGAGCCGACCGACGAACTCGCGCCCGAAAACTTCGCGCCCGGCTTGCCCGGCATAGACGCGCCGCGTCTGCCGCCCGTTGCTCCCCCGATGCTCGCTGCGCCCGCCCCGACGACAAGCGGCGACGGCAGCGACGAGGACCTGGAAATCCGCGTCGAGGCTTTGGAGCGCAAAACGGGCACGGGCCTGGATGCGCTCACCAATAGCCCCTTGAACGTAGGCGCGCACGCCCCGGCCCTGCCCGTCGTCGAAACGGACGGTACCGGTGCACCCGCGACAAGCGGCCCTGCGACGCCGCAAGGGGAAAGCACCGAGGCCGCTCCCGACACGGTCGGCGCGTAACGAGACGAGAGCGGCGGCGAGGAAGCCGCGCCCTGCCATGAACCGTAACCGCGTCACCGCCGCCGACCTGCACGCCCGAATCGGGGCTGTCGCCGACCGCCTCGACGGTCGGCTGGGGGCCGCGCTGACGTTTTTGCCGACCGGCGACAGCGTGTTCGTTAGCGCCGACGAGACATTCCCGACCGCGAGCGTCATCAAGGTTGCCATCGTGGCCGAACTGTTCACGCAAGCGGCCGAGGGGCGTCTGAGCCTGGACGAACCCGTCACGGTGCGCGACGAGAACCTGGTTCCCGGTTCGGGTGTGCTTGCCCTGCTGCGCCCCGGCCTCATCCTGCCGCTCGCCGACCTTGCCCTGCTCGCCATCACGGTTTCGGACAACACGGCCTCGAACCTGTGCCTGCGCGCGGTCGGCGGCCCCGACGCCGTGAACGCCCGGATGCGCGCCTGCTGGAACATGGCGGCCACGACGATCCATCGCCCGATCCGTTTTCATCTCGCCCCGCCGGACCCGCCGCACACCGCGACCGGCACGCCGCGCGACCAGTTGAACTTGATGGTTCGCCTTGCCGAAGGGCGCATCGGGCCGCATCCCGACGTGGCCCGCGACGTGCTGCGCCTGCTGGCCGAAACGCAGGACAGCAGCATGATTCCCCGCCACCTGCACGTCAGCCGCCACGCGAGCGCGTTGGGCCAGCCCGCCCCGCCGTTCGTCGTGCGCCACAAGACCGGCGGCGTGACCGGCGTGCGCAACGATGCCGGCCTCATCACCCGCAAAAGCCGTGACGGAGCCGACGAAACGCTCGCCGTCTGCGTCTTCACCCGCGACCTGCGCGACGCCCGCTGGACGCCCGCCAACGCAGGCGACGAAGCCGTCGCCGAAGTCGCCCGCCTCGCCTGCGAGCACTTTTTTGCAAGAGAGGAACCTTCGTGATCGTGACTTCGCGCGCGCCGGTGCGGGTGGACTTCGGCGGCGGCTGGACCGACGTTGACCTGTTTGCTGCGAACGTTGCGGGCGGCGGCGTGGTGCTGAACGCGGCGATTGACAAGTACGTGACGGGCCGGCTCGTGCGGCGCGAGGAGGGTGCGGGGGCGGACGCGCGCGAGGGGCTGGACGTTCAGTACGGCTTCGATCTGCCGTCCGGGTCCGGCCTGGGAACGTCGAGCGCGCTGAACGTGGTCTGGCTCAGTTTGATAAAAAACCAGATGGCGGCCGGCGACGCGGGGCGCGAGCAGATTGCCGAACTGGCCTACCGGCTCGAAGGGCTGCTCGGCATTTTGGGCGGCAAGCAGGATCAGTACGCAGCCGCGCTGGGCGGGTTTAACCTCATGACCTTCGACGCGAACGGTGTGGCGGTTGAGCGGCTAGACGTGGACCCGGCCATAGTCGCCGAACTGGAAGCGCGCTGCGTGTTGTGCTACACGGGCCGGCCGCGTTTGTCGAGCGGCATTCACGAGAACGTTTGGGGCGCGTTCGCGCGCGGCGTGCCCGAAACGGTCGCGGCCCTGCACGCGCTGCGCGATGTCGCGCGGAAGATGAAGCCGGTTCTGCTCGCGGGTGATTTGGAAGCGTTCGCGCGGCTTGTCGGCGAAAATTGGGAACACCAGAAGGCGCTCGATCCGAGTGTCACCAATGAACAGATTAACACTCTGTTCGACGCGGCGGGCGCGCTCGGCGGCAAGGCCTGCGGCGCGGGCGGGGGCGGATGCCTGCTGTTTTTGGCCGCGTTGGGCCGTCAACAGGCCGTCGCCGATGCCCTCACGACACACGGCGCGCGCGTGATTCCATTTCGCTTCGCGTTTGACGGCTTGACGGTTTCCGTGGAACGCGGTTGACCTTCCGCGAACCGGGTAAATCGTGGCCGCGACGACCGCATTTGGCTGCCGGACGCGGCGGCAAACGTGGTATTGCTGGTTTACCAGGGTGTCAGAAGATCGGTAATCTTTTATAAGGATTTATGATGAAACGAAAGCCGCCGGTTGAAGATATTCAAAACTTCGCCCAGAACATCGTGGACACGGTGCGCGAACCCCTGTTGATCCTCGATGCCGGCTTGTGCGTCAACTCGGCCAATCGCGCCTTTTATCAAACCTTCCAGGTCTCGCCGGAAGAAACGGAGAACCGGCTCATTTATGAGTTGGGCAACGGTCAGTGGGACATTCCCGCGCTGCGCACGCTGCTCGAAGACATCATTCCTCAAAGTTCGGCCTTCAATGACTACGAATTGGAGCACGACTTCCCGGTCATTGGCCGTCGGGTGATGCTGCTGAATGCGCGCCAGTTGAAGGCGGGCAATCACGGGGAACTGCTGGTGCTGGCGATGGAGGACGTCACGGAGCGCCGCCGCACCGAAGGCCTGTTCACGGAGATCGAAGCCTACGCACAGAACATCGTGGACACGGTGCGCGAACCCCTGTTGATGCTTGACACCACTTTGCGCGTGCGCTCCGCCAATCGCGCCTTTTATCAAACCTTCCAGGTCTCGCCGGAAGAAACCGAGAACCACCTGATTTATGAGTTGGGCAACGGCCAGTGGGATATTCCCGCGCTGCGCACGCTGCTCGAAGACATCATTCCTCAAAGTTCGGCCTTCAATGACTACGAATTGGAGCACGACTTCCCCGCCATCGGCCGCCGGGTGATGCTGCTCAACGCGCGCCAACTCAAGGCGGGCAATCACGGGGAACTGCTGGTGCTGGCGATGGAGGACGTCACGGAGCGGCGGCGTGCTGAGGCGGATTTGAAGGCCATCGGAACCTTCTCTCAGAACATCGTGGACACGGTGCGCGAACCCCTGTTGATGCTTGACACCACCTTGCGGGTTCACTCCGCCAACCGCGCCTTTTATCAGACCTTTCAAGTCTCTTCCGAGGAAACCGAAAACCACCTCATTTATGAGTTGGGCAACGGTCAGTGGGATATTCCTGCCTTGCGCACGCTGCTTGAAGACGTGGTTCCCAAGAGTTCGGTCTTCAACGATTTTGAACTGGTGCATACCTTCCCGGTCATTGGACGCCGCGTGATGCTGCTGAATGCGCGCCAGTTGAAGGCGGGCAATCATGGGGAACTGCTGGTGCTTGCGATGGAGGACGTGACGGAGCGGCGGCGTGCCGAGGAAGAGGTAGCCAAGGCGGCGGCGGATTTGAAAGCCATCGAAACCTTCTCCCAGAACATCGTGGACACGGTGCGCGAACCCCTGTTGATGCTTGACACCACCTTGCGCGTGCGCTCCGCCAACCGTGCGTTCTATCAAACCTTTCAAGTCTCGCCGGAAGAAACCGAGAACCGCCTCATTTACGAGTTGGGCAACGGCCAATGGGACATTCCCGCGCTGCGAACGCTGCTCGAAGACATCGTGCCCAAGAACTCGGTCTTCAGCGACTTTGAACTGGAACACACGTTTCCGGTCATCGGCCGCCGGGTGATGCTGCTCAACGCGCGCCAACTCAAGGCGGGCAATCACGGGGAACTGCTGGTGCTTGCGATGGAGGACGTGACGGAGCGGTCACGCGCCGAGGAAGAGGTGGCCCAGGCCAGGGAAACCGCCGAAGCCGCCAACCGCACGAAAAGTCTCTTTTTAGCCAACATGAGCCACGAGCTGCGCACGCCGCTCAACGCCGTCCTGGGCTATTCGGAGATGTTGCAGGAGGAGGCTACCGATCAGGGCCTGCCGGAATTTTTGCCCGACCTGCAAAAAATTCACGGCGCGGGCAAGCATCTGCTGTCGCTCATCAACGACATCCTGGACCTTTCCAAAATCGAAGCCGGCAAGATGGAACTGTATCTCGAAACTTTCAGCGTGCCGACGTTGATCGAGGAGGTTGTCGGAACTATTCGGCCCCTGATCGCGGCGAATGCCAACACGCTGCACGTAACGTGCGCCGCTGATCTTGGCGCGATGCGCGCCGACGTGACCAAAGTGCGGCAAAGCCTGTTCAATCTGCTGTCGAACGCCGCCAAGTTCACGAAGGAAGGCGACATCTCGCTGGAAGTGTCCCGTGAAATTCTGGATAGTCGTGAATGGATTTGGTTCCGCGTGTCGGACACCGGCATCGGGATGAGCGCGGAGCAAATGGTCAAGTTGTTCCAAGCCTTCACCCAGGCGGATGCTTCCACCACGCGCAAGTTCGGCGGAACGGGTCTGGGTCTGGCCCTGACGCGCCGCTTCTGTCAGATGATGGGCGGTGACGTGACCGTCAACAGCGTGCCGGGCGAGAGCAGCGCGTTCACCCTCAAAGTTCCCGCCCTCGTGAGCGAGCTGGAGCCGGTTGAAACCACGGTCGCGCTTCCCGCCAAAACGCAGCTCGTCGTCACGCAGGGTATCGAGGGCGACGCCGAAGCGGCGGCGCTGCCTCCGCTCGGCAGCAGCGTGCTGGTCATTGACGACGACGCCACGCAGCGCGACCTGATGCGGCGTTTTCTCACCGGCGAAGGCTTTACCGTTCAGACCGCGAGCGGCGGCGAAGAAGGCTTGCGCCTCGCCCGTCTCCTGCTGCCGGTCGTCATTATCCTGGACGTGATGATGCCCGGCATGGACGGCTGGACCGTGTTGTCCACGCTCAAGGCCGACGCATCGCTCGCCAACATCCCCGTCATCCTGCTGACGATGATGGATGACAGGAAACTAGGCTACGCGCTGGGCGCGGCCAATTACCTTACCAAACCGACCGACCGCACGCGTCTGGCGCAGATTTTGAAAAAGTACAGCTGCCCGCACCCGCCCTGCCCGGTTTTGCTGGTCGAGGACGATGCCGCGACGCGGGCGATGATGCGTTCCCTGTTGGAAAAAGCCGGCTGGACCGTGAGTGAGGCCGAAAACGGGCGCGTCGCCCTGGAGCGCGTCGCGGAAAACCGGCCCACCCTGGTTTTGCTGGACCTGATGATGCCGGAAATGGACGGCTTTGAGTTCGCCGCCGAACTGCACCGCCACGCCGAATGGCGCTCCATTCCCCTCGTCGTGCTGACGGCGAAAGACCTCACCACGGAAGAGTTGCGGCGTCTCAACGGCAACGTTCATCAGATACTCGACAAGGGCGGGCGCTCCCGTGACGAACTGATGCGGCAGGTGCGCGACCTGATCGCGGGCTGGACGGTCCCCGCTGTGCGCGACCTGATAACCGACTGGGCCGTGCCGGCGGTGTTGCGGGACATCCCCTCGGTTCCGTTGTCCGAGTAGACCGGTCAGGGCCGGATTATGGCAGACATTAACAACGTCAATCTGGTGTGGCTTCGCAAGGCGCGTGGCGTGGCCCCGCTCGCGCGCTACGCGCTTCAGGCCGACGGGTCGCTGCTCGTGTCCGTGCCCGACGATCTGGAGGCGCGCACCCTGCACGTCGCCCGCTTCGACGGCGCGACCGGCCGCTCCCAGATCGTGCAAACGTACAACGTCGAAACGTTGCGCAAAACCGAGATCGGGGTGGGCGGGCAGGCGTTCGTGGGCGCGACCGACGACGACTTTTACCTGTTCCAGGCCGGGCGCAAGGCGCGTTTTCTGGCCGACCGGCGCGCGGCCTACACCGACATCGCGCTCAGCGAAAGCGGCCAGCGCTTCGCCGCCGCGCTGTGCGACCTGCTGCTCAACGGCAACACCGTCGCGCTCGGCGACATCGCCGGCCGGCTGCTGTGGACCAAAGACATTTCTTTTCCCGTTTCGCGCGTGGCCGTGGACCGCGACGCGCGCCATATCGCGGTCGCGGGCGAGACCGGCGACCTGCTCGTGCTCGACGCGGCCCGCAACGTGGTTGTTTCGCACCGGCAGGAGGCCGCGCTGACCGCCGTGGCGACTGTCGGGCCAAACCTGAGCGTGTTCGCGGGCGGCGGCGGCGTGGGCGCCGTAGACGAATCCGGCGCGCTGCTCTGGTTCACCGAGGTACAGGGCGAACTTATCGAACTGGCCCTCAGCGGTGACGGCGACACCGTGGCCGTTCTGGTGCGCCTCGACGACACGGCCGGCCGCCTCGTGTTTTTATCGCGTGACGGCCTGCCGACCTGGGACGTGGACTTCGACGAGGCCCGCCCAACCGGCCTCTCCCTGTCACCCGACGGGAGCCGGGCGGCCGTGACGCTGCGCGACGGCTCGATCTCGCTGTTCGCGCTGGAATACGGGCAACGTCTCGCCGGGGTGGACGCCGTTCAGGTTCTGGCGGACGCGCGCAGCGCGCTCGCCGCCGGCAGCCCCAAAACCGCCGCTGACCTCCTGCGCGCTCGCCTGGACGCCGTGCCGTCCGACGCGCGCGCCTGCGAAACTCTCCGGCTCGTGTTCGGCGCGCTCCGCACGCAGGCGCTCGGCCTCGCCGAGACCGCCGCTGCGGTCGGCGACTTCGCCGAGGCCGATCGGCGCCTGGCGGAATTGGCCGCCGATTTGCCTTTTGACGCCGACGTGATCGCCCGGCGGGCCGCTTTGCGCGCCCGGTGGGCCGAAACCGCTCGCGCGGCCAGCGAGGCCGCGCTCCGGGCGAACGATGGGGCCGAAGCCGAAGCGCGTTTGTTGGAGGCAATCGCGGCGGACCCGCTCGACGTGGCCGCCCGCGACGCGCTCGCCCAGGCTCGCGCGTCCGCCTCGGCCGGCGCGCTGCGGCGCGGCAAGGAACAACTTGCGCTCGGCCACTTCGGCGAGGCCATCGTCGCCCTGATCGAGGCGCAGGCGCGCGGCGCGTCCTCGCCCGAAGTCGGCCTGCTGCTGCGCCAGGCGCGCGCGGGCGAGGCCCTCACGCTGGGCAACCGACTATACCAGGACCGGCAATACGCCGCCGCCCTTTTTCAGTTCAAGAAGGTCCTGCGGCTCGATCCGGCCAGCCCCGAAGCCCTGCAAAAGATCGGCTACGCCCAGAACTTCTTGCAGGACACCCAGTTGTCCGACCGCTTTTCCCGTTTGGAATAGCGCGCCCTCACCCGTGGGGCGGCGCGGGTGAGGGCGGCTTTAACCGACCGGCGCGGCGACAACCGGGTTGCGCAGCGCGCCCAGGCCGGGGATGGACACCTCCACCACGTCTCCGGGTACGAGCGGGCCGATCCCGCTTGGCGTGCCCGTTGCGATCACGTCGCCAGATTCGAGCCGGAAGTGCTTTGATAAAAATACGATCAGGGCCGGGATCGAGTAGACCATCGAGGCGGTCGTGTCGTTTTGCTTCGTTTCGCCGTTGACGGAAAGCGTCAGGCGCAGGTCGTGCGGGTCGGGGATTTCGTCGGCCGTGACCAGGTACGGGCCGAGCGGGCCGAAGGTATCGAGCGACTTGGAGCGGAACCAGGGGTGCTTGCGCTCCTGGTCGGCTCGCTGAAGCGCGCGCGCGGTCACGTCGTTGAACAGCGAGTAACCACACACCAAATTCATCGCGTCGGGTTCGGAAACGTTTTTGCCGCCCTTCCCCAACACGACGAGCAGTTCACCTTCATAGTCCACGCGCCCGGCCCAATCGGGGATTTCAATGGCCTCGTCCGTCCCGATCACGGACGTGCTCGCCTTGAGGAACACAATCGGCTCCTCGAAAACAGTTTTGCCCTGCTCCTTGGCGTGCTCGGCGTAGTTACGCCCGACGGCAAGAATCCGGTTCGGGCGCGGCAACGGCGCAAGCAGCCGCGCCGTACCTTCAGGCAGGGCGACCTCACGCAGCAGGCCGCGTTCGTTCAGCAGATCGTGCGCTTCGTCCACGAGCGGCGACAGCCGGCGCGCGGCGCGCGCGGCTTCCAAAGGCGTCATCGGGTCGGCCGGAACGGGCGCGTCGCCGGTGACGTTTTCGCGGGCGGCGAGCAGGCGCGACAGGTCGTACAAGATTTCGCCGATCAGTACGGCGCAGGCCGGCTCGTCGCGGTCGGCCATGAGCGCGTAGGCAAGTTTCATTTTGCGTCGCCTTTTTGGAACTTTTTCGCGCGGGCCAGGAAGCGGTCGGCGGCGTGGGCAAGGTCGGAATAGTTCGCCTCGGCCAATTTTTCCTCGGCCCCGAACAGGAACGTCGGGACGTGCCGGATGCCCAGCGCGTATGCCTCATCGTCAAACGGAACGATGTTTTCGGCGAAACGCTCGGTGTTCACGGATGCGGAAAAAGCGGCCGGGTCCAGGCTCGCCGTCGCGGCCAAGCGTTCGAGCACGGCTGGGTCGCTGATGTCGTGGCGCTCTTCCCAATAAGCGCGGTAAACCGCCTCGTTGTAGGCATCGAACTTGTTCTCGGCGCGCGCGAACTCCGCGCCGAGCAGCGCGCGGTGCGAGCGCGCGAAGGCCGGACGTGGCGAGCGCATTTCGATGCCTTCCTCAACCAGAAACTGTTCGAAGCGACCCGGCGGTCGCGGGGGCGCATCCGACTCGGCGGGTCGTGGCGGCGGGGCCGAAAAGTCCATGCCGGGCGGGATGAGCTCGAAGCCGCGCCAGTCGAAAACCAGGCCGAATTCGTCGGCGAGCCGCCGTGCGTGCAGAAAACCGACCCAGCACCAGGGACAAAGATAGTCATGGATTAGAACGACGCTGGTTAGTGTCCCAAGTTGAAACTGATCGCTCTTGCGATTGCGCTCTTGAGGGTCGCCCGACGGGGCAATCAGGGGTGGAAACGTCATCATGATGCCGGGATTGTACCCGGCGCCCCGGCAAGCGAGCGCGCCGTCCCGAACACCGGGAACGGCCTGGGAACAAGCGCCGTGCGAGCCGGAACAAAATCGTTCCCGCTTCAGGCGGGGCCGTTTCGGGAACGAGAAATCGGAGGAAACCCGTCCATGTCGCAACGCCCCCCGACCGCCTTTGCCCTGTTTCTCGCCCCGCTCACCGTGGCAGCCGCCTTGCTGCCGAACGCCCACGCGAGCGCCTGGCCTTCAACCGCGGAGCAGACCGCCGCGCCGGTTCGGACCGAGCGTATCGCGCTGCGCTTCGTTTCGCCGTCCGAAGTGGTCGCGGCCCTGAAGGCGAGCGCCGCCGGCGCGCTGCCGCCCGGCGCGGTTGAACTGACGCCCGACGACCGCGACAACACGCTGAGCGTGCGGGGCAGCGACGCGGCCATCGCTAAAGTGAAGGAACTCGTCGCCCTGCTTGACGTGCCGGCGCGCACCGTCCGGGTCAAACTGCGGGTGGTGCGCGCGTGGTTCGTGGACGACGGCAAGATGCAGGAGGACACGCTAGGCACGCCCGTGATTACCACGATCAACAACCGGACCGCGGCCGTTTCGGTGAGCGGCCGGGGCGGCTACACGGTCGCGCTCACGCCGCGCGTCAACGGCGACGACTCGATCACGCTGACGACCACGCTGCGGCTTTCCGTGCCCGTGGGCGGCACGACCTTTCGGAACCTGACCGCGACGCGTACGCGTCGTGTCGAGGCCGGCAAAGCCGAGCGCGTAGTGGGCGTGACCGACAGCCGCGACGCGGCCATCCAGGAAACGGTCCGTCTGGGCGCGCTCCCTGAAAAATGGGCACCCGCATCGTTTTACGCCTACTACGTCGAGGCCACCGCTTCCGAAATTACCGCAGGCTCAACCCCGAAAACACCCTGACGACCGGCTGTTTAGTTGCCGACGCCCTGCGCGACGAACGATTGCCAGTTCGGAGCGGCCTTGACAAAGGCGAGATCGGTATAGCGGTTGCCGTACAAACTGCCCACCCCGTCCGCCTGATCGCGGTCAATGCTGCGGTACTGGGCCGCGGTCGGCAAAAACAGGGACAGGCCGTGCGCGCTGGAGGTGGCCGGATTGCCGCTTTCGCGGTGATCCTCGAAGATCACGGCGGCCTGAACCGCCTGCCCCACATCGGCCACGGCTGACGTGACCCGCCCGTCCGGCACGCGGGCCGTGCCGCCGTTCTGGGCGGTTCCGGTCAGCTGCGCGCCGAAGTCCACGATGTCGTAGTAGGGATAGGTCGAGTAGTAGTCCTGCGCAAACCGGTCGCTCGCCTCGTAGGCATCCTGAATTTGCTGCCCGTACTGGCTCCGAACGGCGAGCAGGGCCGCTCCCAAGCGATCCACGGCCGGCGCGACGGCCGCCAGTTTGCTCGCGTCGAGAACCGACTGCGTGATGACCGGATAACGAAGATCGCTCCGGTAGTTTTCCACCATGTCCCGCGCGATATGGACGCCCAGCGTTTTGCCGTCCATGCCCGGCCCGGCGACGAGTTTGCGCAGGAAAGCGTCGTAGGGATAACCTTCTTCGGGCGGGCTTTCCTCCGATCCGACGATGTAGGCCGCTTCGTTTCGCACCTCGTAGGCAACCTCGGCCATCTGCATCAGGCTGCTGTCCCAGGCCAAAAGGTCCCACTTCGCGCCGCCGGGCAGGCGGATCGCGCCCGGAACGGCGATGGTGTCAATGTGGTGGTTCGTCACGTCGTCGTAGCTGACGCCGCGCGTGGGGGCGGTGGTTTTTTGGGCGGCCCGCGAGCGCCAGCCCGCCCCATGGTTCCACAGCACGAGCGCGTACCGGTCGGCCGGGAAGTTTTGCGCGCCCCAGTCCACGAACTCGCGCAAACTCTTCGGGTCGCCCATGTCGAGCGTGTCGTTCTGGTACAGCAGGGGCGACTTGATGTGGCTGTCGTTGTCCTGGATGACGTAGAAGATGCGGGTCGCGTTGTCCTTCCAGTCGGTAAAGTTTTGGCCGTACCGGTTGGAGATGCGCTTGACCTGAACGACGATGTTCACGTCGTTCGTGGAGCCGACCTGTTCCATCTGGTTGAGGTTGAGGTCGGAGTTGGCTTCCAGATCGTTCGCGGCGTTCATGTAGACCAGGAACGTCCATTTTTTGTGGTTCACCCGCACCGCGTCCGGCTTGATGCCGCGCCAGCCGGGCGTTTCCGACGGGGAGGTAATCGGGTCGCCGCCCATGGGCGCAGGAGTAGTGGAGGAACCGCCCCCGCCGCAGCCGGCGAGCAGCGCAAGCGTCAAGGTGGCAAACAAGGCCCAGCAACGGGGCCGGGTAAACGGCGTGGCGAAACGATTCAAAAGAACCTCCTTGGAGGGAAGGGACAAAAAACGGGGATTGGTTTACATCGGGGCGCGCGCGCACGCAAGCATGGGGCGCGCGGTGAGCGCATGGTTTTTGATACCGCGTTCGGCGTGCCTCTTCAAACGGCGTGCGGATTGCGGTCGCGGTAGGGTCGTCCGGAAGGGATACGTTATAATCAGGCTGATCGTCCCCCTCCTTTTGTCGCGCGGTTGTTCGTACCCGTGCGTGTGAGCACTTTTCTTTCGAGTCACGTATGTCTCACCGGCAACGTTCCGTTCCCTCCACCGCGGCGGCGGCGTCACGGCCTGTCCGTGACGCCTTCGTAGCGAGCCGCCGCAGCAAGGCACGGCCGGACCCGTTCGCGCTGGGCCGCCTGGGGGTCTTGGTGCTGATTTGCTGCGTATGGGCGTGGCTTGCGCTGCAATTTCCCGCGCCGCGCGGCGTTCCTGTAGCGCACTACCTGTTTGTGGCTTTGTTCGCGCTTGCTGCCCGTGCGCTGCCCATCGTGAACACGCGCGAGCGGCCGATTACCTTTTTCGGCGCAGTTGTGTGCGCGGGAAGCGCCCTGATCGGGCCGTGGGCCGCCGGCGCGCTCGCCGGGGCCGTTTTCGCGGGCGACGCACTGCTTTTCGCGTCCCGGCGCGCACCCCGCTTTTGGCGCGCGTTCGCCGCCGATGCCGCGTTCGTGGTGGCGACTGTTCCGCTCGCGGGGGGCTTTTACCTGCTGAACGTTGCTCCGCCGCTGCGCGCTGAGACGATGACGCCGGGCAACGTTCCCGGCCTGTTGCTCGCCGCCGTTGTTTACTTCGGCAGCGTGGTTTTGCTGCGCACACTCGCGGCCCGGATAACGCGCGCGGCGGCACGGCCAAACACGCCGGCAGGGGGCGGCGTGCCGGTTCGGGCCAAACAGGCGCGCGTCGCGCTTGGCGCGGAGGCGGCGGCCTTTGCCGGCTTTTTGAGTCTGGCCGCGCTGCCGCTTTTGCTGCGGCCCGGCGCGCTGCTGATCGGCGCGGGCGTGATCGCGGTGGGCGGTGCGGCCGTGTTCCTCGCCGTGCGTCAAGGGGTTCTGCTGCGCACCCAACAGGTGCAGGTCGAAGCGATCCGGGCGGTGAGCGCCCAGGCCGTGGAAACGCAAAACGAGGACGCGTTGTTCGCAAGCCTGCTATCGTCCGCCCAGAACCTGATCGGCTTTGATCGTGCGTACCTGTGGGCGACCGTGCCGGGCGGGAACGACGATGAACGGCTCCCCCTGCGCGTTTCATGGCCGCCGGGAGCGCACGACGAGGCGGCGTCCACGCTCGCCTTGGGCGAAGGGCTGGCCGGCCGTGCGGCGGCGCGGCGGCGCGGCGTGGTGATTGCCGGAAGCGGCGGCGAGACACGCGGCGGCGCACTCCGGCGCGCCGCCCCCGGCCTCGGAATGGGTAGGGATGCCCGCGCCGCGCTCGCCGTACCGCTCGTGTCGGGCGACCGGCGCGCGGTTGGGGTCGCTTTGTTTCTGCACGCCGAGGCGGGACGCTACGTCCCGGCCGATCTGCGCCTGATCCAATCCATCGCCAACGTCGTCGCGGGCGCGGTCGAAAACGTTCGGCTCCACCAAAGCATCCGCGTGCTCGCGATTACCGACGGCCTGACGGATTTAGCGAACCGGCGTCGTTTGAACGAAATCGTGGCCGAGGAAAGCTGGCGCGCGCGCCGCTACGGTCGTCCTTTTTCCGTTATTTTGTGCGACATAGACGACTTCAAGCGTCACAACGACACGTTCGGCCACTTGAGCGGTGACGCAGTGCTGAGGGACGTGGCCGGCGTGCTCGTGCAGGGCTGTCGCGCGGCCGACACCGTTGCGCGCTACGGCGGCGAGGAGTTTTGCATCGTGCTTCCCGAAACCGACCGCACGCGCGCGCTCGTTCTGGCCGAGCGGCTGCGAACGGCCGTCGCGGCCACGCCGTTCGCCGCCGGGCCGAACGGCGACGTGGTTTACAAGACCATGAGTTTCGGCGTCGCCGCCTTTCCCGAAGACGCGCCGGACCCCGAACCGCTGCTCGGTCTCGCCGACCAGGCGCTATACCACGCCAAGAAAACCGGCAAAAACCGGGTCGAAGCGGTTTCGGCCTCCGCTGCCCCTGCTGCCCCTCCCGTCGTGGAGCGAAACCGGCCGGGGCAGCAGCGCGGACGCTGACCGGCGCGCAAAAATTGCCGCGCGGCTTTCTTTCCGCCTTGCCGCTTTGCCGCGCAGTGCCGACCATGACGAACACTGATCGTGAGGACGCCGAAGCCGGAATGGTTCCGCGCCCACTGACCCGCAAAAACAAAAACGGAACGCCGTACGTCCGCGAAGCCCGCATCGAGCGGCAAATCGGTGCGCTGCTTCCGCTCGCCGAACCCGCTCGCCGCGCCCGCTTCGCGCTGGCAAACCGGCGCGACCCGGATTTTGTCGGCGAGGAGGCCCTGGTTTACTGGCTGCGGGCGTACCGGCGGGCGGGCGACGACGCGACGGCCTGGCGGCTTGCCGAAAACCTCGTGGAGCGCGTCGCGGGCCACGTTCGGCGTCATGTCGAGCGGTGGCGGCTGGGGCAGGACGAGTCCGACGAGTGCGCGCGTGATCTGTTCGTCGCCCTTTTCGCGGCCGTGTTCGACGACGGGCCGGGCGGCGAGTTCTGGGAAGTGCGCTTCTGGGTGTGTTTGGATCGGCGTTTGTGGAATTTGCTGGAAAAACGTCAGGCCGTCGCCGACCTTGCCGAAACCGGAATCGGAGAAACGAACGCGGGCGACGACGAGACCGGCGCGACGCGCGAAAATTCGCTGCTGCGCGTGGTGGACCCGAAACTTGGCCCCGCCCGCCAGGCGGAATTGGGCGAGGCGCTCGCGCAACTGACCGAAAACGAACGGCTGGCCGTGTACCTGTGCCGGGTGGAAGGCTGGCCCGAAGAAAGCGACGACCCGGCCCGCCCCTCCGCGGCCCGCGTGCTGGGCGTCACGGGCCGCTCGGTGCGAAACTATTTGAAGCGGGCCGAAAACAAATTGCGCGCCTGGGAACACGGCGATACGGAAAAAGAACGGAAATGACCCGAACGACAACAAACCCGACCCACGAGGACGACGCGGCCGGCGACGCGATCCTGATCGCGTTTGCCGACGCCGGCCCTCAGGCCAATTTGGCCGACTGGACGCGCCGCCATCCCGAACACGCCCGCGTCCTGGCCCGCTTCGCCGCCGCGCGCCGCTTCGCGCCGGCCACGCTTCCAAACGACCCCGCCGGCGACGCGCGCGTTCGGGAAATCGGCCGAACGGTTCTGGCCGCCCTCCGCCCGGCAGTGCTTGCGCCGTCACCGCTCACCAGCCTGGTTCTGGCCGCTCACGCGCGTAGCCTGACCGCCGACATGCTGGCCGTTGTTCTCGATCTGCCCGTCGCCTGTTTTTGGAAGCTGCACCGGCGTTTGTTCGCGCCCGAATCGCTTCCGGCCGCGCTCGTCGCCGCGCTTGCCCAAACCCTCGCGCGCACGGAAAGCGAAATTGCCGCGTATCTACGTCAGCCGCCCACGCTGGCTCAGGGCGCAAGTTACAAAGCCGCGAGCGCCCCGTCCGTGGGGAATCAGGAAGATTTCGCCCGCGCCCTCGCCCAGGACCCGGACCTGACCGACGCGGCCCGCGCGCGCTGGTTGATTTCCCCCCGCCCCGCCGAATAGAACATGGCAGAACGCGAAGCGGGCGGCTGGACGTTTGTTATTCGCCGCGAAGCGTGGCGTCGCCGGGCGCTCGTTTTGGAAGCGGCCGGTCTGCCGTCAAGCAGTGATGCCGAAACCGTTCTGCGCGCCGCCCTGGACGCGGCCGGTTTGGTCTGCCGCCCGCGTCCTCCCGATGACGCCCTGTTGTCGAGCGCGCAGGCCGTGCTGGACGCCGAGGCGCAAATCGTCTGGCTGAGCAGCGATCTGGCAAACGACGCCCGCCGCTTGGTCACGGCCCACGAACTCGCCCACCATTACCTGCACCACGAGGAAGATGGCGACGCCGAGGAACTTTGCGCCGGCTGCGCCGCCGAAGATTTTGACGGCGACGCCCACCTTGCCGTGGGCTACGGCCCGCGCGAGCGCCGGGAAGCCGAAGCCAACCTGTTCGCCCGCGAGTTCCTGCTGCCGTCCTTTCTCGCCCGCGCCTGGTTCTTCGACGACGATCTGTGCGCGGACGACATCGCCGCCCGAATCGGCCTCGCGCCCACCCTTGTTTTCGCCCAACTGAGCGAGAGTTTGGGGCCGTCGCCCCCGCCCGATCCGGGGGTGAAAAGGGCTGACGGGGCGCAAAAGGACGCTGTTGCGCTCGACGCCAGCCAGCAGGCCGCCGCGCACGCGACTGCCGGTCCGCTTCTCGTCGGGGCTGGGCCGGGCACGGGCAAGACGCGCACACTCGTCGCCCGCGTTCTTTTTCTCACTCAGGAGCGCGGCAAAGCGCCCGAATCGCTGCTCGCGCTGACGTTTTCGCGCCGGGCCGCCGAGGAGATGCGCGAACGCATCGCGTCCGAAGCGCCCCGTGTCGCCCGCCGCGCCTTTATCAGCACGTTTCACGCGTTCGGGCTGGACCTGCTGCGCCGCCACTGGCAGACCGCCGCGCTGCCGCCGCGCCCCGTTTTGCTCGACCGCGTGGACGTTGTCGCCCTTTTGGAGCAGCACGTCGCCGATCTGGGCCTGCGCGCGCTGCGTTATCTGCACGATCCCGCCTTCCCGCTGCCCGAAATCGCCGCCGTCATCAGCCGGGCAAAGGAAGACCTGATCGGTCCAACTGACTTCGCCGTTCGCGCGCGGGCAGCCGGCGATGCCCGGCTGATCGAAGTGGCGGGCGTGTACGCCGTGTACGAGCGGCTGCTCCGGGAGCGCGGCGCGCTCGACTTTGGCGATCTGGTTGCCCGCGCCGTGCGTTTGCTGGAAGAAAACGAGGCCGTGCGGCGGGCGGAACAAAGCCGGTGGCGGCACGTTCTGGTGGACGAGTACCAGGACGTGAACCCGGCCGGGGCGCGGCTGGTGCGGCTGCTGGCTGGCGACGACGCGCGCGGTTTGTGGGCGGTCGGCGATTTGCGGCAGGCCATCTACGGCTGGCGCGGCGCGTCCGTGGGCAGCGTGGCGGGCGGCTGGGAGCGCGATTACCCCAACGGACGCCGTCAGGAACTCGCCGTCAATTACCGCTCGCGGCCCGTTCTCGTCACCGCGTTCGGGACGACCTGCGGCGAAGGGCCGGATGCCTGGCAGCCGGCGCGGCGCGAAGAAAGGGAAAAAGCCGAAACGACGCTGACGCTCGGCGTAGCGCCCGACGAAACCGTTCAGGCCGATCACCTCGCCCGCCGTCTGTTTGATTTTGCCCAGGCCGGCTACCCCTTCGGCGCGCAGGCCGTGTTGTGCCGCACGCGCGCGCAGGCCGTTTTTTTGCGGGACCAACTGGGCGCACGCGGCATTCCAGTCGCGGGCAACGCCGCTCGAACCGGCGAAAACAGCGGCTGCGGCGGTCCTTTCGCGCACCCCGACGTCAAGAACCTGCTCGCTCTGCTTGCCCGCATCGTCGAGCCGGACGGCCCGGCCCGGCACAGCGTTCTCGAACCGCCCCTCGACCTCGTTTGGACGGGGAGCGCGGCCCGGTTCTTTGCCACCGCGCTGTTCGGCCCGGCTGGAAACGCGCGGCGCGTGCAAAACACGGCCGCCGTTCGCGTTCTGCTCGCGCTCGCCCAGAACTTCGATGAGCGCGCCGCCACGCTGCTTCCCCAGGAGCCGGCCGCGTCGCCCCAGATGGGCCGCGCTTTTTTACGTCACGTCCGGCGCGTTGCCCGGCTGGGCGGCGGGCCGGGTGCGTCTGCGTCGGCCGAGGAAGATTCCGGTGACTTTGCGGCGGCGGGTGCGGTGCGCGTTCTTACCGTCCACGCGGCCAAGGGGCTGGAATTTCCCGTCGTCTTCGTGCCCAACCTGTCGGCCGGCAAGTTCCCCGCGCGGGGCCGCCCCGGCCTGCTCCCGCCGCTGCCCCGAACCGGCCACGAGGAGACGGAAAGCGACGAATCCGGCGAGGAAGCGCGCCTGTTTTTCGTCGCTCTGACCCGCGCGCGCGACCACCTCGTTTTGTCGCGCGCCGAGCGTTACCACGGCCGCCGAGCCGAACCCTCGCCGCTGCTCGCGTGTTTGGACGAGGCCGGCGCGCTGGTGCGGCGCGAAGTTTGGGAAGCGTCCACCGTTCCCCTCGTCGCCGCCGCGCCTGCCGAGGAGGATTTCCCGGCGGAACCGGCGACCGCCTCGCTCGTCCTCGAAGCCTGGGAGGCCGAATTGTACCTGCGCTGTCCGCGCCGCTACTTTTACGAGCGCGTGCTTTTGCTGCCCGTGGGCGAGATGCCGCCGTACCACACCTTCCGGCAGGCGGTCCGCGAAACACTGCGTACGCTCGCCGGGCCGGGCGGCGCAGAATCCGCCGACACGTTCGCCGAAAACTGGACCCGCTTCGGGCCGAACCCCGCGCACCCGCACACGCCCCTGTACTGGGAAGCCGCCCAGGAGATCGTCGGCGCGTTCACGGCGCGGGGCGGCGACAGTCAGGGCCATGTTCTTCGTAACGGCGCGACTCTTACCGCCGCTTTCGATCAGGGCGAAATACGTGTGAACGCCGACGGCCGCCCGGAGGAAAAGGAAAAGAAAACGAACGTGGCCGCCTGGGAATGCCACACCTTCCGCCGACCGCCCAAGGACGGCAAGGTGAGCGCGGACGAGCGCCACACGCTTTTGCGCGAAGCTATCCGCCAGAAGCAGGACCGCGATGGCGGCGACGCGAGCGGTTTACCCGCTCTCGTTCTGCGCTACCTTCAAACGCCCGGTGCGGACCCGCTGCCGATTCCGGCCGGCACGCCCGCCCTGCGCAAAAAACACCTTGCGGCCTACGATGCGGCCCTGCACGGCATTCGCCTTCAGGTCTTCCCGCCCACGCCACGCGAGCCGGACGACTGCGCCGCCTGCCCTTATTTTTTCATCTGCCCCGCGTGACGGCCCCGTGCCGCACTGATGACAAAAGCGAGCAGCAGCGCGGCGGCGGTTGTGAACAAGGCGAGCCAGGTCGCCCACACCATCCGACCCGCCGACCCACAGGCGAGTGAGCCGGCGGCGAGCACGACGTTGGCGGCCACGAACGTAGCCCGGTTTCCCGCGAGGCCGAAATGATGCCGGGGAGCCGCCGGCCGTGAAGCCGCCAGCGGCGATGGCGGCGCGAAGTTCACGTCGGGGCGCTTACCGCGCCGGGGCGCGGCGGCGAGCAGCAGGTCGGTAAGCAGCGCGCCGAGCGCCAGAACCGGCACGAGCGCCGCCAAAAAAATCAGTACGCCGTTTCCCGGTGCGTCCATGTTCGATCCGGCCCTTCCACCGCGCGGGCGCGCATTCTTGGGGCGCGGCGCCCTGCCGACGTTATACCGCCCGCAAGGAACGAAATGACACGATGAACGAAGAGCCGCCGAACGAACCCGCTCCCGACGAGGCTGTTTACACGGATGCGAAGGGCCGTACGCGCTGGCGCGAAAACGACGCGCTCGCCGGGCGGCTGAAGGAACTCCACGATCTGCTCGTCATCGGCGGCTACGACGCGGGCCACGCGGCCCGCTACAACCGGCTGGCCTACCTGGTATCACGCCACCCCGAACCAATCTCGCAGATGCACGCCGAGGGCCGCCTGACCGACCTGCCCGGCGTGGGCGGAACCGTTGCCGCCATCATGGGCGAACTGATCGAAACCGGAACCTGCGCCAAGATCAGCACGCCGGGCGACGGCTACGAGCCGCCGCCCTCGACCGTGCTCGAACTTACCGCCGTTCCCCGCTTGGGCGCGAAAACAGCCCGCATGCTGTACCGCGAACACGGCATTGACAGCCTGTTCGCGCTGCAAGCCGCTTTGAATGACGGCCGCCTTGACCGCATCCCCGGCTTGGGCGATGCGGCGCTTGCCCGGCTTCGCGGCGGCTGAAGAGTGGGCTGGCGCCCCTCGAAAGAGTTCACTTGTGCGAACCGCCAAACGGGCGGATCAGGCCGTAGCGACGGGCGCGGTTAACATTTCGCGGGCGTGCTGCAAAACGGTCGCGCTGCCGCCCCCGCCCAGCATTCGCGCGATCTCCTGAACGCGCGCTTCGGCATCCAGGCACGAGACGTGAACGGTGGTGCGCTGCTTTTGAACGTGCTTCTCGATGTACAAATGTGACCGTCCCCGCGCGGCGATCTGGGGCAAATGCGTGATGCACAACACCTGCGCCGTTTCTCCCAGCCGGGCCAACTTTTCGCCCAGCACGCTCCCGGTCCGGCCGCCGATGCCCGTGTCCACCTCGTCAAAAATCAGCGTGGGCACGGCCACGATGCGCGCGAGCACGGACTTCATGGCGAGCATGACTCGGCTAATCTCGCCGCCCGACGCGATTTTAGCAAGTGGCTTGAGTGGCTCGCCCGGATTGGGCGACAGCAAAAATTCGACGTGGTCCGCACCCTTCGCCGTCGCGGGCCGGGCTTCGACGGCGACCGAGAAGCGGGTCGCGGTCATGGCGAGGTCGGCAAGTTCGCGTAAAACCGCGTCGGCGAACGGGCCGGCGGCCTTTTTACGCGCGCGGGTCAGCCGAGCGGCCCGCGCGTCGAGTTCCCTGTTTTGCGCCTCAACAAGGGTTTCCAGTTCGGCGATGCGTTCGTCAGCGTTTTCGAGCACGTTCAGGCGCTCGCCGATTTCGGTTCGGTAGCGCAAAACTTCCTCCAGCGTGTCGCCGTATTTGCGCTTCAAGGTCCGCAGGGTGTCCAGGCGCGTTTCGATCTGGTCCAGGCGTTCGGGGTTGAACTCGATCTCGTCGCGGTAAGCGCGCATGTCGCGGGCGGCTTCTTCCGTCGCGTACAGCGCGTTTTGAAGGTTTTCGAGCAGGGGAATGAGCCGTTCGTCAATTTTCGCGGCGTGCTCAATCTCGGCGACGGCGGTCGTGAGCGCGTCAAGCGCGCCGCCGGACTCGCCGCTGCCGCCGCCCCGCGACGACGCGGACGACGCGCCGCCGCCCTGAAGCGCGGCGTACGCCCCCGTGGCCGCCGCGTGCAGCTTTTCCGCGCCCGACAGCCGCAATCGTTCGGCCGTCAATTCTTCTTCCTCGCTGACTTTGGGGGCGGCGGCGTCAATCTCGTCGCGCTGAAACGAAAGCAGGTCCAGGCTGCGGGCGCGTTCGCGGGCGTCCTGCTTCAAGCCGGCAAGTTCGCGTCGGGTGGTTTGAAGGTCGCCCCACGCCTGCTCCACCGCCGTTTTGAGCGCGATGGTTTCCGGCCCGCACCAGGCATCCAGAATGTCGGCGTGCCGCTCGACCGCGAGAAGGGACTGGTGCTCGTGCTGGCCGTGGATGTCCACGAGGGTGTCGCCGATGCCCTTGAGCATCCCGACGGTCGCAGCCCGGCCGTTGATGCGCGCCTGGGACTTTCCCGATGCGCTCAGGTCGCGCGACAAAATCAGCAGGCCGTCCTCGTCCGTTTCCACCCCGGCCGCTTCCAGGGATTCGCGCAGCCGCTGCCCGCCCTCATTGCCGTCAAGCGCGAAAACGGCTTCGACGCGCGCCTTTTCCGCCCCGTGGCGCACCATTTCGGACCCGGCCCGCTCGCCCAGAACCAGGCCCAGGGCGTCGAGCAAAATGGATTTTCCCGCCCCGGTTTCGCCGGTCAGGATGTTCAAGCCCGGCCCGAACAGCAGCCGCTGCTTGTCCACCAAGGCGAAGTTTTCGATGGAAAGTTCGGTCAGCATGGGCGCGAAAACGGATCACGACGAGCGGGAAAAGTACGTGTCCATTATATCGCGCGGGCCGAACAACGGCGAAGGCGTGCGGCGCAGGGCGAGCGCATCTAAATAGGGGTTTGTGGTCGGGCTATGTGGTGGGGCTATGCTGTGGTGGGGCTATGCTGTGGTGGGGCTATGCTGTGGTGGGGCTATGCTGATGGTATGTCTACGCTCCCT
>JAABUN010000826.1_pt1 | contig 76150 bp, 76 predicted proteins | sample 5559311 | NCBI WGS metagenome assembly JAABUN01 (sample SAMN10711877, study PRJNA513370) | rock metagenome | isolation source: Antarctica rocks | place: Antarctica: Victoria Land, Siegfried Peak sud | reverse complement strand
TTCGCAAACGCCCTGCGGGAGATGGAGTTGCCGCGCGCGGCTCTTGTCTGGTCGCTGTTCTCGTTCAACGCGGGCGTGGAGGTGGGGCAGGCGTGCATCGTGCTGAGCGTCGCGCCGCTTTTGGCCCTTCTGCGCGCGCGCGCCACGCCGCTGGTGACGCGCCGGGTTCTGCTTGCCGGCTCGCTCGGCGTGATCGGGGCAGGCGCGTTCTGGTTCGTGCAGCGCGTCGTCGCGCCGGGCTGACAAACGCGCGCGCGAGTCCGCGAGTCTTTTTTAGGTGGCGGCCTGCATGGCGGACGGTTCCGTTTTCACCCGCCGGGAACGTTGTGGGAGTTGCGTCAGCCGCACGAAGCGCAGTAACTCGTCGCGCTCCGGGCTGGCATCCGTATCGGCCGCGATCCGCTCCATTGCCTCAGGCACGCTCAGGCCCGACCGGTACAGCAGCTTGTAGCACCGCTTGAGGGCCGTGCGCGCCGCCGCCGACATGCCCACCCGGCGCAGCCCGACCACGTTCAAGCCCACCACGTCACACGCAATGCCCTCCGCCATCGTGAACGGCGGCACCGAAACCGCTACGTCAGACAAAAATCCAACCATTGCCAAACGCCCGATATGGACGAACGGGCTGATCAGGCACAAACCGCCGATCATGACCTGGTCTTCCACTTGGACGTGGTGGGGCAGCCAAACCGTGTTGGCGATGGTAACGCGGCTGCCGATCCGGCACCAGGGGCCGACGTGGCAATAGGCCATGATACGGTTCGCGCTGCCGATGTGGACGGTGCGGTCGCTTTCCTCCAGGCCGGCCGCCGCGCCCTGGATGGTGACGTATTCGTGGATGTGGTTGTCGTCGCCGGCAGCCACGCCGCCGGTGATCAGCGCGCCGGGATGAACCACGCAGTCGCGGCCCAGCGAAACGTTCGGTCCGATCAGAACCCGCGCGTGCAGGCGGGTGCCCGCACCGATAACCGCACCTTCCGCGACGACGCTGTGCGCGCCGACCACGACGTTCTCGCCGAGCGTCGCGCCCGGATGAACACAGGCATCCGGGTGTATTTGCGTATTCACGCCGCCGCCGCTGCTTCGTCCGCCCTGCCGTTCACAAAGCAGCCAGTGGGTTTGGTCGCGCAGCGCGCGCGTTTCGCGTCGAAATCGTTGATCGGTTTCGCGCAGCGCGTGCGCCATTTGCTGGCAGGCGCGCTCCTGACCGGGTTCCTGCGCTTGTTGCTGCGCCCGTGGCTGGCGCGACGAGCGCTGTTCCCGCGCGGCGTTCGAGGCATGGCTGCTGCCGGCTGCGTTGTCGTTCATAGGAAGCCTTTTCCTGTACCACGTCGTCCTGGCCCGCGGCGCGCTCCCATAGCGTGCAACAGGCGGGGCGGCGCGCGCGTGTGCCGGCGTTTCAAGGATACCCGGCCTGAAAAGCAAAAAGGCGACGACACCCCTCGGGTATCGCCGCCATCTCTTTTCCACATTGCTGTGGTCGAGTATGCATTCATGGTACCGCGCCGCGCGACCGTGGCGCCATCGAATCGCCGTCACGGGCTTGGAGTTCTTGAGGCAGGCCACGAAGAAAATAAAAGCCCCTCAAGCCTTTCTATCCCTCTTAATCATCGCCTGGGTACCTTTAATCAAACCTTTCTCGTACCGGAAACGTCTCTTAAGGCCGCACTCTTTTTTGGTTTCGTTTTCCCGTCGTCCGCCGCGCCGTGTCTGGGTATACCGTGGCGGGAACGAAATTCAACGAGGACGAGGAGACGGATCAGGGTGAAATACCGGCAACTGGGCAAATACGGCGTCAAGGTTTCGGAAGTAAGCCTAGGATCGTGGCTGACGTTCGGCGGGGCGACCGAGGATGAAGCGGCGCGCGCGTGCATCGAAAAGGCGTACGATCTTGGCATCAACTTCTTTGACACGGCCAATGCGTACGCGCGGGGCAAAAGCGAGGAAGTCGTCGGCCGGGTTCTGGCGAACTACGCGCGCGACAGTTTCGTGCTCGCCACCAAAGTTTACTTCCCCATGGGCGACGGGCCGAACGACAAAGGCCTGTCACGCAAGCACATCATGGAGCAGTGCCACCTGAGCCTCAAGCGTCTGGGGACCGACTACATTGACCTGTACCAGGCGCACCGCTACGATACCGACGTGCCGCTGGAGGAAACGCTGACCGCCTTTTCCGACCTGGTTCAGCAGGGCAAGGTGCTGTACTACGGCGTGTCGCAGTGGTCGGCCGGGCAGATCGCCCACGCGACCGACGTTGTGCGCATGAGCGGGGGGCGGCTTTACCCCGTCGCGTCCAACCAGCCGTACTACAACGCGCTGGGCCGCGACCTGGAAAAGGACGTGATGCCACTGTGCGGGCGCGAGGGCATTGGGCTGGTCGTCTACTCGCCGCTCGCGCAGGGAGTGCTGACCGGCAAGTACAAGCCCGGCCAGCCGCTCCCCGAAGGCAGCCGCGCGTCTGACCCCAGCCAGAACATGTTCCTGAACGGGGGCAAACTTGACGAAAACGCGCTTGAAAAGGTGCAGAAACTTCAGCCCATTGCCTCTCGCAATAACCTGACCCTGTCTCAACTCGCGCTCGCCTGGTGCCTGCAGCGGCCCGAAGTGTCCAGCGTCATCATCGGCGCGTCGAAGCCGTCCCAGGTCGAAGATAACGCGGGAGCCTCTGGAGTAAACTTGTCGGCAGCCGATATCGAGGAGATGGACGCTGCCCTGGCCTGAGAACCGATCCTGCCTCCATCCGACAGGGAGAAACGAAAAGCCATTACGCTTCGTGTTTGTCCACGAAGCGTAATGGCTTTTGAGTGTGCCTACGGAGCCTGCTGTATGAAGGGGCCGACCGCTTCGGTCTGGCGCGGCCCTGAAGATCAAGTTCCACGCTGGAACCAAACGGCGGAATCGCTTATAATGCCGGTTAATGGTTCGTAAGACTTCAGCGCGAATACTGACCCTGCTGGTCCTGCTGTCGCTCCTCTGGACTACCCGGCAGGCGGGAGCCGCCTGGTACTGCGAGGGATGCGCGTGCGGAACAATGCCGTGGTGGTGCTGCTGCTCCAATTCAGCGGCGGGCCGGGACGCTCGGTGCGATAAGTCATCCCAGAGCCAAAAGCCGTCGCCCAACGGCATGTCGCTCTGCCCTATCGGGTGCAACTGCGTAATGGTCCTCTTGCAGAGCACGGATGACCACACGAGGCCGACGCCCGTGGCCCCGTTGTTGCTGCCTTTTTTTGCGCTGGTGCCCGCGCCGGTGGCGTTATACGTCACTCCGGCTCTGGCTGAAACTGTCCTGCCTCACGTTGAGGCGCGTGGTCCACCATGCGTTGCCCCCGCCCTTTCCGCCCCTTCCCTCCGCGCTCCCCCCGTCGCTTGACACATTCCCGTTTCGCCGATTCGATCCGGGTTCGTCAGCGTGAGCGCTATTTTTTCCTCAACGGTCATTCTTGGGCCATCTTGCGCGCCTGCTGACATCCGGCTCCCTGGGATAGTCAGGAGGCTTTTTTGCGTTTTCTTCCCGCTCTTTTTGTTTGCTGCTGGGTTGCCGCCGCGCCCGGAGTCGCTTGGGCAGCGCAGCCATCGTCACCCCCGCCGCTGACCGTTGATGAATCTGTCGCGCTCGCTCTCCGAAACAATCCGCGCCTGTCCGCCGCCGCCCGCGAGGTGGTCGCGGCCCAATCGGGCGTTCGCGCCGCCCGTGCTCGCGCCAACCCGGATATTACTTTCGCTCCCGGCTTCACGTCGGGCGGCTCCGACGAGGAGTTCCGCGTTCAGCAGCCGCTGGAGTTGAACGGGACCCGCCAGGCACGCGCCGGGGTCGCCGTCGCCGGGCTGCGCGGAACTGAGGCGCGCGCGGTGGTGGAACTGCGTGACGTGGTATTTGACACCCGGTCGGCCTACTACGAACTGGCACGCGCTCGTGAACTGCACGCCCTCGCCCGCGACGTTCTCACGTCCGCCGAGGAGTTCGACCGGATCGCGGGCCGCCAGGTGGAACTGGGCAGCCGCCCCGGTATTGACCTTGCCCAGACGGGGATCGAAGCGACGCGGGCGTGTCAACAGGTGACGCTTGCCGAAAGTCAGGAAGCGGTTGCTCTTGCCGCGCTGAACACGCTGGTGGGCCGCATTCCGGAAGAGCCGGCCGGCCCGCTTTCCCTGCTGCCCGCTATCAGCGATGCCGTTGACGAACCGGCGGCGCGCGGGGCCGCCCTCGCCGCGCGCGCCGAGATTGCCGTCGAGGAGGCCGCCCGCGATCAGTTCCGGCAGGAGGCGCGGCTCGCTCGTGCCGAAGGCCGCCCCGACCTTGCGCCCCTGTTCCGAGCAAACAGCCTCACCCGTGGCGGAGGGAGTTCCGGCTTCGGCGTCGGAATCACCCTGCCGCTGCTCGACTTTGGGAGCCGCCGCAACCGAATCCGGCAGGCGGAACAGGCCGCCCGCGCGCAGGAAGACCGGATCACGGCCACGCAAAGCCAGGTGAGGCAGGAGGTCGCCCAGACTCTTGCCCGGCTCCGGGCTGCCCAGACCGTTACCAAAAGTTACCAGCAGGGCGTACTTGAGCAAGCCCGTCGCCTGCTCGACGCGAGCCGTGTCGGGTTCCAGGAAGGCAAAACGGGCGTGGTCGCCCTGCTGGAAGCCCAGCGCACGTACCGCAGCGTCCAAACCGAATACACGAACGCCCTGGTGGACGCGGCCATCGCCCGTGCCGCTTTGGAGCGCGCGACGGGCGCGGTGTCGCCGTCCCTGCTGCCCGCCGCTCCCGGCGCGGAGCCGAGGGGAACACAATGAATCAGGTCTTTATTCGCAAGGGCAATCTCGTGGTCGTTATGACCGGCCTAGCGACGTTCGCGGCGCTTGGCTATTTCATCGGCTCTCGTCGCTCCGCGCCGCCCGCTCCGAGCGCACCGGCGGCCACGCCCAAAGAAAAAGACGCCTCCGCGGAAGAGCCTGGACTTGTCAGGCTCGATCCGGCTGCCGTCAAGAACGCGGGCATTCGGGTGGAAGCCGTCCGGGTTTCCCCGGTTCGCGCTACGCTGACCGTGCCGGGCGTCGTTGCGGTCAGCCCCGGCCGCGTCGCCCGGATCACGCCGCCCGTGGCGGGCAAGGCGATCCGCGTTCTCGTGAACCTCGGTGAGACGGTGCGCGCCGGGCAGCCGCTCCTGGTTCTGGACAGTTATGAGGTCGCCCAGGCCCAGGCCGCCGTCGGTCAGGCCCAGACCGAGGCGCGCCAGGCAGACGCCCGTCTGCGAACGGCGGAGGCGGACGCCCAGAAGGCGCGCGTTCAGGCCGGAAGCGCCCAGACCGCGCTGGGGCGGCAGCGGGAACTGGCACAAACGGGGGCTTTCTCGCAACCCGCGCTTCAGACGGCGCAGAACGAACTGAACCAGGCAGAGTCGGACGAGCAGCAGGCACAGACCGCTCTGCAAGCCGCGACGACGGTGGTGCAACGGGCGGAGCGACTTTTCAAGGAGCAACTGATCGCGCAGGCGGAACGCGAGCAGGCGCAGACGCAAGAGCGGCAGGAAGAAACGCGGCTGAAGCAGGCGCAGAAGCGCGTCGTTATCGCACGGCAGACTTTGGAGCGCGAACGGACGGTGTTTGGGCGCGGCCTCCTGTCCAGCCAGGCCGTCCAGAGCGCCGAGGCGGAGGTGCGCGCGGCCCAGGCGGATGTGCGCCGCGCGGAGCGGGAAGTTGCGGGGGCGCGAACGGCGCTTGCCGGGGCGCGGGACGCCGTGCGGACAGCGCGGGCCAACCAGGGCGCGCTCGTAGGCAGCCGGGGACGGCCCGAAGGCGGCGGGCGCGTCACCGTGCTTGCGCCGCTCAGGGGCGTGGTCACGGAGCGGGCGGTGACGCTGGGCGAGGCGGTCGAGCGCACGGGTGTGCTGCTCGTGCTCCAGAACCTGGCGAGCGTGGTCGTGCAGGCGAACGTGCCGGAAAAGGACGTGGCCCGCGTCCGTGTCGGGCTGCCGGTCACGGTCACGGTCGCCGCCTACCCGAACCGGGCGTTCGGGGGCATCGTGGAAAGCATCGCCAGCGCCGTGGACGAGAAGACGCGCACGCTCCCCGTGCGCTGCCGCTTGGACAACCCGTCGGGAAGGCTGAAACCGGAGATGTTCGCGCAGGTTCGTTTGGCGACGGGCAATGCAGCACGCCGCAGCGCGCTGCTCGTGCCGCAGTCGGCGCTCGTGGACGATGGGGGACAGCAGGTCCTGTTCGTCGCCGAAGGCGGCGGCTACGAGAAGCGGATGGTGCAGGTCAGCGGGGACGCCTCCGCCGACCGGGTGGAGGTGACGCACGGCGTGGCGCCGGGCGAGAAGGTCGTGACCGCGGGGGCGTTCCTGCTTCTGTCCGAGTCCCGCAAGGGCGAACTGAAGGAGGAAGAGTGACCATGATCGAGCGTCTTCTTGCCTTCGGCGTGCGGCAGCGTCTGCTCGTCCTTATCGGCGCTTTCCTGCTCGCTCTGGGCGGCGTCTGGGCCTTCCAGCATCTGCCGATCGACGCGCTGCCGGACGTGACGAACAACCAGGTGCAGGTCAACACGAACGCCCCCGGCCTCGCGCCCGCCGAGGTGGAAAAGTTGGTGACGTTCCCGATTGAGGTCACGATGGGCGGCCTTCCCAACGTCGCCGAGGTGCGCTCGCTGTCCCAGTACGGCCTGTCGCAGGTGACGGTCGTTTTCGACGACTCCGTGGACGTGTATTTCGCCCGCCAACTCGTGCTGGAGAAACTTCAGGCCGCGCGCGCGGCCCTGCCCGACGGCGTGGGCACGCCGGAAATGGCCCCGGTCTCAACCGGTTTGGGCGAGATTTACCAGTACACGCTGGACAGCGAAAAGCACAGCGCCACCAACCTGCGCACGCTCCAGGACTTCCTCGTGAAGCCCCAGTTGCGGACGGTTCCGGGTGTTGCCGAGGTGAACAGCCAGGGCGGGTTCGAGAAGCAGTACCAGGTCGAGATCGACCCGCAGCGGCTGCTGTCGCGGGGCGTGACCCTGCGCGAGGTTACGGAGGCGGTCGCGAAAAACAACGCCAACGCGGGCGGCGGCTACATCGTCAAGGGGGCGCAGCAGTTCCTGGTGCGCGGCGTCGGCGTCGTCCAGAGCGCCGAGGACATCGGCGACGTCGTGGTGGGAGCCGAGCGGGGCACGCCCATCTACGTCAAGGACGTGGCATCCGTCCAGGCCGGGCCGGGCCTGCGCCAGGGCGCGGCGACGCACAACGGCAAAGAGACGGTCATCGGCATCGCCATGATGCTCAAGGGCGAGAACAGCCGCACCGTGTCGCTCGCCGTGGACAAAAAGGTGCGCGATCTTCGCGGGCAACTGCCCCCCGGCGTCCGGCTCAACACCGTCTACAACCGCACCGAGTTGGTCGAGAAGACCATCCACACCGTCCAGAAAAACCTCCTGGAGGGCGGCCTGCTCGTCATCGCCGTGCTGCTCCTGCTGCTCGGCAACGTGCGCGGGGCGCTGATCGTCGCCGCGATCATTCCGCTGTCCATGCTGTTCGCCCTGATCGGCATGGAGCGGTTCGGGATTTCGGCGAACCTGCTTTCTTTGGGCGCGCTCGACTTCGGCATGATCGTGGACGGCAGCGTGGTGCTTGTCGAACACGCCGTGCGCCGTTTGGCCGAGGCGCGGGAGCGGGTGGGCCGCACCCTGTCGCGCGCCGAGGTGATTAAAAACGTCTTCGCCTCGGCCCGCGAGGTGGGCACACCCATCACCTTCGGCGTGGCGATCATCATCATCGTCTACCTGCCGATCATGACGCTTACCGGGATCGAGGGCAAGATGTTCCGCCCGATGGCCTATACGGTCGCGCTCGCCCTGTTCGGGGCGCTCCTACTTTCCCTCACCCTCATCCCGGCTCTGTGCGCGCTGGGCCTGTCCGGGGACACGCGCGAAAAGAACAACTGGTTTATGCGCGGGGCGCAGCGCCTGTACACGCCCGCGCTGGACTGGGCGCTGGGGCATCGCGCCGTTGTCGCCACAGTCGGCGCGCTCTTTTTCGCCGGGTGCATGGCCCTGTTCCCCCTGCTCGGCTCGGAGTTCATCCCGGAACTTGACGAGGGAGCCATCGCGATCGCGCCGACGCGCCTCACCGGCGTTTCCGTGGACTACTCGGTGACGCTGGTCACGCAGGCCGAGCGGGTGGTGAAGTCCTTTCCCGAAGTCAAGGACGTGTTCACGCGCCTGGGAACCGCCGAGGTCGCCACCGACCCCATGCCCCCCAGCCAGGGCGACATGCTCATCACCCTGAAAGACCGACGCGATTGGCGGCCGGGGATCACCAAACCGGGCCTGATTCAGGCGATGGAGGCCCGGCTGAACCGCGAAGTCCCTGGTCAGGGCTACGCCTTTTCCCAGCCAATCCAACTCCGCACCGCCGAACTCGTCTCCGGCGTCAAAGCGGATCTCGCCGTCAAGGTCTTCGGCGAGGACATGGGAACGCTGGGTGACTTGGCGGGCCGCGTTCAGAAAGCACTGCGGGGCGTGCCGGGGGCGGAGGACGTGACGATGGAGCAGACGCAGGGGATGCCGACGCTGGAGATCGCCCTGGATCGGCAGGCCGTCGCGCGCTACGGCATCAACGTCGCCGATGTGCAGGAGGTGATCGAGACCTACCTGGGCAGCAAAGCGGTCGGGCAAGTGATCGAGGGCGACCGTCGCTTCGACATCGTGCTCAAACTTCCCGAGGCGCTGCGAAACGACCTGGCTGCCGTGGGCGAGATTCGGGTGTCCGCGCCGGGCGGCGAGCGCGTGCCGCTTTCACAACTCGCCCGAATTGGGGTGAAGTCCTCACCCCTCCAGGTCAGCCGTGAGCACGGGCAACGGCGGATCGTGGTGCAGGCGAACGTGCGTGGACGCGACCTGGGCGGCTTTGTTCAGGACGCCCAGCGGGCCGTCGTGCGGCAGGTGAAGATGCCCACGGGCTACCACCTGGAATGGGGCGGGCAGTTCGAAAACCTGCAATCGGCCCGCGCCCGTCTTCTCGTCGTCGTCCCGCTCGCCCTCGCGCTCATCTTCCTGCTGCTCTTCATGAGTTTCGGGTCACTGAAACAGGCGGCGATCATCTTCACGGGCGTTCCCCTCGCCGTCACGGGCGGGATTCTGGTCCTGCTCGCGCGCGGCCTGCCCTTTTCCATCTCGGCGGGCGTGGGCTTCATCGCCCTGTTCGGCGTCGCCGTCCTGAACGGGCTGGTGATGGTCTCGGCCATCAATGGATTGCGGCAGGAGGGACAGGTCCTCGCGCGCGCGGTTCGGGAAGGCGCGCGTTCGCGCCTGCGGCCCGTGCTGATGACCGCACTCGTTGCCAGTCTGGGCTTCATCCCGATGGCGCTTTCCACGGACGTCGGGGCCGAAGTCCAGCGCCCGCTGGCGACCGTGGTGATCGGCGGCATCCTGTCCAGCACGTTGCTGACCTTGATCGTGCTGCCCACGTTGTACGTCTGGTTCGAGCGGGAACAGGCTCTCGGTCTGGACGTGACCCCGGACGGGCAGGAGGGTGCGCTGTCCGACGCGCCGACGGCACCGGCCCTGCGTCGGCAAGGAGGAACCGCATGAAGCAATCCGTGTTTTTTGTCGCTAAGATGGACTGCCCCACCGAGGAGCAGATCATTCGCAACCGCTTCAAGGCGATGACGGGCGTTGACCGGCTCGACTTCAACCTGATGCAGCGCGAGTTGACGGTGACGCACCGGCTCGACGATGACAAAACCCTCCTGGCCGCCCTGAACTCGCTGGGCATGGAACCCCGGATCAAGAACAAGGAGGCCGCCGGAGCCGTTGCCGAGCAGGAGGGCGCGGCATCGGTCCCGCGCGCGGCGTGGATCGCAATGGGCGTGTCCGGCGTCGCGGCGGTCGCATCCGAGGTCGTTGGCTGGACCACGGGCCGGGAAAACTCGTGGCCCGTGATCGCGCTCGCGCTGCTGTCCATCGCGGTCGGTGGGCGCGACACGCTCCGCAAAGGCTGGGTCGCGCTCCGCACCCTGACGCTCAACATCAACTTCCTGATGACCATCGCCATCGTCGGGGCGGCGTTCATTGGGCAGTGGCCGGAGGCGGCGATGGTCACGTTCCTGTTCGGCGTGGCCGAGATGATCGAGGGGTTCTCGCTGGAGCGCGCCCGCAACGCCATCCGCGCGCTGATGCAGATGACGCCGGAAACCGCGACCGTGTGGGATGCCCAAGCGGGCGAGTGGCGCGAGGCGGAGGCTTCGGGCGTGCAGGTCGGGCAACGCGTGCGCGTCAAGCCCGGCGAGCGCATCCCGCTGGACGGCACCGTGGTCGAGGGCCAATCGTCCGTGAATAACGCCCCGATCACCGGCGAAAGCATTCCCGTTGAGAAGCGGCCCGGCGACGCCGTGTTCGCCGGCACGGTGAACGAGCGGGGTACCTTCGACTTCGAGGTAACGGGGAGCCGGGGCCACACGATGCTTGACCGGATCGTGCGGGCCGTGCAGGAGGCCCAGGACCAGCGTGCCCCGACGCAGCGGTTCGTGGATCAGTTCGCCCGCTACTACACGCCCGCCGTGGTCGTGCTGGCGGCCGGGGTGGCCGCCGTGCCGTCGCTTTTCTTCGGCGCGCCGTTCTTCCCGTGGCTGTACAAGGCGCTCGTCCTGCTCGTGATCGCCTGCCCCTGCGCCCTGGTCATCTCCACGCCCGTCACGGTCGTCAGCGGCCTGGCCGCCGCCGCCCGGCGCGGCATCCTGGTCAAGGGCGGCGTGTACCTGGAAAGCGGGAACAAACTGCGCGCCGTCGCCCTGGACAAGACCGGCACGCTCACAGTCGGCAAGCCGAGCGTTACCGACGTGATTCCCCTCGACGGCAAGGGCGAGGACCAGGCGCTGCAGCTGGCCGCCAGCCTGGACGCCCTGTCCGAGCACCCGGTCGCCTCGGCCATCGTCACCTGCTGGACGGGGGGCGACCTTACCACCGCCGGCACGACCGAGCCGTCGCGGCTTCGGGCCGTGGCGCGCTCCGGTGAATTGCTGCCGGTGTCGGACTTCGAGAGCATTACCGGGCACGGCGTGAGGGGGCGGATCAACGGCAAGGTGTATTTCGTGGGCAACCACCGCCTCGCTGAGGAGAACGGCGTCTGCGGCCCGCACGTCGAAGCGGAACTGTTCCGGCTGGAGGCGGAGGGCAAAACCACCGTCGTGCTGACCGATGAGCGGCAGGCCCTCGCCGTGCTGGGCGTCGCCGACACGGTGCGCGAAACCAGCGTCGAGGCGGTCCGCGACCTGCACCGGCTCGGCGTCACCACGGTCATGCTCACCGGCGACAACCAGACCACGGCGCGGGCCATCGCCGCCCTGGTCGGCATGGATGACGCGCGCGGCGACTTGCTGCCTGACGACAAACTGGCCGCTGTCGGCGCGCTTCAGCAGCAGTACGGTGTGGTTGGTATGGTCGGCGACGGCATCAACGACGCGCCCGCGCTCGCAAAAGCCGACATCGGGTTCGCCATGGGCGCGGCGGGAACCGGCACCGCGCTGGAAACCGCCGATGTCGCTCTGATGCAGGACGATTTGCGAAAACTGCCCCAGTTCCTTCGCCTCAGCCGGCAAACAGGGCGCGTCCTAATCCAGAATATCGCGCTCGCCATCGGGATCAAGGTGGTGTTCTTCGTGCTCGCCCTGCTTGGCATAGCGACGCTTTGGATGGCCGTGTTCGCCGACATGGGCGCGAGCCTGCTCGTCGTGTTCAACGGGCTACGGCTCCTGCGCTTCGGGGGAAGAATCACAAAATGAGAATCAAGGGGCGGTATTTTGGAGAAGCACATGGCAAGTAACCACGATCATGGGCACGGCGGGCATAGCCACGCCCCCGCCGACTTCGGGCGCGCATTCGCCATCGGGGTCGCGCTGAACACGGGCTTCGTCGTTGTCGAAGCGACGTTCGGCGTGTTGTCCCATTCGCTCGCCCTGGTCGCCGACGCGGGTCACAACCTGAGCGACGTGGCCGGACTGCTGCTCGCGTGGGGGCAATGGTGCTCGCCCGGCGCGTGCCCACGCCGCGCTACACCTACGGGCTGCGCTCCTCGTCCATCCTGGCCGCCCTGTTCAACGCCGTTTTCCTGCTGGTCGCGGTGGGCGGCATTGCCTGGGAGGCCGTCGGGCGCTGCCGCCATCCCACCCCCGTACAGGGCGGGACGGTGATCGGCGTCGCCTTGGTCGGCATTGTCGTCAACACGGTGACCGCGCTGCTATTCCTTTCCGGGCGCAAGAGCGACCTGAACATTCGGGGCGCGTTCCTGCACATGGCCGCCGACGCGGGCGTGTCCCTGGGCGTCGTTCTGGCTCGACCCCCTTGTCAGCCTGCTGATCGTCGCCGTCATCCTGTGGGGGACGTGGGGGCTGCTGAAGGACTCGGTCAACCTCGCCCTCGACGCCGTACCGCAAGGCATTGACGAGGCGGGCGTTCGGGCGTACCTGGCAAGCCTTCCTGACGTGCTCGAAGTCCACGACCTGCACATCTGGGGCATGAGTACGACTGAGGCCGCCCTGACCGCGCACCTCGTCCGCGACGTGCCGACCTGCGACGACGCGCTGATGGCGCGCGCTTCGCGCGAGTTGCACGACCGGTTCGGCATTGAGCACGCACCATCCAACTGGAAACGGGCGACGCCGCCCATGCCTGCCCGCAAGCGCTGGAGGAGGTTGTTTAGAAACCAATTCCGCGACGCTTTTTGATAGGATAACGCCATGAGCGAAAATAGCCCGCCCACCGACCTGTTCGACGTGGCGACGCGCGCGGCCGGCCCGGCCGGGGAACTGCCGCTGACGCCCGAAATGCTGCTCACGCGGCCGTCCGGCGACGTGTTCGCGCTGTCGCAGAACGCGGGCATGGGCTGGGACCCGGCAAAGTTAGACCGGCGCGAGTTTTTGATTTTGTCTACCCAGGGCGGCGTGCGCGCGCCCGACGGAACGCCCGTCGCGCTTGGCTACCACACCGGCCACTGGGAGGTTGGGCTGCTGGTCGAGGCTGCCGCGCGCGCGATCACGGCCGGGGGCGGCATTCCGTTCGCGGGCTTCGTGTCCGACCCGTGCGACGGCCGCTCGCAGGGCACGACCGGCATGATGGACAGTTTGCCGTATCGCAACGACGCCGCGCTCGTGTTCCGCCGGCTCGCGCGCAGCCTGCCCAACCGGCGCGGCGTTCTGGGCGTCGCCACGTGCGACAAGGGCCTGCCCGCGATGCTGATCGCGCTCGCTGCCTTGAAAAATCTACCGTGCGCGCTCGTGCCCGGAGGCGTGACGCTGCCGGCCGAGCACGGCGAGGACGCGGGCAAGATTCAAAGCGTTGGGGCGCGTTTTTCGCACGGGCTGATTACCCTCAAGGAGGCCGCCGAACTGGGCTGCCGGGCCTGCGCGACGCCCGGCGGCGGCTGCCAGTTTTTTGGTACGGCGGCGACCGCGCAGGCCGTCGCCGAGGCGCTGGGCCTGGCCCTGCCGCACGCCGCGCTCGCCCCGTCCGGCCAGCCCATCTGGCGCGACATGGCCGAACGAACCGCGCGCGCCCTGATGGACATGGACGCGCGCGGCATCACCACGGCCGACATCGTGACCGACGCGGCAATCGCTAACGCGATGATGGTCCACGCGGCCTGCGGCGGCTCGACGAACCTGTTGCTGCACATCCCGGCCATCGCGCACGCGGCCGGTCTTTCCCGCCCGACTGTGGACGAGTGGAGCCGTGTCAATCAGGCCGTGCCGCGCCTCGTTGACGTGCTCCCCAACGGCCCGACCGACCACCCGACCGTACGTTTTTTCCTCGCCGGCGGCGTGCCGGAAGTCATGCTGCATCTGAGGGGCCTAAACCTCCTCAATCTCGACTGCCTGACCGTGAGCGGCAAAACCGTGGGCGAAAATCTGGACGCGTGGGAAAAGTCGGAACGCCGTGCCCGGCTGCGCGCGCGGCTCTCCGAAGCCGACGGCGTGGACCCCGACGACGTGATCTTGTCGCCGGAGCGGGCGCGCGAGCGAGGCTTGACGAGCACGATCTGCTTCCCCATCGGCAATCTCGCGCCCGAAGGTTCGGTCATCAAAAGCACCAGCATTGACCCGGCCGTGGTGGACGCGGACGGCGTGTATCGAAAAACCGGGCCGGCGAAAGTCTTCACCACCGAGCGCGCGGCCATCGCGGCAATCAAGGGGCAGGGCGACAAACGAGTCGCGCCCGGCGACGTGCTCGTGCTCATCTGCCGCGGCCCGATGGGGTCGGGCATGGAGGAGGTGTACCAGATCACCTCCGCGCTCAAGTACATCCCGTGGGGCAAGCAGGTCGCCGTGCTCACCGACGCGCGCTTTAGCGGCGTCTCGACCGGCGCGTGCGTGGGCCACATCGGGCCGGAAGCGCTCGCGGGTGGCCCCATCGGCAAAGTCCGAGACGGCGACGTGATCGAAATCATTGTGGACCGCAACCGCCTGTCCGGCACCGTCAACCTGGTCGGCGACGCGGACGGCAACTTGTTCGGGCGGGACGAAGGCGCACGCATCCTCGCGCTTCGCCCGCCGCGCCCGGACCTCGCGCCCGACCCCGACCTGCCCGACGACACGCGTTTGTGGGCCGCGCTGCAAAACGCGGGCGGCGGGACCTGGGGCGGCTGCGTCTACGACGTGGACGCGATCCTCGCCCGGCTGAATCAGTAAAACAATAAAGGAACCCCGTTTACGTAATGCTTTTCGGACCTCGACAAACGACCCTCGCCGCTTTCGCGCTTTTTGCCACGGCCTTCCCGCAGATCGCCGCTGCTCAACAGACACCCCCCGCGCAGCCCCCCCCGACGCTTCCGGGACCGATCACCGTGCCGCCCCCGCCGCCCGTCGCGCCCTACGTTCCGTTTCCGCAGGTGCCTGTTTTGACGCTGCTCGACGAAGCCAACAACGGCATCGGGTTGGGCCAGCAGGCCGCGCGCGCGAACAAGTTGCAGGGCCGCGTTCTGTGGATTGACGCGACCGCGAACCTGGACCGGGTGAACACGGGCGACAAAGTCGCCGCGCTTGTCGCCCAGATCAAGACGGCCGGTTTTAACACCATCGTCTTCGAGGTCAAGCCGATTGTTGGGCTGACCGTGTACCCGTCCAAGTTCGCGCCCAAGTTGACCGAATGGCGCAAGCCCGGCTTCCCGGTCCGCACACTCCCGGCCGACTTCGACCCGCTCGCCGCATTCGTTCAGGAAGCACGCAAGCAGGGCGTGGGTCTGGTGGCGAACTTGAACGTTTTCAGCGAGGGGCACCGCGATTTTCAAATCGGGCCGGGCTACCAGCATCCCGAATGGCAAACGACGCTGTACGAGCCGGCCACGCTTGCGCGCGGACCCGTCGCCGGAAGCGCGAACTTTCCCGTCGCAAACCAGGCGAACCGGCCCGCCAAAAGCGGCAACGAACTCGCCGTTTATACTGACCTGAACAAGCTGAAGCCCGACCCGGCCGCGCTTGTCGCCGTTCTGGGCGCGGACGAAAAAGTAGCCGCGCTGATTGACGGCGCGGCCTTCCCTTTGCTCGCGCCCAGCCTCCCGCCGGGCGGGTCGGCCCTTGTCGGGACCGGGCAGGCCGCCCAGTTTTTGCGGCAAAGCGTCGAAGTGGGGCAGGGATTGGTCGTGCAGACCGCGCCCGTTTACGTGCCCATCAGCGAGCGGCCCGAACAGCAGGTGCCGCTGATGACCAACCCGAACAACCCCGCCGTGCGCCAGCGCGTTCTCGACATGATCCGCGAGGTCGCCACGAACTATCAAATAGATGGCGTGATTTTCGACGACCGGCTGCGCTACGCAGGTATCAATGCCGACTTCGGCGAAGCCACGCGGCGCGAGTTCGAGCAGTGGCTGGCAACCGGCGCGGCCCCGCCCGCCAAGCCGCTTTCCTGGCCCGACGACGTATTCCGCTGGGCGGTCAACTTCCCGGCTATGACGCGCAACGTTGTCGCCGGGCCGTATTTTGATGACTGGCTGCTATTTCGCGCGCTCACGATCCGCAACTTCGTCGCCTCGGCCGTGGGCGTCGTTAAGTCCGTCCGCCCCGCCGCCACGGTCAGCGTTTATGCCGGCTCGTGGTACGGCGAATACCCAACCTACGGCGCGAACTGGGCCGCCGACGACTTCGAGGCCGGCTTCCGCTTCCTGACGCCGCCCTACCAGAAAACCGGCTTCGCGGGTCTGCTGGACTGGCTCACGACCGGCTGCTACTATTCGACCGCGACCGTCGCCGAGGCCGGTCAAACAGGCCGCGCGCCCGGCGCCACCGTCGAGGCCGCCGGCCAACTTTCCAACCGGGCCGCCAACGATCAGACCTGGGTTTATGCGGGCATCTCGCTGGCCGATTTTGCGAACAAGCCCGATCAACTCAAGCAGGTGCTCCAGGCGGCGGCGGCTTCCACGCAGGGCATCATGGTCTTTGACCTGTCGCACAACATCGAACCGTTCTGGCCCGTCTTCGCCGACGTATTCCGCGAACCGGCCGTCGCGCCCCACGCCCGCCCCGACCTTCTTTCGCAAATCCGAACCGGCCACGCCGCCAAAAAAGCGGTCGGCGAGAAACAGCCGCCCGTCGTCATCTACGCGGGGGCGGCGGGGGCGGGGTTCTGAGGCAACCTTGCCGGGTAAAACAGCGTACGAAGAACGGAGGCTTAACAAGCTCGATCATGATGAGAACAATCCTGCGCCAGGCCGGCGGGCGCGTCGCCCATAACGCGGTTCGGAAGCACACGGCCGAGGGCGGCCGTTTCGACCTCAAGTTCGGCTTCGCGCTGCTCAAGGATCGGCGCGTGTCGGTCGGCGTGAAATTGCTCGCGCTCGGTTTCGGCGTCGCCGCAACCGCGATTATCAACGCGCTGGAGTTGCCGCTGGAAACGCTGATCGCCGTGCTGCTGCCCGGCGTCGGCTTTGCGATTGACGCGGTTTTGAACGGCGCGGAGTTCATTGCCGGCCCGCTTCTCGCGTCCGCGCTGGTTCTGCCGTTCCTCGCCCCGAAATCGCTCGTGGAACAGATTCGAGCCGAGCGTTCGCCGCGCCCGGTTCCGGTCGGCGGGAACGAAGTGCGGGGACGGCGCCGGTAGAAACAAGCCGCCTGTCAAAAACAACAAAGGCCGCCGAGCAGAGTGCTCGGCGGCCTTTGTTGTTTTTGGTTGACGGGACGGATCAGCCGCGCCCGTGGCTCTTTTTAGGCTTTGCCCAGTTCATCTGCTTGTAGTGGCCGAGTTTACGGCCTCGCGTTTCGCTGAACCGAACCGCCTCGTAGCGACGGTCGTCGTCCCGGTCGCGGTATTCATCCCGGTCCTCGTAGCGCGTATCCTGGCGGCTGCCATCAATGCGCTCCGGCTCGTTGCGGCGGCTGTAACGATCCTGGTCGTAGCGGCTGTTGTCGTAACGGTCGTTATAGCGGTCATCGTAGCGGCCCAGGCGGCGATTGTCATCGCGGGACTGCGCTTTTCGGGCGTCCTCGTACTTTTTGCCGGCGTAGGCCGCGCCCGCGCCTAGCACGACCGCGCTTGTCGTATTGCCCTTCGACGCCTGTTGCGCGGCGAGTGCGCCCAGGCCGATACCCAGGTTGCGCAGCAGGTTTTTGTTTTTTTGGCGCGCTTCGGGTGTCGCGCTGGGACGCTGGGCGCGGGCGGCGGGGACGATTCCCCCCAGCGTCACGGCCGACAGACCGGCCGCGATGAGCGTTATTCTAAACTTTCGATCCATGGTCACTTAACCTCCGTTGGTTCGTGGTGCTCGCGTGATGATGCGTCGCCGGAACCGATGCTTTAACAGACCGGCGAGCGCGCGACACGCTTCATGTTTTATTACTACCAATTTCCTCCCGCCGCGAAACGCGAAGGAAAGTCGGCTGGGGAACCGGAGACCGCTTCCCGTTTGTATACGGGAGGGTATCTGTTTGTTGAAAGGAACGATGAACGAAATGAAAACGCACATCCTGGCCCGCTTCGGCTTAACCGTAGCCGCTGCCGCAACCTTGCTGGCGGGTTTCGCGCCGCTCGGACGAGCGGGCGGTCCCCCGGCGGCCCCGGCGGCCACCAAGTACGGCCCCATTGCCTGGACGAGTTCGCTCGATGCGGCCCAGAAGACGGCCGTTCGACAGAAAAAAATCGTCTTGATGGACTTCATGGCCGAGTGGTGCGGCCCGTGCAAGCAGATGCTCGCCACGACCTACAAGGACAAAACGGTCGTCGCCCGCGCGGGCAAGCAGTTCGTGCCCGTCCTCATAGACGTGGACCAGCAGCCCAAGTTGGCCCAAAAGTACAACGTCGAGGCCATCCCGACCGTAATCTTCCTGGACGGCAACGGCAAGGTGCTGCACCGCTCGATGGGCTACCACGACACCAAAGCCTTCCTCAAAATGATGGACCAGGCAGCCAGCAAAAAGGCCGTCGCCCAAAAGTAACGCCGGCCCGTTCGTAACGACAAAACGCCCGCCGCGCGAAGCACTTTCGGCTTCGCGCGGCGGGCGTTTTTCGTCGGGACGAAGACAATCTTTCGCACGTCAGCAAGGATTGTCCAGGCAACAGAAAGCGGGGGTAGAAAGGCTATCTATGTCCCCTCCGCTCACTGTGTAGATCATCTTTTCGCCACCCATGAAATCAGTTCCTCGTTCATGACATGGAACACGTTAAGCGCGTGCTGTTGCCGGAACTCAAGCACAAAGACCAGACGCTTGTTTTGCTCTACGCGGCTAACTCAAGCGCGATGGCCGAAGCCGACCTGATCGCCGCCGTCGAACCCAAAGACGTACCCGGCTACCGTCACAAGGTGTTGCGCGCACTTCATTCCGGCCGGCTGATCGAGTACCACCAGGACCGCTGTTCCATCCTGCCCCTTGGTCTCGCCTACGTCGAGGGGCGCTACGCCGAATGGATCGGCAAACTCAACAAAAAGGAAGGCCAAGCGCAAGCGTCCAAAAACGGCTTGCCGGATTCGCCGGACGAGTATCTGAGCAGTTTCACGGACCTGAAGAAAGACACGGACCGGATGCTCGCTGGCGCCTACTTCATCCAGGCCAAGAGCGCAGACGACACGTTTGCGACCGAGGACGCTAACACGCTCCTCAAAAACCACGGCATCAACGTCGGCAATCCTTACATCAGGAAAGCCCCGTCGCTCCGGTTGGCGACGGGGTTTTCTTCTGCCAAAAATTCCTTGCTGACGCCCTCCTCAATGCTCAGGTCAAGCACCTGGGCGATGTTCTTGTTGCGCCAGGTGACTTCGAGCGTGTCCTCGTTGTAGCGCGCGCCCATGCAGGTTTGACAGGGCGTTTCCACGTCGGGCATGAAGTGCAGGCTGGTCGTGACGATGCCCTCGCCGCCGCATTCCTCGCACAGGCCGCCCTTGACGTTGAACGAGAACCAGCCCGCCGCGTAGCCGCGAGCGAGCGCGCCGGGCGTGTCGGCGAACAGGCGGCGAATGTCGTCGTAGAAGCCGATGTAGGTCGCGGGGTTAGAGCGCGGCGTACGGCCAATCGGCGTCTGGTCAATGGCGATCACGTCGCTGATGTTTTGGAGGTTGTTTTCCCGCGCGCCCTGCACGGCGACGGTGGCCCCCATTTTAACCTTTTTTGCCGTCGGGGTGGATTTTCAGCGGGTCGTTCAAAAAGGCCAATTCTTCGACGACGTGCCCGCCGACCAGGTGCTCCTCCACGATTCGCAGAGCGTTTTCAGGCGTGACGCCGCGGTACCAGACGCCGTCGGGGTAGACCACGGCAAGCGGGCCGAGGCGGCACAGCCGCAGGCACTTGACCTCGGTCAGGTAAACGGAGATTCCGGCTTCTTCCCGAAGCGTCTTGCACCGCTTGTTCAGCGCCTTGATCGTTTTCGCGCCCACGTCGGGGAAGCAGTTCGGCCCGGTGCAGAGCAGAAAATGGTGCGCGGCCACTCCGCCCTTCGGCAATCCGAGGCCCTTCGACTTCGCCTTGCGGGCCAGTTCCTTGTTGTCCATGAGGTTCAGGAAAGCGTGAAGCGAGACGACGTGGGCCGCTTGCCGTCCACGTCGTCGAAGTGATACTCGTCGGCGCGGCCCGCATTGACGAACACGCGGCCCGGCTTGCTCATCACGTTGGAGTCGGCGGTGAGCGCGGCGACGGCTCGACCAATCACGAGCGCGATCTTGCCTTCAAGCGGTTTCACGCGTTCGGCTCCCCGTTGTAGCGGAACTTCGAGAACGGGCGCGCTGCTCATGGCTGGGGTACTCCAACGAACGGGGGCGGGGCGGAAAGCGGGAACGGCAATAACAGGAGCCGGCGCGCGGGCGAAGGGATACTGCGCGTGCGCGCCGCCATCCAAAAATTCGTCGTCGGAGCGGCCGGGTCCTGCCGAGGAACGACGCGCAAAAATGCCCGCCGCACCAGGCAGTGTCACCGGTGCGGCGGGCGTTGTTAAAGGGCGGACATCGCCTGCCGCATCTCCTCCGGGCTGACCTGCCGGATGGGGGTGGCGACCCCCCACTTGTGCCCGAACGGGTCGGCGAGAAGTCCGTACCGGCCGCCCCAAAACATGTCCTGAAGGGGCAGGAGCGTTTCGCCGCCGGCCTCTGCCGCCCAACGTTTGTGGGCCGGCTCCGCTGTGCTCCAGGAACTCGTCCATGAGGTAAAACAACGCCCCGTTCACGTTTTGAGACCACTGGCTTCTTCGCCAGCGTGCCGCCGGAGGTCGGCGGCCGGTCTGATAAAAAGAAAAGAGGCGGGCGATTTGCCCTGCCCTTTTTTGCCGTCAGTCGTTTCGGGAAAGGTTCCGTTCCTATGCCGCGTTTCCTACTTGTGTTTGTTTTCCTGCTCGCCGTCGTCGGCGCGGCGTCGGCGTCGGCGGCCGTTTATCCGCGCCGGGAAAGCCGTTTCAACCTGCCCGGCTTGGCCGGCAACCCGTTCGATTTCACGCAAAACGACGTTCGGGTCACGGTAACGGGTCCGAACGGCCAAACGGCGCGCGTGCCTGCCTTTTTCGACGGCGGCGACACCTGGCGCGTCCGGTTCACGCCGCACGCGCTCGGCAAATACGCGATAACGCGCGTGACGCGCAACGGAACTGCGGTCGTTCCGGCCGCGCTCATTCCCCGAACCTTCGTTGTGGCCGCCCAGGCGGCCGGGCCGGGCTTCGTGCGGCGTGATCCCAAGAACAAGGCCCGCTTCGTTTTCGACGACGGTTCGGCTTACTACCCCATCGGCCACAACGCTGCCTGGAAAAACGGCGGCGACCCGGACGTGCCCGAACTCTTCGACAAAATGGGCGCGGCGGGCGAAAACTGGTCGCGCGTTTGGATGAACCATTGGGATAACAAAAACCTCGACTGGGTTCCGGGCGAAAGCATCCCGCTCGGCACGCTGGACCTGGACGCAGCGCGCCGCTGGGATGGCATCGTCGCCTCGGCGGAGAAAAACGGCATCCATTTTCAGATGGTTTTGCAGCACCACGGCCAGTACACCACGCGCACCAACCCGAACTGGGACGACAACCCGTGGAACGCCAAAAACCCCGGCGGCTTTTTGCAAAAGCCCGACGACTTTTTCACCGACGCCCGCGCCCGCGCGCTCACAAAGGCCAAGTACCGTTACATCGTCGCCCGCTGGGGCTGCTCGCCGGCTATCCTCGCCTGGGAATTGTTCAACGAGGTCGAATGGACCAACGCAATCACGAACGGGCGGGCCGCCGACGTTGCCGCGTGGCACCGCCAGATGGCCGAATTTTTGCGCGCCCAGGACCCGAACCGGCACCTGGTCACCACAAGTTCGGACCGGAGCATTGCCGGTTTGTACGATGCGATGGACTACGTTCAGCCCCACGCCTACCCGGTGGACGCCGCCACCACGGTAACGGCGGCGACGAACGTGCCGGCCGACCGCCCCCTTTTCTGGGGCGAGATCGGCCCGCAAAGCGGCTTGGACCGCGACGATGGCGCGTTTTTGCACACGGCTTTGTGGGCCAGTCTGATGAGCGGATCGGGCGGCGCGGCCCAATACTGGGCCTGGGACAACGTGGAGCGGCGCAGCCTGTACGGCCACTTCGCCGCCGCGACCGGCTTTGTTCGGGCGCTGGGCGGCGCGAACGCGCTCACGGCCCTGCGGCCCATCGTCCCCGGCGTGGAGACGGCCGCGCAGGGCAGCGTCGTTTTCGGGCCGGGCGCGGGATGGGGGACCGCGAAGCAGACCGAATTTACCCTGGGGCCGTCGGGTGACGTGGCCGGAATCGGCGGCCTGCCCGCCTTTTTCCAGGGGAACGCCCACCGCGAAATGCTCCCCGGTGCGACTTTTCACGTCACCTTCCGCGAGCCGGGAACGTGCCGGGTGACGGTCCGGCAGGCGGCGAAAGCGGGCGCGCGGCTCGTGCTGCGCGTGGACGGAACGGAAGCGGCTTCGCGCGATTTTCCCGCCGCCGCGTCCGACACGCCCGCGAACGTGATTGTCGAGGCCACGGTGCCGGCCGGCGCGCACGCCGTTCGCATCGAGAACACGGGCGCGGACTGGGTGGTTATCGAAAAAATCGCCTTCGCGCCCTACGGCCCAACCCTGCGCGCCCTCGCAAAAGCCGGCCCAAACCGGGCGGCCGTTTGGGTATTCCCGGCCGCGCCCGGCGGAGCCGCGACGACCGGACGGATCACACTGCCCGGCCTCGCCTCAGGCGCGTACACGGTGACGTGGTGGGACACGCGCACGGGCCGCGCGCTTTCCACGCAAACGGTTTCCGCCGCGCCGAACAAGCCGCTCGTGCTTCAAACGCCGCCTGTCACTGATGACATCGCCGCGTTCATCGTGCGGCGGCGGCGTGCCCGGTGATGCCGCCAACGAACCTTTTCACGCCCGGCCCGGACGGGTTGTTGGCGCGGCAGGGTGGCCTGGCTGGAAGATGAAAGAACTAAAGCGAGCGGTTCCACCGCCGCACGTTACGATAAAGCATCCGCCAGTTCGCGCGAGCGCTGCGAGCCGATCAGCACGCGCCGCCCGTCCGTGAGCGTCAGGCGCACGCCCCGGTTGCCGCGCGCGTTCAGGGCGGCGTTTTCGCCCATGCCGCGAATGCCCCAGCCGCCGTATTCACGCAGCGGAGAATACGTGACCGGCTCGGCCCGCGCAATGTCGGTGAGCGCGATGACCCGCCGGTACATCGGAAACGCCCACCCGAAAACGACGTGAACGGCGTTGTTCGTCACCACGGTCGTTAGGGCGAACAGGTTGGCAATGAACGCGAACAGCAGCAGGAAGCCGCCCAGGACGATGCGCGCGGCCAGACCGGGGCGGGCGAGCAGGTCGGCTGCCATGGCCGCACATAAGAGCGCGAGCAGAACGTACACCCACGGCGTGAACGTTTGGCGCTCTTCAAATCGGGGGAACGCGCCCCCGCGTCCGTTTTCGTTCGGCTGCGGCATCTCTCGTTCGTTCCTTTCGCGTTTTACTTCGCGCTTTGAAGACACGCGGCGCGCGCGTGGGTTTCTTGCCAACGCGGGCCGGGTAACTCAACGTGTCAAAAGAGCGGGGCCGCCCGGCTTCGCTTCGCGCCCGCCGGGGCGCCATTGTCAACGTAAAACCGCTAAATCATCATCGCGCACGCGAAACAGGGAGAATTCCGCATGACACCCAACTCGAATAGCCCGGAGGCCGGCGACAGCGGCGGCATCGCCGCCAGCGCGCAAAATCTCGTTAAAAGCATTGTCCCCGAAGGACAAAAGTTCGCCGGCATGCTGGCCGACCAGGCCAAAACGCAGGTCAAGACGGAAATCACGGCCCGCAAAAACAGCCTTGCCTCGTCCTTGTTCGACGTTGCCCGCGCCCTTCAGTCGGCCGGCAGCCAAACGACGGGACCGGCCGCGCGGCCCGTGGACGCCATTGCCGAGCGGGCAAGCCAGTTTGCCAGCGCGCTGAACGACAAGGACATCGAGCAGATTTTGTCCGACACCGAAACGTTCGCCCGCGCCCGTCCCGCTTTGTTTCTGGTCGGAGCCGCCGCCCTGGGCCTGATCGCCGGCCGGTTCCTGAAGAGTTCGCAGGCCGCTGCCTGACCCGCGCGCGTGCGCATGACACGAAGGATAACTTAATGAGTAGAAAAGACCATCACCACGGCGTAAGTTTCAGCGGTTCCGACCCCTTTGAACGTATTGCCGACCTGGACAAAGTGGACGAGCTGGAAAAAACCCTGGAAGTGGCGGACCCGTCCCCGCTGCCGCCCGTGCCGCTTGACCCCGAAACCGGTCTCGCCCTGGCCGCGCCCGCCGTTTCGGCCCACCATGCGGACGACATGGAGGTGAGCGAAAACCTGAGCGCGCCCGAAATGCCCGCGGAAATGCCTGCGGAAATGCCCGCGCCGACCATTCTGGGCAAGATCGGCGAGGGCGGCGCGGCCGTGGCGGGCGCGGCGCGCACCAATTCGATCCCCGTCGCCCTGCTGAGCATCGGGATCGCCCTTCTCGTGCGCAACCGGCGTCATCCAAACACGCCGCTGCTGGACCGAAGCGTTCAGCCGGGCGCGGCATTCGGAACGGCGAAGGATGCGGCCGGAACCGCGCTCCACGCCACCGGCGACGCGTTGGGTGAGGCGGCCCACAAGGTCGCCGACGTCAGCCAGCCCATCGTCCACAAGGCCGGCGACCTCGCTCACGGCGTGGCCGAAACGGCGAGCCACGTCGGCAGCGCGACCGTGCGCAAAAGCGGCGAGGCGAAGGACTTTTTGGGCCGGGCCATGCACGAAAACCCGCTCATTCTGGGCGCTCTCGTTCTTCTTCTTGGCATCGCCGTCGGCCTGCTCCTTCCCGGCACCCGCCGCGAAAACGAGCTGATGGGCGAAACGCGCGACAACCTGCTCGACAAAGCGCAGGAGGCCGTGAACGAGATCAAGGAAACCGTCCAAACCGTCGCCACGACCGCCGTTCAGGAGGTCAAGGGAACCGTTAAGCAGGCCACGCAGGAAGTGGCCGAAAGCGTCAAGCACGCCACCCAGGACGTGAGCGACACGGTCAAACTTGCCACCATGGACGTGACGGACAACCTCAAGGAAGTCGCCCAGGACTCCGCCGATCTGGTCAAGGATGACGTGAAAAACACCGCGAAAAAGAGCGGCATCGTCACCGAGGCATAAATAGTCTCGTCGGCTTTTCCGGCTCCGAAACCGGGCGCGCGAGATACCTCGTGCGCCCGGTTTTTTGTTGCGCGGCAGGGGGCCGCACGCTGCGTGACGAATAAGCCGGCACGGAACCGGCGAACGAAGCGGCCGGACCGGACGAAGATCAAGGAGTCCTTATGAAACGCGTTTTTGCCCCCGCCTGCGCCCTGCTGATTACTCTACTCGCCCCCGCCGCCGCCACGTTCGGTCAGAACGAGGGCGCTGCCCGACTGCTTTCTGCGGACCACCCGCCCTACACGCTGCAACTCAAGGACCTGTCCGCGAACTGGCTTTCCCTGCGTATCTCCGCCATGAACGCGCCAAAACCCGCGCCGGACAATTCGCTGAGTCAACTGGCGAGTTTGGGCGCGCTGTCGGACGGCGGAACCAAAAACAAAGGCGACGCGGCGGGCGCGATGCTGGGCATGTCCCTGCTCAGCGGAATGTTCGGCGGCGGCGCGGGAACGTCCGACTCCGGTGAAGCGCCGGTGTACTACACGCAGGGCCAAACCGTGACCCTGGCCGGGGAAACGTTTCTGGTCGCTTACCGTCACGAAAAGCCCGGCCTCAACCTGATTCAGTTCGCCCTGGAAGCGGCCAAAGGCGGCGAGGACAAGGAGCCGGACTTTGCCAAAATGGCCGCGGAAAACAAGCTCACCGCGGAATCTTCGCTGTCGTTATCCCTCGTCAACGTGAAGATGATCGCCGCTTTGAGCGGCTTCCGTCCCTTTGACATGAATCAAGAGATCGCCGAAAGCGCGAAGGGCGCGGGCGGCCTGCTGCAACTTATCGCAAACGAGACGGCAAAGGAAAAGGCCGCCCCGCCCGCCCGCCTCAAGCCCGCCGCCGCCGTGCCGCGCAAGCCGGCGGCGGTGCGCAAGCCGTAGTTTTTCGGCGCGCGCGCGGGCGCCTTTCTTCTACGTTGCGTTCGTGGTCGGGGAAAGGTAGCGCGTCATCCAGGAAACGGCCCGCTCGGCCATGTCGGGCAGCCAGTCGTGCCCCACGCCGGGATACTCGACGAGCGAAAGCCGGTCGCGGATTTCCGGCCCGGCATCGTCGTAGTGCGAACGCAGGGCCTCGTGAAGCGCGCGGTGGCCGCCAATCGGCACGACCGTGTCCCTGTCGCCGTGGAGCATCAGAAGGGGCCGGGGAAAAAAGTGCGCGGCCTGACCGAGCGGGCTTTCACGCCGCGCGAGTTCGGCGACTTCAGGCGGCAAAAACGGCCCTTCTGCGTCGCCGCTGCCCTGGGGCAAAAGCGACCAGTCCGGGTTCCCGGCGACGCTGACGACGGCGCGAACGCGTTCATCCGTTACGCAGGCCCGAAGCGCGACGTAACCGCCCATCGAGTGCCCGATGATGCCGTAGGCGTCGTGGCCCAGGTAATCGGCGACCAGGGGAAGGTCGGCGGCCGTGCCGATTACCGCATCGGCGAACGTCCACAAGAACTCCATTCCGAGCGCGCCGGAAAGCCGGGCGACGCCTTCGGGAGTCGCCCGCTCACCGTGGCTTCGGGCATCGAGGGCGCAGGCGGTGAAGCCCGCGTAGGCAAGGGAAAGACAAAGTTCGCTGTGCCGCTCCTTGCGCGACAGCAGCCCGTGAACCACGAACACGAGCGGGCGCGGCGGCCATGCGCCCTCGTCCGCGAAAGTCAAACAGGCGATGCCGTCGGGCGCCTGGTGTTTTTCAATCCGGACGAGCCGGCTCCAGTCTTGCATGGGCTTTGTTTACCCATGCGCGGCTGAAGCCGGTCAAAAATCGTCCCGCGTAAAAACGGGCGGGCCGGACAGGAGCCGGCCGAGCCACGCGGCGGCCGACGGGTTCGCCGCCGCGACCCGCCCCGCGCGGATCAATGTTGCCAGGGACGGCATGCCCCAGAACGCCTGGCTGAACGCCTGAATGTCGAGCGACAGGTCGGGGCCGGAGGCGGTCGAGGCGGGCGCGCAAGTCACGACGCCGCCTTCGCAAACCACCAGCCACTTTTTCCCGTTCCACGGCGCGTGTTCGTCTCGCACGGCGATGGTAGCCGCGCCGTTGGGAAGGCTTGTCGGGGGCGTGAGCGCGGCAAGCGCGGCCGGCACGTCCACGACGCGGCCCATGAAGACCGGCGACACCTTTGTTTCCACGTCCCAGTGCATGACGTGGTGCCACAGCAAATGATCGGCCGGCAGGCCGGACAGGTCGGCCTTGTCGCACTGCGTCCCGAAGTAGTGGAGCAGGGAAAGAAGGCCGCGATGCGCTTGGGGCGTTTGGGCGACGAACTCGCGTACGTGGCCCGTGTGGCTCTGGCTATCGAAGCGCCACAACAGGTAGCCGTCGGGCGCGGCGGCGTCGGGCGGTTGGTGAACGTACGCGTAGGTCGTTCGGTTGTCGTTGGGGCGCAGGCGGGAGTCCCAGCGCGTCGTTTGCGCGTCAAACACCCCCCGGTAGTTTCGGGCGAAGTTTGTATGAAGCGGGGCGAGCGTCGCCCAAACGGCTTCGGCGTCGCCCTTGACTTCATGCACGTTTTTTCCTTCGGGCGCGGCGCGCACGTCGCCGAGCGGCAGCGTCACCCGCTGCTTTTCCCCGACCCATTCCCAGCCGTATTTGCGATAAAAGGCCCACGCGAACGGATACAGCGCGCTCACGATTTGCCCGGCTTCGCGCATGGTTTCGAGCAAATGAACGAGCAGCCGCCCGACGTGCCCGCCGCCGCGCGCATGGGCGAACGTCGCCACACCCGCGATGCCGCCGAGCGGCAACACCAGGTCCTTCCCCCAGTGTGCCTGAAAGGGGACGACCGTGGCCGCCGCGCGCAGATCGCCGCTCTCGAACAGGCCAAAAACGCCGGCCATGTCGCGTTCCGGGGGCGGCGGGGCGGCCGGGTCGGGCGGCGTCTGCACGCGGCCGGCGCTGAAGGCGTGGGCCATCAACTCGGCGTGCCGGAGCCGGTCGTCGGGCGTGAGCGGGCGAATCTCGACGTTCATCATGGCGAGGGTATTCGGCGCGCGCGGCCCGGTTTCCTGTCAGGCAAGCGCGGCGGCGAGGGCGTTTAGAAATTTACGGCGCGTGGCGAGCCACTTCGCGCCATCGGGATCGCAAAAAACGCGGTTGGTGAGCAGGGCGACGGTCAGATCGTGGGCGGGGTCGAGCGTGAGGAGCGTGCCCGTGTAGCCGCTGTGGCCGATGGTGCGGGGGGAAAGCAGGTCGCCGGCCGGGCAGTAGCCGTTACCCTGGGCGAAAAAAAGAAAGGTGTGCGCGCCGACCGCAGGGTTGATCTGGTTTTCCCGGCACCGGGCGAGTGTGGGCGCGCTGAAAAGCGGCTCGCCCGATGCGGTCTCGCCGCTTTGAATCGCCTCGCCAAAGGCGGCAACGTCGCGCGCCGTCCCGAACAGCCCCGCGTTGCCCGACACTCTTTGGCCGCCCGCCTCGATGCCGCGTGCGTTGCCGTCATGGACCACGCCGACGATCACGGCCGCCGGGTCGTCCTCGTGGCTCAGTTTTTCCTTCGAGCGGGTCGGCGCGATCCGCCCGTGCAAGCGCGCGTCGGGCCGGAAAACGGTGTCGGTCAGGCCGAGCGGGGCAAAAACGTTTTCGCGGGCGAATACGTCCAGCGTTCGGCCGGAAACAACTTCGACGATTTTGGTGAGAAGAACGAAGTTCAGGCACGAGTACTCATATTTTGTGCCGACCGGAGCCGACGGCTGGCGCAGCACGGCGGCGACCGCGCTGTCCAACCCCTGCCCTTTTTCGTAGCAAGCAGTCCACGCGGGCAGGCCCGACGTGTGCGTGAGCAGGTGATGAACGGCCACGGCGGGCAGGTGAGCCGCCGCGTCGCCGAGCAAAAAAGGGAGCGAGGCCGCAAGCGTCAGGCGGCCCTGCTCGACGAGCGTGAGGACCGAGGCGGCGGTCGCCATCGGCTTGGTCACGCTGGCGAGATCGTACAGCGTTTCGGTCGTGGCCGGGCGGGTTCCGTCCAGGGTACCGACAGCCTGATGCAGGAAAACCTTGCCGTGCCGCAGCGCGCACACGACGCCGCCGGGCAGCGCGCCTTCGCCAATGCCGTCTTCCAGCACGGAAACGGCGCGCGCCAAACGGCGCTCGTCCACGTTAACCGCGACCGGGCGTGCGGCCGCCGTCGGGGTTGCCGGAGGCGGTCGCAACGGGTTTTTTCCAATCCGGGGACGCGACACGCTCGCCGAACAAGAGGCGGCTGATCTTGGCGAGGTACGCCTCGGCCCGGCCGCCGCGCGTCATGCCGTCGTAGGAGAAAAAATTGACGCCGGCCGCGCCGATTGCGCGGTACGCCCGCACCTTGGCGACGCTGGAATCGGCCGACACCTGCCACGCGCCCACGCCCGCGATGATCGGCCGCCCGCCCGACGCCTGAACCGCGTCCTGGATTTGAGTGGCGACCAGAGCGGTCGAGCGGTTGTAACTCATCGGGCAGGCCGCGTCAAGGATGCCGTTTTTCAGCCAGTCGCGCCACGCCTGTCCCTTATCCTGAAAGGCGACGTTGTAGTTGGGGAACACGGCGGCTGACACGACGATTTCGGGCCGCAGCCGGTGGGCTTCCTCAGAAATGGTTTGCACGGTTTCGGTCACCATGCTTTGCCGCCACGTTTTCCATTCGGCCGGGAAGCAGTAGTACCAGGCCAGCCGGTTGGTCGCGCGCTTCGCGTCCGCGTAGGCGGCCTGAGCGGGATTAGCGCGCGGCAGCAGCCATTCGCGGAAATGGCTGAGGTCATAGGGCGCAAACGAATAGTCATCGCACGGGAAGCGAACGTAATCAAAGTGGATGCCGTCCACCGCATAGCGGGTCGCAACGTCCAAAAAAACGTTTTTCGTGTGTTCGCGCACTTCGGGGATGGCCGGGTCGAGGAACGCGCCCTCGCAGTCGCCGCGTTCGGTCAAGCGCGTGCGGCCTTGCCGGTCCGCGACGAGCCATTCGGGGTGCTGGTTGACGACGTGACGCGACGAATACGGCCGCCGCTTTTTGTGCCACACGAAAAACGTGTTCATCCAGGCGTGGACCTGAAGACCGGCCCGGTGCCCTTCCTCGACGGCGATGGCGAGCGGGTCGAAGCCCTCCGGCATGCTCGCCAACTCCTCGGAGCGCGGTTCGAAGCGTGAATCGTAAAAGGCGTCGCCGCGTCCCCGCACCTGCACGAACAGCGTGTTGAAGCCGTACTTTTTGGCGAGCGCGACCGCGTTTCGGATGCGGGCGGGGCTGGTCATCGTGTCGCGCACGACCCACATCGCCCGTACCTCGCCTGCCCGCCCGGAGAGCGGCGGCGAGCCGGCGACTTCGGGCACGCCGGTTTGAAGCGAAAGGTCGAGCGTCGCGCCGGAAGCGGGGGGAGTATCCGGCGGGAGCGGTGCGCCCGGCTCAACAGCCGGGGCCGAAGCGGGTACGGGGGGATCACAACCAAAACTCAGGGATGGTTGCACGGCGCTTGCGAGAACAAGCGCGGCGCCGCCAAACAGCGTGCGGCGGATTCTTTTCCGCCGCGCGTCCGCCGCGCGCGTCAAGGGCATGAAGCCGTTCCTCTCCAGGTGGTGCCGGCATTTTAGCCCGGCGGCGTCGTGGTGTCAAGGAACCGGACGGTGGTGGGCCGGAACCGCGCACGCGCCGGGCGCGTAGAAAAAGCGTGCTTGCCGACTGCCCGCGCGCGGATTTTTGCAGGAAGACACAGCGGCTTTGCAGAACAAGGTACGGAAACGTTATCCGTCCCCAGCCGGGCAGGCCGACCCTACTTGTAAAGGAAATTCAACCATGATTTCGTCTCTGAACCCGCATCGCGGCGGCCGTGCCGCCCGGATCGCTCTCATCGCTGTTGCGCCGGTGCTTGGTGTGCTGGCGGCAGCTGTCGCTCCCCGACTCGCCGCCGCGCAGCAACCACCGGGCATGGCCGCGCCGGGCATGCCCGCGCCGTCCGCCGCCCCCAACCCGCTCAACCTGACCGCCGATCAAAAGAACAAGATGAAGGCCATTCAGTTCAAGTACAAGCCGGCGGCCGACAAGTTGCGCGAACAGATGCGCGCCCTCGCCATGAAAGCGGACAAGGAAATGATGGTCATCCTGACGCCGGCACAGCGAGCCAAACTCAAGCAGCTTCAGGCCGCGGCCCTCCAACAGCAGCAAATGATGATGAGTGGCGGTGGTGGCGGGGCGCGCAGGCCATAGCCGCGCGGCTTGCCTTGAAGCCACAAAAACAACCGGCCCGTGGTTTGGTGCCACGGGCCGGTTGTTCTTGTCGGCGGGTTCATTATACCGCTTCCGCCCCAGGGCTTGGGGAAGGATTCGTATTACTTGTTGGCTCCACCCCCGGCCTGGGAAGAGCCGGATCCGCTGCCGATGCTGATCGCTCCGGCGGTGGGTTTCTTGCCCGCAGCATTGCCAAGACTCCTGGCGTCAGAACTGGCCGGAGGAGCCGAGGTCAGGGTCGGTTCATTCTTGCCGCAGCCGCAAGCCATGGCGGCGACAACAAAGGCGGCGAGCACTGCGGGTATCAGGTAGCATTGTTTGCGCATTATTTCAGGTCCCAAAGGTACTTGGATTCGTCGGTCACTTCAACTGCCGCGTTGCTGATGTCCTTGCGCCAGTTCGTGCCTGCCGCGAGGTTGCCCGGAGTGAACCACTTGGAGTGACCATCCATGAAAGTGACGTTGCCGCCGTCACTGTGGCGGGGGGAAAAGTTGCCGGTACCCGTGGGAGGATCGCCGCCGGCACCGCTGTCACCGAAGGACCCTTTGCCCCAACCACCATTGGAGTAGCCGCAAACGTCCGGCACCGTAACGATGGCCGGGCTTTCCACGGTGTAGCTCGTGTACCAGCCGCCGCCGCTCCCGCCCACTGAGGGTGGATCGCTCCCCACCAGCTTGGATTCCGCGAGCATCACCGTGTCGGCGGGCTTGGAGATACCGGCAAGGCTGACGGGGCTGCCGGGGAACGGGCGGCATCCGCTGGAGATGTACGAGGGGTTCAGGTAGTTGTAGTTGTATCCCAGCGAGGGCCAGCGCATCCACATGTATTCTTTTCCAGCAGGTTCGCCCCAGTTGCGCCCTGGAATGCCGGGCCAGTCCGCCGGCGGGCCACCGCCCCAGATACGCGCAAAGGGGTTTGGACCGGTACTGGGGCATCGGAAGATCGGCCAGTTCTTCGAGTACGGCTGGACCACTCGCGCCCAGGTGAATTGCCTCTGCCCGGCGTCGGGATGGGTGGGCTGAGTGTAGTTGGACATCGGGACGGTTTCGTCGTAGTCCTGCACGTACATCATGAACGCGGTGCCGATCTGCTTGGCGTTGCTCAGGCAGGAAACCTGGCGTGCCTTTTCGCGTGCCTGGGCGAACACGGGAAACAAAATGGCGGCCAGGATCGCAATGATGGCGATCACGACCAGCAACTCGATCAGGGTAAAGCCGCGCGACACGGGCCGTAGCCTGTTTCGTCCGGAAGAAAAGAATGAAGATGACAGCATAAGGTACCTCCGATTAAGATGAGAAGAGCGGAACGATCAGGGCGCGCAAGCGCGCGTTTAACGATTCTTTGAGCCGCCGGATGCCGCGCCGCCAGGTGAAAGGGCACCCGGAAGCCGCTTCAATTTCCCTGCATTAGGGGGGTCAGGACGGGCATTCGGTCCGGGCGGCGGCGTGTTGAAGCGGTACGTCGGCGGCGGCGAAGCAGAAGAGCGTTGAAAGAAAATGGCTGCCGCCAGAACGACCAACACGAGCATCGTCATGGCTGCCAGTCGTTTTTTGGAGTTGCGATCAAGCATAAGCGCGGGCGTGTCTCGTAATAATGCGGTGTAACGTGGCGTGGGAACAAAGAACGGGGATGGCGGCGTGCCGGCATCCCCGTCGTTTGCTCTACTGCCGGGTGGCAGCGCGCACAGACACGCTGCTTAGCCGCCGCCGGGCCGAGCGGCCGCGCCTGGCAGCCGCTTCATCTTGTCCGTGCTCGCCGGATCGGGGCGGGCGTTCGCCCCAGCGGGTGGGGCCTTGTCGGCGGTGTCGTCCTTCTTGCCGCAGCCCGCCGCTACCAGCATTCCCAGGAAAAGTACGGCCAGCAACAAAACGATGCGGCTGCCCGCGCTTTGCTTGATTCGCATCATTCGAGGTCCCACACGTACTGGTTGCGATCCGTGACCTGGACGGCCGAGTTCTGCGTGGTAACGGTCCAGTTCGTGCCGGCGGCGAGACGCCCCGCCGTCATGAACTTGACATGGCCGTCGCAAAAAGCGACGTTACCGCCCATGCTGCTGTGGCGGGGCTGCTCGAAACCGCCGTACGGACCCATGTAGCTGCCCTGGCCCCAGCCGCCATTTGAGTAGGTACAACCTTCCGGCGTGGTCAGCGTTGCTGGCGCAAACGAGACATAGAAGCCACCGTTCTCCGGATAAAGCGAGTTGGCTCCGGCGAACGAGCCGGTGCCCTTTGCCAGGGCGGAGCCGGTCATCATAACGGTGTCAGCGGGTTTCTGGATTGCGGCAAGTGCGGTAGGCGGACCGGACTCAGGATTTTCCGCCGTCCCGAAGTCGGAACAGTCGGCCGAAAACGCCAGGTAGTCCACGTTCCAGCCATAGCCTTCCCACAGCGACATGTAGCGCGGCGTGGGCCAGGGGCCGGAAGCCGTGGCGCACGGTCCCGACCAGATGTTGCAGCCCTTGCCATACGCCGAGCCGACGGCATCGGGCATGTCCGGGCACTTGTACAGCTGCCAGTTTTTGATGTACGGCTGAATGAACGCGCCCCACTTGACCCGATTTTCGGGGTTGGCGGTCACTTCGGCGGCCGTCGAGGACATGCGCGGCATCCGCTCGTCGTAATCCTGGACGTACATCATCACGCCGGTGGCGAGTTGCTTCTGATTGGACAGGCAGGAAATCTGGCGTGCCTTTTCGCGTGCCTGAGCGAAGACGGGGAACAGAATAGCGGCCAGGATCGCAATGATGGCGATCACGACCAGCAACTCGATCAGGGTAAAGCCCGCAGCTTTACCCGAAGTCGAGCCGCGCTGCTGCCGGAAAAAAGGAACCATGGCTTTGCACTACCTTTCGATGATGGCAAGCGGACCGCAAGTGGGTCACGCGCCGAATGGGGACACTATACCCGCATTGTTTAAGGAACACACGGGCGAGTTGGGAATAGAACGATATTTGGAAGACGTTGTGGTTCGGATAAAGTTCCCGGATTTTATCGTTATCCCGCAGCTTGCCGCAGGGCCGCCGCGACCAGGCCAGCGAATAATGGGTGGGCGTGGTTGGGACGCGAGCGAAACTCCGGGTGGAATTGCGTGGCGATGAAGTACGGATGAACGCCCTGGGGCAACTCGATGATCTCGGCGAGCCGCCCGTCCGGGGACACGCCGGAAAAGCGCAGGCCGCAGCGCGAAAGTGTGTCTCGGTACGTGTTGCTCACCTCGTAGCGGTGCCGGTGCCGCTCGGAAACACAGTCCGTGAGGTAAAGCCGTTCGGCCAGGCTGCCGGGGGTGAGCCGGCAGGGCCACAAACCGAGGCGCATAGTCGCGCCCTTGTCAGTCACTCCTTCCTGGTCGGGCATCAGGTCAATGACCGCGTGGGGAGCGTCGGGCGCGACTTCGGTGGTGTGCGCGCCTTCCAGGCGGCAAACATGGCGCGCGAACTCGATCACGGCCATCTGCATTCCGTAGCATAGACCAAGATACGGCACCCGGTTTTCCCGCGCGAACCGCACGGCCGCGATCTTGCCCTCGACGCCGCGCGCGCCGAAGCCGCCGCACACCACGATGGCGTGGGCGCCTTCCAGGCGCGAAGTGACCGCGCCCGGCTCTTCCAACTCTTCCGAGTCAATCCAGTCGAGCAAAACGCGGCAGTCGGACGCGATGCCGCCGTGCTTGAGGGCCTCGCCCACGGAAATATAGGCGTCGCCGTTGCCCGTGTACTTGCCGACAAGCGCGACGCGGACTTCGTTTTTGGGCCGCAAAACACGCTCGACGATGATTTTCCAGTCCGACAGGTTCGGCGGCGTGGCCGGCAGTCCCAGCCGTTTCGTCACCAGGGCGGCGAAGCCTTTTTCCTCGAACGTCACCGGGATGCTGTAGATAGTTTCCGTATCTAGCGCCTCAATCACGCCTTCCGGCTCCACGTCGCAGAACAGGGCGATTTTTTCCCTTTGCTCCTCGTCCAGGGGAAGTTTCGTGCGGCACACGAGCACGTCGGGCGCGATGCCCACCTCGCGCAGCCGCACGACCGAATGCTGGGTGGGCTTGGTTTTTACCTCGCCCCACGGCCCCACAAAGGGGATCAAGGTGACGTGAACGTACAGCACGTTGGCCGCGCCCGCGTCGCGCTTCATCTGCCGAATGGCTTCCAAAAACGGCAGCCCCTCGATGTCGCCGACCGTGCCGCCCACCTCAGCGATCACGACATCGGCGCCCGTCTTCTCGCCGTACGCGACTACGCGTTCCTTGATCTCGTTGGTAATGTGGGGGATGACTTGAACCGTTCCGCCCAGGTAATCGCCCTTACGCTCTTTGGCGATCACGGCTCCGTACACCGTGCCGGTCGTCACGCTCGCGTCGCGCGTCAGGTCCACGTCCACGAAGCGTTCGTAGTGGCCCAAGTCCAGGTCGGTTTCGGCCCCGTCGTCAGTCACGAAGCATTCGCCGTGCTGGTACGGGTTCATCGTGCCCGCGTCCACGTTAATGTACGGGTCGAGCTTTTGCATGGCGACGTTGAAGCCGCGATTGCGCAACAAACGACCCAGCGCCGCGCTCGTGATGCCCTTGCCGATGGACGACACGACGCCCCCGGTGACAAAGATGTACTTGACGGGACGCGAACGCAAAAAAGGGGAGGGGTGGGACGGGCCGGCGGCCGGGCCGGGAAAGTCAGACGCATTATCAGTCATCGCAAAAACCCTCGCTTTGGGGAGAGGGGAAAGGATTGCCGTTCTGCGTCGTCGCGGCCGGAGTGCCCATCGCGGATTGTATCGTGAGGCCGGGGGAGCGTCAACGAGACTATCAACTTCTCGCTCTCGTGCGCTTGCGCCAGGAACGAGCCGCACGGTATAATTTGCAAGCGTGACACATGCGCGCGCGCGCATACCATGATGGGCGGGAGTAGTTCAGTGGTAGAGCGTTTGCTTCCCAAGCAAAATGTCGCGGGTTCGAGTCCCGTCTCCCGCTTTTAGTTTTCCCCTCGGTCGGCCCCCGGAACAACGCGAAAACGCGCGGTTCCAGGGGCCTTTTTCATGCCTTCCAGGACGCTCGCGGCGGGTGCCGCGCGGCGCTATTTTTGGAGGTCGTACGCCTGGTTGTGGCGTAGGTAGTCAATCGGGCCGTCCACGAAGCGGGCGTTTGTTTGAAGGTCGGGGTGGGCGAGCAGGCTTTCGGCGTCTTTGGCAAACGGCACGACGTCGCCGTGGCCCCACCAACCAGCCCAGTGGATCATGGCGATCATCGGGCGGGGCGTGTCGGTGCGGTTGGGCATTCCGGCGTGCCACAAACGGATGTCGCGGATCACGACGCCGCCGGCCGGCACGCGGGGCTGAAGCGGCGCGCGAACGACCCGGCGGGCATCGAGGACCGCATCGGGAATGCGGGTCGAGCCGTCGCGCAGGGAAAAGGTCGTGTCGGCGTGCGTGCCCGGCCATAGTTCGGTGCTGCCGTTTTTTTCGTCCACATCCACGAGCGGGACGTTGACGACCAGCCCGAAGGCCGGCGTGGCGACGGGCAGGTTCGGCCACAATTGGCCCACGTCGGGGTGAACGGGCTGGCGGCTGTGTCCGTCGGGAAGGGCCGTGTTGCCGCTGTAGAACGCATTTTTTACCCCCGATCCCAGCGCGGCCTTCGTCACCTGGATGACGAAATCGTTCACCAGAACGTCGCGGAACAAATAAGGCGCGAACGGCGGCGGGTCCTGCTGCACGTTGCCGACGTTGAAGTTGAACGGGGCGTCCTCGCGCGCCAAAATTTGCGGCAGGTCATCCAGCATCTTGTCGCGCAGGACGGCGACGTGGGCCGGCTCGATCAGGCCGTGCAGCACGACGAAACCGTCTTCAGCGAGCGCGGCGAGGGCGGCTGAAACTTTTTCGTGGGCTAAGACGCCGCTTTCGCGCTCGTCCGGGGTGAGGGTGATTTCGGTCATCGGGGATTCTCCTGAGGGGGTGAGGCTACGTTCGGCGGGTGGGAGCGGGGTTCCTGTTCGGGCGACACGCAAAACCAGTATAAAGAGGCGCGCGCGGCCTGCCTATAATCGGGTTGTCCGAACGGCGGCCGGCTGCATCTCGAAAAGCCGGGAGCCGCGCGAACGGGCAATTCACTTTCCGGCCGCGCCGCTGAGGCGAAAACACCAAAAGGGCCGGCGGTCTCCATGGATGGAGACCGGAACACACATCACGGAGGAATACATCAGTGGGAACACGCATCAACACGAACACGCTCGCCATGAACGCGGCGCGCTACGGGCAGATGAACGACGCGAAAGTCGCGTCCTCGATTGAAAAACTGTCGTCGGGCTTGCGCATCAACCGCGCGGCCGATGACGCCGCCGGCCTGGTTATTTCCGAATCGCTGCGCTCGCAGGTATCGGGACTCGACCAGGCGATCCGCAACTCCAACGAAGCGGCCAACATGGTCAAAACGGCGGAAGGCGCGATGGGCGAGGTCCACGACCTGCTGCGCTCCATGCGAACGCTCGCCGTTCATGCCTCCAACACCGGCGCGAACGACAACGCGGCCATCGCGGCCGACCAGGCCCAGATCGCCAACGCCGTCAAGTCGCTGGACCGCATCTCGGCCAACACGTCGTTCGGCAGCCTGAAACTGCTCGACGGCTCGGCCTCGACCAAAGTCACCACCAATACGGCCGGCCTGACCGCGACCGCGAGCGGCGCGACCGTGCGCGGCGCGTACAACGTCAACGTGACGGGTGGCGTCAAGGGCGCGGACGTGGGCGCGACCACTCTTAACTACGGCAAGGCGACAGGAACCGGCGCGGGCACGGTTTCGACCGCGTCCCCGCTCGCGGCCGGCGCGACCGTGACCTTCAGCGACGCGGGCAGCACGCTGGGAATCAACGAAACGGTCGTCGTGGACCTGGCCGGCGCGACCAGCTTGCAGGACGTGGCCGACAAGATCAACAACAACGCGACCGCCAGCAAGTACGTCAAGGCATCGCTCAACGCCAGCGGCTACCTGACCCTGGACTCGTCGGCGGCCACGACCGCGGCCGGCGCGGCCCAGTTCACCACCACCTTCAGCTCGGCCGGAGTAGCGACCGCCGTGGGCATGGCGAGCGCCACGCCCGCCGCCGCCGCCACGGTTGCGATGGGCGACAAGAAGGTGATGTCCGACATCCAATACTCGGTCGCCTCGATGGGACGCGACGGCGTGATGGGCGCGGCAAAAACGTTCGCCATCGCCAAGGGGACGAACCTGTCGGACGTGTTCAGCAACTTCGCCACCTTCGCCAAGGCCAATGGCGTCGAGGCGTCCCTGTCGCTCAACAGCGCGGGCCGAATCGCGCTGACCAACAACGACGTGGGCACCAACCGGGGCGTCAAGATCACCACCTCCTCGACCGACGTTTTGGCGGCGGGCGCGGTGGACACGACCGGCGGCGGCGCGACGGTCGGCACGAACATGGCGGTCACGGTCAACGGCCAGAGCGTCGCGGCCAGTGACATTGACGGCTCCCACGTCGCCATCTCGGCGGCCAGCGGCCCCAACCTCAAGAACGCGGCCGGCCTCGCCTTCACGGCCGTGAACGCCACATCCAGCACCGCCTCCGATGGCTCGCTGACGGTTTCGGGCGGTGCGCTCAACTTCCAGCTGGGCGCTAACGCGGGTGAGCAGAGCGAGGTTCAGTTGGAAAGCACCGAGTCGGGCACGCTCGGCAAGGGTGCGGTCGCGGGCAAGACCGTCAAGGATATTGACGTAATGACCTTCGAGGGCGCTCAGAACGCGCTCAAGATCATTGACCAGGCCATCAACGACGTGAGCAGCCAGCGCGCCAAACTGGGCGCGTTCCAGAGCCAGGTTTTGGAAAGCAACGCCCGCAGCCTGAGCGTCGCCAAGGAAAACCTGACCGCGTCGGAGTCCACCATCCGCGACACCGACATGGCGGCCGAAATGGTCAGCTTCACCAAGAACAACATCCTGTCGCAAGCGAGCCAGGCCATGCTCAGCCAGGCCAACAACTCGTCGCAGGGTATCTTGCAGCTCCTGCGGGGCTAATCCCTGACCGACGCCTGAGCGTCGTCACGGCGGCCTGATCGCGGGATTGGGCCGCCGCGAATGACAGCCTTCCGCGCGGACCGGTGAAAGTCGCCGGTTCACGCGGGGGGCTTTTTCAACTCCGGTTGAACAAAGGACCGGGTCATCTTCATGGAAACCATTACCGCTACCGGCGCGGGGGCCGCTGCCCCGCCGCCCGCATCCACCCGTTCCCCATTCGCCGCCGGGCAAGGCACACCGCCGCCCGCGCCCGTCGCTCGTCGCGCCGAACCGCAAAAATCGCCGTTCGCCGACCCGGAAACCGTACGCGAAGCCGTCAAAACACTGAACGACAGCCTGGTCAAGCCGCCGCTAGAAGCGCGCTATTCGGTGGACGACAGCAGCCGCCAGATCGTCATCAAGATCGTCAATCAGAGTTCGGGCGAGGTGCTGCGCCAGATACCCAACGAGGCCGCCGTCCAGCTCGCGAGTGTGGTCGCCCGGCGTCCGCCCGAAGCCACGCCCGCGACCCTGCCGAACCTTTTGGACGAAAAGGCGTAGCGGCGTCCCCCTCTCCCCCGTCCCCTCCCCTCCGAGGGAAGGGGCGCCTGTAACTGCGGCTCGTCCCAATGCTTCGCGCGTAGAGCCGTGAAGGAGTTTGTGGCAGGTACCCTTTCCCTCGGAGGGGAGGGGACGGGGGAGAGGGGGACGAAGGAAAAATCATGGCTGCAAGCCCTTTTCAAATTAACGGCCTCGGTTCGGGCGTGGACACCGCGTCCATCCTCGACACCCTGCGCACCTACCGGATGCGCCCGGCCACGCTGGAGCAAAACAAGCAGGCCGCGTATTCGGCTAAAAAACAGGCGTGGATGGATTTGAACGTGCGCCTGCTCGCCGTTCAAAACGCGGCCCAGGCCCTTTCGAGCGCGTCCGCCTTCGCGTCCGTCAAGGCAACTTCCTCCGATGAAGCTGTGGCGACGATCTCCGCGTCCGGGTCGGCCCCGGCAGGCGCGGCCAGCCTTTCCGTCACCCAACTTGCCCAGGCCCGCAAGGTCGTGAGCGCTGGCGTCACCGGAATTGCAAACAGCGCAACCGCCCTGGGCTGGACCGGCGACTTTTCCGTCAACGGCAAGTTCGTGGACGTGACGGCCGAAGACTCGCTGGACACCCTCGCGGGCAAGATCAACGCGCTCGGCGCGGGCGCGAGTGCGGCTGTGGTGCAGACCACGCCCGGCGAATACAAGATGACCATCGGGGGCGGCGCGACGGGCCGGCAGGACGCGTTGTCGCTCGCTGATTTGTCCGGCGGCGACACGCTTTCGGCCCGCCTGGGCATGGTGAGCGGGACGAGCGAACTGCGCTACCCGACCGGCGCGACCGGAAACGTCGCCGGCTCGCTTGCTTTTTCCGCGTCCTCCGCCACGGCCACGCTGGGCGGGCTGACCGGCCTGCCCGCCACGACCGGCGCGTTCACTATCGGGAGCGGCGCCCCGATCACCTACGGCACCGCGACCGACACGCTGGCGACGCTGGCCCAGAAGATCAGCGCGGCCGGGGCCGGAAACGGCTTCTCGGCGGCCGTGGTCGCGGACCCGAACGGGCAGACGCAGCGGCTTCAGATTACCGGCGTCGCCGCGTCCGACTTTTCCGCCGACGCCGCCGGCTTGATGAGCGCGCTGGGCATCGTTCAGAAGCAGATCGCGCCCGGCCGCGAACTCGTGGCCGCCCAGGACGCCGTGTTCACGCTCGACGGCAACCTTCAAATCACCCGCCCGACCAACACGATCAGCGACGCCCTTTCCGGCGTGACCATCGCCCTGAAAAAGGGCGGCGGCGCGGCCACTCAACTGACTTTTGCCAAAGATACGCAGGCCACGACCGACCTGGTGAATAACTTCGTCAAGGCCTACAACGACGTGGCGGCCAAAATCAAGGCGCAAAGCGCGTTCACGCCCGGCGCGGGCACCCCGCCGCTGCTGGGCGACTTCACCCTTCAGCGCGTCCAGGAAGAGCTGGCCGCAACGCTGACCGGCACCATTTCGGGGCAGCCCGCCGGGTTCGGCAACCTGCGCGACGTGGGCATCCGCCTGAACGACGACAATACGCTTTCGCTCAACGCCGCCGCCCTGAACGGCGCGCTCGCCAGGGACGCAACCGCTGTCTCGCGCCTGTTCACCCAGTTCGGCATGGCCGACAATCCGGCCGTCACCTTCCTGTCCGCGACCGGCGACACCAAAATTTCCCCGGCAAGCGGCGGCGGCTACGCTGTCGCCATCACCCAGGCGGCTACCCGCGCCCAGGTCAGCGCGGGCGACCCGGCGGCGGCGAACAGTTTCGGGGCCGAGGTGTTGACCTTCAGCGGCGCGCTCTTCGCGTCCGGGGCCAAAACCGTCACGCTCACGGCCGGCAACACGCTCGCCCAAAGCATCGCCCAGATCAACGCCAGCGAAACAGGCAAACTCCTTTCCGCCTTTGACGACGGCGGCAAACTCGGCCTGCGCTCGCTCGACTACGGCGCGGCGCAAAACTTCTCCGTCGTTTCCGACAAAACAAACGCGCCCGGCGAGACCTATTCCGGCGTGGGCACGAGCGCGCGAACAGCAGCCGGCGTGGACGTTTCCGGCACGATCAACGGCGAAACCGCGACGGGCCGGGGGCGCACTTTGACAGGGAGCCAAACCAACGGCGCGGCGAACGGCATCGGCCTGCTCGTTTCCGCGTCCGCACCGGGTAGCTACGGCCGCGTCAGCGTTCAGCGCGGAGCCGCCGCGCTTGCGGTAAAGACGCTGGCCGGTTTGACCGACGTATTTAGCGGGACGATTCAGCAGGAAGAAGACTCCCTCGACAGCCGTATCGCCGATTCGCAAAAAAGCGCCGCCGACATCACCGCGCGCGTGGACGCCTACATCGAGATCATGCAGCGCCAGTTCACGCGCATGGAAACGCAGATTTCGCGCTTCAAGGCGCAAAGTTCGCAGTTATCGCAAACCATCGCCGGCCTGAACAAGAGCAACAACAATAACTAAACGGCTTCACGCGGCCCCCCCCCCCGCAGCCACGCTTGCGTGGCTGCGGGGGTGGGGGCCGCGGAACGCAACAACGAACCCTTATTTGGAACCAACACCCTTATGGCTCACCCCGACCCGTACCGGCAATACCAGACCACCCAGGTCAGCACCGCCGGACCCGCGCAACTGACGCTCATGTGCTATGACGGCGCGCTGCGCTTTCTTTTGCAGGGCCGCGAGGCGATGATCGCCCGCCGCTACGACGTGCAGGACAAGAATATCGGCCGCGCGCAGGCGCTGCTTTCCGAACTGCTCAAGGGGCTGGACTTCGAGCGCGGCGGCGAGGTCGCCCGAAACCTGGACGCCGTGTACCGCTATTTGTACGACCGCCTCACCCACGCCAACCGGGCCGACGACGTAGCCGCCCTCGACGAAGTGCGCGCGGCTTTGTCCGACCTGCGCGAGGCCTGGTCCCAGATGATGACCGGCGCGAACGAAACCGGCGCGGCGGCCCGCCCCACTGCGAACCCGTTCGCGCCCGCCCCGGCGAGTAGCGGCGGCGGCAACAACGGCGGCAGCGGCGGCAAACTCGCCGTATCCGCCTGAGGAACAATTCCGATGACGCTTTCTAGCAACGAGGACGCCGCCCGCGACCTGTGGGGCGCGCTCGGCGACATTTCGGCCGCTCAGATCACGGCAATCGAAACGAACGACGCCGACGGTTTAGACGCCCTGCTCGATCAAAAAGCCCTTCTGCTGTCCGAACTCGCTGCCCGCGACACCGCCCGCGACGTGGCCGGCGACCCGTCTCTACTTGCGCTCCTGCTCGCCGCGCAAAGCCACGAGGAAAACGCCGAAGCCGCTTTTCACGCCGCTCAGGCTCGGCTCGCCGAAAAAATGGCCGCTTTGCGCGTGCGCCGGGCCGCCCAGCGCGCTTTCCAGCCCGGCCGGAGCAACGCCGCCGAACCCGCCTTCGTGAACTGGCAAGCCTGACGAAAAACCCGGCCTCCGCTCCCGCTTAAACGCAGAGACGCAGAGGAGAGCGAAGGTTCGCAGAGACCCGAAGAGAGTTTTTTCTCCTCCGATCTCCGCGCTCTCCGCTTTCTTCTGCGTCTCTGCGTTTAAACTCCGGCCGACGACAGCCGCGACACCTCGGCGAAGGCATTTTTCAGGGCCGGGTACAGGCTTTGGTACACGGGATAATAGCGCGCGTAAACGGCCTGGTTTTGCGCCCCCGGCTTTGTTTCGCTCGTTGCCCGGATGGTCGCCTCACAGGCTTCGGGAACCGAAGCGAACGCGCCGGTTCCCACGCCCGCGAGCAGCGCGGCCCCGAACGCCGGTCCCTCGTCCACGTTCAGCAGGGCGTGCGGCTGCCCGATCACGTCGGCCTGAATCTGGAGCCACAGCGGCGAGCGCGCCCCGCCGCCGCTCGCGCGCACCTCGCTCACCGGTACCCCGATGGCGTCGAGCAGGGTGAACGAGTCCTTGAGTGCGTAGGCGACGCCTTCCAGAACGGCCCGCGCGTACCAGGAACGTTCGGTTCGCAACGTCGCGCCCACGAACGCGCCGCGCGCGTTCGGGTCCGGGTGCGGCGTGCGCTCGCCGGTCAGGTAGGGCAGAAAGAGCAAGCCTTCGCAGCCGGCGGGCGCGGTTGCGGCCTGCGCAGTGATGGCTTCGTAATTCTCGCCGGGTGCAGCGAACGTGTCGCGGTAATAGCGCAGACTGCCGCCGGCCGACAGCACGCAGCCCATCAGGTGCCACGCGCCCGGAACGGCGTGACAGAATGTTTGAATGCGCATTTCCGGGTCGAAAAAAGCCGCCTCCGAGTGCGCGAAAACCACGCCCGACGTGCCCACCGTGGACGACACCACGCCGCTTTTCACCACGCCGCAGCCGACCGCGCCCGCTGCCTGATCCCCGCCGCCGCCCGCGACCGGCGTTCCGGCCGCAAGGCCGGTCAGCCGGGCGGCCTCGTCGGTAATTCGGCCCGTGATTTCGGGCGACTCATGCACCTTCGGGAGCCAGTCACGCGGAATGTCGAGCGCGGAGAGCATTTCGCCGGACCAATCGCGCTTGCGCACGTCTAAGAGCGACGTGCCGGACGCATCGCTAACCTCGGTGGCGAACTCGCCGGTCAGTTTGTAACGGATGTAGTCTTTGGGCAGCAGCACGCGCGCAATTTTTTCATAAATGGCCGGCTCGTGCTTCTTGACCCACAGAATCTTGGGCGCGGTGAAGGACGCCAGAACCGGCTGCCCGATGACCTCGAAAAGACGCTTCGCGCCGCCGATGGCGTGGGTAATCTCGTCGCACTCCTGTCCCGTGCGGGCGTCGCACCAGAGCAGGGCGGGGCGCAGAACGTTTCCCGCTTTGTCGAGGAAAACCGAGCCGTGCATCTGCCCGGTCAGGCCCACGCCGCCGATCTCGGACCCGGAAACCTTCGCCTGGGCCAGCACGGCTTGGATCGCGGCCTGCGCGGCCGTCCACCAGTCGGTATCGGGGCGCTGCTCGGCCCACTGCGGGTGGGGGGTTGAAAGCGGGTACTCGTGCGTGTGCGTCGCGCGAACCGCTCCGGTCTCGTCAATGAGAAGGGCCTTCGTTCCGCTGGTGCCGGTGTCGAGGCCAAGGAAAAGGGGCATGGAAAAGTCCTCGTGCGGGGTTGCCGCACGCACGCGCGTGCGCGCGCGCGATCCGTTCATGGTTCGACTCATGGTTCGACGGGCGTACCTGCGTCGTCCTTTTTTTCCCGCGTTCGTTCTTGTTCCCGTTCGGAAACGTTCGCCGCCGCTCGCTGCCAGAACCGGGCGGCGGTTTGCAGCAGGTCGGCCCCGTTGGTCAGGTAGGCCAGCGTTTCCTGCGACCAGGCTTCCAGCAGCGCGGCATATTCCCACGCCGGCAACGCGCCCGCGAGCCGCTTTTCCGCCACGGCTTGCACCAGCACCTCCAACCCGGCGTCCAGGTCGCTCGCCGAGTGGCTTTTGGCAAACGCGCGCGCATTTGCCCGACGCCCGCGCGAAGCAGCACCTCGACGGTTCGGATTCGCCGCACTTTTTCGTCGCGGTAGCGCGCGCGGCGTGCTCGGCCCAAAACAACGGCGTGTTGCCCACGAGACGGCGTGTTGCCCACGAGACGGCCGGCAAAGGCACTCCGCGCGCGGCCTTCAAGGTTTTGAGGGTTCCCCCTTTCGCTGGTTCGTTGATCGCATTCGACGCGGGCCGGGAAGGAAATGAACCCGCCGCGCGCGAACAGGCCGGCGTCGCTGCTCGACACGTTTGCGAAAAAAACGAAAGAAGAATGAGAAGAAACATATGAACCCGATGACCGTCGGCCTGCGCATCCCCGGCGCGTGCGCCAAGGAAGACGCGAACGATTTCGCCCGCTGGTGCAAGGAAGAAGGCTTCGCAAGCCAGGATTTGGGCCGCCCGGACGAAGCGCGCTTGTCCGCCCTGAAAACCGCCGGCCTCGCGCTCGGCACCGTTGACCTGCCCGGAACCGGCAAACTGCTCAGCCCCGATGCGGCCACGCGAACGCAAGGAATCGAGGAAGCGAGCCGCGCGCTCGACGCCATTGCCGCGGCCGGCGGCGACAAGGCGTTTTGCGTCTTCGTGCCCCAGGACGGCGCGCAAAGCCGGCGTGCCTCGTTCGACAACTGGAAGCAAGCGTTCCCCGACGTGGCGAAGGCGGCGGAAAAATCGGGCGTTCGCATTGCTTTGGAGGGCTGGCCCGGCGGCGGCCCGCACTACGCCGCGCTGGGCGTGACGCCCGAAACGTGGCGCGCGCTGTTCGCCGCCGTTCCCTCGGAGCATTTCGGTCTGAACTTCGACCCGTCCCATTTGGTGCGCATCGGGGTGGACTATTTGCGCGCGCTTGATGAGTTCGCGGATCGCGTCGTCCACGTCCACGGCAAGGACACCGCCTTCGACGGCGAGGCGCTGTACCGGAGCGGCAACCTCGGCCCGGTTTGGGAAAAGCCGGTGGGTTTCAGCGAAGGCTGGTGGCGTTACACCATTCCGGGCGAGGGCGCGTGCGATTGGGGAGCGATCTGCGCCCGCCTCGCCCGCGCGGGTTTCGAGGGAACGATTGCCATCGAACTCGAAGATTTCCGCTACAACGGCGACGTGGAAAGCGAAAAGCGCGGCCTGAGCCGGGCGCGCGAACACCTGGCCCGCTTCGTGTAAACAGCCTCACCCCGGAAAAATACGACAAGGCGGACGGCGGCTATGCCTGCGACTGACGCAACTCTTGTTGACGCCGTTCTCGTCGCGGCCGGCCCGCTGACGGCCGGGGCTGAAACGCGGCTGCGGGCCGTTCTTGCCGCCCGCGAGGGCGCGCGGCTCGTGGGCGTGGACGGCGGCGCGGCCACGCTCGCCGCGCTCGGCCTTTCGCCCCACCTCGTTACCGGCGACGGCGACTCGCTGGACGCCGCCGTGCTCGCCGACCTCGCCAAACGCGGCGCGCGCATCGTGCCCACGCCCGACCAGAACTTTACCGACCTGGACAAGGCGCTGGGTTACGTTCTGGAAACGTCCGCGCGGGCCGTGCGTGTGTTTGGCGCGACCGGCGGCCGGCTCGACCACACCTACTCGGCCCTGTCCGCCCTGCTCAAGCACGCCCGCGCCCGCCCGGACGCCGACATCCGTCTGGTAGATGAGTGGGGCGAAACCTTCGCCTTGAACATCTTTGTCACGCTGTCTGGCCTCGACCTGCCCGGCCGCGTGTTGTCGCTCCTCGCGCTCGGCCCCGTGAGCGACGTTTGGACGACGGGCGTGCGCTGGCCGCTGTCCGGCGAATTGCTCGCGCCCGGCGTGCGCGACGGGACGCTCAACATCGTCACGGAAACCGTGGTGACAATTCAGGCCAAAGCCGGTGATTTGTTGGTGCTGCTGGGGCACGCGCAAAGGTCGCCCTGCCCGTGACCACCCGCGTCACCTTCGCTCCGCTCGACCACGTTCTCATCGGCCTGTACTTTGCCGTGCTCATCGTCATTGGCGTCACAACGGCCGTGCGGCGGCGAGTGCGGCGCGGCGGCGCGCCCGGCGACGCGACCGCGAGCGAGAACTTTCTGGTGGCAGGGCGGACCCTGAGCCTGCCCGCGTTCGTCGCCACGCTCGTTGCGACCTGGTACGGCGGCATTCTGGGCGTGGGCGAGTCGGCGTTCAACTCCGGCATCGGGACGTGGACTATTTTCGGCCTGCCGTACTACGTCTTCGCGGTTGTGTACGCGCTGTTTTTGGCCGAGCGCGTCCGTGGGGCGGCCCGCTTCACTATCCCCGACACGCTCCAGGCGGCCCACGGCCGGCCGGTCGCGCTTTTGGGCGCGCTTTGGGTGTTTTTACTGGTGACGCCCGCGCCCTACGTGCTCATGCTGGGCACGCTGCTGCGCTTCGTGTTCGGGCTGGATTTGCTGACAGCGACCGTCGCGGGCACGCTGCTGTCGGTCGCTTTCGTCGTGACCGGCGGCTTCAATACGGACGTTCGCACCAACGTCGTTCAGTTCGCGCTGATGTTCGCCGCGTTCGCGCTGATCGTCGGCTTCGCGTTCGCGCGAGCGGGAGACTTTTCGTGGCTCGCCGCCCACCTGCCGACCGACCTCAAAAAGCCGTCGGGCGGGCTGACGCTGCCCTACATCGTGGTGTGGTACTTCATCGCGCTGTGGACGCTGGTGGACCCCGGTTTTCACCAGCGCTGCTCGGCGGCGAAGGATGCGCGCACGGCCCGCAACGGCATTCTGGCGTCGGTGCTGTGCTGGGCCGTGTTCGATTTTTTGACGATCACGGCTGGTTTGTACGCCCGCGCCCTGTTGCCCACTTTGTCGCCCGCTGTGGACGCCTACCCGGCTCTGGCCGAACGGCTGCTGCCATCGGGTGCGAAGGGCTTTTTCTGGGTTGGGATGCTGGCGACCGTCATGAGCACCGTGTTGTCGTACACGTTTATCGCCGCGATCACGCTGGGCCGCGACATCGTGTGGCGAGCGCGCCTTTCCCGCGTCGAGGACGACGTTTTCTGGACCCGCGCAGGCGTCACGCTCACGGCCGCTCTTTCGATTTTTGCCGCGCTCAAACTACCGTCCGTGGTCGGGCTGTGGTACGCCATCGGAACCGCGTTCGTGCCCGGTTTGCTCGTGCCGCTTCTGTCGGCCTACGCGCCCCCGCGCCTGCGCGCCGCCCCCTCATGGACGTTCGCGGCGAGCCTGGCGGGAACCGGCCTGCCCCTCGTTTGGCTGATCCTGGGGGCGCGCGCGGGCGGCCTGGACGCGGCCCACTACCCGCTGGGCTGGGAGCCGATGTACGTCGGGCTGGCCGCATCGCTGCTCCTGTGGGCGGTCGGTCGTCTATTTAACAAAGGCTTAACCGCGACTTAACGTTGGCTTAACAGGGGCCTTGTAGACTTGGAGGCGGGACGGACGCGGCCGAAGCGTGCGAAGCGGCGTGCCCCGCGCGCATCCTCCCGCACTCGCTTCAAGGAGACGTTTCCATGCCCCTGATTTCCCGCCGCACCCCGCGCCGCGCCGCCACTGCCTTCACGCTCATCGAACTGCTCGTCGTGATCGCCATCATTGCGATTTTGGCGGCCATTCTCTTCCCCGTTTTTGCCCAGGCCCGCGAAAAAGCGCGCCAAACCTCGTGCCTGAGCAACATGAAGCAGATGGGCACGGGCATCATGATGTACGTGCAGGACTACGACGAAACGTACCCGCAGGCCTACTGGTACCCCAACGATGCCAACGGGAGCGCGCCCACCGGCTACCAGCAGTGGTCCGGCACGATTCAGCCGTACGTCAAGAATGCCACCCTGTTCGTCTGCCCCTCAGACAAGAACCGCGGCCTCGTGCCGACCAACCCCGGCATAGACAATCAGGTTCCGCGCCTGTCCTACATCGCCAACTCGGCCCTGATGCCCCGCAAGCGCAAGTCGTCCGACCCGGCCAACGTGGTCGGCCTGGCCGCCGTGGACGCGCCCGCCGACGTGATCCTGATCGCCGAACTAACCGACAACGCGAACTGCATCAACGACTCGTCGAACGCTTCGGGGACCAACAACAAGTCGCACCGCTCTATGAACGCCGTCACCCTCGACGCGGGCAACACGAGCAAGTGGACCGGCGAACCGGCCTCCGACTACGGCAAGCCCGTGTACGCCGTGTACTACCCGAACATCGTCAACAACACCAAGAACATTTTCGAGGCCTGCAAAACGCAAACGGGCGCGCCGTTCCCGCACATCGTTTACATGTCGCCGGAGCGCCATTCGGGCGGCTCGAACTACAACTTCGCCGACGGCCACGCCAAGTGGTTCAAGCCCCAAACCACGCTCGACCCCAACAAGTTCCTGTGGGGCAAGCAGATGTACTCGGCCGGCGGCGCCGCAATCCTGGACCAGAGCGGCAACCCCGTTCGCTAAAAGCGGGTTTTTTCTCGCACCTGTAAGTCTTCCCGTTCACTCTTCTCCTTCAGCCCGTGACGGTAATAAACGTCACGGGCCTTTTTCTTATGCTGCCGGCGCTGGCGGCGTTATGGGGGCGTGGCCGGGGCAGAACAAAGGGCCTGATCGTGGATCACGATCAGGCCCTTTGTTCCTGAATCAACGTGCAAGTGGTACATCGGTGGCGATGAGCGGCCCGAACTTGTCGCCGCGCGCCGCGACTACCCCGAAGCGTACCGGCAGGCCGCCCACACTCCCCACGTTGGCCGTAACTCCCACGTTCGGGTACTTCCCATCGAACTGCACGGAGGCGTTGAGCCACCGGGTCAGCCCCACGTTCCCCCCGGCAATAAGGCGGGGCCGGGTCTCGTTGGTAATCTGCGCGCCGCCGATATAGAGGCTTGCGGGCAGTTTTCCCCGAAGGTTTTTTGCCACACTCACAAACGCGCCCTGACGCCCGCCGCCGAGCGAGTCGTACATGAGGCCCGCTGTGAGTGAAGGCCGCGCCGCGTTCTCGGTTACGAGCGTGTAACTCAGAAGCGGGCGGGCGATTCCCTGCTTTGCCAAAAAGCCAAAACCCAATTCAAGCCGAGGCGTGACGCCGTAGCGCACAAAGGTTTCGGTCCTTCCCGCCAAGCCTTCGGAGTGCAGGGTCGAGAGGAACACATGCCCGGTTCGTATCGTTGTCCCCACCGGACCGGTGAGGCTTCCGCCCTGAGCGGAGTAGCCGCTCGCGGGTCATATCGGTCAGCCGGGGGCCGCCTGAGCGCGGACCACAGCGGGGGTCAGCACGAGCGCTGAGAGCAGAAGAACCGCCGTAAGATGTCGCCTCCGCAGCAAATGCATGTCCTTTCCAAAACGAAAGAGGCCGGGAAGTGTCGTCACCTCCCGGCCTCGTTTCTACCCTGCGCCAACGCCCGCAGCGCGAAGGCCCTCTTCCGTCACCGCATCTGAGGCGGTGCAGCACGCGGCCGGCTTTCCGTCCACGAGCACCATCGGGACACGGTTCACGCCCGCCGCCTTTGCGCGCTTGGCCGCCTCTGCATCGCCGTTCAGGTTGTAAACGGTCACGTCGCAGTTGTCGCAGGCGACTTGCCGGACCAGTTTTACTACGGGGTCGCAGAGCGGACACCCGGCCGTAAAAACCTCTACTCTTCGCTTCGCCATACCATTACTCTCCTGGTTCGTTTTGTTTGTTGCCGTCACGGGAGACGCGGACGCCCATTCCTCGATCAGCCCGCAGATCGCGCCCTCGGAGCCGGCTTCCGGTTCGTCCCACGCCGCTTGTGCCTGGGCGAGATTGGCGCGAAGATGCGAAAGGGCTTCCCTTTCGGCATCCACGCGGGCGATGTGCTCCGCGAGTTTGCCGCGCACGTACCCGCACGCTTTGCCGTGCCGACCGAGGCGCACTATCTCGCCGATTTCTTCGAGGCTGAAGCCGACCCGCTTTGCCTGAAGCACGAACGCGAGGCGCTCGGCATCCGCCTCCGAGTAAAGCCTGTAACCGCTTTCCCGGCGGGCGGCTACGGGCAAAATGCCCCGCGCCTCGTAATATCGAAGCGTGCGCACATTCAGGCTAAAACGGTTAGCAAGTTCGCCAATCTTGAGGGTGGGTTCGTCCCGCGTTTCTGCCATGAACACAGCGTACACCTTCCCCTCAGGGGGAGAGTCAAGGGCAGAGCGTAACTATTTTTCCGGCGTGGGGACCTTGCCGCCCGTGCGAAGGTAATCCGCAAAGTAGCCGGGTAGCCCGGCGGCCACCAGCCGGGCGCAGGCGGCCTCTACGTCATAGGCGAGACGCACCTGCTCGACCGTCACACCATCGCCATCGAGGGTGAGCGCGCAGTAGCCGGCGCGCGGGTCGCCATCTTTGGGCCGCCCGACGCTGCCCGTGTTGATGAAGCCCACGCCGTCAAGCGTTCGATGGTAGGGAACGTGGGTGTGGCCGAAGAGGATCACGTCGGCGCGCGCGTCGTCCTTGCCGCCCGGCGTGAACTGTTTCAGGTAGCCGTCCGAGCGCGTCTCGAACAGGTATTCGGTCGTGGAGCGGGGCGAGCCGTGGCACAGCAGCACGCGCCGGCCCTCCGCCTCCAGACGAATCTCGCGGGGGAGTTCGCGCAGCCAGGCTTTGTTCGCGTCGCTCGTATGTTCGCGCGTCCAGCGGAACGAAACGTCGCTCATCTCGATGTCGAACGGCTTGACGTAGTGGCAGCCGCAGTCGTCTTTGTTGAAGCCGACGCCCTCGTCGTAGTTGCCCAGGAGGGTGGGGCAGCCCAGCGCCATCACGAGTTCCTGCGCCTCATTGGGCTGTGAGGCGTAGCCGCCCAGATCGCCCAAACAGTACACGCCGTCGTAGCCGCCCTGCTGGATGTGCTCGGCCACGACCTGCATCGCGGGCAGGTTGGCGTGAACGTCGGAAAAAATGGCGAGCCGGGTTGCCACGGGAATCTCCTTGTTTTAGGGCCGGGCGGCGTTCGTTTGCCGGGAGTCACGCTCGATGTCGCGCAACGCGGCGTACAGATCGTTCGGAGCGCCCTGCGCGTGCTCTTCGCCGCCGCGCAGGGCTTCGTAGAGCCGCGCGGCGACAACCGCGCCCAGCACGGGACCGGCGACGTACACCCAGTAGCCTGTCAGGGCAGCACCGCCCGCGAAAAGGTTCGGGCCGAGCGAGCGGGCCGGGTTCATCGAGCCGCCCGTCACCGGCCCGCCGATCAGAACGTCGAAGACGACGGTGAACCCGATGGCGAGGCCGGGGACCGCGCCGTTCACGCGCCGGTCGGTCGCAACGGAAATGATGACGAACATGAGCAGAAAGGTAAGCACGGCTTCCGTTCCCGCCGCGCGAACGAGCGAGCCGGACGGAACGTGCGCGCCGAAGCCGGAACCGAAAAGAAGGGCCGAAAGCGCCGCCGCCGCGATCCCGCCGGCAAATTGGGCTACCCAGTAGGGCACGACGCAACGCCATGGAAAGCGCCCGGCGGCGGCGAAGCCGAGCGTCACGGCGGGGTTGAAGTGGGCGGCGCTGAGGTGTCCGAGCGCGCAGATCATCGCAAGAACCGCCAGGCCCGACACGAGCGCGGCGGCGAGAAGGCTCCCGTCGCCGCCCGAAAACTTGCCCGTGGCCGAAAGAGCCACGGGCGCGAACACGATGCCGAACGTCCCGATGAACTCGGCCAAACAGCGGCGCGGCATTGCGTGGTTCAACGCCACGCGCCCTGCGTTTCTTCGACAAGGCTTTCGGCCCGTAGATCGTTGAGTAGGGCTTCCACCTTGCCCCGTATCTGGTCGCGGATTTCGCGCACTTTCTCTATAGGCTGCCCGGCCGGGTCTTCCAGGTTCCAGTCCTCGCACGTTTCCGGCAGCCCGCTGGGGCAGCGTATCGGGTCAACGCCGCAGTGCATGGTAATCACGCGCGCCGCGATGTCAATGTCGCCCTGCTTCATCTGCTTGGGCGCCTGGCCCTCCATAGAAACGCAGGCCTCGTTCATGGCTTGGACGGCGACCGGGTTAATTTCGCGGAACTTGGGCAGCGTGCCGGCGGAAATGGCGCGCAGTGGAAGCCCACGCTCACGAGCGAAGCGATTGAAAAATGCTTCGGCCATTTGTGAGCGGCCCGCGTTGTGGAAGCAGACAAACAGGACCGTCTTCATGATCTTTATCCTTTGCAGCAGTCCGACGCGCAGCACGAGGAAGACGCTTCTTTGGGCTTTGTCGCGCGGATGAAGGCCCCCATCACGCGACCGTCGAGGGCAGCCTTTTCCTCGGCGGGAAGAGCGGCGACTTCGGGCGAGCAGCAGGTCGTCGCTTCCAGGTCCGCGAAGGTATAGCGGCGCGTGGGTTCGATAAAAGCGTCCGCGAAGCCGGCGCGGGCGAGACGGGCGAGATAATCGCTTTTTTCGAGCGCGCCCGCAACGCAGCCGACGTAGGCTTCCATGTCGGCGCGCACGGCCGGCGGCAGTTCGCCCTCAACGACCACGTCGGAAACCGCGAAGCGCCCGCCCGGACGCAGCACGCGGAACGCTTCGGCCAGCACCCGATCCTTGTCGGCCGACAGGTTGATGACGCAGTTGGAGATGACCACGTCCACCGAGGCGTTCGGGAGCGGAATCTGCTCGATGTGCCCTTTAAGAAAGGTCACGTTCGTCGCGCCCGATTCGGCCTTGTTCTTTTCGGCGAGGGCCAGCATCTCGTCGGTCATGTCCAGGCCGTAGGCGAAGCCGGTCGGGCCGACGCGCCGCGCGGACAGCAGCACGTCAATGCCGCCGCCGGAGCCTAAGTCGAGCACGGTTTCACCGGGCGCGAGGGAGGCCAGGGCCGTCGGATTTCCGCAGCCGAGCGAGGCGAGAAGGGCGGCTTCGGGGATGGCCGACGCTTCCACGTCGCTGTACAGGCCGCCGGTAATCACGTCGCCGCCGCAGCAGGAGTCGGCGGCCCCGCCGCCCGCGTTCCCGCCGCAGCACGCGGCGCCCTTGCCTTCGAGCACGGTCAGGGCGGCCTGCCCGTACTTTTGCCGCACTACTTCGCGTACATCGTCTCGTTGCGTCAATGTCGTCATCACTTTTCTTCCTTTCGGCTCATTTTGCGCAGCAGTCGCCGCCGCTGCCGCCGGGGGTATTTTGCGGCTCACCCGGCCCGTCGCCCAGGTAAGCGGCGAGCGCGGCGACCGCCTCGCGGTTCACGCCGCAGATCATGTTTTTGCCCCGGCGCTCCACGGTAATCAGGCCGGCCAAACGCAATTCCTTGATGTGGTGCGACACCACGGAGGTGATTTTGTCCGCCCCGGTCACGTTGCAGCACACCTCACCAACCGTCGGTCCCTGAACCGGGCGAACCGCCCCGGTTTCCTCCACGGCCACCGGGCAGCAGCAGCCGCGCAGGAAGTTAAAAATGCGCAGGCGGGTCGGGTCGCCAAGCGCCTTGAACCGCGCCGCGTGCTGTTCCTGTTCGTTATCGTCATTCATACGCTTCTAAATCCATCGAAATGTTACCGAGCCTTTCGGCGTTTGTCAACCGCGCGCTCGCCACTTCGGGCATCGTTGTTTTTAACAGGAAGTTAATCTCGTGTTAAAACCGGCTTAATATTGGCCTGCAACACTATTCCTGGGCGTACCCGTGCGCCCCAAGGAGTGTTCATGCCCCCTCCCGTTTCGCCGCCCCCGCCGCCGCGCCCGGCCGCACTCGTCGCTCCGGTGAAGGCGCACGCCGCGCTTCCTCCGCTTCCGCCCGGCGTGACTGCCCTGACCTTCAGCGAGTTTTTCGTGCGCCCCATCGGCGACGCGGGCCTGGTCCCCACGACCAAACTGCGCGCGCTGGACGGCAAGCGCGTCCGCATTTTGGGCTGGATGGTCGGCCGCGAAAAACCCACGCCGGGCACGCTTTTGCTCGCACCCGTTCCCGTCAACATCGAGGAGGACGAATCCGGCTTTTCCGATCTGCCGCCCGCCTGCGTGCGCGTGCTCGTCCCGGCCGCCCCCAAGACCATCCTCGCGCACGTACGCCGCCCGCTCCTGCTGACAGGAACGCTTTCCGTCGGCAACCGAACCGAACCGGACGGCTCCGTCTCGTTCGTGCGCCTCACCCTCGACCCGCCAGCGCGTAAACCAACGCGAAAAGTAAGGAGTCCCCATGCCTCTTCGTAAACTCGCGTGCCGCATCGCGCGCCGCCTGCTTCTCGGCCGGAAAAAAGGGGTCCGCGTGCCCGTGCGCCGCCCCGTCCTCGCCATGCTCGCGCTGCTCGGCTTGGGCGGCGTGACGAGCGCCGCCGTCGCCGCCCCGACTGTCTCGCGCCTGACGCCGCCCTCCAACGCGCCGGGCCTCCCCATCGTCGCCCGCTTCTTGCCCGGTCAGCGTTTCGATCTTCAGGCGACCGTCCAGCCCAACGCGAACACGACCATCACCTCGGTTCAATTTTTGGTGGACGGGGTGGTCGTTCCCGGTAGCGTGAACGCCGCCAACACGGTCGGCCCGGCCAATCCGGGCCTGGTCGCCAATCTCGCCGCCAACACCGTGATCGCCACACAGCGCGCGGTCGCCTTCAGCGCGCCGGGCGTTCACACGCTCACGGTAAACGTGGTGCAGAGCGACGGGACGAGCGCGACCCGGCAGGGCGTGTTCGAGATCGTGGGCATCACGCAGGTCGGGCGGCGGGCCAAGAACGTGATCGTCCTGATCGGCGACGGAATGGGAATCGCGCACCGCACGGCCGCTCGCCAGGTGCTGACCGGCGTGTACGGGGGCAAGGCCCGCGCGCCGCTTGCGATGGACACGTTCCCGGTCACCGGCATGGTCATGACCTCATCGCTCAACTCAATCGTGACCGACAGTGCGCCCGGCGCGTCCTGCTACTCGACCGGCAACAAGAACAACAACAACCAGGAAGGCGTCTTCCCCGACGACACGACGGCCAACTTCGACAATCCGCGCACCGAGTACATGGCCGAGTACCTTCATCGCACCCTCGGTAAGACGCTCGGCATCGTCACCACGGCCGACGTGTTCGACGCAACGCCCGCCGCGTTTGCCGTTCACACCCAGGCGCGCAGCGCGGGCACGGGCATCTGCGACCAGTATTTGGACGAAGCCGTTACCAAGCGCGGCCTGCGCGTACTGCTGGGCGGCGGCCGGAAATGGTTCCTGCCGGCCACGACGCCCGGCTCGTCCCGCAACGCCGCCAACGACTACGTGCTGCCCGGCGAACTCGCCGCCGCCTACGCCGTACCCGCCGGCCAGCTGGACGCGAACCGCAACCTGCTCGGCGACTTCCAAACGGCCGGCGGCTTCACCTACGCCGCCACCCGCGCGCAGATGGCGGCCGTGCCCGCGACCGCCGACCGCCTGCTCGGCCTGTTCCAACTGGGCAACATGAACGTCGCCCTGGACAAGATCGGCCAGCAGCGCGGGACCGGGACCGTTCCGGCCGACTACGGCTTCCCCGATCAGCCGATGCTCGACGAGATGACCAACAAGGCGCTCGCCGTTTTGAACAAAAACCCGAACGGCTTCACGCTCATGATCGAGGGCGCCCACATTGACAAGCAGGCGCACGCGATGGACACCGAACGCTGGCTTCTGGACACCATCGAGTTTGATCGGGCGGTCGCCGCCTGCCGCCGCTTTGCCGAGCAGAACCCGGACACACTCGTGATCGTGACCGCCGACCACGAGTGCGCCGGTGTGAACATCATCGGCTCGTCCCTGCTGACCAACGCCGAGCTCACCGCGCGCTCCACGGCCGGCGGCGGCGTGTCCCAGCTGCGCGATGGCGTGGTCGGATTGTACGAGGCGGCCGGCTTCCCCCGCTACACCATCGCGCCCGACGGCTACCCGGTTTCAACCGACCCGGACCGCAAAATCCTGATCGGCTACGCCGCCAACTCAGACCGCTATGAGGACTGGCTGACCAACGTCAAGCCGCTTTCCGGCAGCACGGACCGTGACCCGGCCGCGCCCCCGCTTGTCGGCTACGTTGCGAACCCGATACAGCGCGACACGGCCGGCCAGTTCTTTTTGCAGGGCCACGTACCGGGAAATTCGGCCGCTCACACCGCCTCCGACATCCCCGTGTCCGCCTTCGGGCGCGGCGCGAGCCTGTTCACGGGCGTGATGGACAACACGGACGTGTTTTTCAAGGCCATGCAGGTCGTGCTGGGAGGCGCGCGCTGATGAAAAAACCGCTTCTTCTTGCGACCGCTGCCGCCGCGCTCACCTTTTTGGTGAGCGCGGCCCGGCCCGCCGCCGCACTCGACATTACCTTCACCTTCGACGGCGTCGCGCCCGGCAGCCTGGTCAACAGCCTGATTCCCGTAAACGTCAACGTCGGCTTTTTCCCGGCCCGGCAGACCGTGGACCAGAACGGCGATTTGTTCAACCCGGCCCGCTACGAAGCCGACCCGACCGCGCCCGACGCCGCCGTGCGCGCCGCCCTGCGCTCGCCCGGCAACGCGCTCGACGCCGAACTCGGCCCGGTCTTGTTCCAACTCGGAACCGGGCCGGGTGGCTTCCCGTCCGGTCTCGACACGTTCTCGTTCTTCCTGGACGGCTACACGAACCCGCTCTTCCTCGGCCCGTTGCCCGTCCTGTTTTACGATGCTAACGACGTGGAGCAGGCGCGCATCCTTTTAGGCCAGGACGCTGACAGCAACGGCGTCGCCGACGAAATCGGCACGACGCTGACCGCCAACCTGGCCGGCCGGAACGTTCAAAAAGTCATCCTGCCCGGCGGCGCGTTTTACGACACGGTGCGCATTTCCGCGCCCCAGGCCGTCATCCCCGAACCGGGCACGCTCGCCCTCCTGCTCGGCGCGGCCGGGGCCGGCTTGACGCCTCTTCTTCGCCATCGCCTCCTGAAACGATAAAGGAACCTCCCCATGAACGCCCTCATCACCCGTCGGCGCGCGCCCCGCGCCGCCGCATTTACCCTGATCGAACTCTTAGTCGTGATCGCCATCATCGCCATTTTGGCGGCGATACTTTTCCCGGTCTTCGCCCAGGCCCGCGCCAAGGCCCGCTCGATCTCGTGTCTGTCCAACGTGCGGCAGGCCGGCATCGCCTTCGCCATGTACGTTCAGGACTACGACGAGATGACGCCCTCCGGCCGCGGCGGCGGCTGGGAATGGTGGACCGAACTCATGCCCTACATGAAGAACATCAACGTAATGTACTGTCCCGACCGCACTGACGGCGGCCCGTACACGCAAGGGTCGGGCACGAACGGCCGATCCAGCGGTCCGTTTCAACTGCAACGCTACGTCGGCTACGGCTACAACTGGGGGCCGATCGGCTGGCGCGGCGGCGGCCTGCTGGAACGTCAGCAGCCCGATCCGAACCGGCCCGGCAGCACGCACATTCCCGGCAAATCGCTCGCCGCGATGGCGAACCCGGCCGAAACGTTCGCGTTCGGCGATACGTGGGACACGCCGCGCATGACGGTCGGCATCGGCTTCGCGGCCGACACCTGGAACGGGACCAGCAACTCCGCGCTGCGCCACACCCAGGGCATGCTCAACTACGCCTTCGTGGACGGCCACGCCAAGGCCGTCAAGGTCAAGGCCGGTTACATGGCCGGCGCGTTTAACGACCGCCTGATCATGGTCGCCGACCCCAAACTGGGCCGCACCGCCTACTGCGCCAACTCGGACGAACCGATCTACAAAAACCCGACATCGGGTGACGGAATGCCGATCCCGGACGGCATGCCCTGCGGCCAGATCGTGGAGCACATCCGGACGACCTTCCCGGTCTGTGCGGATGGAGCGTCCCCCGGCTCGAACTGCCTGTTCAAGGACTGAGCCATCCGCCCAAAGGAGCGACCCGCATGAAACGCCGCATTTTTTCCACGCTGCTCGTCGCGGCGGCCTGCGTCACAATCTTCGCGTGCGGCTGCACCCGGCCGAACGAAGCCGGTTCCGCGCCCGCCGCCGCAGGGCGGCCCACGACGGAAACGTCCGCTTCGGGCCAGCCGCAATCGCAAATGACCGAACAATCCTTACGCCAGCAAAAAAAAGGCGATTAAACGAGGAACACGGGCCGGGGCCTCACAAGGCCCCGGCCCTTTTTCTTTTTTCTTGACGACGGGAACCTCATGACCACCAGAACCTTTTGCGTCGCGGTCCTGCTGCTGCTTTTCGCGCCGCCGCTGGCCCGGCGAGCGAGCGCGGCCGACCCGCCCTATTTTGAAGCGCCGGCCGGCAACGCCCCCGCGCGCATCGTGCCGGGCGGCGTCACCATTTTGCCCAACGGCCGCTTTTTGACGCCGCTGGGCGAGCGGCTTTACACCGGCCCCGACTTGTGGAATGTCGCCGTGCGGCCGGACGGGCGCGTCGTGGTCGGCTTCAGCGAAAATGGGTTGGTGATCTACGCGCGCCCGTCGTCCGCGCCCGCAACGCTGCTGCCGCTCAAAAAGTTTGCCCCGGCCGGCGTCTTCACCCCAAACGGCGCGCGCCTGATCGTCAGCCAGGGCGACGACGGCAACGGCATCGCCGTTTATGACACGTCCGGCTGGGCGACGGTCGCCGCGCCGGAGGCGGGGAAGCGTTTCGCCGCGCGCGACCAGAAGCCGGTGTTGACTATTTCGGCCGGCGAGGATGCCTACATCAACGACCTGGTTCTGGGGCGAGACGGCAAAACCGTGTACGGCGTGGACGTGGCGCGCGGGCGTGCCGTCGTGTTCGATCTGGCGGCCGGCAAGGTTGTTGCCAGCGTGAAGGCGGGCCGGCAGCCCTACGCGCTCGCCCTGTCGCCGAACGGCAAACGGCTTTACGTCGCCAACATCGGCCTGTTCGATTATTCGGTCGTGCCTGCCCCCGCGCCGGGCAAGGGCGACCCGCGCGGCCTGGCGATCCCGGCCTTCGGTTTTCCGTCAAAGGCAAGCGAGACCGGCGTGGAGCGCGAAGGCCGCTTCGTACCCGGCCTGAGCAAGCCGACCGTGCCCGACGCCCAGTCCATTTACGTGTACGCCCTCGACAATTCCCCTGCCGCCCCGCGCCTGGTGGGGACGGCGAAGGCTGGACTGCTGATCCACGCGCCCGCCGACGGCGGCAAGTCGGTCGGCGGCAGCGCGCCCAACAAACTGCTCGTGCGCGGCAACGTTCTCTACGTCAGCAACGCCAACAACGACACGGTTCAACTTTTTAATGCCGCCACGCTGAAGCCGATCCGGACGATCAAATTGACGGCCGATGCGCGCCTGAGCCGGCTGCGCGGCGTGATTCCGAGCGGCATGGCGCTGAGCCGCGACGGGAACCGGCTCTACGTTTGCGAAAGCGGGCTGAACAGCGTCGCCGTAGTCGCGCCCGCATCCGGGAAACTGATCGGCCGCGTCCCGACCGGCTGGTTCCCCGTGCAGGTCGTGCTGTCGCCGGACGAAAAAACGCTCTACGTCGCCACGCAAAAGGGGCTGGGACGCGGGCCGCGCGGGGCCAAAACGCCGCGAACGCCGGCCGACGAACGCTTCGGCCTGAGCGAAATGCCCGGCCTGATCGCCGCCGTGCCCGTTCCCAATGACGCCCAACTGAAACGGGGCGCGGCAATCGTAGCGCGCAACAACGGCCTGTTGACTACGCGCGCGGCCGGGCCGAAACTGCCGCCCCAGATCAAGCACGTCGTCTTCATCACGAAGGAAAATCACACCTTCGATGGCATCTTCGGCGGCCTGCGCGGCGCGAACGGCGAGCCGGACTACGCCGAATTCGGGCGCGAGGGCTGGATACGCGAAAAAGGAAAAGCCGAGCGCGTGCCGATCATGCCGAACCACCTGCGCCTGGCCGAACAGTTCTCCATCTCGGACAACTTCTACATGGAGCCGCAGGCGTCCGGCGACGGCCACCGCTGGCTGGTCGGCGTGTATCCGAGTTTGTGGACCACGCGCGTGTTTTACGCCGGCTGGGATTTCAAGCGAACGGACGCCGCGAAGGGCCGCCTGGTCAGTTTCGGCTCGAACGGCTCGCAAATTCCCGAAGACTATTTGGAAAACGGCTCGCTCTGGGAGCACCTGGCGCGTGGCGGCATAACCTTCCGCAACTACGGCGAAGGCTACGAACTGCCCGACAACGACGAAGGCCCGATGACCAACCGGGCCGGCGGCTTCACCAGCGTCAACTACCCGATGCCGAAGGTTTTGTACGACAATACGTGCTTCGACTTCCCGTCCTACAACAACAACATTCCCGACATCGCCCGCGCGGACTGGTTCATCGAAGACCTGGAAAAATACCGCCGGGCGCACCACGGGACCATCCCGCGCTTCCTCAACATCGCGATCTGCAACGACCACGGAGCCGACCCCGACCCGAAACGCGGCTACCCCTACGTCGCCAGTTACATGGCCGACAACGATCTTGCCCTCGGCCGCATCGTCGAGTATTTGAGCCGTCAGCCGGAATGGAAAAGCATGGCGATTTTCGTCACCCAAGACGATTCGGGCGCGGATGATGACCACGTGGACCGCCACCGCAGTTTCGTGCTTGCCATCAGCCCGTGGGCCAGGCGCGGCCACGTCGCGCGCGAGCACACGAGCATCATGAGCATCATCAAGACGATCTACCGGCTGTTCGGTCTCGGCCCCAACAACCTGTTCGACGCGCTCGCAACCGACCTGTCCGGAATGTTCACGACCACGCCCGATTTCACGCCCTACACGCATGTGCCCACCGACCGGCGCGTTTTTCGGCCCGAAGAAACCTTCGACCCGTCCGACCCCAAGTTCGAGCGCCGCCGCCGCGAGCGACCGGGCGTGCCGATGGACGATCCCGCCTTCGTCGAACGCCTGCGCGAACGCGGCAACGGGGCCGCTGAGGCGGGCACGAAACCTTAACAAAGCGTTAACCCACCGCCGCTTTCCGCCGCCTACAATGAGGGCGCGGGCTATTACGCGACGCCGCCTTTGCCCGCCGTCGTCTTTCCCGGCCAAACGGTTCGTCGCGCCGGAACCTTCGCGCCGAAAAAAGGACCCGTCGCATGATTTTCCCCACTGCTGCGCGCCCGCGCCGCGCCGCCGCCTCGCACCCCACGATGGGGTTCACGCTGATCGAACTGCTGGTCGTCATCGCCATCATTGCGATCCTGGCGGCGATCCTGTTCCCCGTTTTCGCGCAGGCGCGGGCCAAGGCGCGGCAAGCCGCCTGCCAGAGCAACCTCAAACAGTTCGGCGCGGCCTTTGCCATGTACGCGACCGACTATGACGGCCTGTATCCCAATCCAGGCGGGCGCGGCATCACGGGCCAAACCAATGGGGCCGCCTGGTACAGCGCCACCCGCAACACCACGACCGGCCAGATTACCGACAGCGGGGCAGGCGTGTACCCGTACCTGAAGCAGCGCGGGAACTCGTCGAACAATCTGTGGTCCTGCCCCGACAGCATCCCCGGAGCGGGTACCGGCGGGGGCGCACAGTTCAACGTCGGCCAGAACTACGCCATGAACGACTATCTGCGCCGGGTCCATCCCGGTCAGGGCGTGACGGGGGCAGGCAACGTTCCCGCCAGCTACTTCCCCGCTTACTACACGGGCATCAACCCGGATTTTGCCAACACTCCGGCCGAACTCATTCTTTTGACTGAAGTCGTTCAAACCGCCACGGGCGGCAACAACCGCAACGCTTCCGTCTACTTCTCGACCGGGCCGGGGCGCTACGCGACAAACGGGCTGCCCACGGGTGCGCCGGAAGAGTACCACGCCGGCAGTTCCAACTTCCTGTTCTGCGACGGCCACGTCAAGGCGACGCGCCCGACACGCACTTGGCGCGCGCAGGATCAGGCGGCGGTGGAAAACTTCAACGCCCCCTACGTGAACGCCCGTGGCGGACCACGAAAAGGATCCGGGCCGGTCAACATGTGGATTCCGGGCAGCTACTCCGTGCCCGAATACACCCCGTAGCCTTTTCGACTTCCACGCTTCGATACCGCCTTTCGCGCCGCCGGTATACTCAGAATCATGCGCGTTGTCGTGATCGGGGCCGGCGTGGGCGGCATGGCGTGCGCTTTGCGGCTCGCGCGCGCCGGTCATGCCGTGACGGTCGTGGAGCAGGGCGCGCGCGTGGGCGGCAAACTCAGCGTGTGGGAGCCAAACGTTGCCGGCGCGGGGACGTTCCGCTTCGACACCGGCCCGCACGTTTTGACCATGCCGTGGGCCATCGAGGCGCTTTTCCGCGACTTGGGCCGCGACATGGCCGACTACCTCGATCTGGTGCGCGTGGACCCGATCTGCCGCTACCACTTCGCCGACGGCCATACGTTCGACGCGCCCGCCGACCCCGACGAAGCCGCCCGGCGCGTCGCCGAAACGTTCCCCGGCGACGAGACCGGCTTTCGCGACCTGCTCGCCTACGCCCGCCGGGTTTACGACGCGACCGTGGAGCCGTTTTTGTGTCAGGATTTCGCCCAGGCCGTGCGCGGCATCCCGACGCCCGCCCAGTGGCGTCAACTCGGCAAGTTTCTGGGTCTTGCCCCGTGGCGCACGCTGCATGATCGCGTCGCCCGGCACCTTTCGCACCCGCGCCTGCGCCAGATTTTCGATTTGTACGCATTTTACAACGGATCGTCACCGTTCAAGGCGTCGAACATCTTCGCCATCATCGCCTGGATTCAGTGGGGACAGGGAACGTTTTACCTGCGGGGCGGCCTGCGCACCTACGCCGACGCGCTAAGCCGGCTGGCCGATGAACTGGGCGTGCGCGTTCGGCTGAATACGCGCGTGGAAAGCGTTTGCGTCGAGGGACGCGGGGGCCGGGGCGCACGCGCGACGGGCGTGCTGATTGACGGCGGCGGCTGCCTGCCCGCCGACGCCGTAGTCTGCAACGCCGACCCGCTGACGGCCTATTCTTTCCTCGTGCCGCCCGAACACCGCCCTCCGGCCTACAAAGACGAGGCCGCGCTCGCCCGCATCGAGCCGTCCACGTCGGCCTTCGTGCTGCTGCTGGGCGTGCGCGGCGATGCCGAAAACGACTTGGGCCGCCTCGCCCACTTCAACTCGTTTTTGCCCGACGATGGCGCGGCCGAGTTTCGCGCCCTGTTCGACGAACGCCGCCCGGCCGACGATCCCGTTATCGGCGTAACCTGCCAAAGCGTGACCGAGCCGGCCTGCGCGCCGCCCGGCCATACGAACCTGTTCGTCATGACCTCGCCGCCCGCGCTGAGTGAAAAATTTGTTTGGAACGAGGAAAACACGGCCGCGTACCGCGAACGTGTTTTTCGCCTCCTCGTTTCGCGCTGCGGCTTTCCGGCCGACTTCGTTTCCCGCATCGTGTGCGAGCAAGCATGGACGCCGCAAACCTTCGCCGACCGCTACGGCGCGTTCCGGGGCAGTTTGTACGGCATCTCCTCGAACGGCTGGCGCGCGGCTTTCTTGCGCCCCCCGAATCAGGCGAAAAACGTGCGCGGCCTGTTCTTCGTGGGCGGCGGCACGCACCCCGGCGGCGGCCTGCCCCTCGTCACGCTCGGCGGTAAAATCGTTGCCGACGCCGTTTGCAAGACCTGCGTACCGGTTGACTAACGTTGCCTTCGAGTTAAAACGCGCGCAGAAAACGGCCGAGCCGCTCGAAAAGTGCCTGCTCCTCCTGATCGCTGGTCTTGGCCGAGCGAGCGTCGCCGAGCGCGAAGGGCGATGTGCCGCTCAGCACGGCGAGCGCGCGCGCCTCTTGCGCGGACAGGTACAGCGGGCGGCGTCGGCGAGGCCGCTGCCCACTCCGCGCGCCCTGCCCCGGCCTGGCCCTCAAGGGAATTTGCATGGTCGTTCCTTTCTGCGCCTTTCGCCCTTCCGTAACTTGGAAGAGGGTCTTCCATGTTGTAAACGAGGCTTACAAAAGCAGTATAATCACGGGCATCCCTGTCTGTCAAGCCGTCTTACAAAAAGTGGTAAACTGTTTTACAACGCGGGAGAATAACGAAGGAACGCTCATGGAAAACGGAACCAAGCCCAACCCGGACGGCGATCCGGCCGGAACAAATGGGGCGTTTGGGCCACACCCGGAACTGGCGCGGCAGGTGCGCGCGCTGCTTGGCCCGCTGTCCTCGCGGGCGGCGGCTGGGCGAACGGGCGTCAGTCACGCGACCATCGTTGCGATGACGCGCGGGGCGCGTGTTTCGGTCGAGTCGCTGCTCAAGTTCGCGCAGGGTTTTCGCACCCCGCCCGACGCGCTGTTAAAGGCGGCCGGCTACCCGCCGCTGCCGCCGCCGCCCCGCGTTTTCGTTCTGGATGAGGACGACCCGTTGGGCAACGTCGGCGGGGCCGTGGACCTGGGCCTGCTCGCGCGCATCCCGATGGCGCCCGGCAGCGTGAGCGCGAACCTGACGCGCGTTCAGGAGCCGCTCGACGCGCCGCCCTTGTCGCTGGGCGAAGCCCTGCCCGGCGGGGTGCGCGCGATCCGGGTCGAGGGCGACTGCATGCGGCCTTTTTACCAGTCCGGCGACGTGCTGCTCGTGCGCGAATCCGACGACGCCCGGAACGGCGACAAGGTGATCGCCCTGGTGGACTGGGGGGGCATCACCTGCAAGGTGCTCCGCGAAAACGGCGGGCCGCGCTACCTGGAGCCGACTAATGGCGATGGCAAGATCACGGCCGATCGGTTTCGCATCCTGGGCATCGTGGTCGGCTTTTTCCGCCGCGAGCGCAGGTAGTGCAAGGCAGAAAAAAGGTGGCGGGAATCAAACCGCCTCAACCGGGGCGCGTTTGGCCCGCGCGCCGTGTCGGTGCGGTCGCGCTGTGGCTCGCCCTGCTGGGCTTTCTGCTGCCCGCCGCGTTTGCCCTTGCTCTCGCCGCGCGCGGGGCCGCGCCCGTTCCTTCGCTGCCCGCTCCGGCCGAACCCGCCCCACCGGGCGGGGCCGCGTCCTCTGCCCTGCCCGCTCTGTTTTTTGTCAGCCTGCTAACCGAAGGAACCGCCCTCACGCTCGGCTTGCTGGCCCGGCGCGGTTCGCTCCTGGGCAGCATCGCGGCCGGCGTCGCGCTGCTCGCCCTAATCACGCTCGCGGTTGCCGTCGTGTTGCTCGGCCTGCCCGCGCCGTAGGCGTTACTGCAACGGTGTTGCCGGCCGTCACGAGCGGCGAGCCGTAGTGCGCGAGCAAGGACGTTCCGGTGTATTGGGGATCGAGGTCCACGGGCGTTTGCCATTTGACGCGCCCCATGGCGGCGGCGGGCGTGTAGCTGATGCCCGTGTGCTGCGGGTCGTGGCCGTAGCCGCTCCACGGCCGGGCGATGCTGCCGGTGCTGATCTGGCTGCGGCCCGGCCCGGCGAGGCTGAGCAGGGCGGCGGCCGTGACGACGAAAATCGCGGGCGGCCCGGCGACCGTGAAAGAAAGAGCGCTTTTGCTCCAACGCGGGAGCGCGGCGGTACGAAAGCGTGGAAAATAAGAAAACATCGGCGAAGGCGCCTCCTTGTTCTTCAGGTTGAAACGGATGCAAACAGGTTTCCCGCTGCCCGGCCGGCTTCCTTCTTCGCGCCCCGTCGTTCCGGGTCGGCGCGGAGGCCGCCGCCCGCCCTTTCGGGCGGCATCATTCGGTTTTCATGCCGAGCGAGCCGAGTTTGAAGGAATGGGCGTGGCAAAGCGCGACGGCGAGGGCGTCGGCGGCGTCGTCGGGTTTGGGAATTTCGCTCAGGCCCAGCAAACGCGTGACCATGTACTGCACCTGATGCTTTTCGGCCCCGCCCGTCCCGGTCACGGCGAGTTTGACCTGCATGGGCGTGTATTCGGCCCAGTGCAAACCGCGTTGCGCGATGGCTAAAAAAAGGACGCCCGTCGCCCGGCCGACCGGGATGGCGTTCGAGATGTTGCGGCCGAAGAAGAGTTTTTCCATCCCGACCGTGTCCGGCTGGTAACGATCAAACAGGGTGTTGACACCCTCGTACAAACTTTTCAGGCGCTGCGGCATGGTTTCGGTCGTGTGGGTCAGCAGCACGCCCACGTCAATCGGACGAACGCGCCCGTTTTCCACCGAAACGACGCCGAAGCCCGTGATAGCTGTGCCGGGATCGAAGCCAAGAACAATCATTGCGCTCCGATTGTACAATGTTGGTGCGTAACCGCGCCGGTGAGCGCGGCGTCCCACTTTTTGGAGGAACCGTTTATGTCACTTTTTGCCGGCCGCCGCGCCGCCCCCGCCTTGCTGCTCGCCCTCGTCCTTACCTTCGCCGCGTGGGGCTGTGCTCGCACCTCGCCCTATGTCGGAACGTGGACCTCAACCCTCGCGGGCCGCACGGCGACGCTCACGCTCAAGGCGGACAAGACGGGAACAATCGCCCTACCCATTGGAGCGCAAGGCACGCAGCCCGTGAAATGGGTCGAGGGCGAAAATAACACGGTCACGCTGACCTTCGGCGGCGCGACGCCGCCGGGGCAAAAGCCGTCCGGCACAAGCCTGAACGTGCCTGGCACACTGAGCGAGGATAAAAAAAGCCTGTCCATCACGGCCGGCCCGCAAACGCTCACATTCCAAAAACAGGCCGACGGTAAGTAGCCCGTTCAGCGCGCGCTCTACTTGTTGGCGACGAGGGGCCGGTCGCGCAGGCGGGCGGTGAGGAGTTTGCTCAGCGCCTGACCGTCAATGCCGACCACGGCGTAAAGGTTGGGGCGGTCGGTTTGCGTTGTCCAGGAGGAAATGCGGCCGGTCGCTTCGTCCACCTCGGCGCGCGCGGTGACGGCGCGAAAAAGGCGCAAAAAAACGGCCGGATCGGGCTGCGCGGCAAGGAGCAAGGCGGGCAGGGCGGACAGGAGAACGGGCGCGTCGGCGGCTTCGTAGCGGTCCGCATCGGGGTTGTCACGCCGATGAGCGAAGAAAAGTTCGCGCAGCAGAAATTCGGTGAGCGGGCCGCCGTCCTCCAAAACGCCCGGCGCGGCGTAGCGCCACAAACACACGTCGCGCGGCAGCCAGATCACGCCCTCGCCGCTGGTCAGCAGCCGGCTCAGGGCCGTCGTGCCCAGCGGCGCGCGGGCGTCGCCGTGCGGGGCGAATCGGTCCGGGTGCTGCTCGCGCAGGCGCGGATTGATGGCAACCCGCTCGCTCGCCCGGCCGGGCAGCGCATAGTCGTTGACGTGCCCGCCGACCAGAAAAAGCCGCGCCACCTTCGCCCGAAACAAGCCCGGCTCGCGCGCCAGCACGTCCGCTACCATCCCAAAACCGCCCACGACAATCAGGCTGACGCTCGCGTCGGGTTCGGCGGCGAGCGCGTTTTGCAGGCCGTCGGCGCCGTGGGTGAGGGGCGGCATGTCCGTGCCCGCGCAGCGCAGCGCGAGCGCTTCGAGAATGCGCTCGCCGTCTCCGGCCAGGTCGGTCAGGCAGATGCCCCGCAGGTCGTGGTCGGGTGAGCGGAGCAGGTACGCCAGATCAAACAGGTCGGCCGGATCGAAGCCTTCATAGGAAAGGTCGGAAACGTAAAGAACGGGCGCACGGCGGGGCGGCGGGGCGGCGGCAGCGGTCATGCGAAACGAAAACTTTCTAACGGCGCGGCGCGTCGCCGGCTTCGGGAACGGCTTCCTGGGCCGACGCCCGGCCGGGGTCGGATTGGGCGTCGGCGGCTCCGGTGGGATCGAACGGTCCGCGCGCCTGGAAACGCACGGCGAGGTCGGCGATGCGGCGCGCGTGACCGTCGCAATAAACGACGTTCGCGCCGTCGTGGTGGCGGGGCCGCTGCCAATCCAGGGTCAGGCTGGCGCTGGGGAGCACGAAGTCGCCGGGGCGAAGCGCGCCCTGCGTGGGCGTGCCGTTGAAGAAGCGGTAGCCGCAAAGGGCGTTCGCGGGCGCCTGGTTGGCCGTATCGAAAAACAAAAAGGTTTGGGACGGCGTGGACACGCCCGCCTCCGCGCACGCAGTGGAGCGGGCCTGGTAGGTGGGAAAGATGCGCGCGCCGAGCGCGGCGTTGTAGGCATAGGTCGGCGCGTCGCCCGGCGCGACCGGGCACACGTAGGGATCGCCGGAGCGTTCCTTTTCTTCGCGGTACGGGGCGAGGCGCAGCGTCCAGGCCTCGGCCTCATTGACGAACGGGCGCGTGGCCCGCGCAAGATCGGCTTCGGCCGGCAGGGGCGGGAACACGCCGTCGTTATCCTGAAGGTACATCGCCGTCATCTGGTGAAGGCGGCGCAGCTTGCCCAGGCAAACCGTGCCGCGCGCGGCCCCGACCGAGGAGCGATACGCGGGCAAAAGCAGCGTGAACAAAATCGTGAAGGTCGCGCCCAGAACGGCCAGTTCGATAACGAGAAGGCGCGAACGCGAACGCCCCGCCGCGTGGTACGCACTGCCGAACAGCCAGCCCATGCCGCCGCGCGCGGGAAGGCCCGAACGGGACGGTCGCACGGGGGCCGCCCCCCGGCCGGGCGGTGCGCCCGAAGCGGGATTGGGGGAACTGGTTGGTTCTGCCATCGCGGATAATTTCCGTTTTCTCGTTAAAAGGAGGGGGGCGTGGCTGCCAGCGAGTCCCACAGCGGCACGCCGAAGTTGGTGAGCATCTCGCCGACGGTCCAAAGCGGCAAACCGATCACGCTGGACAAATCGCCGTCCACGCGCGTCACGAACGGCATCGCGCCGCCTTGAATCGCGTACGCGCCCGCCTTGTCAAGCGGCTCACCCGTGGCGACGTAAGCGTCAATGGCCGCATCGGGCAGGTCGGCGAAGGTGACGTGCGTTGCTATAACGCGCGTTTCGCTGCGCAGGATACGCTCGCCCCCGTTTCCGCCGACTTCCAGCAGAACGACGCCCGAATATACCGTGTGCGTTTGGCCGGACAATTTGCGCAGCAGGCGGCGCGCATCGTCCGCGTTTGATGGTTTGCCCAGGATCGCGCCGTCGGGGGCGACCACGTCGGTGTCCACGCTCAGAACGATTCCCGACCGGCGGCGGGCTACCTCGTGAGCCTTGCCGGCGGCGGCTCGCCGCACGTATTCCTCGGGGTCGGCGATGGAAGCGAGCGAGGCTTCGTCGAAGCGGCTGGCGACCACGGTGAAGCGGACGCCGAGACGGGCGAGCAGTTCGCGCCGACGGGGGGAAGCGGACGCGAGCAGCAGGCGCGGGCGCGCGCCGCCTTCGGGCGGCGTCACGCCGCGCCGCCGTCCTCGTCCGCCGTCCCATTGCGGGTATCAAGCGGAACGTTTTCGCCGATCTCAATCTCCGTGAAATCCGTGGCCGTGTCCGCGCCGGTTGTCGTCGCGTCGCTTTCCTCGGTCGGCGGAACGGTTTGCGGCTCGGCGAGCGTGCCGGTGGTGACTTCTTCGGAAATGGCCGGCTGCGTGGGGGCGTCGGGCAGGGAAGCAGTCGCGGGTTCGCCGCCCGTCATCACGGCCGCCTCGTGCGCGATGGCGTCGTCGGCAGAAAGGGGGCTGACCTGTTGCTCCAGGGTGGCGACGCGGTCTTCCAGGGTCTGGATTTCTTCCTCGGCGGGCGGCGCGCTGCTTGGCCCGCCCAATTTGAACTGGGGCAGGATTTCGTCCTTTACTGTGCGCAGCCATTGCTCGCGCGTCGGGCGTCCGCGTTCCATTAGGGTCTCGAAAACGGAGGGCGCGTTTTCGCGGGCGATCTTGCCCTTTTCGACCAGCGAACCGATCACCTGTTCAAGCGTTTCGGCGGTCAGCAGGGCGGCCCCGATGGTAAAGTCCAGCCCTTTTTCGAGCGACGAAGGTTCGCCCGGCTCGCTGTCGGCGCTCGCGGCATTTGGCGTTTCCGCTGCCGCGTCGTCCGATGTTGGCGGTGTCATGGTGTGTTCTTTCTGTCTTTTGTGCCGCGCACGCGCGGGCGCGCTTTACAGGGGGCCGGCGTACACGTCGCGCTTCAAGATGCCGACGTAGGGCAGGTTGCGGTAACGCTGGTTCCAGTCCAGGCCGTAGCCGATCACGAAGGCGTCGGGGATCGTGAAGCCGACGTAGTCCGCGTCTATCTGCGTGCCGCGACCGGACGGTTTGTCCAGAAACGTGACCACGCGAACGCTGGCCGGGGCGCGCTGCCGCAGGTTTCGCAGCACGTAGGCGAGCGTCAGGCCGGTGTCAATGATGTCCTCGACCACGAGCACATGCCGGCCCTCGATGCTGTTGTCCAGGTCCTTGGTCAAGCGCACCTCGCCGCTGCTGGTCGTGCCCGCCCCGTAGGATGCAACGCCGATCAGGTCGAGCGAAAGGGGCGTATCCATGGCGCGCATCAGGTCCGCGATAAACGGGATCGAACCTTTGACAATCGTGACCAGATGCGGCTCACGGCCCGCGTAGTCATGGGCGATTTCGGTCCCCAGTTCCCCAACGCGAGCGGCGATCTGTTCGGGCGTAAAAAGAATTTTCTCGATGTCGTCGTGCATGATGATGTGCTGGTAACACGGCTTTCGCGGCGGTTGTTATGACGCCTGGTTCGCCGCCCCTCGCCGGGATTCCTTCGTGGCTTCCGCTTTCAAAGCGTGGGCAGCAGGCGCGCGGCGAGCGTCAAACCGGCGATGGTTTTGGCGTCCTTGATCTCGCCCGTGGCGATGGCGGCGAGGGCGTCTTCGAGCAGCATTGGAACGATTTGAACAAATTCGTCCTCGTCTGCCTCTTCGGGCGCGTTTTTGAGGTCGAGAGCGAGAAAGCCGTGGATGATCTCGGTTGAGTAGCCGGGCGCGAGATAACACGAAAACAAGGGCAAAAGGCGGTCGGGCACCTGACCGATCTCCTCGGCCAGTTCGCGGCAGGCGGCGGTTTCGGGGTTCTCGCCCGCGTCCATGCCGCCGGCCGGAATTTCGAGCAGCGCGCTCGCGGCCGGAAGGCGGAATTGCCGAACGAGCAAAACCGTGTTTTCATCGCGCATCGGCACCATGGCGACCGCCTCGCCATGTTCAACAACTTCGCGCTTTCCCTCACGGCCGTTGGGCAGGCGCACGGTGTCCACGCGCAGGTTGACGATCTTGCCTTCGTACAGCCGTCGGCTGCTCAAAACGGTTTCGGTCTGATCGGTTTCACTCATGGGTTAACTTTCTTCGTCGTCGGGGTCGGCGAGGAGCCAGTCGGGGATGACGAGCGGCTCGCCGGTGCGCGTGAATTCGTCCCTTTCGGCCGAATCGGGGATGGCGTCGGCCGCTTTTTTGAGCAGGGCCGCGCGCTCCTCATCCGTTTGGTTTTCGTCCAGAAGGCTGAACGCGGGCAGCAGGCGCGCGCCCATCGCGTCCACGACGAAAACGGCCCACGGATCGTCGTTTGCGCCGCTCACGTCCCAAACGGAGCAGGCGTAACCGTTATCGTTTGAAACGTAGACCATGCCGCACTCCACGTCCTCGAAATCGTAGCGGCGCGCGGCGGGAATTTGAAGCAGCCAGTTCAGGGCGTCGGGAACTTCACCTCCCCCGGAGAGTTCGCCGTACTCGGCAAGCAAAACGTTGGGGAACCAGCGGTCGCGCTCCTCGATGCGGGCGAAAATGGGTTCGGATGGGTCAACGTAGGTCGGCATGGCTTTTTTACGAACGAATATGGGATGCGGCGAGCGCGCCTGCGGCAGCGGCGGCGTGGAAAAAAACCGTGTCCTGGTCGGGCGCGCGGCCCATTGAGGTGACACGCACGCCGAGACGGGCGAGCAGGGCCATGCCGGGCGTGCCGTCCGCTTCCATGATCGTGTGCGTGCGCGCGATGGGCGAGTTTTCCACGGCTTCGCGCAGCGGCGCGAGCGTGGCCTCAGGTAAATCCTCATTTTCGGCCGGAAACGCGATCAGGGCCGGCGACTGCGCGAGCAGGCCCAGTGTGGTCACCGAATGGTGCGACAAGCCGGCGTGCCGGGCGCGTTTGTCGGCGAGCGAAAGGCGCAGCGGCGCGATGGGCGTTCCCCACAGTCGTCCGGCCATGTCCAGCAGCGGCCCCTGCTCGATGCCGGAAAAACCGAAGCGCGTGCCGGTCCCGGCGTTGCCCGGTCCCTGGCCGACCAGGATCACGTCGGCGCGCGCGATCCAGCGCGCGGCGAGCAGGCCGGAGGCGACCGTGACGCACTCGTAATCGCCGCCGAAGGCCTGCCCGGCCGTCAGCGTCGCGTCCAGGAGGCCGGCCGCCTTGAGGTCGCGCACCAGGGCGGAAAAACCGATGCCGAGCGCGGCGGCGTCGGTCATGACGTAGGCGACGCGGGCGTCCGGCCGCGCGGCCTTGACGGCGGCGGCGGCCGGGGCGAGTTGGGAATGCAGGCCGAGCGCGACGACCGGCGTTTGCAACAGCGTCTGCGCGCGCTCCCAAACGGCCGCGTGGGCCGGGTTCGTCTCGACGGCCGCGACCGCGTGCTGAAGCGGCGTGTAGCGCAGTTTGACGATGTGCGCGTCGGGTTCGTCCGCGCCGGAAGCGGCGTCGGGGAGCGGGCGCGATTCGTTGTGGATCACGAAGTCCACGCCGCCCGTGCCGAGTTTCAGGGTTGTCGCCGTGGTGTTCAAAACGACCATGTCGCCGACGTGAACCGGGCCGGTCAGGGAGGGGTAGGCGAGGGCGGTTCGCGGTTCGGCCTCGTTCTCGGCCTGAACGGACAGCAAAACGTGGTTCGCGTCCGCGCTCGTGATGGCAAGCACAATCGCGCGCGCTTTCGTCAGCATGGGCGGCTCGCGCGTTCTACTCGTCGCGGAAACCGCGCGCGGCCCGGACGATTTCAACGACCCAGGCCGCGTCCTTGACCATGTCGGACACGCGCACGAACTCGTCGTGCGTGTGGATTTTTTCCATGCCGGTCGAAAGAACCGTGGTCGGAAAGCCGTAGCCGTTGAAGATGTTGCCGTCGCTGCCGCCGCCGGACGGGCGCAGGGTCGGTGTCAGGCCGGCCGCGCGGGCCGCGTTCATGGCAATTTGAAGCACCGCGTCCTGTTCGCGCAAATGGTACGTTTGGTACTCGTTCACGATCTCGACCCGCGCGCTTGCGCCCACGGCCGCGCATTCGCGCTCGAAGGTAGTTTTCATGTGGCCCGTTTGCGCGTCCAATTTTTCCTGGCTGCGCGAACGGGCCTCGCAGACCAATTTGACCTCGGCGGGCACGATGTTGCGGGCCGTGCCGCCGCTAATCGTCCCGATGTTGGCCGTGGTTTCCTCGTCAATGCGCCCCAGGTTCATCGCGGCAATCGCGTGCGCGGCGGCAACGATGGCACTGACGCCTTTTTCCGGCGCGACGCCCGCATGGGCAGGCCGGCCGGTGATGGTGACGTGGAGCGAGTTTTGCGACGGGGCGGTGTAAACGAGCGCGCCGACCGGCGGGCCGCTGTCAAGCACGAAACCGTACTTCGCCCGAACGCGCGACGGGTCCAGCATCTTCGCGCCCACGAGTCCGATTTCCTCGCAGATCATCAGCAGCAATTGAACGTCGCCGTGGGCCTCGCCGCTTTCGTGGAGCAGGCTCATCGCCTCCAAAATCGGGGCGACGCCGCATTTGTCGTCCGCGCCCAAAATCGTGTCGGACGCGCTGCGGATTATGTCGCCGTCGCGCGCGATTTCGAGGTTCGGGGTCGCCTCCACGGTGTCGAAGTGAGCGGAAAAGAAGATGGGCGGCGCGTTTTCGATTGCGCCCTTCTTGAAGGCAATCAGGTTGCCGCACGTTCCGCCCACCTTTTCGCCCGCGTCATCCCAGGCGACCTCGAAGCCGATGTTTTCCAGGTACGCGGCCGTCCATTCGGCGGCGGGGCGCTCGGCTCGCGGCGGCGTGTTGAAGCGCGCGAGCGTCAGAAACGTGTCCACCAATCGCTGTTCGTTCATCGTTATCGTTTATAGCACGACCGGCGGCGACAAACCAAAGGCTCCTTTTCCCAGGGGAAAAGGAGCCTTTGAAAACGACAGCCGTAGTTTGGGTCGGCATGTTGTCACCGGTCGCCGGGTTCGCGTGGTTTGATCGCAGGGCTGCCCGGCGGGGGCGGAACGATCCGCCCGTCGGCGGTGACGTAGGCCGTGCCCGCCTTGTTCAGTCGGGGGCCGGTGTAGTAACCGGGATCGGCGGGAGGCGGCTCTGGGCGCATCCGTGAGATCAAGAAAACCACGCCGGCAACCAGAACGAGGACGCACACATAGCCGAAAACTCGCTTCGACAGGGACGAATTTTCCATGGTGGATTCCTCAGGAGGGCTTGTTACATACCGTGGTACGCGCGACGGCAAAACGGTCGTGAATTTTCCGACCTTTCGGTGCATCCACGACCGTTTTCCGTTAGCAAACGTTTCTGGCGGCGCGAGCGCGTGACTCGTCTACTTTTGCCCGCCCGACGTATTCGGTTTAGTACCCGGCGGGTTTGGCATGAGCGCCGAATCCGGATCGGTCATCCGAGTGGGCTTGCGTGTTCCCGCACCGGGCGTGGCGGCGGTCGGGGCGGCGTTACCCGCCGTCGTACCTGTGGACGCTGGGGTGCAGCCGGAAATGGTCAGGCTCACCACACCAACGGCGACGCTCGCCGAAACGCAGAAAATCAAGGCAAAAGGCTTCATGCGTTTATTCCAGGTCCCACAGGAACTTCGACTTGTCGTTCACGATCAGGGCCTCGCCCGTGACGCCCGGTCCCCAGTTCGTGCCGGCCGCAAGCCCCTGATGCTTCATCCACTTGACATGGCCGTCGGTGAAGACCACGTTCATGCCGCCGTTGTGACGCGGGAAGTTGAAGCCAAGATCGTCCGGCTCGGCCTTGTCCGCCGGCCAGTTCCAGGTACCGCTTTGACCGATGGGTCCGCCGCCGAAGATGCAGATGTCCGGCGCGGGGAAGAAGTAGCTGGCGGCGTTGGGCGGGTTGGTGAACGAGTAACCCCGGTCGTCAGGGACGCGGTTGTAGTTCAACTGCGAATCCACGAACGCAACGGTTTCCGAGGGGCGCTGAATGGCGGCGATGCTGACGCCCGTCTGATCGTCAGGTTCACAAGTACCGCCCCAGTGAGACAGGTAGCCGTAGTTATAGCCGACGTAAGCGAACCGCTGCATGTTGTTCTTGTTGTTGTTGACGCCCACTGTACGGACGAACTGATTTTCGCTGCGGATTATGCCGGGTAGCCGGCAGGTCATCCTGAGGCTATCTTGAAGTCGCCAAACACCAAGAAGGAGCGACTCAGGATGACCCAAACCT